>Ga0180434_10002777_pt1 | contig 22825 bp, 35 predicted proteins | sample SS_ome_7_FD_132453 | JGI IMG/M metagenome (GOLD analysis project Ga0180434, IMG submission 132453) | Hypersaline lake sediment archaeal communities from the Salton Sea, California, USA - SS_1_D_2 metaG | ecosystem: Environmental > Aquatic > Non-marine Saline and Alkaline > Hypersaline >...
ATATCATTATAGGAGTGTTGCAAATAATAGTGATGGTGAAAGCTATGGTGCGGATATGACGTTTCATACGATGCCACCTGATCCCGTGACAAATGAAACCTGGAGTTTTGATAGTAATACACAAACACTTACACTTAATTGGACATTAGGAAACTATAGTAATTATACACTTATCCGTAAATCCGCAGATAGTTACCCATCTAGTGTCACAGATGGAACATTGGTATATAATAATACAAACAATGGAACAACAGATACAGACCTAGATCAAGCCTATTTGTATACCCTTTGGGCATATAATAGCACATGGAATAGTTACAGCAGCCCAGTATTTCTGAATTGGTCTGCATCATGGTTGAATTGTTACAATGAAAACAACAATAGCAATATCAGCTGTTGGGATATAGAGATAAGTAATGCCACAGGGTCAACAGTATACTATGAAACCTGTGTGAACAACAGCCATATCATCAATATCAGTGATCTACCCACAGGAAATAATGTAATCTTTACATTCAGCGCAGAAAACTATGAGACACGATCATATGTGATGAATGTCAATGATGTCATAAACCTCAATGCATATCTTCCACCAAGTCAAGATCAAAACATACATTATACTAGTGAAAGCATCAGCGATCCTTCATCTGATGCCTATGTATTGTTAAACTGTGACCCGGGGACTATTGTACAAGTTGAAGGATACAATGAAAGTCTCTATGGTCATTGGTATACAATCCCTGATGATCAATGGAGTATCACAGATAATAATGTCACTGTGAATCAATCTGTGTTGGATGATAATACATCCGTAGTCCGTGTAACCTATTACTGTGATATTGATGTCCTTGATTACATCATTCATGTGATCAACAATATGAACAATCCACTCAATGAAGCAAAGATACAGGTGAAACGATTAATCGATGATACCTATGAAAACGTATTATCTGTTCTCACTGATGGAAATGGTGACGCAGCATGTTATCTTATCCCTGATCAACATTATAAGATCATTATTTCAAAAGATGGATATGATGATGGAGTCGCTGATTGGATTCCTAGTGTAAACATACGGACAAAAACATATATATTAGATTATGAAAGCACAGTAAATGAAACATATGATTTCTATGATTTCATTGATTTCAATGCAACTATGTATGAGAACAAAACCATAAAAGTAATTTTTGTTGATCATAATGAAAATACAACCAGTGCAATATTTGAAACATATGAAATCTATAATGATAGCAGCACATTGAACAGTACAAACAATACCAATGAAAACACATTCACCTTTTGGGTAACTGGGGTAAATACCTCCCGTGTCCATGAAATACAGCTTACATTGACCCATGCTGTTCTAGGAACTGTTGTTGAAAGTGTTTTTGTAAATCCATTACATACTTCCCTGCATGATATAAACAACATTGAACTTATTTTTAGCAATATTTTAGGCAACTGGTCAACATCAGAAGGAGGTCTGGGTTATGTGAATTTCTTTTTTATTCTCATTCCTAGTCTTGGATTAATCGCTATACCTGGTCGGTATCATCATCCCGGAGTGGGTGTAGTGATGGCAGCGGGATATATTGGTTTTGTCACCAGTATTGTTTTTAGCAATGTGTTTATCTCTGCACCTTTTATCGCAGCGATAGGATTAGTATTGATCGCAGTGAAAGGAGGTGTAATGAAACTATGAAAACCTTATATATTGTGATCATCTGGTTAGCGATGTTCCAAGGGATAACATTGATGATAGCAGGATTAGGTGTATTCCCTGCTGATTCACAGCTTTATTCTGATTTTGAGATCAATGAATTAGAAGAAAATGCGGATAGCCCTGTGGATATGCTGAGTTATATTTTTTTACCATCAGGAGAAGAAATCGGGGGGACCACAGGAAATGAAATGATAACTTCTGGGATATTAGTGGGTGCTATCCTTATCATATTGGGAATAGGATCTGTTGTTGCAGTATTCACTAAAAATTATACTTCTGCTGTTCTTATTATTGTGGGTATCAGTTTCGTCCCCATGATTAGTAAAAGCTGGGGTTTCTTCAATAAACTCTTTGTACATTGGGATACCTCAGCGATGACCTATATGGGAGTAACTCTTGGTCTTGGAGTATTTATCTTGTTTTTATTGTTGATTGTTGAAATGCCAACACATGGAGATAGTTAATCATGGTGAAAAAAAATAATCCATGGGAAGGAACACCTGCTGAAAAAGGATATGAGGATGTACAACATGGTGGAGCACCGCCACCATCACCATCACCAAGCGATACCCCTAGTTCATCAGGGGGAAGCAGTGGTAGTTCATCTTCAGGGGGAAGCACATCAAACCCTTGGAAGGGGACACCTGCAGAAGAAGGATATGAGGATATACAACAAGGTGGAGCACCGCCACCATCACCACCGCCACCAAGTAAAACCAGAACATCAAACACCCCTATGGTTGAAACATATTCCCGTCAGGATATGATCAATCAACTGAAACCAGGAAATGCATTTCTTCCAACCTTTATACAAGGTGCTCAGAACCAGCAGCAACTGTATGATTTAAAAAAAGACATTGATCCCAATGCCACCTATGAATACACTGACCCGGAGACAGGGATAACACATCAGATCTCAGGGACACAAGCAAAAGAAATCATTAACACAGAAATACAGCAACAAGGACAACAGGGAAGAGAAAGCATTGTTGCTGCATCAGCAGGAACACAATCAGCACTTCGTTTCCAAAGAAATACCCAGCATTATCCAAGTGGAACAAATTATCATTATAATCCACAAACAGGATCTATTACCCCTGATATGAAATATGTGTCAACAGAAAAAAAATTATCATATTTCAAACAACATGGGACCGTGACCGATCAGCAAACAGGAAAAACCATGAGCTGGAGGGAATACAAACAACATAATCCTGCTGCATATCTTGAAACAGAAAATGGAAAAATCATGGTGGTTCAGGATTATACTCGATGGAACCGTGAACGATATGAAGGATCTGATCCTACCATCGCAGCGATCAGTAAGGGAACTGCTCGTTTTCTTGGTGGATATGCAAACCCAGAGTATATCATTGAAACCGTGGGTCATGGGAAATCTGGTGAACAAGTCATCGCTAAATGGGAATATGAACAACAACAACGAATCCGTGCGAAGGATTGGGCCGGGTTTAGTCTTAATATCCCTGTGGTATCCAATGTGTTTCTCCCTGCAGCTACAGGTGCAGCAGTAGGTATTGTGGCCCGTGGCGCAGGTTATGCTATGAGTAAACTAGCTGAACAAGGCAGTCAACAAATAGCGAATACATTACGTCGAGTGGGACATGTCGCCATGGGTATCGCTGGTACAGAAATGGTCATGCAAGAAGGAAAAAACATATTTGTTGACACACCCGATGACCAAAAAATGAATCGCTTATTTACTAGTGGAACCCGTTTTGCATCATTTGGAATCGGATTTAAAAGTGCATTAGATTATCAACCAGAGATTCGTATCGCTGAAAAAAATGATAAACTCATCATACAAAAATTCGCAGGTAGTATACGAGGAAAACCTGTTTTTAAATTAGGGAAACCACAAACTTTTGGTAAAACACCAGGTGGATTCAGCCAGGTGATCAGCCCTACTTCAACCAAGGGACTTAATTTTAAAACCATTAAACAATTTCAAGCTGAATTAAACCAGGGAGTGACCCCTAGAAGTGGAAGAGGAGACCTTATATTTAGTGGAAAAACAACGACAGGGATCATTGCAGCACAGAAACCATCTGCTATTAATACAGTTCCTATTGTGATCACTAAGGATGTACGACCAACATCAACCTTTTTTGAACCAGTTGGTGAAACTGGTGCAAGTGTGATACATCCTACAGAGAAACCAGGACCTCTTTCACCGGAGGATATTGAAACAATAGTTCATATCACCGAGGGAAAAATACAGGGAGAAATACCATATAAATTCAAACAAGTCGTTGAACCACCAAAGAAAACATCTGTTGAAAACATAATTAGAAACAAAAGACCTCTTTCACCAGAGGACACAGAAACAGTTTTTCATAAGAATATACAGAAAGCAGAGGATCAATCCTTTGATTTCTTCAAAGAGAAAGATGTTGATATTGAAATAAAAAATATTGTTCGACCACCAAAACCACACACTGAGACAACCATTGTTCGCAATACAAAGCAACCAGTTGATACTTTTGATGTACCTAAACAAAAAGAACAATTCCCTAATCTAAAAAAAGAAACAGGACCAGGTGGTATTGAGGTTCTTAAACCTAAAACAAAAAAAGAGATTTTAACAGAAACAACACCATATCGGAGAACACCTGGTTTTTTCACAGAGAAAACAGAGCTTGATAAACTCTTTGGTACAAAAAAAGGAAGTCGGGCGAAACGTGGTGAATATCCTTTTGTGTTCACTGAACGAATCAAAGAAATACAAAATAGTTTTTCATCAAAAATGAAGGGGGAACGTGGCCCAGGTGGATCAACGGTGTTTAAACCAAAAAACAAGGGAAAAGTTTTATCACCCTCTGAATCAACAGTTTCCACTAATCAATTTCCTAATCTCATCAAAGAAGTTGGTCCTGGTGGAACAACAATGTTTCGTCCTAAAAAACCAGGGAAAACATTGACTCCATCTGATTCATTTGAACAATACCAACGAGAAATAAAAAGTAAAGACATATTTAGTCAGAAAGGACCACTTTCAACTCGTGTACTCCCTAAACCCATCCCATATGGGAAATACTATGAACCACCCTTTTATGGTGAGCCTATATTGGAAACAGGGCCAACAGTTTTCGATAAAAAACCTATTGTGAAATTACGGACAACACCAAAAAAACATAAAAAACCTATTACTTTAAAAGATCTGCAACAAAAAGGAATATTACAAAAAGACAGCGATATAAAAGGGATGCAGAAACAGGGGCAGAAGCAAGTAAGCATTCTGAAACAACCAAAAACCGAAACCATAAAAATAAAAAAACAAAAACCAAAAGAAATCATTGAACAAACAGAAAAAGAAATAACAAAAGAAGAAACAACAACACAAGATATTACCAGCCCTGATTACAAAATAACATCAATCGGAAAGATTTATAGTGGAAAAAAACAAGGAGTGATACCATCACAATTCACAGATTTAAATGTTCCACCAATACTCCGAACTTCTTTTGATACACAAACAAAACAAAAAACAGAGAACAAAACCGAGCAGAAAACAAAACAACTCCTTGGTCTTAAATCAAAACAAACACAGATCAATAAACAATCACCACTCAGCATCACCAAAGTCACACAAGCATTAGATTCAACACAAAAACAACGAACCGATCAGACACAAATACCAGCTAGTATGCAGGGAATGATACCCATACAGAAACTAGGTATGGATTTGGAGACGGAACAAGAACTCACTACTGAACTGCAAACACCGGGATTATTGGATCTTCCAGACCGAAAAAGCAAACAACGGCAAACATTTGGAGGCAGACAAGGTTATTATGTACAATATCTCCCACAGCAATACAAAGATGGAAAAAGAATACGGAAAAAACAATGGCGGAAGATAACCAGTAAACCACTCAGCAAAGCAGATGCACTCGCCCTTGGCTCTGAAAAAGCACGAAAAACACCAAAAGCAAGTTTCCGAATCATACCAGCAGATAAACCACCACAAAAACTTCAGAGAAAAATCGATCCATTTATTCTACATCAACATCAATTCTATCATAAAGAAAATGATGTCTACGTTGAAAAACCACAAAACCGGATAAACAGTGAACAAGAACTCAAAGGAATAACATACCGTGGGATACAGGCACGACGACAGGGAAAAGGAAACAAAAAGATAAGGCAACATCAAAAAAAGAAAAAAAACAAAAATGTTGAAAAAGACATCATAAACCTTTTTAAAACAACTAAAAAGAAACGGAGGCGACTGTTTTGAGAAAAAGAAAAATACGAACAGGAAGAATCAGACTACCCCAGATACCACATTCATTAAAACCCGTGCTCACACCGCAATCAAAAAATGTAACACCTAAAGATACTGAAACATATTACCGAAAGAAAAAAAAGGTTTATCCCACGATTCTTAGTGTCACAGAACCACATGAGGTTATTCATGGTGAACGAGCAGTACAAAAACATCTTCCACAATACCTACACCGACATACTAGTGATGTAGACATACTTACACCCACACCCTATGTAGATGCCATGGAATCAGAACGAGCATTAGATAAAAAAATGGGACGGGATATTTTCTATGTTGACAAGGGACAGCATCCTGGGACCTGGCGAGTAAAAAGCCGGACGAATGATGAATCAGTTGCAGATTATACTAAACCAGAAGAAAAACTTCCACCATATCAAACCATTGATGGACATAATTATGTCACCATTGATTACATTCAGAAACATAACCAGGAAGTCCTCAATGATCCATGGAGTAGTTTCCGACATCAAAAAGACCGGGATACCCTCAACCGAATAAAAATAGCTCGACGGAGGAAACGGAAAAAGTGATCAGTGTCGTCGTACTCATCGGTATCGGATTAGGACTCATAGCAGGAGGATTCTACTATCATCTTTATGATGACATACTCATTGATTTCTTCAGTGCTTATGTGTTGGATACTAGTGATATATACTATGTTGGCAGCCAATTCATATGGGATGCCATACCCTACCTATTAATCCTCGTAGGATTCCTTATGTTCGTAATCGCAGGATTACAAGTCCGTCATGGAACACCAGGGGGGACATAACAAAAATGAGAATGTTCACACTGATGGCCATACTCCTTGTAACCTTCGCAGCAATATTCCATATGATATTCATCATGTTTGATTATGCATATTATCATCCAGATGATGGAGTGTTCACTATGTTACCAGAACGAATGAATGAGACCATGAACAGCGATTATCAGAACAGCACATGGAATCAGACGGTGATGCTCCGGCAGGCTTTTGGAATTGGACGATTCATCACCCTAGGATTGGCAGCAACCATGTTTGTATTATCCGCAGCGGATTATGTCACCCTTGGGCGAAAAAAAGGAGGATAAAAAAAACATGGGTGACTACTGGGATGACATGATGATTGGTTTATTCAATTATGCCCGTGATGCATATAGCAGTATGCAACCCTGGGATTATGGATTATTTTTCGCAGGGTTAATCGTATTTGTTTTTTTAGTGACACAATCAGCAACAGCAGCAGGAGCATTCATCCTCATCATCGTAGGATTATATGGAACAAATATATTGCTTTCCATGCCTGATCTCATGCTTATCATGTACATTATTGTACTCATTGTGTTTACAAGTTTATTCGCTTTTCTTTTCATCAAACGGAGGAACTAAAAAAATTATGCCAGCGAAAATAGATCGATGTGTCAAACAACTCATCAAACAAGGAATACATAAAAAAGAAGCATATGCTATCTGCAGTGATAGTACAGGATATAAAAAGAAAAGAAACAGTGGATGGATAAAACAGGGGAGGAGGTTGAAATAAATTATGTTAGCTGGATACCATCTTTTCTTCATCGCCTGCAGCATCATCATTTTTTTTGCATCCATGTACATATTGTTTTTCATGGAGGATAAACGATGGAGTATTATGGTTGGACTTGTATTACTTGGATTAAACACAGTTATCTGCTGGATCAGTGTCCTCGGATTCTTCGGTGTGCAAGTTATTGCTATTGATTCCGCAAATACTTTTCAAGTATATACATATCCAAATATGATGGGGTTGAATGTATTACCTTTTGGTATCATGTTTTTCAGTATTCTTATGGCCTGGGTTGGATGGGGAAAATATATGAAAAGAGTCGCAGCGCAGCATACACAGGGAACTATTAAAACACCAGTGAAAACCAATACTTACTGGGAACAATAAGGTGATACTTTATGCCGAATCATAAATATGTCGTAAAAATCGATAAAGAAAAAAAACGACTAAACCGGATTTTTGATGATATGAACATTCATAAAGAATGTGTGATCACTGATTATAATAAAAAATGGCATCTTCCCATGCAGGATTTTGGTCGTATCATCAAAAAGAAATCATTGGATAAAGAAGGATTCATTGAAATATGGGAACATAAAAACAAACAGAATAATACCATTGAAAAACGATTGATCCGTCTGCAGCCTGGTGTTGAAATCATAAAAAAAGAGGGAAACGACCTCAATTTTTTTAAATTTAAACGTAGAAAACTGGTTTAACAGAAGGGACCTTACATGTTTTAGCAAGAGACCTTACATGTTTTAGCAATGGACCTTACATGTTTTAACAAGTTGATTAGTATTTAAAATACAAAAAACAAAACCATTTTTCTATGAAAGCGAATCAAAAATATAAGGAATTCAAAAATGATGAGTCAGGTCTCATGTTTGATATGCTCCTGACTGCGGGGATTACTGTTGTGATCTTCTTTGCTCTGATGAACATTGGGACCTATATCAATGGTCAAATTGGAAGTTCCCTTGTGGATACTTACCCTGATGATGTAGCAGATAGATCTGCTCTTGAAAATGAGAGTTACAGCAACCTTGAAAATATTACCACGGATTATGGCAGCATTTTGGATATAATGACAGTTACGGCTATCATAATGGTCATAACCCTTCCCCTCGCTGCCGTGATCGGTATACGTCGTTTGATCTAAAACTGATGTAGAATATATTTATGGTTCAAACACAGTTTTAGCCATCATGTGGTTGAACCATTCTCTCTTTTTTTTATTTTTTTTAACAAGAACCCTTCGATATACTTTTAAAATACAAAAAACACAAACACATACTTGATGGCTAACAATCGAGCAACCGGAGTACATACATCACTCTACCCTGAAAACATTGACATCATCAAAAAACACCGAGAACAAAACCAATTCAACAGCGATGCAGCAGCCCTACAAGACATTATCACTTTTTTCGGGAAGAACTATGAAAAAACCGCAATGAAAAATTTTTTGATTTTCATTGGATACCCCATGATCATCAACCTTGTTCTCTGGGGTATCAGCAGAATACTTTATAATCTCAGCAGCGACATGATGGAACAAGGCATCCCTTTTCAAGCATTACATGATCTAGCATCAACAGTTAATCTCATCGCTATCGCAGTGTTCATGTTTCTTGCAGCAAGTATTTTTCTTTTTATTAAGCAGACACGTCAGCAGAAAACAGGGTGAGATAAAACGTGGGATACAAAATCGTGGAAGACGGCAGCAGCTACAAAGAAGAAAGCCTTGCATGGGATAAAGTTGTACATAGTTTTGAACCTGAACTTGACATCCTTCCAGAAAAAGACCGGGAATATTTCAGTAGTATTGTGTACAACCTGATCAACAAGGAACCAGCATTAAGCAATATTCCACCTCAACATATGTATGTTTATACTCTACAAGCAAAACGGATACTCCGATTGCTTAGCTATCCCATGCTTGTCCCAGAGGAATATATCCGACGGCAGGTCGCAGTATATCTAAACAGTTTGAAGATAAGATTAAGTGAGAATGGTCTTGCATGGTTGTTTGGTCCATTGAGCCATACCACGCAGCATGTGAAACAGGAGATCACTCAACATCCAACATTACCAATAGGGGAACAATAAATTATGAAAATGAGAACAAAACGAGCATATGGAGTAACAACTGGTGAAATAAGTGCAGTATTCTGGGGTATTGGATTGTTGATCACTATGCTGGTTATTATTAATCTATTGGGTATGCGCGCACAGGTCGCATTGGGAAACCCGCAGCTGGCGATGACTTTTCAGTTTATGATGAGTCTGTTAGTGGTTAGTTGTTTTTTTAATCTTATCAGTATGTTTATACCGAATTATCAGATCAGTAAAAATAATCTGACGGTTTTAATTGATCGGATGACTAATCCTGATTTTATTGGTTGGATACGGTTCACTCGTGATCGTGGTCTTCGTTTTCATACCGTTAAAAAAGATACGATGGGACGGACAGAGGGTGTGGTCACTGATAAAAAGGCTACGGTTATTAATAATGGTGATAGTACGATTAATCTGATGAATGGTAATAAGGCCGTGGTTGTTTATGATTTTCTTTCTCAGAATGATAATCTTGAGGAGAATCTGGGTTGGAATCTGATCAGTCGTTGTTTCGCTGGTTTAATTGGTTTTAAGGCCTATGAGAAAGCAGTGGATATGGGGCGGACATTGTTACATGGTTCTTCTTCTGATAAGGGGGAGGTGGATCTTGATGAGTGATGAGGGGTATCATTATGAAAAAGAATCTGATGATGATATTGAAAAAGTGATTGATCGGAAGAGTGCATTGGATGATATTCGTCGTCATGTGGAAAAAGAATCTCAGCGTGTTCGTCGTCTTGATGAGAATAATCCTCATGAGCAAGCTAAAAAGTTTCGCATGGTGAAGGAGAATCCTCCTGATCCTGATTTTATGAAGGTTGATTTGCATCATGGTGAGAATCAGCAGGGTGAACATCGTTTGTATAGTCGTCATATCAAGTTGAATGATGGTCGGGAGTCATGGGTTGAGCATGATCCTTTTTTTTCATTTAGTCCTTATATTGGTTTTATGGCTAATATTGCGAAGGCTCCGATGAATGCGATGGATGTGTTGTTTGATGAGACTGAGTTGGTTGCAGTGGAGACGAAGAATGCGTTTAAACCGGAGAAACGGAAGGATGAGAACAACTGGACCTGGATTTTGTTCGTGATCTTCTGTGTTTTGGGTTCTGTGGTCGGTGCTATTGTTCTTGGTATGAAATTCCTTGGTGGGGGTTAAAACCGCTTAGAATCGCTTAAAATAAATAATTGATATAGGTGAATAAAAATATGGGTTTGAGAAAAACATGGGATACATTCACAAAACCAAGTGAAGAATGCAATATTGATGAATTAAAAAAGAAACAAAAAATAAATAAATTTTTTTATTTTTTCTGTTTTATCATAGGGGAAATGACTATTCTTCTCAGTTTAATTTTTTATTTTAAAACAAGCATAATTGGTTTACCGATTCTTTTAACACTTATTGGTATGCTCATGCTTATCTATGGGCTTGATTACATTGTGCATAATAGAACATTATCGCTTTTTATTTATCTTAAAAACAAGGAGGAAAAACAATGAAAGAACAATTTATGGTCGTCGGCATCACTGCCATCGATGAAGAAAACATGAAACTAGAACTCGTACCACTCATCCAAAAAAAACACAAACCAGATCTACTTAGCCTTGCACTCGGTGGAGATGCACAAGGACTCATGAAAACATTACAGGAAAACAAACAACACCGAAATATCATCTATCGCAGCAGAGAATGGTGCATGAACAAAAGAATACATCCATTCACCGGAATAAACCTAGAAATCGATACCAGTAATAAACATAAAAACAAAACCAAAACAACATGAACCTCAACAGAATCCTCAGACATATCATCACAGGATGCATCATTCTCTTTGGAATATGGATACTCTACAAAATCTACCCTATGATACAGGATATATTACCATGAAACATTATTTCAAAAAAATAAAAGAATTCATCATGCAGCCATCATTGCATCATCTCAACCAAAAAGAACTGCAGCATCATTATCAGAAACAACGCACTATCCGTTATATCAACATTGCTCTCAGTCTCCTTCTCATCATCCTCAGCATTAATGCTATGTTCTCCCTGTTTAATACAATGTATACCATTAATAATGAAACCATCCGGTTTCACACAGGTCTCACTATTTTCACGGTGTTTGTACTCACTGGTATCATTTTTAGTATAGAACTCAGCCTTCATGCAGATATGAAACAATTACAGAAAAACCAGATTAATCTTATTCAGCTCATACAAAACAGGGGTCATCATCATGAAGATGATCGTCCATGTTATAAACTTGATACCATCATAGAATTATTGAAAAAACAAGGAGGAACATAAAAAAATGGATGAATATGAAACAAACTATATCAATATGATCAAGCAGGAAATCACACAGATACAGAATGGGGTTATCCCTGAGCAGGATCAAGCACCAGTGATCAAAAGCATCATACAGAAACTTAGTCTCATTAAGGACCCGCAGATCCATAAGAACATAAAGAATTATGTGGAGAAACAAAATGAGATTGAGAAACAACGGCAAATGTTAGAGGAACAAATCTATCAGAATCATACCCAGGAGATAACTAATTTAAAAAACATGTATGAACAAGTTCTCATAAAATTATGAAACATTTTGATGAAACCGATGAAGAAACCATACTTGGTTTAGGAACACGGAAGGGAACCCGTGATAAACTTACCTACCGTCAGGTTCTTTATAATGTTATCATGCAATATCTTAACAGCTATGGGAATTTTAATAGCAGACGAGCAGTAGAAAAAATCATACATGCCACCCGATTCAATGAACCCGGGTTTGAATTAAAAAACAGTATAGATACCATTAAAGAAGAGTTACAAGAAGAAAAAAAAATAAAATGGAATGAATGGAAAAAACAAATAGGGAAGTTTAATTTTAGTAGAAGAAGTACACAATCAAAACTAAAAATACAATTACAAAAATGGTATTGGGATGAACTCTTTGACCGCATCCTGCAAGTCCTTGCTGATAAGGATCTTATCATAGAACATAACAAACTTCAAAAAATACGAGTCAAAGGAACAAACATTGATGATGATTATGCAACCTTTAAAGACCGTCTTACCCACTCATACGAATAATAAATACAATGACCGAGGTAACTTCCAAAAAGAACGGATAAAATGGCATCCTGAACATGAGCTTTTTTATCTTTCAGAGAAAATACTTGAATGGTTTTATAATGATGAACTTGGTATTGTGATCATTCATGGACAACAAGGATATGGAAAAAGTACATATGCAGCAATAAGTTGTGCAGAAGTCTATGGTCATGATCTGGAAAACAGTCAGTTTTTTTATAATTGGGAAGCAGTAAAAAAACATATGGTATGGCATCCACGTAATTTTATTAAACTCAGTAAAAAAAAACGGCCCCCGCAGGATATATTTCATAAAATCCATCGGCATAGTAATAAAAAGGAACCTATGGTTGTTTGGGATGATGCTGGATATTTTTTGAATAATATGAAATGGAATGATAAATTCTGTATTGAAGTCAGTCGGTATCTTGAGCTTGCGCGATCCCGATGGGGTGCTATCATATTTACTTGTAGTCATCAACAACAGGTTCTTAGTAAAATACGGAATATCCCGCATGCATGGAGTATCCCTATTCGTAAAGCACCAGGGACGCCATCAAAGAATAATCCTAATTATAAATATGTTCATGATCGTCGTTTTGCTAAACTTCATAAAAGCTGGTGCAGTGAGGACATGAAACGATCTGGTAAAAAAGGAAAAGAAGGCGATATTTTTTATGCACGTATGCCTGGTCGATATGATGCTACATATCCAAAGGGTGTCGATGAAAAAGGGGAGATTATTTATATTGATAATTTAACTAATGAGTATACTTATGATCAAAGTGATGAAAAAGGTAAATTGAATAAGCCTGCTTCATATGGTTTTTTCAGTTGGTATAAACCATGGAGGGATATGATGGAAGAAAAAGGAATTGAAGCAGTTGATCTTGCTGCGACGGAACTTGGTTTATAAATTTTTTTTCTTTATGTCTTATTGTAAGACATAAGGATTTTTTTATAAGGAGAGTGATGTTTGTATATATGAAGTAAACACAATAAAACATTATCTTTATATACATAATGTAACATAAGGATTATACAGGTTTTTTGATGGATGAAAACATTATTATTTATCAACCAAAAAAAGGGAAACCCGTACGGATTTTTAGACCATGGGAAATAAGATCTTTAGTACGGGCCATACCAAAAAATGAATACAAAGACAAATTTGAAGCATTGTTATACACTGCAGCACGATACAGAGAACTTCAATGGTTGTATGATCACCCTGCACGATTCCATGGTGATAGCATACATATGAAAAACACCAAGGCCAAAGCAAAGGAAGCATATCGTTACATCCATTTGAATATGCAGGGGCAACGTGCAGTAGAAAATTTTTTACGATCCAAAAGGAATCTTCCCACTCATCAGTCCTGGGGAGAAAATTTGAAACGATGGTGTGTACAAGCAAATATTGTTCCAGATCATGCTTGTGCAAAATCAACTCGTAAGACCTATGAGTCATGGTTAGTTATTATTTTTCCTCCACGGGTCTTTGAGATCCTTTCAAGTGTAGGACATGGGCAGAATACTGCATTGAATCATTATCTTACATTCCCATTCACCGATCAGGATAAACGTGATATGCTGTATTATGTTGAAGGATGGTAACAAAAAAAATTTTGTTTATTTATTAATATGAATTCTAATTTCTTTTATATTCCATTTTTATGTTTTTAGTAGTGTCCTATATTCTTTTTTAAAAAATTTTTTTGGCGGTTGATCCATCATTATTATCATCAAAAACCCGACTATATACATCTCTATTGTTAAGTAGATAAACTACTTACTTATATATATGAAAAGTAATAGCTCAATATCACTATATGGATTTAGTCGATGAAACCTGCACCAATCCAACCCATCACACCACCAATCACTGCACTAAACAAAACCACACCAACATCATTACCCACCGCCAAAAAACTAGCCACCGCAAAACCCACCGCTGCACCCACCACACGATATTTATGCCACAGCAACCAATCAGTTAAATCATCTGATACAGCCATCTTAGAATTATCAGACATAAGATAAACAAATATGTTTTATCCTATATTAATACTTTCAATCAACCTACCATAATGATAATAATAACAAAAAAACCATTAATGACACAAAAAAAGGAATATTAACAAGTGTTTTCCTTCAAAACAATAAAAAAACAATGGTTTTTAGAAGAATAAAGGAAAAACACCACCAAAGTAGTTAAATACAAAAAAAATGATATAACACATGTAATAAAAGAAAAACACACTGAACAACAAATAGATGGGAGGACAACAAAAACATGGAAAAAACTATCTTAACAACAACCATAAAAGAAGACTATACCATACAAACACCATTAAGCCCTGGGACAAAAATAAAAATATGTGAATGTGAAAAAGGAATACTAAAAATTAAAGATCATCATAAAGAATCTTAGTAGACTTAAACCGTTTCAATATCAATTCTCCTTTTCCATCATCCACCCACACCACCTTATCTCCTGGTTTAATGTTATATTTTTTTCTAAATTTAGCAGGGACCACTATCCCGCCTTTAGCACTTACTTTATTGACTTCTTCAATAGTCATACATGTATTACAATAGTTCATTGTTTTATATAATTTTTGTAAAAACCAAAAAGTATTTATAACAAACACGTTATACGGGTTTAACATGGTAAGTGAGATGAACACACAAAACATACATGACATCGACATTACACTCGTAAACAGCAAAGGAGGAATCGTCATACCCTCAAACATACGAGAAAAAAACAATATCCAACCAGGAATCAAAGTATACTGGCGAGAAGGAAACAACGGGGAAATCATCGTTGGAAAACTTGACGATCTCCTCAAAAAAGCAAATAACAACAACGGGGAAGGCACACATAGTAATCCCATCTCTCCAAAAACAAACAACAAAAAAAATGGAGAAGATGAAAAAAATGTGTAAAGAAACCAATTTTAGTTGTGATAGAGAAGGCTGCAAATATACCATACCAAAACCAAAAAACAACATACCAATCGACTTTAACCCCTACCCTAAAGACTTCAAAAAAGTACGCATCAACAAAAAAATCCATCATCTCTGCCCCGACTGCTACCAAAAACTCAACCAACTCAACCTTGCATTCATACAAAACAACGGAGGAAAAAAATAATATGGGAATCCTCCAAACACTACCCTATGGATTACTCAGCATCACCCTCATGGAAAGCGGACATAAAAAAATATGGTATGATCAAACCATCAACCAAATACTCCGGAGGACACCCTAAAATGAAAAACAATTCCTCCATTTTCAAATTTTTAGATTTACTCAAACGGGATGAATCAGAACCGGATTTTAAACATGCATCCCATCCCCCCTCTGATTCATCCCTCATTCTCCCTATATCAGAATATTTTAATGAAACAAAATTTAACACAAGAAATCGACTCTATTTTTACAGATCAAAAATGGAGAAACAACAGATACCAATCATAAGTATTATGATACCAGAAAAAGAAGACTAACAAAAAACTACTACCAAAAAAAACCCGAGTGGATGCGGGGGATAGTGAGGAAAGATGGAACCTAACAACAAAAAAACACTTTACTGGATAATCAGCCTCGGGTGCATCACCCTCCTAGGATTCCTAGGAAGCATTTTTTTTAGTTTTATAGCAACAGGAATAATCTACTGGAGGAAACCCACAATATGAAACAAACAACAACTTTGAGTCGAAACCGATGCAGCCGATGCAACACCTACATCAAACCTGGAGTTGATTATTACGGGATCAATGGAAACGGAAAACTCTGCTACAACTGCCTACGGGAGCTGAAATACATATGATCAAACAATGCAACATCTGCCGACATCGACGATATGACAATAACACCTACTGCCCAATATGTGGTAGCAGTAGTTACACAAAAATGGATGGAACAATATGAAAAAACAACCATATATCCTCAAACCAAACAGCCCCTATACATGGGGGGATAAAGAAGGAGGATTCTAAAAAAAAATATTACCCCTCTGTAATCGTCGTTCAAAAAAAAACAAAAAGAGGAAAAACAAATATGAAACAAAAAAACCTAAACCCAACAGAAATAGAAAACAACATCTACCAAATCGACAGCGACTACTACGTAAAACATGAAGGAGAACTCAAACTACTCAACAGCATAGAAAACAAAACATTACTCAACACAATCACCAAAGGATCATACAAAAAATATCTCAACAAAAAACCCAACAATGGCCAACAACCAAAAAAACAAAAAAACAACGGCAACCAACACATACTCGCCACAAAAAACGAAGCCTATGATCTCATCAACCAACGAGATGACCAACAAGTCCTACAAGAACTACAAGGCGGATTCATCGATGAATACATCTATAGTTTCCCCACCAGCCAAGGCAAAGTAACAGGACTCAGCTGGGCCGGAGTCAAAGAAGTCGCACGGCAAATGGGCAACATATCCATAGAAGATCTGCAGGTCAATGAAAAAGATAATAGTTTCCAAGTTAAAGCCAAAGCCAAGGATGTCACCCGGAATGTCACCATGTATGGTGTCACCGAGCAGAACAAGATGCTCATCCGGAAAGATGGCAGCGAGGAACCCGATATGCATGCACTTAGTAAATGTGTATCCAGGGCTCAACGAAATGCTATCCGTGGTCTGATACCGGAGACATTTATTAAACAAATGATCGAACAATACCAAAACAATGGAGGAAGGAAATAAATTGAAAACAGAACAGGTTAGGTGTAAAAATTTATTTTGTAGCGCAATGGATATAACAATAACAAAGGATTATTCACCCAAAATAGGGGATATGAAATGTCCGAGCTGCGGATATAAAGGATTCATGCCTTATTCTCATATTTTAAAAGCTGATGAAATTATTTTGCAGATATTAAAGAAACAAAAAACTGTTCTTTGGAAGGATTTGTTCAAACAGATTAATTATGAAAAACTTCCACGGAGTCTCGAACAACAGAATTTGGATGATGGCACACGATATGACATTGACATTATCGCAATAGGGATAAAAAAAGAGGAGGGCCAATGAAAATACAAATTAGTTATGATACAAAAGATATTTTCTTTGATAATTTTCTTCCTTTAGAAGATCATACTATTTTTAGGATTCATGATGAAATACAGGATTTTCAAAAAATATTTACAGACATTGCTAACAAACACTTACCAAAAAAATATCATGCAACAAAATTTAGTGATTTCAAAAAAATATTTGAACAAATAAAAAACGATGCAAAAGACCGAGGTGATGTCGAATAAAACAAAAATGTTCCATCCTTCCATTTTATTTAAATACTAATTGTTCCACGAAAGCATCAAATAGTTTTCGTGGAACATTCTATTTATATACTTTTGAATGGGGGTGGAACAAATAGTATTTTTTGAGGAGTTGAAAAAAGAGGTGCGTTTTCGAAAATGGGAAAAAAACAAAAATGGCAAACGTTATCAAAAAAAATTATTTTCAATTCCAAAATTAGAAAATGGGAAATGGGCAGCATTACAATATCCTTTTATTTATCAAGGAAGTGCAAATGCATTATTAGATTCATTAAAAAACAAAAGCATAAACCTAATTTTAACAGATCCACCTTATGGAACAACACAAAACAGATGGGATGAAAAACCCAAGTGGGAAAAAATCGCTAAACAATACAATCGAGTTCTAAAAGATAATGGATTAATTGCAATATTTGGAACCGCACCAAATCTAATAGATGTATTTAATGGATTCAAAGAACATTTTGAATTCAGATATGATATTGTATGGGTTAAAGGTGCCGCAACTGCAATGTGGGTTTCAAATTATAAACCGTTACGAACCCATGAAAATATTTATGTTTTTAGTAAAAAAGGAGTGAAAGTATCTGATACCACATTTAACATTAAATTGATCGGACAAAAAGATAAAAAATATATTATGAAAAGGACTATAAAAACAACAAACCAGGGAAAATGGGCTGGGGCAAAATTTGAATCAAAATCAGATGGGATTCGTTTTCCCACAACAATACCACCAATAGAATTAAAAGGAGTGGGTGGAACAGATAAAGAATACCTTGGTTTCCCAACACAAAAACCTGAAAAACTAATAGAATTTTTTATATTAGGATTAACCAACCCAAACGATAAAATTTTAGATCCATATCTTGGAAGTGGAACAACTGCAAAAGTCGCAATGGAAACATGCAGACAATGTATAGGGGCTGAAATAGACCCAAAAAATTTTCCAATTTTAGAAAAAAGACTACAATCTGTAAAAAATAAATTTAATCACGATAAACTAAATTGGCAACATACTAATGGATTTTTAAAAGATTCATTAAAAAATATGATAGGGGGATGGACCTGATAAAAACATATGATGAAGTATTAGATATTATTCAAAAGTCAACAGGAAATTCTTATGAAAAAAACAATGGGATATATACTGTATATTTACATGAAATAGAAAAAAAGGAAAGCTATTCTTTCGTTGTAGGATTGAAATCTGATGGCACAACTACATTGTTTTTAATTTATAAAACAAATAGAAAAGGTGGCTGGTGGTGGTTTTGCCCCACTGAAGAGCAGGCAACAATTATGCCTGAAAAATTAAGATACCATTATCATAGAATTGATAAAAATAATGTACAAGCCAAACTTTTGTTTAACCATCGTGATGAACTATTAAAAGAATTGGATAAAAAAAGAAGTGATAATTAAAATGGTAAGATTAAGCAGACGACTCACCAAAAAAGACAAGGAATTACTCCTAAAACAACAAAACAAAAAAAGACAACAATACGGACTCCGACCACTCAAAACTATAAAAACCGATGACCTCATACACCTACAACAAACAAAAAAAGATGACACACCCCCATATCCTCATAAAAGCACAAACAAATATGAAGATGGAGGGATGTATCAATGAACCCACAAAACAAACAAATCTACAACCAGTATAAAAGATTTGTTTGGGCACGACACCACAAACGAAACACACGACTCACCTACACCGACCACGTCCGAAACCTCCTAGACCACCTACAAAAACCATACACAAAAATCAACCAAAACGACCTCGACACCTACATACAACACAAACTCGAAACACGAAGCACCAACGGCAACAGCATACGATTCTGGAGCATACAACGATTCATCAACTGGACAGAACGCAACGATCTCACCATGCCCAAGGTCACACCAGTCGACCCAGGAAAAAACGCATTGGAAGAAAACCAAATAGAAAAAATATTTCAAACACTACCCCAACTCAGCCAACTACACCAACTCATATTCTACCTGGAATATGATACCATACGACGACCACGAGAAATCACACAACTCAAAATAAACAACCGCTATAAAAACAAACTCACACTAGACACCAAAACCGGTAAAAAAACCGTGATCATGACCGAAAGGCTCATTGAATCATGGGACAACTACCTTGAACATGAACGACCACACCCCTATGATGAAACCGAAGAACCATACCTCATCCTATCCGCCTATAGCAGAACACGAGGAAAACACTACCGATGGGAAAACGCCATCAACCGACACATCAAAGAAATACTCATGTACAGCAATGTTCAACTCCCACCAAATACCCCACCAAGTAGCTACCTGATCAAACGAAGCAGCATCACCACACAACTCAAATACTGCATAGACCCAAAGATCATACAACTCCAAGCCGGACATACCAAACTCAGCCAGACAATGAAATACAACCGGATCAGTGAAAAACACATAAAGGCATATTTGGACAAGTTTGAACATAAAAGCACGAACATAAATGAAAAAAAGGACACCATTCCTCATAAAAGTTTTCTACCAACACACGGAAGTAGCCCAACAAGTCTTCATAAAAGTAACCCGTGGATGATGAATCCAGACAATGATGATGACGAAACCAGTGATAATTCGTCCATCACTGTCTCCTTTTCTTTTGACATAACTAAAAACCCTGATATGGATGAATTTTCTTTTTTTAAGATTGCCTCCTTAAAAAACGATATATCACCTCCAAGTGTTTATTCATCCATATCATTCCTTCCTCAATATTTAGACTCGCCACATTTTTCATTTTGCATAAGCAGGGATGACCTGGCGGGAGGTAACAACAATTTTTTAATCCAGTTCTCTTCACCCTATATAGTTACCTATCAATCATCCCTGCACTCCCCCCCAAAAAACATTATGAGTAATCCTGAATCATCGTTTTTTAACACAACTACGTGTCATGTGGGTTTGAATGAATCAGTATATGATTCAGGTTACAACGGGCAAGAACATCATCAAACATATTGTTTTGTTCATGATACGAATCACCATCCCAAACGTATTGATTTTTTTATGGATGATGCCTTGCCCATTCCTCATTATAACCAAGAGGAGGGATACTGTTGAGTTTTACGATCCATGAAGATGGCAGCAGCCACATGGTATCTTTTTGTCCACGATGCAGACAACAACGAAGCTGGCATGGACGATACAATAAACTCAGCTGCGGACGTTGTGGAAACATCATGTATTATAACAAATACAAAAAACAACTGACTTGGAGGCGGGAATGTTGATCCGTCAGACCAGTCTTTGGAGTTACCGATCCTTAGAGAACAAGGAATCATTATGTTATCATATTCATCAGATCATCATGAAATATCAACCTGTAACCGATTCTCAAATACAGGAGTATTTGGAGAAACAACAGGGAATACTTCTCCCCCGTTCAACAATTAGTGCTCGTCGTAATGAATTGATCAAAAAATATAATGTATGTATCTGTCCGGTTGATGAAGTAAAGGATGAATGTACGAATCGGACGGTAAAAGCATGGGGGTGCTAATATTATAAAATTAGGATTATTTAATGACAAAATGATGTGTTACAAAAAGTGTAACACGGAACAAACGAAGGTGGTCTCTACTTTGTTACAAAAATTTACTCATAATATATAAAGATAACTATTATAAGTAAAAACGTGTAACAAAAAGTGTAACACAATGCGTGTTGTACTAGAGTAGAGTAGATTGCATACGCAACGAAAAAGGGATTTGCAACAGCAAAATCACGTGTTACAAACACAGCAAATCCCAATGTGTAACATGTTACAAAAAGTGTAACATAAAGGAGAAATCAAAAAATGGATGTCCCTCAAAAAATCATTCAAATGGCGTGTAACAAAATCTGTAACAAATTTCGTGGTAAAAAAAATAAAAATACTCCACGGTTCAAAAAAATCAATACGCAATTTGAATATGCAGAATTTATTAGAACAGAGGGAAATGGAAGCTATTCAAAAGGAATCAAAAAAGTATGTACAGAACTCGTGGGGTATCGCATTCTTCTTGAATCAGATGGGGGACAAGAAGATGCATCTCGTCTTGCAATATTAAATCTTACAAATAAATTTTTAGCAGATATAGGGAGCATTGATCCATCATTACCAGCAAATGGATTGAGGAATCTCCCTGCTCTTATGAATCTTCATTATCAGGGAAAATGGAAACCTGAAATTTTAAAATCTGAACCAGAAAAAAAGGGTGATAATCATAACTAAAAAAATAACTGATGTGACACAAGAAATCCTAATTATGCAGGAGAAGAAACGATCTGGTGAATGTAAGGGTATGGTGACGTGGCGATGACATTGTATCTTACTAAACAACAGTATCTTCGCTGGTGTGAACATCAAAAATTAATCCGTGATCATTCTTCGAGTCATAAGGGTATTAGCAGTTGGCTTTGTGAGAATCGTGATCCTCATGATGTTAAAACTATTATTCTGAGTATTTGTCGGTATGGGTATTCTGTGTTTTATTATCGGCATATCAGGAAGTTTTTTACTCGGGTGAATGGAACAAAGCCGGTGTCTCGTGTGAGTGGTGTGAATGCGTTGCATGCGTTGTGGAAGGATGGTTTTATTGATATTGAGAAACGGAAGGATGGTAATCGTTCTCGTTATACTCGTTTGTTTGATGTAAAGGATTGGGAAGAGGTTTATGATAAGG
>Ga0180434_10002778_pt1 | contig 22817 bp, 23 predicted proteins | sample SS_ome_7_FD_132453 | JGI IMG/M metagenome (GOLD analysis project Ga0180434, IMG submission 132453) | Hypersaline lake sediment archaeal communities from the Salton Sea, California, USA - SS_1_D_2 metaG | ecosystem: Environmental > Aquatic > Non-marine Saline and Alkaline > Hypersaline >...
AGGAAGAACGGACGTACCACCTGAGCGCTACCAAACGCTCACCGATACCCGATGTTGCGCTCAGTTACGTACCGGGTCTCGGCGTTGGTGGAACGGGAGGCGTGCTCACGGTTACCGGCACCGTGGCGCACGGTCACCGCGTTGGTTCCATCGTCCATTTGACGGAGATGGTAAATCCAGCAGTGCCGACGACGTGGCGCCAGCACCTTTTTCGCGTGTCAACCGTGATCAGCGCATTTGCCTACGAATGCGCGGATGTCGGCGCGTTCTTGCTGGCGGGACCAGCGGCCCTTGGAATCGATCGCGGGCCGTATCGCTACGCGCATTTTAACGTTCACAACATTCGCCCGCAGAACAACTACCCGATCATTCCGCCGAAAACGCTCGGGCTCCGGCGATGGGAATATCTGTCGACGGGCGATGCATGCCACCGGTGGCTCGACAGCGACCACTCGTACGACCACACGCCACCAATGTACGCACTTTTGGAACTCGTCGACAACGAGCATCTGTCGAGCAAAATCTTTGCCGAAGCGCGGGACGCCGGAACCGCCAGTCGCATTCTGGCGAAAATTCAGCTGTTTCCAGCGTTCAAGCTCGAACGTTTGTGGCCCGTGTTCATGGACTCGGCCAGCGGCAAACGCATTCAAAACTTGCATTTGCGTTTGCTGAACCCCGATTTGACACCGTACGACACGCGCGGCCTCGAGTGGAGCTGCACGCTTGTTTTGACGACGCTCGAGCCGCCGACCCAAGGGTCGGGTGGCGTTTGACGGTTTTGGGTTTAGATTAAAAAACCTCGAGGTAACAACGACATTTCCAATTATGGCGCGACCGCCGCACCAACTTGACAACAACGAGCTTCGAAGGCGCGTTTGCAACGAGGTTCAACGAGCCGTGCACATGGCGCTCGCGCACTGCGAAAACGAACGCCGGTTTCTTGTACCGTACGAAGACGTACTCGATCGCGCCGAGTGTTTTTTGCGGCAATCGGGGATGTGCGCCGAAGCCATCCGGCGAACGCGGCTCGACGGACGAGCGCGCGAAATTTTGACGCACAAGCGAGAAGCTCTGACGATGGATTTGTGGACGCAGACACTGTTGTTGCAATACGACCCGTTGGCGCGCGACGTGCGAGAAATCGTTGCGCACATCGTTCGCACGACCGAACCGAAATCGATGCGCGAGCTCGTTTTGCGGTTCGCCGCAACATACCCATCGGCCGCGCGACCGACATGTCCGCACGGCACGCTCACGTTTACAACCCCGGGTACGAGATCTGGCGGCGACGTCGGTTCGAAACCCCCGCAGCGACGACGATCGTGGGCCGACATAGCGCGCTCGGCACCACCTTCCCCGGCGGCGTTTTCCGGCGGATGCCTTGTGCGCTATTGTTTTCCGTCGCAGGCAACGTGGGCGGCGTTTCGTTTGTACGCACACGAATGGTACCGCCCGCTCGTCGACCACGCCGACAAAACCCCAGAGGGCGAGCCCGTCACGTTTGTCGAACGTGCGCGATGGGGTGATTTTTCCGCCGACGCAAAGCATAGCGATCGCATTCGCAACCATGTTGCATCGTCGTTGAACATGACGCTCGTGCAATACGCACCGCCATCACCCGATAGCGAGACCGACGAAAACGCAATGACTGCATCGTGCGATCTCGAAGACCTTCGTAGCGGCCTTCCTCCGCTGTGGGCCATGACGCCGTCACCGTCGACGACCCCAACGCCTTCCGATGTCACGTCATCGCCAGCTTCGTCGCCGCCCGTCGGGCGAACATGGGGCGACATGTGCTGCGACGATTGATTTCAAAAAAAATGTTAAATTGGTTTCAAGGAAAAAACGCGAATCCCAAGTCCGCCACCCCGATGTATTCAAACCCCATCGGGCCGGACGCACGCCCGGCAGAATACGCAACGCCCTACAGAACGCCGTATTCAAACCCCATCGGGCCGGCCGTGCGTCCGGAAGAATACACAACGCCCTTCAGAACGCCGTATTCAAACCCCATCGGGCCACAAAAACGCCGTGACAGCAAAAAGAAACCCAGGCGCCCCGGCACCACGGTGTGCAAGGCAATTCGCATGGCGAAATCCTGCCCAAAACCGGGCGACATCCGAGGCAAGCGCGCCAACCGAAAATTTCCGGCGACCGTGTACGTCATGCGTCGCTTCCTTCAAAACACCAAGATTCCACCGAGCGAACTCAAGAAGGCGTTCCCCCACGGCGTGAGCGCGGCCAAACGCGCGCAATTGCTTGCGTATTTTCGCAAACATCCTCGGCGCTGTGAGCGATTGATGAAGTACGGAAAACGCGTTTGCGCATAAATACAAAAAAAACACACATGGGTGTAAACGAAAGCAAGGACTTGCAACCGTACGCCGAATTCGAGGTGAAAACGCGCGCGATATCGGCAAAGGTTTATGCCTTCGTGGCGTACGAACGCGATGTTCCCTTCGAATTACAGCAAACGATCATGGCGCAAATGCGAAGCGGGGGCTGCACGGATTTTCGGACAACCACCGTGTTCACCGACCCGGGGGATATCTGCAGTGACGAGCCGCGCCTCGTGCTTCTGTCGCCTTATTCCGACCTTTTGCAAGCCGTTTCCAAAAACTTTTGGATGACATGGACATCGTGCACCGACACGATCGAACGCATTGCTCTTTACAACATCTGCTTGCCACAGTATGCCGAACGATCCGCGTTTGCCAAAGACGTGTTTCATGCCGCTTTGGACGAAATCTACGGACGACGGTATGAAATGATTGCGGCGTCAAATGATACTGCCGTGCAAGTAGGCCTCAATCGCGCCGGTTTTATCCCTCTCGATGGTATTTGGAAACGCGACGCCAACTACCAGTCGGGTGCCATACGACGAAGACCCAGCACACCAAAACCGGTGCGGCGATCGCGCGCGCCATCCAAGTCCGTGTCGGCGAAAAAGTCGACAAGCAAGCGCAAGAGCCCGATCACGGAAAAAGACGTTGTGCGCGAAATCGAAGCCCATCCCGAATGGACGATCGACCCCGCCAGCCTGAAAGTGGATCGCACGCGCCCCATTGCCCGCTACGACGCTCCGGGAAAGAAAACGGTTCTCGGGTACTTTGATGAAGCGGGCATGTATCATCGCCACACGCAGCGCCCGAAACCGGCAACGTGCAAGCGCATTACCGCCGCGAAAAAATGCGGGCGCCTCGACAAGCGCTTTCCGGTGACGGTGGTCGCGATGCAGGCATACCTTCGCAACGCCAAGGTTTCGAAGGCCGCGCTGCAACAGGCGTTTCCTCACGGCGTAAGCAACGCAAAACGCGCTCACCTGATCGCCTACTTCCGCAAACATCCGCGTCATTGCGAGCGTATGCTGGCGTACGCCAAGCGCGCGTGTAAATAAAACCATGGCACCCGGTAGTTTATTCCGTTGTGATGACGTCAACGATTTCGTCGATGCGTTCGGACGATTCCGAAGGCGATACCGGTGCCATCGCTGCTAAATCGAACCCGGGATGAAGCGTTTTCCAACCGTGAGCGTCGAAAAAGCGGCCGAGGCGCCGACGCGGCGCTCCATTCGTCGGTCGACCGGCCGTGATCAGCGGAACAACCCTGGGTGCCGGACTCGGATGGTCGAATGCGTGCTGACGAAAAAACTGCTTGAAGTTGCGTGGAAGCATGCGAAAATAAATGGGTGAGATCGCCACGACGACGTCGGGTTGATCGGCCCACGTTTTTTCGTTCGCATCATCGCGCGCGGAGACAACGCGAACGCAACAGCCGCGCGATCGAAGTCGGTCGCCAACCGTTTTCGCAACACCGGCGCCAAATCCACCACGCGAGCAGTGCACGATTGCCACGCGTTTCTTTCTCTTCGATGTCGGACTGCGCATCTTTTTTTTGGTCGGTTGGGCCACGGAACAAAAAAAACAACAACAGCGATGCCTCGATCCCGCCAACCCGACATCGACCCCGAAACGCTTGTCTTGCACGGGCGACTGATGCGCGCCATGTTACGGGTGGAGGAAATCGCGGCTCGGCTCGATCGCGAACTCGATCGATGTCGATACGCACACGTTCAACTTCTTGCGACGACGGACATTGATCCGGAAGCGATCGAAAGCGCCATTGGCGAACTCAACGGCGACAGCGACAGCGACAGCGAAACGGAAGTTGAGACGGAAGCCGACGTCAGAAACAACGATTCCGAGAGCGACAGCGGTGATACCTCGAATGGCAGCGACGACGACATCGTCATCGCGCCGTCGCCCAAGCGCCACGACCGTCACGTTGCACATTCCACCACGCGTCCGCAAAAACGCGCCCGGCGCACATGAGCATCGAGTATCGTTTACATAAAAATGGCAACCGTTAGCACCGCAACGATCGGCGCATACGCGGCCATCGCTCTCGGCGCCCTCGTCCTCGCCGTTTTCTTTCGCTCGCCGTACATTGCCGCGTTTGCGGGCGTCGGTATTTTGGCCCACGCCATGATCACAACACCACTGCCATCGGTGACGACACTGTTGTTTCCGTCGACAAGCAACAATGGCGTCTCGTGGGTCAACGCATCGGGAACGCCAGGGCGCGGATTGTATTCGATTTTTCCGAATACGGACGGGAACGTGGCCATCTGGCTCACGGATATTGCCGATGCATCGACGGCACGTGGCTACAAAATCACGCTGCAGGAGTCGGATGGGGATTCGAGGCTGTATTTGCTCGACGGGACGAATGGCAACGCATCGCCGATCGAGCTCGATGGCACCGCATCGATTTCTGTTCACTATATCAGTGCCGTGACGCGCACGAACGAGCTGCCCGTTTTGCAAATTGCGTTTGCGCCTGGTTACCTTGCCGTATTCTTCGCGCCATCCCAGACCGGCGACGCGTCGCCCAATACGAGCACCGATTATACGCAGTTTGCGAAATACCGACACTTGTCGCACGAGCCGAGCGCCGTCGAAGACGTGTTTGCGACGGCGCCCGTGATCGGCGTGATCGGTCTCGAAACGCTCGTCGACCCGCCGAATTCCAACGATACCCCGGGAATCGTGGCGCCGCAATGGCTGACGCCAAACACATCCGGAATTCCGATGCAATTCACGCTCACGGCAAAAAACTTGAGCCAGCCGCTGGACACCGCCGTTTTCGATGCGCAAAACTGGACATTGTCTTCGAGCGGAACCGGCGGCCAAATCAAAGCCGACATTGTGTACGACGGAGCCCCCGACGCCAGCGCGTTTCATCAAAAGGGCCTTTGTATTTTCGCATCGCCAACGCCCTCGGTTCCGACCGGCAATGTCGATTATTTCGTCGCGTTCATCTTTTTCGGCCAAATGAGCGTCACGCCCGACGTGATTACACCGGAAGGAGAATGCCGATTCCTCTACAACGACACGTACAAATTATCGTGCGAAATTCGAATTCAAAAGCACATGTTCACGGAGTTGCAGAAGAACGCTCGCAAGCTGTTTTCCAACTACGAGCCCTGCCACCCATCGGGTCTCGATGTTCTCGACGAAACGGTTTCGCGAGGAAAGTGCGAAATCGACATGAACCGAGCCACCGACCAGGCAACATATCGATACACGAGCGACTGCGTGTATCTCGATGGTTCGGACATGCACGAAACCATCGGGAAGCTCGATTCGACGATTCAAGGAGCTTACGCGGCAGCCAAAAACGAAGCGGGCACGTCGAGCGTGTACGCAAGCGTTTCCGAAAGTGCTTTGGAAATGGGATTCATCGATGATGCCGGAGACCGAAAACCTCTGGCTGCGTTTCCCAACCCACCGAGCGATGTTGTTCAATCGCTCAGATACTGGGGCATCGGGCTGATTCCGACGATTGGCAAAAAATTAGAATCCGACCCATCGACCGACACGCAACTCACGATCGCGAACGTCACGACCGATTTCTAGCGTTGGCCGGAGGGCGACCGCGACCACTCGATGCGCGCGCATGGCGACCAGCGCACGATCGCGCGCCCAACCCCGGCCACGCTCGACAGTCGATCGAGCGAACACACGAATAAATCGGCCGTTTTCATGAGCAAACTTTGCGCCAGCGCCTGGGCGTCGGTGGCGGCGCGCCCGACTTCGGCGAGTTCGATTTCGATCTCGTACACGGGCGTTGCACCGCGTTTCATTTTCTGTTCGGCCTCGGCACGCGTTGTTCCCGACCATGTTCGCGAAACGTCGTAATGCCACAAATATCCGTCGGATGCCGATCGATAGGCGTACGTTTGGCGCACCATGAATCGCACGTGGCGAAGATTGGCGATTTGGGGCAAGTGCTCGGGATCGACGCACGTCTCTTCGCTCAGCGAAAACCGCACGTCCCACCAATCGCTCGGAACGCCACACGAGCCCAAGGGATAGTCGACGAGCGTTCTCACATTGACGTTGTCGATGCGACGCTTTTCCACATGATCGACGCGATGCGCATTCGGTCCGGAATCGCGCGTCGGGTCCGTGGAAAGCACCATGCGCACCTCGGCGTCGCGTGTCGCTCCTACCGCACTCTCCCCCACGTCCGAAATCGACAACGTGGGAAGGCGGCACGGATAAAAATGTTCGGCGATCATGCGCACGGGACCGATCTCCGTCCAACCGTCAAACTCATCGAATAGGCTCACGACCTCTTCGTAAAACGAAGCGTCGACGCCCGACACGAATCGCGCCGAGCCGTCACCGGGCGATTGCTCGACGCGGCCAAGCCGCGCTTCGAGCTCCATCGACACGTTCGGCGCTGCGCCGAACATGCGAACGCGCATGTCGTTGATGAGTTCGACAATGGACGGTTTCGTTGCGTCGGTTTCGATGCGAATGAGGCGCGGGGGCGACGGGGCTCGCGGTTCTTCGAGACCGGCCATTTGTTTTCGGTGGCGCAACGTGATCGATTCGTGTCGATCGATGCGGTTCGACAGGGCAACGCGGGGCGTTCGCCCAACGAAAACGAACGACCTGCGTCGGAACAAAAAACGCGAGAGCGTTCGGTCGGCATCGACGCGCTCGCGGCCGCATCCGATGATTCCAACAAAGCCCGTCGATCGTCGCCGACCCGACTGTGCGTTCGATGGACCGTGCCATCGATGACGATAGCGACGGTTCCACCACCGCCGACGAGAACAATGATGTTGCTCTCGAATCGTTGGCACTCGAACGAAATCTCCTTGCGCGACTTTCGCTCGCAGCGCGAATGGTTGCGTCGCCCGACGTCCGATCGCTCTTCGATCGCTCGCTCGATCTCGCGACGCGATGGCTCGACCCCGAATCGCCATCGGATTTGCCGGATGCGCACATGTTCGATGCAACGGCCGATGTTCCGCCCGATCTACTTCCGCCCGAAGGGAGCGAGACCGAGCCATCGGCCATCGATGCGCTGAACGAATTGCGGAAACGCCACGTCTGGCCGTTGCTCGAAGCCAAGGCGATTCTCGATCGCACGGCGGGACAACTCGACCGCGAGTGCGTCAATGATGTGAACGAATTTTTCGCTCGCGTGCAGGCGAAAATGGAGGCGCTTCAAAACTATCTTCGCGGCCGACGGGCGTTTTGGCTGGCTGACCACGCACCGGTCGAGAATTTTTACGCCGAGGGTCTCTACACGCTTTCGTGGGTGATGCCCGCGAGCATCATGCCGGCCGGCGTGCGCTTACTCGATATGACGTATGCGCGTCTGCAGCGCACGGGCCTTCGGCTCTACGAAAATTACGTTGTCGAGGAAATCCGCGTCGAGCGAAATGGCGCGTTGCATCGCACGCACGCCTACCGGCGCCTTCAAACAACGGAAGAGTATTTGTCGGCGCACGCGTCGGCGTTTCATCACCCGGAGGAGTACGTTCTGTTTTCGAAGGGAGGTTTTTCGCACTGCATCGATGCGTTGGAGCGCCTTCGCGACCCGCGCTGCCCCACGATCGAGCCCGATCGGCACGTGTTCGCATTTCGCGATGGCATTATGCTGTTAAAATACCAACCACCCGACGAAGACGACTGCGAGTGCGTCTGGCTCCCGTACGGCAGCGAAGGCCATGCGTCGTTGCCGGATGACGTGGTCGCCGCCAACTTTTTCGAACGCGACGCCGGAATCGACGCGCATATCGGCGACCCGCCTGCGGCCCCGACGCCGAATTTTGACAAGATTTTCGCAAATCAAGACGTGCCGCCCGACGCGATGCTGCACATCTATGCCATGTTCGGACGATTCATTTACTCGATCAACGACATGGATCGGTGGCAGGTATTTTTGCTTCTTTTCGGAAACGCCGGTGTCGGGAAAACGACCGTGCGTCACGTCATCGAGCGCATTTATCCGAACGAAGACATCGCGCACCTGTCGAACGAGGCGCGTCCGACGTTTCCCGTGCCGCCCGAAATCCATCGCAAGAAGATCATCGTTTATCCGGAATCGGACACGCGGCCCAATTTTCGGCCGACGCTGTTTCAAGCACTGGTATGCGGCGAACGCATCGAGATTCCGCGCATGTTCACGCTCAAGCCGCTCAACGAGCCCGTCATCGGACACATTTTTGCCGACGGCAACAAATTCATGACGGGCGACACGGCCGGTTCGATGCAGCGGCGAACGGTCGCGCTCGTGTTCATGAACCGCATTGCCGAAAAGGACTCGCGACTGGCCGACAAACTCGATGCCGAGATGCCGCTGCTCATGTGGAAATGGGCGCACTGCTACCTGCAGCTGTGCATCGATGTCGGCAACGACGAAATCTGGAAACACCTGCATCCGTATTTTTTGCAGTGCCGCGAGTACATGCGCGCCGAGATGAACACGATTCACGCCTTCTTCGACGCGAAAATCGGGACGGCGCTTGTTGAATCGCCACAGGCCTATTTGTCCGAAGACGAGTTCACGTACATGTTTCGCGAATTCTGTCGTCGCGGCGGCCACGCCAAGCAAGCTCTCTCGAAAGCGTTCGTTGAATCGGCGCTTGCCGACCGAGGCTACCGATTCGAAACCATCATCAGCGGTTCGACGCCGACGCGCTGCATCGTCGGTGTTGGCACGCAAGAAGAATTCGGCGTCGGCTGACGTCCAATACAACAAAACCCTGCGATGGTTCGTTCGAAAAAACCATCGATCGTCCGCGCCGCCGGCGAGGCGAGCGTTTTTTTCACGTGGCAAAAACCGCACGCCGAGCTCTACGAACGGAGCTCGCTGCGCGACCGCACCTCGGTCTTCGAACAACGCATGCGATTCGTGCATTTCCGAACGCACGACACCGGCGAAGCGTACTGCGTTGGTGAGCCACCGCCGGGCCGGGCGTGCTGGGCCGACTACTACCTTTGCGATGGCGGTCGCACTCGCGTATCCCTCAAGAACGGTCAACGCGAAGCGTGCGTTTGGGAACCGGGCGCTTCGCACGTTCTATTGCCAACGAAATAAATCGCAATCAACAAAATGGCCGAATCGAGCACGGTTCACACGCGTCGATGCCTCCAGCATTTGCGCACGGCATGGCACGCGTCGTCGCCGCACGAGCCTTTTTGCCCGTCGGATCGTTTTCCGGCCGATATTTCGAGCAAAACGTTCGAACAATTTTCGACCGAGCAGCAAATGACAAATCACCTCAAGCGGGCGGCAAAGGGAATGCGCGCAACGTCGTCCAAAGCTGCGCCGTCGACATTCGAACAGAGCTCCGCCTCCGCTGCTGTCACTGCGCCACCACCGGCTCCTTCGCCACCGCCGTCGTTGGCGGCACCGAAGCGACCGGCAACAGATAATTTGGAACCCCGCGCAACGAAAAAACGCGGCATCAAGACGGAACCTATCGCCAGCCCGCGGTCGCGCGGGACCACGCTTTTCGGAATTTGCGATTCGCTTCCGACACGGACGAGCCGCGACGGGCGAAAGGTTTCGCTTCGGCTTCGTCCGTTCGGCAATTGCTTTCGTCAGAGCAAAAAGCCTTGATCGTTTCGTGAAACGCGTCTGCATTGTCGATGGTCGCGCATCGTTCGGCCAACCGACGCATATCACATGTCCACTTGTTATCGCGGCGAGAAAACTCGGTTGCCATGGCATCGTGTTTTTCGCGTGCGCGCAAAACCGTTCGTCGCACGATTCGAATGGCATCGGCGCCAACGCGTTTGAGGTTTTCGCACGCCGCATCGGCGATCCGCCGCAACCGCGCTTGGCGGGAACGCGCGATGTAGCCTTGAAAAACATCGGTCGTCGCGCCAAGGGCTTCGTCCGATACCCACGGCGCCACATTGCGACTGGCGGTGGTCAACTTCCACCGAGCTGCCATGCGACGGGCCGTTCGGTCCTTTCGCGACGATGGATCGTCCCGGCGTGGCGGTGCGGTCGTCGTCGCTCGCTCGTTGCCCACACTTGCGTTTGCGTTTCGCTTGCTCAAATTGCCAACCATATCATCATACGTCGCGTGCACCGCATGACACGCTACCGCGTGCTCACCTGCCATCGCGTCAAACGCTTCGCAGGCTTGCATCGTCACTCGATGGCATGCGTCTCGCAGCGTTAAAAATAGCGATTCGAGATCGGTCGAAAAACGTTGACGCTCGCGTGCGCGTCGAGCGCGCACGAGGCGAAACAAGGAAACAAATTCGTGAGCGGGCGCGGCGGTGGCAGCGGTGTCATCGGTCTTGTTCGCCGGCCGCCGGTGCGAATCGAACGGCGTTGCCGAAATGCGATCGCCAATGGGCGGAAGCGACGCCTCTTCGGTTGCGATGGCAGAATCGCTTGTGCATCGTTCTCTCACAAGAGCACACGTTCGCTCGCATTCAAATGCAATCGCCGCCGTGCACACGGCCCCAATCGAATCGATCTCGTCGGCGGCCGGCAAACCCGAAGTTTGCAGAACCGCCTCCTCGTCATCAACCGCCAACTGCGCTTTGCATTCGTCGAGCGAACGCTCCCAATCGCTCGATCGCACGACCATGGGACGATCGATCGCTGGCGTCGCAGCGCTTTCCATGCCCCACAGCTCCGGGTCGACGATGGGGCGCGTGTTGCGCAAAACAATGGGTGCGCCGGGTTGCATTTTTTTCTTCAACCGACGAGCGGGGTCAGCGCTCCATCCGCCGTCGGCACCGAATTCCAAACAAAGATGCCACGCTTTTCCGGACTCCAGGGGCGACGAGGAGCGCGCGTTGACGACGTTGGCCTCGATGGGCAGCGTGAATTTCAACGTTTTTGTGCGGATTTCCGCATGGCGCTTGCCGCGCGCACGGCGGCCGACCGGCGCGTTCGTCAGGCCACGACGCTTGAAGAAGCGAAAGCCATCGTGGCGCAGTACCGACAAGATTGGAATTACGGTGGCCCGTTCGATCTGCAAGCATCGAACGGTGCCTGTTAAATGAATTCTCCCGCCGCGGGTCGCAAATTTTCGCTTCCGGCGTCCTGTCGTCGAGGACCCCGGTTTTCCGTTTATTCACCTCGATCGTCGTCATCGCCGGTCATCGAGCGCCAAACCGGCGACGAAACATCGGCGCCGCTTGGAACCGGAATCGATGCGGCGCGCTCGAGTTCCAGCTCGGCGCCATCCGGAACCAACCGAAATTCTTCGCGGTCGCCGTCCAAAGGTTCGGTTTTTGGTTCGGACTCGGGCTCAAGGTCGGGTTCGGGTTCAAGCTCGGGGGGCGAGGGCGGGGGAGGCGACGATACGTTGAAACGAACGTGGCGCGAGGGTGGAGAAACATCCGTGCGGCGGAGTTCCGCATGCACCATCGTCGCGATATCGTCGTCGCTCGGTAGGCCACGCACGTCTTCGCGCAGTTGCTTGGCGTGATCTTCCAAGCGCCTCGTTCGAAGGAACAGCAAAACGACCACGACGGTGAGCCCCGCGACCACCAACGCCAAGACGACGATCGCCGGTCGCCGCGAAAGCAAATCCACAAACCCGCCACCAGCACTGCCGCCGGACTCGACCGCGGATTTTCGGTTTCCAGATGATTTGGGCATGGATTCACTTTGTGTTCTTTGCAGAACGAAATCGCCCAGCGAAGCGGTCCGTCGCCGACTCGCGATCATCCTCAACGCACACGCGCAAAAACGCTTGCGTTCCCGCGCTCGTCGAGAGTCTTCGACCGATGGCAATCGAAAATCTGGTCGGCAACGCGCAGGCCATCGAACGCATGCAAACGTGGCTCGACTCCTGGAAAACCAATCGACGACGAAGCGCCCCCATGCTTCTTGCGCACGGACCACCCGGTTGCGGAAAAACAACGGCGGCGCACATGTTGCTTTCGTCGCGCGGCTACGCGGTCACCGAAATCAACGCATCGAGCGTGACGTACGAAGAACTGAAAGCGCGGTTCGGAATGACCGTCATGGCGAATCGCGGGCTGTTGGGAAAACGCGATCGAAGCGGTCGACGGCCACCGGTCGCCGTTCTTCTCGACGAAGTCGACGGGCTCTGTCGGCGCGAAAGCGACGACGACGAATCCGGTGGCGCGTTTTCGTGGCTGTGGAAAATCGTGGAAAATCCTCGACGAATCGCGCCGATCGTGTGCACGTGCAACGATCGATACGCGCGTCGCATGCGAGCCATCGCTCAGCGAACCGCCATCGTATCGTTTCGAGCACTCGACTCCAAGGACCTCTTGACAATCGCACGTCGGTCGTTGACAGCCCTCGATGCGTCCATGCCAACGAAACGCCTCTTGCACCTCGTCAATCGAGCGCGCGGCGATGCGCGCGCCCTCATCAACGATCTCGAATTCGAGACGCGCATTCTCACACCAGCATCATCGTACCAAACCGGGCGCGATCACGCGCCATCGGATTTCGAGGCCTGCGAACGAACACTGCGAAACCAGCCCAGTGACGTGCGGTTTTCCTCCTCGTCGAACGCGGTGCGGTTTTTATGGAAAAATGCCTGCGCGGCACTCGAAGCCACCTCGTGCGCCGAAAAACAGCAACCCGCGGTCGACCGACGACGATGCGACGCCCTCGCTCAAATTTTCGATGATTTTTCGTCGATGGATGGTTGCAAATTCGACGCGATCGATGGCTGGCGGCTCGAAATCGCTCGACGAACGGTGCGCGCGGCGTATCAACAACACCGCCTCATGGCGCCGTCGAAACAACGCCTCGGGCGCTTGAAGTTTCCGTATGCAAACGAACTTGCAACGTTCGCGGAGCGCAAGCATCGAGGTGCCCCCGAAGGAGCGCAAAGCGCTCTCGATTGTTATTTTCACACGGTTTAAATCTTTTGTGCCCCAAGCATTGAGTTCGCCCGGGTGCCGCTTGCGTTTTTTCGCGCGGCGGCATTCGGTTTCCGACGCTTTTCGGAATCAAATCGCAGCCAACGTAATCGACACCGGGAAGCGGGTCGATCCACGGATATTCGCATCGACGCCATTTTCGTTCGATGGTGACCCGGCGGCCGCACGTGCGGCATGCGAAATGCAACTGCGCGTTGCCATTGTGTCAACCCGCGTATTGTTCCGTCGTCAAAACAAGCAACCGCTCGGCAATGGCGCTAACGTGCGGCGGCCGTTCCATTTCTCTATATGCTTCACTTTATTGATCGGACAGCGGCTTTCGCATTGCTTCGACGGCAACGCGGCGCAAATCATCGAGCGAAACGGCGTCCGCGGCGCTCGCCAAACTTCGCTCGATCGTTACGGCATTATTTGGCGCCGACTTGTCCCAGCGGACGGCGTGCAAACGGCACCCGACGATCCATCCAGCGTCGGTTCGCTCGATGCGATCGCACGCAAGCTCCCACACGTGACGAATCGTCGTCTCGCTGCCAGCGATCGGGGCGCCCAAAGCGCTGTTACCATCGCACAAGCGGATACAAACGGGCGCACCGTCGGTCGGATAGCGAAGGCGCGAGGTTTCGAACGTCGATGCATCGCGCATTATGTCGCCGTCGAGATAGAACATGCATACGCGCCATCGCGATTCGTCCGTGCTCCAAGACGCCTGAACCAGAACGTCGATATTGTGCGTCTCCTTCCACTTGTACCACTCGGTTGCGCGATTCAAAGGCATGGCGCCATGCAACGGGACGAACACGTAGCCATCGGACGAGTGACAAACGTGTCGGTGCAGGACGATGTCGAACTGATGCATGGCGAAAAATCGCTTCGAACAGAACGCGAGTCGATACGCGCTTCCGGGCGTCGCGATTCGCTCATCGAGCATTCCCGTCACCGACATCGAATCGTCGGAAGGCGGGTTGGCAAATTTTTTTCGCACGATGCGATGGCGCTCGCCGAATGGCAGATGACGCACGCACGCACCGCGATGCGCCACGACGTCGAAAACGTAAAACGCATGATGGCGTCCCAGCGCCGTGTTCGTTTCGTCCCACACGAGCTCGCCATCGAAAATGCATCCCGACGAAAAGTCGTCCGCGGGAGCGTTCACGCGCACTTCGAATGCATCCAGATTGCGATCGATCATCAGCGCAATGAAAATCGAGTCGCCGGTCCGTCCGTCCAATTCCAAAAGCGCAAGGGCGTACCGAACGCCATCGCTCTTTTCGGCGACGACATAATCGCAATCGGCGAGATCGCGCAGATGACGGTGCTCCAACGATACCGGGTTCGCGCATGGATTGAATTGCAACGGGCCGCGTATGCCCCACAACCGACCCATCTTTTCCATCACCTGCTGATAAAACGGCGAGTCGCGTCGCATGACGCGATTGTTCGGAACGAGAAGAAAGGAATCGTTGCTCTGCTGCAAAAAATTCATTGTGGCAGCGGCGTGTATTCGCCTTCGACCGCCAATTGCAACTCGCGCTGTTGCGCGTCGTCGTTCGTCACCGAATTCGTGGAAACGAGCGTGGGCGTCGGTGTTGCTGAACCACTAGGCGCTTCCACGGTTCCGGGATCCGCATCGGCACGCGCCGGTGGCACTGGCTTCGATGCGTCATCGTACAACCGGTCGAAGACGCGTTGGGATGCGATTTCGGAATGACGTTTCGAAAGCACGTAAGCGACGGCAACGACCGCCGAACCCAGTACGAGAAAAAGCAAGGTCCATAGCAAAGCGGGCGGCACACCCCGAGCCACGCGGTCGGTCGCGTTTTGGCGACGAGACACCGCCGATTTCGGAACCACAACGGGCGCGAATGGCGATGGGGCAAATTCACTGTCCGGTGCAGACGAGCCCAGTGTGGGAGTTCCGCGAAGAACGCGTTCGACCCGCGCCGCAACGTCGGCATCCATTTTATTTTGCAACATCATCGAAATCAGCGCCCGTGTTGCATGCGCGCAGGAGGCGGATGCCGCACCAGCGATCCGATTCGAATGCGCTTCGTCGGCGTCGTAACGATCACACCGCCGCCGGTGGGATCCGCGGAAAATTGAAGCGGTGGCGCGGTGCGCGAAACGTTGGCTTTCAAGCGTCGTCGTGCCGATGCACCCGCGTCGGGCGCCGGCGGCGCAACGCCTGGATTCGATGATGACGACGCAGCGAGGGCATCGACGAATTCCGGCGAAGGCACGGTGGGTGCATCGGGCAAAGAATTCGAATCCGAAACGGCACACGTGGGCGCGGGCGCGGGCGCGACGGGCAGAGAATCCGGAATCGGATGACGTTCGGCGAACTCGTCAAAGAGCGGCGGCGGCATAACAGCTTCGTAAGGCGATGCGTCGAGTTCGGCGCACATGGCTCGTCGCCGATCGAATTCCGACGGCGACCAATGTCGATCGACTTCGCGAATGGCGTTTTGCGAACAAACGATGTTTTCCACGGCCACCATTGGATAGCGCACGAAAAGACCGCGTATTTCGCCAATTTCGCAATCGATCGACCGCAGGTACTCGTCGAGCGTCATCGTGCCGCCAAAATGTTCGAGCAACCATACCGGAGGTGCCGGCACGATATTTCCCTTGTAACCCATGTGGCGCGCAAGCGCCCCCACAAGGGCCGTGGACTTGCGCATAGCAGCCGTCGGGCGGTCGATGGAATATCGCAATGCGCAACCCCATCCGTGAAAATAGCCGAACAGCTCCCACCGCCCGGTTCGAATATCGTTGCGAGCGGGACAGCGTACAAATCTGACTCGCCCACTGGAGTCCGGATGAATTTTTCCAGAACAACTCCAGCACCGAATGCTCGTTCGTTCGTTCGGCAACGACCAAACCTCCGCATGGGGATCGAACAATTCGGATGCGCGATAGCGAACGAACCGACGCCCGCTCCGAACTTCCTCGAGAATGGCCTCGGAGTGAATCACGACGCGCGGGTCCACGCCGAATTCATTTTCCCCTGCAACATTTTCGATTTTCGGATGCGCGACCCGCTCGCTTTCGTCGTCGTCGTTCGCCATCGGCATTTCGTCGTCGTCGCCGCCGTCGTCATCATTGCCGTCGTCGCTGTCTTCCAGGCCATCGCTGGATCCAAGATCGGAATCATCTTCGAGATCGACGTCCCACGCGCCCTCGTCGTTTTCGTCATCGCTCGCGCTCATGATGATCGATCAAACGAAATGTCCTCCAAAAGTGGGCGATCCGCGCAGCGAACCTGTGGTCGCGAACGAAAACGACAACGGAAAAGCAGAAAGCGGCACGCGATCGGAAAAACGATGCGAACCAACACCAAGCGCGGGAGCGAACAAACAGGACACCAACCGACGATGAGATTCCAGGCCAGCAACGCGATCCAAAGGACGATCAGCGCTGCAAGCATTTTGTTGGGGTCGGCGCATGCAATTCGAATTCATAACACGATCGCGCAACCGCGCGTTCGCTGGGCGTCGAACGAATGAGCGCTCCGAGCGTCGCTTGCAATAAAACCATCGACGAGCGGCATCGGCCGCGCGCAAACAATGAGCTCGAAACGTTCTCATGCGGCAGTCGATGCGGCAGCGGAAGAAACGTCGCCGCCCGGCGAAACGGCAAAGCGCGCTCGATCGGGCGGACAGCACCAAGTACCAACGATTTTGCGTCAATTTTTCCACCCGGGAAGCGAAGCGGCAGCCGCGCTGACGGAGCCTGTCTTCTGGCGCGTCCACATTGATCGCGCCACTTTCGTTTCCACCGTTCAAATTCTCAAGCAAGCTACGAGCAACGCCCCGTTTCGCGTCGTTCCTCCCGAAAACAACCAAGGGCGACGCCCGGGCCTCGAGCTGGACAGCACCGACAAACACGGTACATCGGCCGTTTTCATTCAACTCGCACTCGACGTCGAAACGTTTGTGACGGAAAACGATCCCAGCGACATTTTCGAGTTTACGCTCGATGTCGCGCGGCTTTACGATCGCACGCGCAACCTTCCTCCCGGAAAGCTGGCGCTGATTCGCCCGCGCAACGAATCCGACGCGGTCGTCCTCGTCACCGTCGATTCGAATCAAATGGAGGACGTGACGCGAATCAAGTTTTCGATCACGTGCGACGACGTTCCGAGCACCGATCAATACCCGCTCAGCGTTTATTGGGATCACGCTATCGTCATCGAATTCGGAACGTGGCGCAATTTCATTACCAACGCCAAAAGCTTGCACCCGGACGAATTGCAAATGCTTGTGTACGAGCCCCCGGCGCTAACAAAGGCGCACGGCGTTGTGCGTCACGTTTATTTTGTCATGCGCGTCTCGGAAGGATCGGAGTCGTACGAAAAGGCGTTCTACTCGCACACGGTATGGAATACGCCACCGAAAGCCGTGGACGACGGCTCGGATACAAAAACGATTGCCGCCGATGTCGAAATTCGCGCCGGCCATCATGGTGCGTCGGCGCTGAAACCGGCCGATCTTCCCGACTTCAATACGCTGGAATGTCGGTATTCGGCATCCTTTTGGTTTCCGTTTCTCGCGAAGCTGGCCGAAATCAACCAATCCGAGATCACGCTTTATTTGCTCGAGGAAAGCCCGCTCATGATCAAGTTCAATTACGGACGCCCGGGAAGTTTCGCAGCAATGGTTTTGGCGTCGACGGCGTCGGTCGATGACGAAAACGACGAGGGCGCCGGGGCCAACGAATCCGGCGACAAACCATCGGCCAACGATGCTGAATAAAACAACTTTTCGTCCAGGCCAAAAATGGGATTTTGCAAAAGCAGCGGGGTCGCCGGATCATTCACGGCACGATCGTATGTTCAGCGTCCCGGAAAACCGGGGCCACCCATGTCGCAACCCTACTGGCTGAAAAACACGTCGCAATCACTTCCCGCCTCGACCGCGTATCAAAGCGCGCGAACGTACTTGCATCCGCTCGACCCTAAAACGCAATGGATGTGCAAGTCGAACGATCGATGCGGATCAAAATTTGGCACGTGTTACCAGGGCCCGAGTAGCGACTGGGGCCGTGTTGCCGCGGCCAGTCCCGGAGCCATCGGCGGAACGCGTCAAGTTTGCCAAACGAATCGCTCGGCCAAAAACCGACCAATGGGCGGCGCCACGGTTGGTTTCGCGCAGTGAATGTGCGCGAACGAAAGTGAATAAAATGCGCACGACCCACGACTTCATTTTGCGCATGAACCGCGTTCCGGGGCGCACGACGTCGAAATGGCGTCGACTCAAAAAGGAACCGATATGGCGCTTCGCTACCGAAACCGATCGCATCGAAACGCCGCCATCGCTTCGCGATTTGCTTTTGATGGCGGAGCGAGAACGGCGGCGAGCGTGGCGCACCGTTTTTCTTTATCAAACGATTCTTGCGCGCTTTGCACGCGGAGAAGCGCGGGCAATCGAACTGAAGCCACGAAACGAAACCGAAGAATTCCACTGTCCGCGGTGCGGCAAAAAATCAACCAAGTACACGATCGGGCGCGATGGCTACCTATCGTGTCCGAATTGCGTGCCGGGTGCACCCGTACTTCTCGAAGCTCCGCTGCGACGTCATCGTCAATAAAAACAATGTCCGATGGCGTGGTCGTTCGTTTTCCGGCCCAAACCTCCGAGCACGACACCGGGTCCTGGGTGGCCGTGTCCCGACGCGACCTGACACTTCTTCGCGCCATCCTCGAACGCTTTCGCCTCGCTCGACGATCCGACGACGGCGAATTGGTGCTTTCCGGAACAACACGCGGAATCGTTCTTGCCGATGTCATGTTTCGGAACGCGGGTGCCGGAAAACGATGGCGCCCCATTTCGACGGAGCGACGGGATCTTCGCCGTGCCAATTTGCATCGATGCTCGGCGTTCGCACGAACATCACCGCCGCAACGAACGACGCGAACACGGGGAATCGTGCAGGAATCGCGGCGGTGTTGGTCGGCATTCGTTCCGCGCATCGGAAAAAAATACTTTCGATCGCGCGACGAAGCCATTCGGTGGCGCGCCGAACAGGAAACGGTGTGCGAATGCCAACGTCATGTATTGCGACTCGACCAACAGCAACGTTTACCACGATTCGACCATGTCGACGATGGCCATGAACTCGTTGGGCTGAACGCGAATGGTGTCAACGCCCATACCACGCTTCACGGTGATGGTGGTCTGGAGGAGCTTGACGAGGTAGTTTTCGATGAAGAGCTGCATGGTTACGGCGGCGTCGCCGGCCACGCGGTATGCGCCGGTGGCAACGATTTTGAGAATGCGACGGAAGGTCTGCAGAGGAATGAGGATCTTGGCTGACTCCGGCTGCATCACCTTGGCGGCACGAGCATTGCGCTTGCCAGGAGTGCGGCCCTCGACGGGAACGGGAGCGCCGTGAACGACAAGAAGATCGAGGCGATGGGTCATTTCGGCGTACTCGCCCTTCTCGAGACCGGCATAAACATGTTGGCCTTTGAGGGTTTGCTTCTTGCGCGAGGCGGAAACCTGTCCGGCGTAAAAGATGACATCCTCGATGATGGCTTGAAGGAGAGCGGCGAAATAAATGTGCGCGTCCTCGGCCCAGCGCCCATCGTACCACGTGCGAGCAAGACGCTCGACGCGCCCCTTGGGAAAAGCGAGATCGAGCTCGCGAACGCTTTCAACCTGCTTGGTCTTGCCATCGGGGAACAGAATTCGAAGCGCCGACTGCTTGAGCTCTTCGGCGCGAATCTTGCTTTCGGTGACGACCGATAAGGCAATGTAAAGATCGTCGGGCTTGATGGTTTGACGATCCTGGGTCATGGCATTATCGGCAGCGCGCTCGACGATGGCCTTGGCCACGGCGTTGGTCAGAGCATTCAGAAGAATAACGGCTTCCTCGCCGACGAGGCGAACGCCATCGCACTTTTCGGCAATAATCTTCTTGACGAGTTTTCGAATGGGCGTTTGGAAACTGAGACACCCGAGACCGGATTCCTTGTGAACGGGAACGGCGGGGACGACGGTCTTTCCGGTAACGTCGCGAATGGCGGGAATCACATGCTTGACCTTGATCGTTTTCTTTTCGGCCGACTCGGCAATGTCGGTGGCCTTGTCGCCGATGCGAGTGATGAGGTCGGTGCACAGCTCCTGGATCTGAACGATCAATCCCGCAGGAACAATTTTCACCCCGGCGCGATTGGCAAGAGCCTTGGCGGCCGATTGCGTAATCAAGGTGCCCTTGGATTTGGGAGATTTGGGTTCGGCCGGGCGCTTTTCGGCAGCGACGTCGGTAGGTGTGACGGCTTCTTCAACAGTGGCCATTTTCTCGGCTAATGCGTCGTAATATTCGAGGTTGCGAAGAGAACGCTTGTCTTTTATTTAATGCGAGGCCGGACGCCCGTCACGCGCGCATCGCGCCGAAATCGCGCGCCGAACGCGCTTTTACGAAGGCAGGAACGAAGCGCACTTGTTTCGAAGATCGCACGCGTTCTGCGACGCTTCCGTAAGTGCGTCGTATACAAGCGAATCGGTAAAATTCGCTTTGTCCAAAATAGCGCGTCGTCGACGACGACGGTATATCGTGGCTCCCACTCCGGCACCGACGATCAAAAGAACGAGGACGCACGCGGCCGCAGCGGCCACGATGTAAAGAAGTTTTTCGTGCTTCATCGCGATGAATGCGGTGGGGTTGTTTTTGTTCGATCGGGCGTTGTTTCGTTCGATGCATGATCATCGCCGTTGCCGTCGCCGTCGCCAACGAACCGGCCACCGTAAACGTGATGCTGAATTTCGCCAACCGAAAACACGCGACACTGCGGACTTCTCGCCATCGTGATTTGTTTTCGCTTTCTCGCTCCCCTCGTCGATGGTTCCGTCGGCGCGGCGACGGTGGTTGTTTTTTGCCGCCGAATCGCTTGGTTTTCTCTCATTTCGGCAGCAATTTCAGCACGGTGATCGCTTGCATATCGCAACACTTCGTTTTCGTGCGCCCAGCGAAGAAAATTCAACTGCGCCACGGTGGTTTTGAACGTACGGCCGTCGATGTCGCATCGAAGAATCCAATCGTCGCTTTGCTTTCCGTGCGCGCGCGCAAACGGGTCGAATCCGGCGCGACGAAATTCCGTACACTCGTTCTTGTAACGTTGGCAAATATCGACGAATTCGACATCGGTATCCGGTCCGCTGCGGCGCAAACATACGACACTTCGTCGCTTGGCGTAGTTGGTGCAAAGCCAGTCGAGCATGCGCAGCGAAACCGGGTTGCATTCGGCAACAATCGGGACGAAAATCGACCGGAGCGCATCCATTGTCCAAAAAGGCAAAAGTCGTTGCTCGAACAAACGCCGCTTTGCGGCGTCGAGTGCAAACGGCACCCAAAACGGACCCACCCACTCGGCCGTCGGGGTTTCCATTTCTTGTCGTGCGCGTGGCGCACGTAACGTTTTATTGAATTTTGTGCACCGAGCTATTCGGGGCGCGCGCGCCGCGCGCGCCGTCAAACGCGATGACTTCGCTGCTGCGCAAAAAAAGAGAACAACAAAATGGCGAAAACGACGGCGATGCCGGTCGCGATCGCAATCGTCATCCGTCGTTCGGGCGACATGGACGAGAACGCACCGGTGCAAACGCCTGTGCCCGCCATCGTTGTCGGTTTTGCTTCGAGAACGTCGGTCATTGCGTTTTGAAGTGTTCCCGGGCCATTGTCATTCGGGTTTGGCATGCGAGGGGGCAACGCGGGGTCGCACTCGGTCGGCGTTTCGCATTTGATGGTTGGCTCGTCGGCGTAGTCAAGAGTCAAAACATTCGATCGCTTGTGCACACGCCCCCAATCCGGTGTCGGAGTTGTTGGCGATGGCCACCCGCATCCTCGTCGCGCGGCATCGCGCGATCCGGGCACCATATCTTCGGGGCGCCGACAAAGTGGTTGATCGACGTAGGCACGCTCGAGCGCTGACGCTGGTGGTTGCGCAAGAATGATGCCCTGGCCACCAAGATGCGTCGCTTCTCGGTACGCTTGCTTCGACGAATCGGGTTGCACGTACGCCTTGGATCGATCAGCAAGCGCCGGGGGTACACAACCCGGAACATATGTGTGGCCCACGTTGCGCTCGAATTCGCGTTCGGAAAACGCGCTCAGCGTATCGTGGCACCGCCGCAAAAGCGCTTCTTGCATTTGCTCGCTCGCTTCGGTTTCGGCTCGGGTCGACATCGACGTCATGATTTGCGACCGCGCCTGCAAAGGCCTTTTTTACTGCTGCGAAATCAAACTCGACGACGGTGCGTTGAGTGGCAATTCATTCGCTCGAACCCCGATCGACACGTCGTTCGCCCGTAAAGTCAAATGGCAACACCGATCGCCGCTCCCAACGCTCCGAGCTATCACCGCGAAGTTTTCATCGAGAAACTTCATCGACTTTTGAATTCGCTGCAACGTGTTTTTCCCGATTGCGCCGCCACGGCCCAGCGTGCCCTCGAACTCTCGGTCGGCAAACGCATCGAATCGGTGCGAGAGAAAATTGTGCGCGAGTGGCACGTGAGCATGTCGCCCTTTTACGAATGCGCGCAGCATCGCGACGAAGAAATGTTTCGCCAGATGGCAAGCGAAAACAAGTGGTTTCGCGAACTCAACATCGTCGACAAA
>Ga0180434_10002779_pt1 | contig 22814 bp, 25 predicted proteins | sample SS_ome_7_FD_132453 | JGI IMG/M metagenome (GOLD analysis project Ga0180434, IMG submission 132453) | Hypersaline lake sediment archaeal communities from the Salton Sea, California, USA - SS_1_D_2 metaG | ecosystem: Environmental > Aquatic > Non-marine Saline and Alkaline > Hypersaline >...
GTGGAAAATATCAGAAATTTCCACAACAACACATAAAATCTAAAAAAGTGTTATTTATAAGGATAAAAAAGTGTAAATCATTTTTTCCTTGTTTTTACACTTTTCTTGCATATAAAAAACACTTTTTCACAAAAAATGTTTTTTATTGGCCCGAATTTTTTAACTTAAGAATAAAATACATTCAATATATGTATCAAGTTATACACATCAAAAAAAAAATCAATATGCCATCAACTACTTATACCTGTAATATTTGTGGGAAGGAAAAATTGGATAATATCCATAATAAGAAACATATTAACAGTATAAGACATCAAAATGCCTTAGCTGAAATAATAAAACCATTTAAAGAACAAGCTACTAAAATTTATCATAAATCTCATTCAGGTTTATCATTTGATAAATTTTGTACTTATGCCACTGCTTATGACGATGACACGGATTTAGATGTATTTCAATCAAATTCATCGAAAATAGAAAAATATGTATATAAAATACAACAATTGAATGAAGAACTTAAAAATATAATATTTTCTCATTAATTATCTTTTATTACTTTTATTATTAATATTAAAACAATTTAGTTTTATTATTTAATATTTATTATTACCTATATATAACAAATTATGCATCAATACGCTTTCATTTATAAAGTGTCTTTTATTAATCCTAAAACTAAAAATGTTTATGAATCCAAAATATTTAAAACAGTTTCTGATATTAATAAATATTATCCATTCTTTACACATCGTACTTGGGAGAATATCCAAAATGGTCGTAATACAGCCTTTGATTTATTCGTGAGGGTCGAGAAATTATATAAAGACAAAGATTTCAAAATCGAAAACAATAAATTTGTTTTGTTATTTTAGGAAAAAAGGAAAATATAAACATCAAGCCATCAATATACCGTAAACTACGGCAACGTATCCAGACCCGAAGAAAAAATCATACATTAGGGGACAATGGGAGGAAGACCTAAGCATACTTGTTCGCAGGGGTCTGAATACATATTATATAAATATTTTATTTTTAAGTTAAATAATTAAATATAATTTAAATATTTATTTTAATATGGAACAAGCACCTCCCAGACCAAAAAATGAACAGGAATATATAGAACTATGTGACCATTTTAAAACATTATATGAAAAATTAAAAGATGAAAATAAAGAACTTAAAAAATTATTACTTGTATGTTACGGCCTTTTTAGAGTTCATAATGAAGACTTTGAATTTGATACATCTGAAATAGGAAGGTCAGTATGTTCAGATTTTTTAGATAATTATGTTTTTGATGCATCATAACGAGAAAATATATTATAAAAAGTGAGTGTCATAAAAATGTTTGGGTTTACTCATAAGGCGATTCAGTCATAACTCTGCATCAAAGCACGGTAGCAGATTTGCCCATTTTGGAACTTCAAATTTGGGCATTTTACCTAGGGGGTAAAAATATGTTTTTTTAATTTTTACAAATACATACCAGCCACTAAATCCACAGTGACTGAACTTACATCATTATTTTGAAATCCTATTTTAAGATACCTATCTTTTACACCAAATCCACTAAATAACTTATCAAGACAGAATTGAGTATTTTGAGCTAATAAACTAGTTGCATTACTTGTTTCACTAATAGCGTCGTGATACCAACTTATACCATCTGGACTAGATTGAATACTTAAATCATAACTAGATATAGCAGTATCCAGATCTAAAAAGAAACTGGGACCCATTGCACCATCTGGTAAATGAGAATTTGCTCCAAAATCAATAGGGTCTGAGTAAATCAATGTACTAGCTCCGACACTTACACTATTAATAATTGTTGAAGTTGTCCACGTGTGCTGTGGATGAGTTGATAATATACCGGTGCTTGTTGTTTGTAATGGGTACAAAGTGCCACCTGATTCTCTACCATAAATTAATACTTGTTGAGCATCTGATAATGATGAATCACTACCTTTTGTTATATTTCCTGCTAAAGTTCCTAAAGTTGACTCGGTTGCAATAGTATTAATGTTAGAAAGATGGACATTCCATTGACCAGATTGAACAGCTGAAACGCTATCACTTCCAGATGATAAATTGGGCTGAGTTACTACATCGACTTGTAATTCACTACCAGATACACAACCAGATACTATTTCAACATTACTATTTAACCATTCTTGCCTATCTAATCTAGCCAAAGTATCCATATCACTTATTGTCACACTTGGCATAGTGGTTATAGTCACGGAGTCAGTATCTGCTTTAATTAACTTGTCATCAAGTTGAACCGCAATATTTCCACTGTTTATTTGAACATTTGAAGTATCTAGTTGAAGTGCAATATTAGAGAGGTAATCTTCCACTCCATCTGTAAACCCTTGAAGACTTTCAATACCATTATCGATACTAGATAAATAACTATGTGTGTGTGCTGATTTTAAAAAAGACGTTGGTCTGGACATTATAATATATAATATATAAATTCATTTTTTTATCATTTATTATTATACATTATGACATATACAGAAGATTTAAAAAATCTACTAGACAATAAAACCCCTGAAAATGAACAAAAAAAACCAAGGAAGAAAACAATTAAACAGTTATTTCATATTAAAAAAATTAAAAAAGTTAAAAAACCACATAAATAATATCAAATATCTATATATACAATGAAAATAATCAGATTATATACTGATGACGCAACAGCCACATTTGACAATATTATTAACACAGATGACCTCATTATACCGCCAGATAGTCAAATCGCCTTGAAATCTTTAGTTATGGAACAATTAGACTCTGTTATTGAAATTAACGGTGAAAATGATGATGTCACATATCAAATTACTTCTGGATGGACAGAAACTTTACAATTATCACACGGAACTTATGACGCTCAAAATTACGGGGATTTATTAGATAGTTTTAAACTCAGCCTAAACTTAAAAAGTATATTTGACAAAACAGACCCAGACCTTAGGAATCCCAGAACTTTAGGTATTGAGTGGGATGTTAATGATAATGACGCTAAAACTAATATTGGTTATAAAATAGCAACACAAGGCTATAAGGCACAACACGCCAATAAATGGAAAAATGGGGGTAATATTGTAGTGGTTGAACTAGCATCAGGTAAAAATAGATACTCTGGTAACCAAAATAATCCTAGTGCAAATTTAAATTTTGCATTAAATCAAAACATGTATATGCCTTATTATGTTTCCCGAGGCAATGCATATACCAGAGTTAAAATTCGTGAATTATCATATCAAAATACAGGTGGGTGGGAAGGTTTTTTTATCGGATTAACAACTGAAAAGGACATAGAAAATAATGAACTTGATTATACTAAAATACAATATGCCGTTGGTGTTAAAATTAATGCTGGTAATAATAGATATTATTATCTGGAAAAAGATAATTATGTCGGTAATAGAATTAATCCAGTTGATAGTGGTCAAGATGTTGTTAATTATGCACTTGGGGATATAAATAATGATACCCTTGAAATTGCAGTAAATGGTAATCAATATATTGCGCAAATATATGACCACGTTGATAATGATTATGTCCCTATCAAAACTTGGGACAGAACAACTGAAGAAGATTTATACCCTTTCATAACTTTCCAATCTAATGGAAATTCAGCCCAAGTCAGTTTTGTAAGAACAACCCTTAGTAAATATCAACCTCTAACTTCGGATGTGAGCGACGGAGATGAACCGTTGGGAAATCCTGCTCCTGCCTTATTATATGAAAACCCAGATGATAATTATTTACAATTTGAATCAAATGAAGTTGCATCATTCTTCGGATTTGATAATCCTAGAAATCCAGTTACTGGGGTTTCCAGAGCCTATCAAAAAACATACATATCAGATAAACAACTAGAATTGAGGACTTTAATCGATGCTATGATAGTTGAACTACAAAGTCATAAATTGGAAGCATATGATGCGTATCTTAATCAAGAGAAATCTATTCTTGCATTTATTCCACAAGGCAATAATGATAATATGGTCGTATATGAAGCACCATATCTCGCTTTTATTGACTTAGCAAATAAAGAAGAAATTGCTCTCAATAATATAAAAGCCCGTGTTGTTGATGGTGATTATACCCCTATCAACCTAAATGGACGTGCTAGTTTAGTCGTTGTTATCAAAGGTAAAAATGAATAATTTAAACATTTTTTATATTTTATATTCAATATGGATAACCATAAATTTGAACGTCAATATCAAGACCTTTATGACACAATTAACCAGTTTGAACTTTATGATATTTTACTCACCGCGAAACACATTAAAAAATTTAATGAAAAAGGGGAAAATAAAGATTTATCAGATAATCCTTTTGTACAAGCAGAAAAACCAATTAAATATTTAATATGGTTAATCTTAAAATCATCTGGACAAGAATATCCAATAGACGCAATGACTTGGGTTCTTGGCAATTATTATTATGAAAGAATGCGGTGTCCAGTATGGTATAAAATATAAATATAATATAATATAAATAATATGGTTAAAATTGGAAAATATAACTATGAATTGTCAAATAGAAAGAATAAAAAACTAAAAGTTGATGTAAATGGAGTCTGGATTCATTTCGGAGGTCCACAAGGTTCAAAACATTTTTTCGATAAAACTGGATTATTAAATAAATCTTTGAATCATAAAGATGAAAAAATACGAAAAGCTTGGAAAGCCAGACACGAAAAAATTAAAGATAAAGAGGGTCGATTAGTATATAAAGATCCAAATAGTCCATCATATCACAGCTATAAAGTGCTCTGGTAAAATCATTTACTGTGGTTTTTCATTTTTTATTAATTCTAAAAATACAGTGCTATCATCACCTAAATTTTTTGCTACTGTTTTATCACTACTTAAAATTCTTACTTTGAAAGATGATAATATCATCGGTTCACCTTTATGTATGTATTGAATGCCTTGGTCACTTGAAGAAGTATAAGAATTAACCGAATAATAACGTCCGACAATTTGTCTAATGAAATTCAAATTATCATTAGCAGTAATAAATTTACCATCAATTTGAGCTTGAATTTCGATTAAGAAATATCCGAATGTAAACGCTGTACTAAGAATATTACTATCTCCTTTAATTTCACGGGTGAAAGTGGTTGTACTCATTAAATTATTAGCACTATTGAATAATTGCCACCAAGCACCATTTGCTCCAGTTAAATTTACCCCATTTTGAATTCCTAGAAAACCAGTTGTTGTGTTGGTCCCTGGTGTTAATGGATATAAACCAACTTTCACAATATCACCACCAATAGCTATTTCAGTCGTTGTTGATTTGCCAATCATACTGGCTAAATCAAACCCAAGTTTACCTTCCCAGAAATCATAGGGAGTATTATCTGCAGTGACATAAGCTCTTAATGATCTAAAACTTACTCCACCATTTCTAGTGACTGGAACTTTAGACCCATTCATTACTATCCACCCAACATATTCATTACCGCTAGTGTTAGCTTCTGTCTGTGTTGAATTAGCAAAAAAAGGCATATGAACATAAGACCAGACAAAACGCTGTTGAGAAGGGTCATAAGATAATTCCATTTGACTGGCTCCAATTATATATTGGTCAGTTGTTCCATTGATTACAAACCCATTTTGACCATCTTCCCTAATCATATATAATTGTTTTCCAGTATCGTAATATGTATCTTGATTCATTAAAAGTAGATTGGCAGGATTATTTCCAGTATTCGACACCATAAAAGGAGTTTTAAATACTATATTTTGGTCATCTGGTGTCGCATTTCTTTGAAGTTCTTTATTTATAGTTAATACTAAATCATCAGGGTCATAGTTTCCAGATGGTATTTGAAATGTTGTTGTGGTTGTTGCCGGGGTGAATGTGTCAATATTAGCCGGGTCAGAGGCCGCATAATTCCATTTTTTTGAATTTATTTCTGAACCTGTTCCAATACACATATAAGTATGCCAGCTATTCTCTGCTACACTCATTTGAGTCCCTACATTTGCACCATTTAAATCACCACCATTCAAAATAGTAAATCCAGACCCTTGTTGTTCAGCCATATTACCCCACTTAACAGGTAATTGGGAATAATAGGTAATAGGAGGAAATTTTACCCAGTTACCTGCATCTGTACCGGGTCCTTGGAATTGGTCAGCCGGTGGTAGATATATTTTCACGGTTTTTGTTATTCTATTAGGAGGATTATCAATGTCTAATCCCTGATATTGTAATTCTAATGTTACATTTCCATAACCTTCATTATTGTCATTAAGAACAGGATAGTACAAAGTATCAGCAGTATAAAAATCTGCTATTCCTTTATCTGATTCCTTTGTACACGCAAAATAGGCTCTGCCGTCTTGTTCCTCTGGATCTGGGGCAACGGCTGGATCATCAAAAGTTAATTGACCATCTAATCTCGTTCTCATCAAATGAAACATACTTTGAATTTCTACAGTTATCGCCTTCTCAATATTAATTTTTTGATTTTCCGAAGCTTCAGTATCAATAAATGTATTGGCAATTTGTACTACATCACCATCATTAAGTTCTAATGGCTCAGATAGTTGTGTTTCCCATTCACCATTATTAATACTGTTGTTTATACCTTCTTTTTCTCGCAATTCAATTATTGTAGAACTCATACAGATTTATATTATATAAAAAGAAAAAAAGAGTATTTATTTACTTTACTTTACTTTACTTTACTTTACTTTACTTTACCTTACTGGTTGTACACAATATTATACCCATTATTGTTACGGATGACGCTCTTAAGGCATTCCCCATATACTAAAATGTTAAGCTTTTGGTTGATTATATCATTAGCATTAGCCGCCGCATATACTCCACTTCTACCAACAGTCATTTGCATATCTTGAACATATTCATCAACATGAAAGCCTGTATAGTCAAATTTACCAACGTGATTAGAAGGATTACCATAGTAATTGGCTTTGTTTGTGAGGTTAGTTAGATTTTCACCTAATCCACTGGTTACATTACCCCAAGTATCCACAAGTTGACCAAGTTGTTGATTTTTTTGTGTCCAACCAGAGCCTGCGAGTTTATCCTTACCATTAAGTCTTACTTGAAATTTAGGTTTATACACAGTGAAACTAGATTGATTAGCTGGGCCAATATTATCTGTGCCATCTCTCCAAGTGGCGGAATCAGTTGGGCTTCTTACCATCAAAATACGGTTAACAAACTTGTTTTGGAAACCATTCATTAAAAAGGTTTCTTCTTGAGCTAATTCTTTGGAAGCTTCAGTGTTATCTAAGTTAGCAACGGCGTCAAGAGTCACTCTTTCAGATTCAATGGAATAAAAGCTGACACTTGCCCATTTTTTCATTAGTTCCATTTTGGCATCCATATCAACAATTTCATCTACAATGAGGACGGGAATTTTTGTGCTGTCGTTACCTGTAGAATCTACCATATTGTTTTTTAAATTTGCTGAAGTTTTCCAGTCAATCTCAATACGAAGATTTTTGAATACATTAGTTGGTAAATAAGAAGTTGACCTGAGGAGGTTAAATACACGTCTGAGGTCTAACCATCCAGATGCGCTTCCAGAATCTGCAACAGCCAAAGTGTTATTAAGACCTTCATCTTGTAATTCTACACCATTATTAGCTGTAAGATCAATACCTACAGCAATAAGACCATTATCAGTATTTGCGAGAATATCATTGACTGACATCACATTCATCATTTTCGCATTTTTGTTTTTGAAACCCATCCAGATACTAAAATCGTGAACTTGGTCGAGCACAGTACCTGCGCCATCCATCAAGCGAATGGCTTCGATAGTTCCATAACTACCAGTTAAAGGGTTATAAGTTGATGCGGTGCCATATTGCCCTACATTAGTTAACCTCATTTTAGTAGAAAATACAGTATTTGGGTCTAATTCAAATACGCTTCTGAAATTAGATTTGTTATAAACTGGGTCAATTAGACGAGTTTTTACTCTGCTATCATATAAGCTGCCCATTATTATGTATATATATATACTAATAAAATATTTAAAAAAATAAATTAAACAACTATTTTACTTCTGAAATAGAAATACATCGTCAATGGTTGAGCGTTATTTATACCACTATTAATTTGGATACCAAATCTTTGGTTTCTTAAATCAGTGAGTGGCATAGCGAGACCCATACCATACGCTTCATTTGCTTTTACATTTGCCATACTCATTGAGTTATATCTGTGGTCATCCTTAAATGATTCAATATAATGGGTTAATACATCAACTTGATTCTTAAGTTCATATGAAACATATGAATTACTGCTATCATCGAATGAAAAGATAACACTTGATACTGCAGGGACGTGTTCTAAAGATGTATTATTTGGGATTAATCCACCTTCATCAGCTTGTACGTGAAAACTAGCACTGACTGCATCAACAATGGCCGGTACTCTGAGATTCATATTTTGGAGACTGGATTGGACAGATTGTTTCATTGTTAAGTATGAAATCATTTCTACTTCATCTTTTCCACCATCATTGTCATCAGATGTAAAAGTCAATTCCAAATCAGCGATTCTGTAGGCTACATTACCAGTCATACCGGTACCGTAGAAAACATTAGCGTTTCTTTCTAATACGCAACTAATTTTCATTGAACCAACTTGGTCATAATTAATATGTGGACTTCTTCCGTCGACCAATGATACGGCATTGTTTACGCAAATTTCAGGTTTGATACTGAAATCAATAGGGTTGTTGTTGATGTTATTAATAGCAGGTTGAGTTGGTGGCAATTCACCCACAAGTAGGTCACGGTTCATAACTGAAAGTGGCGCTTTTAATTCACAAACGGCATCACCTTGGGAAAGCATTGCGTTGTTGTAGCTAGCTACAGTTTTCATTTTTACTAAACGAGGATAGTCATTGGTGAGGTTTTCTACTGTTGAACCACCTATTTTAATATTCCAACCAGAAAAGAAACTATGAGCGCCAACCTTGCCGTCAAGATAAAAATTCGCGTTGCCTGTAATGTTAGTGTTATCTGCAGTAGTAACAGTTACTCTGCCCGTTACTCTAATACTGTTAAGGTTAATCAAACGACCTGGAGCTACTAAATTGAAATCGACTGAATCATATTCTGAATATCCACCACTATAAATATTTCCGGCGGTCAATGTAGCTGGTTTAAAATTTGCTGGTATCACACGATGATAAGTTTTACCCATTCTAATAAGTTATATATATAGTTAAGAATATTTTTTATTTAATTTTAACATCTTAAAAAATTACAAAAATTATTTAAATTTCCAATTCACGAGGTAAAACCTTGTAAAGGTAAAGGTCCTTAACACCTCCTGCGTTAGCTTCAATTGTCGTGTTAGTAGCATCGATATTGACTTGAAGGTTCTTAGGTCTGTCAGATTGAGGAACTGGATTCGCTGCCATTACTACATTATAAGCTTCGTATTTATAAACATCGGAATAATCGATTTGTTCGCCGGCACTTCCGATATTGCCTTCTAATCCATTTACTTGACTTCCCATATTATCTAAAGTCATTGAAAGTCTATCATAATACAATGGACTATGAACCGCACGGCCTCCGTAACTTAAGATATTTACATCCACATCTCTGTCTGTTAAATCCATATTATCTAATCTGAGGCGGTAGCTAGAAATGTCATTATTATTACTAATGATAGCAGTATCATTGTTTGCCGTTCCGTTACGTGGAAACATAGCAAGAACATTGGTACTTTCTGGTTCAATAATATATTGTTGTTGGAAATTTGTCACTCCACCATAGCTAGATTGCTGTGTTGAATATGTATTATATCTTAAGACTGATTTAGCGTTGGGATCTTGTCCTGCTAGTTGTTTAAGTACGAGATTAGCTCCGATAATCGTTACGTCAGTTGATGTATGCCAATTTAATGGGTCAACATTGACACCAAATACAGTGGTGGCATCTTTTGCGGTTCCATTAATGGGGTCATCAAATCCGAGAGTGAGTTTTCCAGTATCTTCTGCCAAAGTAATGCTAGTAATTTCAACTGGGGTATTATCTACGTTACCATCTGGGAAGTTAACTTTTACCATTCTGGCATTAGTAAAGTCAGGATTGTTAAAATCTACTGTGGCACTAGCAATATTAACAGTGACAGTTTTAGCCCCGCCATCAACAGCGGTGACTCTACCTTGACCGTTTGGTTGGTTAAGTTGACCATAACCATCAACTACAACTCCAGTTACAAGAACGAAATCATCTACTGCAACTACTTCATTTGGGTCATTTGGGTCATTTGTGAATGTAAAAACAATGTTAGCCCCTGCCGCCGCGACGGCGGTCATTGCCCCACCAGTTGCTGACACATCGGTACTGAACAATGTGGCGGCCATTGATTGGTAATAGGTAGGAGTGCCAAGGTCAACACCGACACCTAATTGACCTAGAGTAATTACCTTGTCATCTCCGCCCACATTTGTGGCGGTAACAATGGCCAAGTTATTAGGCGCACTGTTGGCGCCCGGTTGGTCCACGTTCTGAATACCTACGAGGTCAACTACATCCCATAATTCCACGTCTCCTGTTACATCATCCGTGAATGTTACATTTAAATCGTCACCATTTACAGCCACTGCAGTGATTGGGTTTACACTTGTTAAATAATGGGAGAATACAGTTTGTGCGGGTCTGGTGGCAATAAGTGAAACATTTTGACCTACAAAGTAAGGACTGGCTTCCAAACCTTTAAGGTATGGGTGAGTCATTACCAAACTAGAAGGTTGATTAGTTCCGGCCGCGACATTATCGGCGGCCCCCATATCACCGTCATTTAATTGGTCTTCAAAACTATCTAACTGTTGAAACAAAGCTATTTTGTCAGCATTAATTTCACATTGGATTCTGCACCTTCCGGCTCTGTTAGTATTGAATACTTTGGCGTTGCAACTTTCCATAAGGTCACCAAGTCTAATTTGGACAGGAACATCTTGTAATTGAGTACTGGACACAGTTCCGGTTTGTTGAAGGTCAGCAAAAATACCATCTTTAGTTCTATAAAGTGGATTCATAAGGTTAGAAGCATTTAAATAGTTATCTCCTTCACGTTCAAATCTTGATTTTTGTACACTTTGTAAATTAGTTCTGAGAACATCAACAGCACGGATGTTTTCAATTTCACCTTTAGCACTCGAAGTAAATGAGCAATTCTTTACCAAAGCTACATTTGGAAAGAAATTATTAGATGGTTGCCCATCACCACCTTTCCAGCCTAATGTGGCGCTGTAAACTCCAGTGGCGACAGTATCGGCCGCCGAGTAAATGTTAGGTCTCATTCTAAGTTCCAAAAATGAATCTTCTAAATTGTATGAACCTCCGGCGGGGATATCAAATGTTACCAGATTATTTGTAGCAGTAATATCTCCTTGTTGGTTGCTTGGATATTTAACATACTTGTCCATCTTAATAATATATATATATATATGAAATTAGAAAAATAATTAAATAAAAAATTATATTCCAAATACCGTTCCGGGATTTGTCAATGGAACTGGAGGAGGTTTATCGTGCTTGGCACCTTCTTCTCCACCGGCGACTAAACCTGCCCCCACCGCGAGAGAAAGGATATCGGCCGCGATATCCTCAGGTCCTCCCCCTGCTTCGTCTATTTCTGCGGCGGTACTTAGGGCTTTGCTTACATCACCTAAATCCCCTAATTTACTAGCATCTCCAGCAGTATCGGCCACGACCGGCTCATCTGTAGGGGTTGGAGTCGGTGGTTTAGGTTCTGGACCATCTGGAGCTTTATCTGGTTCGGTTTCTCCTGTTTGTACTTTCGCTTCTTCATCAAATTCTTGATTGGGGTCATACGCGGGATTTTCTACATCAATTGGTTTTTTAGTTGCTTCCGCTTGGGATAAGTCGCCTTTTTCTGCTTCGGCTTGTCTTTCTTGTGCTAATTTTGCCTGTACTTCCTCGTCAGATGGTTCTGGAACTTGTGGCGCTTTGAATGAACCACCTAATTGTTTAGGTCTGGCGAATGGGTCCTCATCAATCATTTCAGCAGTATTTTTTTTGAATAAGCTTAATCCTTGAGTATCTGGATTATCTGAATAGTATGGTTCTTCACTTCCTCCCGGTAATCCGGCTTTTCCTCTTCGTTCCATTTCATTTTTATATTTTATTACTTGGTCAGCTAATGATTTCCAGTCTCTATCTGCCGATGCTCTCATATCTGGGTCTAATCTTTCGTCAAGTCTCATGTTATTATATAAACCCATCTGGTCCTCCATTCTATTAACAGACCTACCTAAAAATCTATCACTTAACGACCTTAATCTAGCTTCGTCACTTTGAGCTTCAAAATCTTCCGGTGACATTCCCGCTTGAGCGGGTTCAAAAGGGACGTCTTCTGTTGGTTGTTTTAATGGGTCATCCTCGCCAATTGACTTTTTATTTAAAGCGTCCGCTGGTTTAGGTTCTGGGTTTTTAGCACGTAATTGTCTTAATTTTTCTGCTTCTTCTTCAGCTTTGGCTCTGGCATTATCAATAGCTTCCTGAGCTGGGTTATTTTCTGGTTTCACTTTGCTTAATTTTTCATCTAAAGCTTTGCTTGCCTTATCCTTACCTTCTTGAGCTAATCTCTCTACCTCTTTCCTGCCATCTTCTGCTTTCTTTTGTGCATCGGTTACAACTTTTCTTAATCTGTCTCTCATTTCGGTTTGGAAATCTGTGAATTTATCACCTAATTTAGTACGAAGTGCATTCATAGTTTCAGGGTCTCCTGTTACCAATTTTTTAGCATCTGCCAAATCTACCCCGTATTTATCGGCTAAATCTGTAACTACCTTGTTGGCTTGTCTTCTTAATTCTGTGCCCGCTCTTTTGGTAACCATACGGATACCTTTATGTACATAATCCTTAAATGTCCCTAAACCTTGGTCAAAAAAAGGAACGGCAACAGTACCCGTGATTTCTTTTAACAACTGGTTGGCTTCAGCTTGTTTAGCCAAAAACTCAGCTTTACTGTTTTGTGCTTCATTTCTAGCTAATTCACCAGCTTGAATGGAATCATATAATGCATTGTTATCCATAGAATGTTCTGCATCGGCGGATGACATTTTAAATATATGTTATATATTGTTATTTAATTTCTGTTTTTTATATTATAATCAGTATGCCAGAAAAGCATAAAATTTATAAGTTAAAAGACAAAACAGATAAATATACCATACAAAAAAAGGATATTTTCAACGTAAGTAATAGAATAATATTTAATATGCCTACCGGAGCAGGGAAAACTGGACTAATCGCGAATTTTTTACTTCGGCCTGAATTTTATAAAAAAGATTTTCAGAATATATATATATTTTCTGGCAGTAAAGATGAGCCTAAATTAAAAACAATTGTGAGGGAATTAGAACTAGATGACGTAAATGTACAAGTATTTGGAGATTATGATGACAATGTTATTAATGAAATATATGATTTCATAGTTGAACAATATAAACAAGATCTCGAAAATGGAGAGAAACCAGAACATAATCTATTTATTTTCGATGACCTTGGATTTAAAAATATCTTTGCCAGATCAAAAAAAGAGTCTGCGATGGAAAGGCTCTTTATGAATGGCAGAAAATGGCTAATTAGTTCTTGGATTCTAACACAAACCATCACCCAAATATCACCCTCTTGTAGAAAAAATGCGAATGGTTTAATCATTGGTAAAATCACTAATTCTGAGTTAGAAATGATCGAAAGACAATTCAATTATTTAAAAACAAAAAAAGAATTTATGGATATGGTACGAGACCATACCGAGAATTTACACGATTTTATGGTGGTAAATTTAACAAATCCGGCGAAAGATATTTATATGGATAGAGACTTTAAATCACTCAGTCCAAAAGAGAATCCAAAAAGTTAGTTGGTTTTTTCATTACATAGCTCACTGGAGTTGGTGGTTTTTGAGTCATAACTGGCAGTTGAGGAGTGGGTTCTCGTTCTTCAACAGGCTCTGGAGTGGGATCAATATAACGATATTTCGGACGTTGGGGAGTGGGTTTTACTACTTCAACCGGTTTAGAAACTTCTTTTATTTCTTTTTGCACCTCTCTTATTTCTTTTTGCACCTCTTTTGTTTCCTCTTTTGTCATATTACCTTGTTTTATAATCGATTTAAGTTCATCCATTTCCGCCCGTAATTTAAGCAATTCCGCCTGTGTGGTGTCTTTTTCAAGATAATGCATTGCTATCTTTTCCTTGCGCTTTTTTTCCTCTTCGACCTTATCTACCTTCCTTTCTAAGGCTTTTTCCGCCCGTTTTTTGGCGGAAGTCTCGCGACCACGTTTTAATTGCTCCCTGAGTTGGGCCTTTCTTTCCTCACTTAATGGAGCTCGTTTTCCCTTCCTTTTATCCTTTTTCTCACCCGTTTTAGGATTTTTAGGAGGGGTTTCGTCGGATTTGGCAGGTGGTTTGGCCGTGGGGGCTGGAGCTTTTTCCTCTGGAATATCGAATAATTTGTCAGACATAATATATACAAAGTACTTACATATTAATTACTTCTATTAAACTGTATAAACATTTTCGGACCAAATTCAAACACAGCAAGATTTCAATTTATAACCCGAATAGAAGCAAAACACGCCCCAACTGATTAAATATACTAAAAATGTGTCCGAACCTATGAGCATTTGTTAATATTGGGTGAGATTTTTATTTTTTTGTTATTTTATTCAACATCGTTTTTAAAAACGGGTTGTTATTGTTCATTTAGGAGTGTGGTTACCAAAAGTTACCAAAAGTTACCTTTTTTGGTAACCGCATTTCTGGTATATAATGAGAACTTTTCTAGTGTATTTGGGTTCTGGTTACCAAAGTTACCAAAAAAAAAAAAAAATTTTGGAGAAAAAGTTGTTTCAGGTATCTGAGATTTGAAGAACCAAAAACATAATATTAGAGATAAGAGAATAGAAAAAAAAAGGTAACCTGACACAAAAAAGGTAACCACACCCATAAAGTACAAATAATCACTCAAATTGGTTACTTTTTTAGGTAACTTTTAGGTAACTTTTGGTAACCACACCCATAAAGTACAAATAATCACTCAAATTGGTTATTTTTTTAGGTAACTTTTAGGTAACTTTTGGTAACCACACCCATAAAGTACAAATAATCACTCAAATTGGTTACTTTTTTAGGTAACTTTTAGGTAACTTTTGGTAACCACACTCAAAAAGAAAAAAAACTCACCCATTAAAGGGATAATAGATTATTATCTTTTAAATAATCGATAATAATTTTAGAGTTTAATATATAACCTTTGTGTGTCTTTTGACCCACTTTATATACTCTATAACAATTTTCATCAATTTGTAATAATTTCATTTTAATACTTTTAGAATTTTCGTGATTTGACAAATTATTACTCACACAATAATTATTGTATTTAGTTATTAAATCTTCCGGTCTGAGCTTTAATGGAAAAGGTTCTCTTTCTATTTGTGGGTCATATATAGTTGTGGCAGCTAATTCAATATAATTTTGAAGGAAAGTGTAAAACGGATTAATACTTGTTTGCATTAATAATTTATGGAATGCGGTTGTATTATCCCTAATAGCTAACTCAAATTTAAATGTTGGATTGATGACGGTTTTTAAATATTCATAAATATAATAAATCATAATAGGATCCTCCAGATTATCATAAAATTGATTGAAATATTCAACATTGTTTTTTAATTTGCTTCCAGTTTTAATAAAATAAAATCTCCTATTTCCAGCGACAACACTGAATAATCTTTCATTATTTGTAGTAACAATGAAGTTTATATAATTATCAATAGTTATAATGGGTTTTCCCTTGGTTTCTTGTTTGTATTTATCTTCAGTGATTAAACTTTTAAAATCATCCATATATTTATTAAAAGTTTCATAATTAGCTTCATTTATACAAATTAATAATCTGTTTTCTAAATCATCATTAAATCTTCCGAAAATTGATTTATCAGCTCTGGATGTATCAGTGCAATATTTAGGACCGAGCAAGGCTTCCATTATTTTATATAATGATGTTTTACCATTCCCTTCAATACCCAATAAAATAGGTACAACTTTAGTTTTTTTGTGGGGTAAATGAATCACCCAAGCCATCCATTGAAGTAAAAACTCAAACGCTTTGTCATCAAAATCAGATAAATGTAACAAATGATTATCTACAAATTCTTTTGCCTCCTTGCTTTTATTAATTTTTGGTTTATAATCTTTGATTTTTAAAGGTTGATATAAATTAAAATGTGTTAAATTTTCTTTATCTTCAGTTTTAAAATTAGGATCAGGGTTGAAAGTTAATGTATCATAATGTTTTTTATCATCATCATTGGAATATTTATTCATAAATTCCTTGCCCAAAACAGATTCATAACAATGTTGAATATCGCCCCAACTACAATATTCCCAATTTTTATGCACTCTATGTTTTTTAACCCAGACGGGTGGTTCTAATATTTTGCTTATATTTTGCTCTAGTTTTTCTTTATCTTTTTTATATTTTTCCTTTTCCAGTTCATCATATTTCTTCTGTAAATATAATTTATATCCTAATAAAGCATCAAGAAAACCGTCTGGATTATCTTCTTTGGCACAATTAATAATGTAATTTTTAGTTAAACCATCATATTTATAATTTTCCGGTTTTAAATTATTGTTCCAATTTTTCATTAACCCTTTTTCATCATAATTTGAACCTTTTGACGAAAAATATTTGAACATTTCCAAACCGTCATCTCCGAACTGTTGTTTTAATGCAAAACCAATTTTCCACCATTGATTATAATTTTCCGCTCTGTCTTTGCTCAATAAATCAATAAAATCCTTCATATAATCCACATCTTCACAAAAAAATTTATTATCATCTTTATTGGTTTTATTAAATTCTAAATATGTCTCTTTAGCTTGTTTGGTTCTTAAATTTTTAGACGGGACTGATTTAGAAATAGAATTTAAATAATCTTCCACATAATTATAAATGAATTTATAAATATTTGTATCTGGTTCAATTTCTAAAATACAATTTTCATTATAAAAAGAGCGTTTTATATGTTTTTCCTTTTTAATTTTGCAAATTGTTTGACTGGGTGGTAAAACCCAATTAGAACCGTTCATAATTTCTAAATGATAACCATCACATTCAAATTTAGCTTTATTAATTTTCCCTAATAAATCAACTAAGTTTTTACAATTACTAATATCGCAAAAAACCCCTTTATTATCCATTGTACTAGAACAAAAACAACCATCAAGATTAGGGTTAATTACTTCAAAAATATTATATAATTCTCTTGTTTTGTCACATTTAATATAATTTCCTCGGTCTTTAAACCATAAATCAAAATCTAAACCAATAATATATTTTCCATTTGGTTGTATTCCTGTTCTCATTCCCCACATTTCAGAATCATAATTCCTCATATCTTCCAGTTCTTCAAGTGTGATATTAGACCACGCAAAACCATTGCCATTTTTGTCACACGGCATTTTTTTGTCGTTGACATTATAAATTAAATATTTTTGATTGATGAGTTGGTTGATGAAATTCATATATATATAAATAATATAATAATCTTTAAATTAAAATTAAAAAAACATTAAATAAAAAATTAAAACTAAACTAACTTTTAATTAATTTTTTAATAGCTTCTAATTGCACTCCCATTTTATGGCCTTCTGTTTTTATGTGATAAGGTTTAGAGGATAATGTTATGGTTCTACCACATTCACAAGTGATTTTTTTCTTCATATAAGTTTTCATATAATTTTTCATATATTCTCTATATTCTTTTTTAACTTCTTCCTCAGTTTTCTTCTTTTTCTCCTCAGGTTTTTGAACTACATCTAATATTTTGGTTGGCATAATAATATATAATTATATTTTATTCTTAAGTTAAAAAACTTTAAACTACATAAATTTAATTTAAATACAACTTAAATAATAATAACAATGAGTTTAACTAAGAAAAAATGCAACACTTGTAAAACGGCTATAATTAATAAGCATTTTGCAATGTGTTTTGATTGTTTTGACAAAAAAAAGGAAGAAGTGGGAATATATAAATTATTAAAATTCTGTCATCAGTGTGGTAAAAATGAGCATAATATTCGGTTTGAGATGTGTGGAACTTGTCTGGAACGGAAATACAAAATAACTTATAAAACTAAATCTGAAAAACCCAAAATACAATTTAAACGTTGTGAATTATGTAAAAAACCTAAAATCAAATCGTCATCCATCAATAAATTATGTTATGATTGTGATTTAATAGCTGACCAAATCGAATGTTACGAATGTGAAGACCAAGGATGTGAGGAATGTAATAGCATTAGACATTGTAAAGGTTGTAATGAGGAAATAAAAACAAGTCGTTGGTATTGTACTAAATGTAGATATAATGAAGAGGATGACGAAATACCATTAATTGAATGGGAAAAAACACATAAACATTTCCCAACAGAAGAAGATGAAAAATGTAGATGTGGTAATAAAAAACCATTAGGTAAAAAATATTGCTATGATTGTATATGAATCAACTTATATTTTGGAATTTTCTGTCTGGTATATTCTATTATCAATTATATAAATTGATAAAAAACAAATAGTATTATGGTTTAACACCGCTAAATTTATCGACAACTTCTTGTAATACTTTATTCATTTGTTTTTTCTTTTCATCTATTTTAATACTTTCTTTGTCTAATTCCTGTTTGATTTTAATTTGTTGTTTATCTTCTTCCCTTATTAATACGGCTTCTAATACTTCAATAACACGTTTATCATATAGATTTATTAATCTTTTAATTTTTGTACAGTCTGGACAAAAGTAAGTCAGTAAGACACTTTCTTTTTCACATAAATAACATTTAAATCCCATATTTATATTATATGGTGAAATTATTTTGTTGGCGGAATAAAAATGATAATATAAAAAGACAAACAGATATGATAAAAATACTACTTAAAGAAATACAAAGATTAGAAAGGGTGATAGAGGACTTAAAAAAACACTCATGATTGTCTGGACACTCCAGATATTTATAAGTTAGATTTTTTTATATTTAATATACCTCTTACACCATCTTCAATAATTTCATCATAAGAGCATAAGGTATAATATATAAAATCCCATATTGCCATCAATAAAGCGTGGAGTGTTCTTTTCATTTTTATTATCTACCCATTTATTAAAATGAGTAATTTTACGATTGTAATACCCAGCTATCATCGTGCCAATTTAATAAAATCGAAATCTTTGAAAACTATTGAAAAATATTTCGGGACAAAGTATGAAATTTATATTTTCACTCCTCATCCAGACGAATATTTTGATATTCCAGACCATATAAAAGTAGAAAAATGTCCGATTGGGTTAATAAAAGCGAGAAATGCGATAATGGAGTATTTTAATGTAAATGAAAAATTATTTATTCTGGATGATGATATAGATGATTTTGAAGTATTAAATGACTGTAATTTGATTAATGAAATAAATATAAGTTTCGAAATAATGAAAAATAATAAAATTCATCTGGGAGGATTCAATCCAACTGGAAATGCATATTTTGCAAATGGTAAATATAAGATAGGTTTACAATTTTGTGTTGGATGTGCTTATTTACTCATAAATGACAGGCATTATATGGATGTAAATGATGAATTAGAAGATTATCATCGTAGTATTGAATACTATGTAAAAGATGGTTCAACATTTAGAAATGACAAAATCCTCATAAAAACTAGGTATGAAAGCAATAAAGGCGGTATGTTTAGTCTGGATAGATATAAGAATAAGAATAAGGAAGCGATTCATTTACTTTTAACATATCCTCATCTGGTACAAGTAAAAATGAAATCCAAATATCTTGGTGTGAAGTTACGCAAAAATTCCAGAACGGAAATAATAAAAGTTCAATACAATGCAGTAGGTTTAATTAATGGACAATATTCAAAACACACAAAAAGCCCTTTGAATCCCAAGAAAAACTATTTTTTTATGGATGGTAATAAAATGGTAGGTTATATACTGCGTAACATCTACCGATTTCCGGATAACTTTAAATATACGGTAGAACATAATGAAAATAGTGGTGATATTGCAGGAATCATAAAAGTTGATAAAATGGCTAAGTATATGCGTGACAAATGGTCTGGATTAGAATTTAATAAACAAAAAACCAGAACTTCGAAAAATGCTAATTATAAATTTGAGGTTTCGAATTCAATAAAAAGAAAATCAAAATATATATGTGACTGTTCCCAGATGCAAAATATATATGATAAACTAAGAGGAATGACTTATTTTAATGACTGTAACAAAGTAATAATAAATAAAAATTTATGTTCTGGATTTCATCGAGATGCTGGAAATGATGAGAATTACATACTTTTATTGACGCATAATAATAAATTGATTCTGGACATTCCAGAATATAATTTAGTTTTGAATAATCAAGATGGTGATATAGTCTGTTTCGATGCTAAGGGATTATTACACGGAAATAATGAAGGTGAATGTAAAGATAGATATTCAATTGTGTTTTATTCTTCAAAAAAAAAGAAAAGCAATTAATATATGTTTACACCACCTTGGGAGAGATCTTATGGTTATGGATGGGAACTAGATGAATTTAGACGACAAAAAGAAATACGTCGACAATTAGAAGAATTGAGACGTAAATTATTATTTGAAAAAGTTATGAAAGAAATAAAAATGAAAGTAAATAATAATAATCCAGATGCCCTTCCAGATCAAAAAAGTAGGTGAAAAGTATAAATTACAAAGGATAAAAGACAAAACATATGTAAAACAAGAATATAAAAGTAAACAATCAGCTTTGAATGCTGGAATGAATTTTATGCGCTATAGGAAAGAGAAACCAATAGTTAAAGGTAATAAAATATTAGCAAAAAAGAAATAATTTAATTTTTAGAATATGCTAGAGACCCTTGGACTTTATGACCCATACTATAAGCGATTTTTGTTCTTTTAGGATCAATTGGTGGTAAATGTTCGCTAACAAAAATATTCCTTATCATATTTATAGAAATTGCTTTTCCAGTGTCTGCAAAAGCTCTCTTTAATATTCTAGCTATTTGTTCAGTGGAAATATGGTCTTTGCCGTTAAATGTAGGTAATAACCATTTGTCGGATGGGTTACTTATATCCCATATATTAAGAATAGCATTTAATTTTTTAGAAACAGGTATAGTTTGACCGCCTTCATAATGTGATGATGTTTTAAATACATAGAATACAAATTCAGCAGAAGTTTTATTTGTTCGAACTAACCAATTATGTTTTTCTTTTTGTTCTTCTGTTAGTTTATCAAAATCTTTTTTGGTTATCATTCTCATATTAGCATAATCACCACGTCTAGGTGCATTATCTGGGTCGGCAAGATATAAAGAAGGCACTAAATAATCTACCCACATCATAAATTCAGGCTTTGTAAGTCGTGGATTCATCCAACCTTTATTTTCAATAAGTTTCTTTCTATTTTTTTCAATTTGAGCCTTTAGTTCTTTTAATGAAACCCAATTATCTTTCTGTGTATCTGTTTTTTGGAATGTTTCTCTTTGAGCCCTAACAATATTATCATATTTATCTGCTGTCTTTCTGTATTTTTGTATTAAATCTTTGTCTGGTCGTTCTTGTACTGACAAAATTGTTGTCAATGAAGTGAAGTAATTTCTAATTGTAGAATTTTTCTTCCCCTTTAATAAATCTTCAATTTTTTTAATATCATTAAAATCTAATTGTTTTACTTTTAATTCATTCAACAGATATTTATAATTAGCTTTAATTACTCTAATACTTGAAGGTCTGTACCTATCTTTTAGTAAATTATCTAAATCAAGATTCATATTTATATTATCGACAGTTTTTTTTGTGTCGAATAAATCGTCCGCGTACTGTTTGCTAAGTAAATACTTAAGTGATGGCATATTTAATATAATATATACTAATATAAAAAGATATCTTTAAATGATTTAATACATTTCATATATTTTAAAAACATTTTTTGTGAAAAAGTGTTTTTTATTGTTTTAATATTAATAATAAAAGTAATAAAAGATAATTAATTAGATAATACAAATAAAAATAAATAAAATACCTATATAATTTTATCATCAAATAATTTAACCATATCATTATAAAAATTTTTATCATCTTGATCTCTATCCACCATCTTTATGAATTTAATATCATCATAAAAAAATAAACATCTGTTTAATATTAATTTTACATCATTTTGAGCATTTTCTAAATCTTTCTTAAGGGAATTAATGCTGTCATCAGACACAATATCGTGGAGCATATCAATGCTTGTCTGAATTTTAATAACAATAATTTTTTTTCTTAATAACCGACAAACCATTTCGTCATTAACTTCCTCAAATAATTTTTGTATTTGTTCAATGGACATTTTTTGATGTGTATAACTTGATACATATATTGAATGTATTTTATTCTTAAGTTAAAAAATTCGGGCCAATAAAAAACATTTTTTGTGAAAAAGTGTTTTTTATATGCAAGAAAGTGTAAAAACAAGGAAAAAATGATTTACACTTTTTTATCCTTATAAATAACACTTTTTTAGATTTTATGTGTTGTTGTGGAAATTTCTGATATTTTCCACGAAATGGCGACGGGGACGTTTTATGTTATTTATTTCCACGTAATGCTATAAAATCGATTTTATAGCATTACGTGGAAATAAATAACATAAAACGTCCCCGTCGCCATTTCGTGGAAA
>Ga0180434_10002780_pt1 | contig 22807 bp, 17 predicted proteins | sample SS_ome_7_FD_132453 | JGI IMG/M metagenome (GOLD analysis project Ga0180434, IMG submission 132453) | Hypersaline lake sediment archaeal communities from the Salton Sea, California, USA - SS_1_D_2 metaG | ecosystem: Environmental > Aquatic > Non-marine Saline and Alkaline > Hypersaline >...
ATCGATGTCCTCCGGCAGCAGGATCGGCAGATCGTCTTCGGGTGCGGGCACCGCACCGCAATCGTCGCAATAGATCACTGGAATCGGGGCGCCCCAATAGCGCTGCCGGGAAATGCCCCAGTCCCGCAGCCGGAAATTGATGGTCTTGCGTCCCATGCCGTGGTCTTCGAGATAGGTGGCAATGGCTTCCATGGCCTGACGGTTGGGCTGACCGTCAAAGTCGCCCGAATTGACCATGATGCCATCCTGGGAATAGGCTTCCGTCATGGTCGCCACGTCCAGCGGTTCGTCGGGGCGGTCGATCACCACCACCATATCGAGCCCGTACTTTCGCGCGAAATCGAAATCCCGCTGGTCATGGGCGGGAACCGACATGACGGCCCCGGTGCCGTATTCCATCAGGGCGAAATTGGCCGAATAGATCGGCATACGGCGGTTGTTCACGGGGTTGATGCAATAGGCCCCGGTAAAAACCCCTTCCTTCTCGTATTTTTCCAGGCCGCGATCGGAACGGTCCTGCATGGCGATACGATCCACGAAAGCATTCACCGCATCCTCCTGAGGCGTATTCCGGGAAAGCGCGCTGACCAGCGGGTGCTCCGGCGCCAGACACATGAAGGTGGCCCCGAAAACAGTATCGTGTCGCGTGGTAAAGACCGTGATGACCTCTTCCGAACCCTCGATGGGGAAACGGATTTCAGCCCCCAGGCTCTTACCGATCCAGTTCTTCTGCATGGTCAGGACCTTGTCGGGCCATCCTGGAAGTTCGTCGCAATGAATCAGCAGATCTTCGGCATAATCGGAGATCCGAAAAAACCATTGCCACAGCTTTTTCTGGCGAACCGGTTGGCCGCAGCGCCAGCACATGCCGGCCTCCACCTGCTCGTTGGCCAGCACCGTCTGACACGGATCGCACCAGTTGACATACGATTCCTTGCGATAGGCCATGCCCTTGTCCAGCATCTTGAGAAACAGCCACTGCTCCCAGCGGTAATACTCCGGGCGGCAGGTTGCGATTTCACGGTCCCAATCGTAGGAGAACCCGAGACGCTGCAGCTGCTCGCGCATGGCATCGATATTGGCGTAGGTCCAGCGAGCCGGCTGGGTGTTGTTGGCAATCGCGGCATTTTCCGCCGGCATACCGAACGCGTCCCACCCCATGGGGTGCAGCACGTTGAATCCGCGCATGCGCTTGTAACGGGCCACGACATCGCCGATCGTGTAGTTGCGCACATGCCCCATGTGAATTTTCCCCGAAGGATAGGGAAACATCTCCAGCAGATAATATTTTTCCCGGTCCGGCGTATCCTCGACATGGAACAGCCGGGACGCATCCCAGCGTTGTTGCCATTTGGTTTCGATCGCCTGGGGATCGTAGCGTTCTTCCATGGTAATTGCAGGCCTCCAGATGAATCCGTCATGTCAGTCTTGAATCAGGCGGGGCAAGGGCTTGAGGCGGCCCGAAGCCCCAACGGCAAAAGCTCTCAATGCCATAATGCTTAACAAATAGCAACCCGCGCGGGGCGCCTTTCAATCGCGCCAGGCCGCCCACCGCCCCTGCCCGGGATATCTGCCGGTGCCCTGATTTCGGGGGGCCTTTCCCGCAGCGGTCACCAGGACGCCCCTAAAATTGTTTGACTTGATGTCGGCAATTGCCTATTTATATCGTTTACATAAAAACCAACCATTTCTCCGCTACACGTTTCACAAGGAAACAATTTTATATGAGCAGCAAAATTCTTATCAACGCCGTTGACACGGAAGAGTGTCGCATCGCCAAGGTCAAAGACAGCACGCTGGAAGAGTTCCAGATCGAAAGCGCCAGCATCCAGATTACGCAAGGCAACATCTATAAGGCCACCATCAGCCGGATCGAGCCCAGCCTGCAGGCGGTTTTCATCGATTACGGTGAAGCCCGCAATGGCTTCCTGCAGATTCAGGAAATCCATCACGACTATTACCATGATGTCGAGGGGGGCGGACACGATATCAGCCGTCTGGTGCGCAAGGGCCAGGAGATGCTGGTGCAGGTGGTCAAAGATCCCATCATGAACAAAGGGGCCATGCTGACCACGAACCTCAGTCTGGCCGGGCGTCTGATGGTGCTCATGCCGGGCAATGAAACCTGCGGCATTTCTCGCAAAATCGAAGGGGAGGAAGAACGCCAGCGCCTCAAGGAAATCATCAATACGCTCTCGATTCCCGAAGGCTTCGGTGTCATCGTGCGCACCATTGCCGAAGGGGCGACCAAAACCGCTATCACCAAAGACTTCACCTACCTGATGCGCCTGTGGAAAACCATCAAGAGCCGCGTCATGGAGGTCGAAGCCCCGCACCTGTTGTACAAGGAACGCAATCTGGTGGTGCGCACCATACGCGATTATTTCACCTCCGATGTATCTGAAATCCTGGTGGACGACCCGGCTGTTTACCAGGAAATCAGGGACTTCATCAAAATCATATCACCCAAGCAAACCAAGATCGTCAAACAACATAAGGCCGCCAAGCCCATCTTTACCCGGTTTCAGTTGGAAACCCAGATCGCCACGGTCTATGAAAGCCGCGTACCCCTGAAATCCGGTGGATCGATCGTCATTGCCCAGACCGAAGCCCTGGTGGCCATCGACGTCAACTCCGGCAAAGCCACCCAGAAGGGGTCCATCGAAGAGACCGCCCTCTTCACCAACCTGGAAGCCGTGGAGGAAGTGGCACGTCAACTGCGACTGCGGGATTTAGGGGGGCTCATCGTTGTCGATCTCATCGACATGCGCGACCGCAAAAACCGGAGTGAAGTGGAACGGGCCATGAAAACCTACCTTAAAGTCGATAAAGCCCGCACCAAAGTGGGCCGCATATCGCGCTTCGGCCTGCTTGAAATGTCGCGGCAGCGCATCCGCCCGTCCATTGAATTCAGCAGCTATCAGCAATGCGAACACTGCCGGGGGAAGGGCCAGGTTCCCTCGACCGAAACCCTAGGCGTCGCCTTTTTGCGCAAACTGAGTCTTGAAAGCCTCAAATGTGATACGAAAACCATTCAGGGGCGGGTTCCACCCGGCGTGGCGGACTACCTCCTCAACCGTAAACGCAAAGAATTGACGGATCTGGAAGAAAAGCGGAGTCTCGCGATTCGGATCGAAGCCGACGAACAGATGACCCCCGGCGACAGCCAAATCATCTGTGCCTGACATCAGCCCACGTCGGCACAACGGTTGACACAATCGATTGAATTGATACCCTGATGGCGTATAAACCAAGGGTGATCCGCACAGAGCGGAGGAAACAATCCATGGCAGAACATCACAAAAGTCGTAAAACCAGCTCCCTGGTCATCATCGCGTTAGCCGGTCTTATCCTGCTGGCCATTCTGGCGGCCATCAAAATTCTGATGGAGCCGCAAATCATTGTCCGTGAAGAGGAGCCGTCGAGCGTCACGGCACCAGCGGAATCTGCGCCGTCCGTCGAAGAGGAAAAGGCTGTCATCGATTACGACAAACTGGAATCGGATGAAGCCTTGCAATCCCTCATGACCCAGCGCAAGGAGGACTACGATGTCGGCGAAGGGATCGATATCATTGCCCGTTCGGATGAAACGGTTCAGATTGGCGACACCACCGTCTCCATGAAAGAACTGCAGAAACAGATCCAGCTCAAATTAGGCGAAATTGCCGAAGAAACCCTCGGCCCCGACGGTCTGCCCATCATCCAGCCGGCGGAAAGCTACGGCCTTTATGTCGTGCAACCCGGCGACAATATCTGGAACATTCACTTTCGTTTTCTGAGGGATTATTTCGCACGGCGGGACATCACCTTGTCCACGGTGGCCGATGAACCGGTGAAACAGGGCTACAGTTCCGGCGTCGGCAAATTGCTCAAATTTTCCGAAAACATGGTTTACATTTATAACATCAAGGACAAGCAGTTCAGCGAAAACCTGGACATGATCGAACCGCAATCCAAGATTGTGGTCTATAAGATGGACCGGGTCTTCGCCTTTCTGGAACAGGTGGATTACACGAACATTAATCGCATTCAGTTTGACGGTGATACCCTCTGGGTGCCGGCGAATTGATCGCTTGTGTGTATCGACCAGCACCGTAGCGCCACCGTGTCGCATTGACAACGTCGAACGCCGGACGGCGAATCGCGGAAAGTGTCACCGGCAACAAGAAGTGTTTGACCTCACGATGCTTTTACAGTATATGAGCGCCATTTTATTTTAAGGACGATTTCCGAATCAATGGGGAAGGGCGCCGACTCGGTGGTCTTCTTCGAATGCAAACACCGGATTCCGACCTGAACGGTCCGTATTTCCGGTGATTCGCATCATCAGCCCAAGGAGGTTCTATCTTGACAGGTATCGCATATGCAATGGGTCAGGGCGGCGCGGCTGCCGGAGGGGGTGCCGGCGGTTTTGGGGGATTAATCCCCATTATTTTGATGTTCGTGATTTTCTATTTTCTGCTGATTCGCCCGCAGCAAAAGCGCAACAAGGAGCACAAGGAGATGATTTCGAGCCTCAAAAAAGGGGATCGCATCATCACCAGCGGCGGCATCTACGGCCGTGTCACCGGCCTCGATGACACCACGCTCACGGTGGAGATTGCCGACCGGGTGCGCGTCAAGGTCGTCCGGGGCAACGTTTCTGCGCTGGCCCAGAGTACCACCGCCACACCACCCCCCGCCAAAAAAGAAAAAGACAAGGGCAACACGGACAAGTCCTGACGGAAGGATCCGGCAACCCATCGTTTGACTTGCTATAAATGGTTAAATCGCCCCTTTGGCGGTTTAACCATTTTGCTGTTAAGTGATCGCAGGAAAGGATGAGACCATTGAAGAACATTGCGTGGAAGCCAGTCCTCATTGCAGCAGTTTTTCTGGCAGCCATCATTTATATTCTGCCGACGTTCAATTCGTCCCTTTGGCCGTATAAAAAAATAAACCTGGGACTCGATCTGCAGGGCGGCATGCATCTGGTGCTGGAAGTGGAATCCGAAAAAACGGTCGAAAGCACCCTTGAACGGATTGTACAGGATCTGCGCGAACGCACACGCCGTGAAGGCATCCAGCAAATCCAGGTCGAGCGCATCGATGGCGACCGGATTCAGGTCAATGTCAGGGGCGCGGCCAACATCAAAAGCTTCCAGGAGCTGATGGATGCCGAATTCCGTGACCTGCGCGAACAGGATCGCTCACAGACCGGCGATGCGCTGGTTCTGGCGCTGGACCTGCCGGAGCAGGAAGTGGATCGCATTCAGGAGTTGGCCGTCGCCCAGGCCCTCGAAACCATTCGGAACCGCATCGACCAGTTCGGCGTGGCGGAGCCGGACATTCGCCGCCAGGGCGACCGACGGATTCTCATTCAGTTGCCCGGAATCAGCGATACCGAGCGGGCCAAAGAGCTCATCGGGCGCACGGCCCAACTGGAGTTCAAGCTGGTGGATGACCAGATGGCCCCGGAAACAGCCCTCAAAAACGGGGCTCCTCCAGGGAGTGAAGTGCTCTACCAGATCAATGTCGATGGCAACACCAAGCGGGAGTTCAAGACCCCTTTCCTGATAAAAAAACGCACCATGCTGACCGGTGAATATCTGACCGACGCACGGGTGCGCTATGACCAGGACAAACGCAGCTACTATGTCGCCATCGATTTCGACCGCAAGGGCGGCCGCATCTTTGAACGGGTTACCGGAGACAATATCCACAAACGCCTGGCGATTGTCCTTGACCGCAAGGTGCATTCGGCGCCGGAAATCCAGGACCGCATCAGCGGCGGAAGTGCTGTTATTACAGGCAGTTTTAGCGCCGAAGAAGCCGAAGACCTGGCCATTGTGCTGCGGGCCGGCGCCCTGCCCGCACCGGTCAAGGTTCTTGAAGAACGCACGGTAGGCCCCTCGCTGGGCAAGGATTCCATCAACAAAGGGCTGATGTCCATGATCGTGGGCGGCCTTCTGGTAATCGTGTTCATGGTCATCTACTACAAGGGATCGGGCCTTTTAGCGGATACCGCGCTTCTGCTGAATATCCTCCTGATGGGTGCCGGACTGGCGGCCTTCCAGGCCACGTTGACGCTCCCGGGCATTGCCGCTTTCATCCTCACGATCGGTATGGCCGTGGACGCCAATGTCATCATTTTCGAGCGCATCCGCGAAGAGCTCAATATCGGCAAACCGCCGCGGGCGGCCGTGGATGCCGGCTACGACCGCGCCACGCTCACGATCCTGGATGCCAACGTAACGACCTTGATCGCCGCGCTGGTCCTGTTTCAATTCGGCACGGGGCCCGTAAAGGGCTTTGCGGTCACCCTGAGTCTCGGGGTCATTGCCAGTATGTTTACCGCCCTGGTGTTCACACGCGTCGTATTCGACGCTTTTCTGTCGGGCCGCAAGGTCAAACAGATCAGTATCTAATTGGTCCGTTAGCGGCGCCGACAGGGGCATATCCCCCCTATAACGGACGCGGTTAACGGAATCGTCAGAAAAAAGGACAGCGTTCATGCAATTCATCCGACCGGACATCAACCTTGACTTTATCGGCAAACGCAAGATTGCCTTCATCTTTTCGCTGGTTCTGCTCGCGGTCAGCATCGGGGCCCTGATCGAGCACGGCGGCCCGCGCTACGGGATCGATTTTGCCGGCGGGACCCTCATCCAGGTGCGGTTCGACAAGCCGGTGGCCATCGCGCAGATCAAAGACGGGCTGCAGAGCATGGATTTCAGCCAGGCCTCGGTTCAGCAATTCGGCGAAGAAGGTGCCACGGAATATCTGATCCGCACCGACGTGCCCGACATCACCGACAAAGGCTTCAATGACATCCTGCGCCAGACCTTGAACAGCACCACCGGCGCCGACGTCGAAATCCGGCGGGTGGAAATGGTGGGGCCCCAGGTGGGCCAGGATCTCCGGGAAAAAGCACTCAAAGCCATGTTTTACGCCCTCCTGTTTATCACGGTCTACATCTCGGGACGGTTTGAATTGAAATGGCTGTTGAGCGCGGTTTTGGCCGTCGCCCTCATCGGGGGTGTGTATGTGCTCGGCCTGTTCAAGGTCAGCATTCCGTTCCTGATCCTGATGGCCCTGCTGGTAACGCTGGTCCTATTCTGGTTTCTCAACCTGCGCTATGCCATGGGGGCCATCGTGGCGCTCATTCATGACGTGACGATTACGGTGGGCGTCTTTTCATTGTTCGACAAGGAATTCACCCTGCCGATCATTGCGGCCCTGCTGACGATCATCGGTTATTCCCTGAACGATACGATTATCGTGTTTGACCGCATTCGTGAAAATTCAAAAAAACTCCATAAGAACCCGCTGGCGCAGGTCATCAACCGGAGTATCAACGAAACCCTCAGCCGGACATTGCTCACGTCGTTGACAACCCTCGTGGTGGTGGTCACCCTTTTTATTCTGGGAGGCGGCATCATTCACGACTTTGCTTTCGCTTTGCTCATCGGTGTCCTGATCGGCACCTACTCGTCCGTCTTCGTGGCCAGTCCCATTCTCCTGGCGTGGCATCAAAAATCGTCAGCACGGTAAGCCATTCCGATCGAACCTGCCGTAAATCCGGGGGAATTCACTCGCCATGCGCAGGATCGAGCATTTTCCAGATCGCCGGGGACGCACGAATGTGCGCACGTCTCCGGCGCATCAGGGAGACCTAAGCCGGTGACGATCGTTCCTGAAACGCTATTGCCGTGGCTTCGATTGAAATCCGTCACCGGCGTTGGCAACCTGATTTTCCGTCGCCTGATGGACCGTTTTGGAGACCCGGCAGCTGTTTTCGCGGTATCAACCGGTGACCTGTTGACGGTGGAGGGCATTTCCCCCCGCCTGGCGACGGCCATCCGGCATCGCGCCGGGGACGATCGGTTCGGCAGACGTGAATTGGAGATGGCCCGCCGCCTGGGCTGTCACATCGTGACCCAGGCGGATCATCGTTATCCCGCGTTGCTGCTTCAGATAGCCGATCCGCCGCCGTATCTCTATGTTCTCGGGAATACTGCCGCGGTTCCGGCCGCCGTCGCGGTGGTGGGCTCACGCCATGCCACAGCCTACGGCCTGTCGACCACCCGGCGTCTCAGCAGCGATCTTGCCCGGCAAGGCGTCACGGTGGTGAGTGGCCTGGCGCGAGGCATCGATACGGCGGCCCATGAGGGGGCCCTCCAGGGCGGTGGCCATACCGTGGCCGTGCTCGGCAGTGGACTGGCCAATATTTATCCGCGCGAGAATGCGGATCTTTGCCGGCGCATTGCCGCGCAAGGCGCCGTGGTATCGGAATTCCCCCTGGAGGCCGGTCCGGAGGCACATCACTTCCCCCAGCGCAACCGCATCATCAGCGGCATGTCACTGGGAACCGTCGTCGTTGAAGCCACCCGGCGAAGCGGATCGCTGATCACCGCCCGGATGGCGCTTGAGCAGAATCGTGAAGTTTTTGCGGTACCCGGCAGCGTGAATTCCTACAAAAGCATGGGCACCCACGCGCTGATCAAAGAGGGCGCCAAACTGGTGACCCATGTCGGTGACATTCTGGAGGAGCTGCCCCCCATTGGCATTCATCCAACCGGTCCGTCAGCGCCCCATTCGGACCGGCCACCGGTGGCGGTCGCACTCGAGGGTGAAGAAAAGGTCGTTTTTGACGCCCTTTCACCCTACCCGACCCATGTGGATGACCTGACACGCCAGGTGAACATCGATCCCGGTCGGGTGGTTGGGATCCTGCTGACACTCGAACTCCAGGGGCTCGTCCGGCAGGAGGCCGGCAAACTTTTCCACCGGTCGGATGACGTCAGTTGTGCGTCAGGCCAAGAAACCGACAACCGATAATTATTCTGATCCCATACACGCGGCGGACGAGCTGGCCCCGTCTGCCGGCAGCTTGAACAAAGGAGTACCCGTGAGTAAACCGCTAGTCGTTGTCGAATCGCCCACCAAGATCAAAACATTGACCAAGGTGATCGGTGATCAATACAACATCGCCGCAACGGTCGGTCACATCAGGGACCTGCCTGAAAAAGAGATGGGCGTCGATATCGAGGATGGCTTCAAGCCGAAATATCGTACCATTGCCGGCAAACAAAAGGTGATCAAAAACCTCAAGGCCGCCGCCGGCGACGCCACTGAAATCTACCTGGCCCCCGACCCCGATCGCGAAGGCGAAGCCATTGCCTGGCATACGGCCGAAGTGCTCAAGAAAAAAGGCCGACGGTTTTACCGTGTGCTCTTTCACGAACTGACCCCCAGCGCCATCAAAGATTCCATTCAACATCCGCTGGAGTTGGACCTCAATAAGTATGAAGCCCAGCGGACACGCCGTATTTTGGACCGTCTGGTGGGGTATCAGATTTCACCGCTCCTGTGGAAAAAGGTCAAGGGAAGTCTGAGCGCCGGTCGCGTCCAATCGGTGGCCGTCAAGATCATCTGCGACCGGGAACGCGCCATCCATGCCTTCGAACCCGAAGAATACTGGAGCATCACCGCCCAGCTGGCCGGCAGCACACCTCCGCCGTTCGCGGCCAAACTGGTGCGGCAGGCCGGCAAAAAAATCAGCATCCCGAATGGGGATAGCGCCAAGAACATTGTCGCCCAGCTGTCCCAGGCGGATTTTTCGGTTCAGCAAGTCGTCAAAAAAACCACCCGTCGCAATCCGCAACCCCCGTTCACCACCAGCAAGCTGCAGCAGGAAGCCATTCGGCGGCTGCGGTTTTCGGCACGCAAAACCATGATCGTGGCCCAACAGCTTTACGAGGGCATCGAACTGGGCGATGGCGAATCCGTCGGCCTGATCACCTACATGCGGACGGACTCTACCCGTATCGCGGAGGACGCTGCCCGGGAAGCACTTCAGCTGATCGAAGAGCGTTTCGGCAAGCCCTATGTCCTCGACCAACCCCGCTTTTTTAAAAACCGCAAAAAAGCCCAGGACGCCCACGAGGCCATTCGCCCTACATCTGTTTACCACACGCCGGAATCCTTGGCGCCTTATCTCCAGCCCGACCAGGCCGCCCTCTATGAATTGATCTGGAAACGGTTTGTGGCCTCCCAGATGCAGCCGGCGCTCATCGATCAGCTCAAGCTCTCGATCAAAGCGGCCGATTTCGTCCTCTCGGCCAACGGCTCCTCCGTTAAATTCCCGGGTTTCATGGCGCTTTACACCTCGACGGAAGAGGAAGCCCAGCGTCAAAAGGAAAACAAACAGGACGCCATTCCCGACCTGCCCGAGGGCACCCCCCTCGATCTCAAGGGGATCGAGCCCAAACAGCATTTTACCTCTCCCCCGCCGCGCTTTTCGGAAGCGTCGCTGGTGAAAGAACTGGAAGAAAACGGCATCGGCCGACCGAGCACCTACGCCTCGATTCTCTCCACCATTCGTGACAAAGGCTATGTGGACCGCGTCAAGGGGTACTTTCGACCCAGCGAACTGGGCTTTATCGTCAACGATCTCATCGTGATGAATTTCCCCGATATCGTCAATGTCGAATTCACTGCCCGCATGGAAGACAATCTGGACCGGATCGAGCAAAACGAAGCCGAATCCCTGGCGATCCTGGAGCAATTTTACGCGCCTTTCAAAAGCAAACTGGACGAGGCGGCCGATGGGATGCTGAGCATCAAGGGGGTGGGCTTTCCGACGGAATTGAGCTGCCCCAAATGTGGCAGTCGGCTGCATATCAAAGTCGGCAAGAACGGCCCTTTTATCGCCTGCAACGCCTACCCCGACTGCGACTATTCGCGCGATTACGAGCGCGATGAAAAAGGTCGGATTCAGCCGGTTGAGCCGGTCGCCGACGTACCATCGGACAAGACCTGTGAAAAGTGCAACCGGCCGATGGTCATCAAGCATGGGCGCTATGGTGAATTCCTGGCCTGCACCGGCTATCCCGAGTGCAAGCACACCGAATCCCTCGCCAACGGACATACCGGGCAGTCCACCGGCGTCACCTGCCCGGAACCCAACTGTGACGGTGAACTCCTGGAGCGCAAGTCACGGCGGGGGAAGATTTTCTATGGCTGCAGCCGATTTCCCGACTGCACCTATGCCATCTGGGACAAACCGGTAAACCGTGTCTGTGAGGTCTGCAAGGCCCCCTTCATGGTCGAAAAATCGACCAAACGGGATGGCCGCTTCTATGCCTGCATTGCCGAAGGCTGCGGCAACCGGGAATCCATTCCCGAAGACGGGGAAGATTCTCCTTGACAAGATCTTCCGACCTTGTTAGTGGATTCTAAAATTCAAGCAAGGAACTCGTATGTACACGCAGTCCGGCATTATCAGCCTTCTCGGTCTTATTCTCGTCCTCGTGGTAGACATTCTCATTCTGCCGCGAGGCAAAGGGTTGATAATGGCCTAATCCGCTGGATTCAAAAATGTCCGAATCCGTTATCAGCCCCGAGCTGATAACGGATTTTTTTTTGCGTTATGCCTTGAAATGGAACAGGAGTGATCCCATGCACAGCGACAACGTCAAGAAAGGCATCGAACGGGCCCCCCATCGATCCCTGTTCAAAGCCATCGGCTACACGGACATGGAAATCCAACGCCCCCTGATTGGCGTCGCCAACGCCGCCAACACGATTATTCCCGGCCACGCCCACCTGGACAGCATCGCCCAGGCCGTTAAAAACGGGATCTACATGGCCGGCGGCACCCCGATTGAATTCGGCACCATCGGGGTCTGCGATGGCATCGCCATGAATCACACCGGCATGAAGTACTCGCTGGGAAGCCGCGAAATCATCGCCGACTCCGTCGAAATCATGGCGAGGGCGCATGCCTTCGACGCCTTGGTGTTGATCCCCAACTGCGACAAGATCGTACCGGGCATGCTGATGGCGGCGGCACGCTTGAACCTGCCCACCATCGTGGTCAGCGGCGGCCCCATGCTGGCCGGGGACCATCCGTCCCAACCCGGCACGCGGGTGGATTTGATCACCGTCTTTGAGGCCGTGGGCGCCGTCAAATCAGGCAAGATGACCGAAAGTGAATTGAGCGCCATCGAGGATGCCGCCTGCCCGACCTGCGGCTCCTGCTCGGGCATGTTTACCGCCAATTCCATGAACTGCCTGACGGAGGCCATCGGTTTGGGCCTGCCCGGCAACGGCACGATTCCCGCCGTCATGTCCGCCCGCATCCGTCTTGCCAAACAGGCCGGGATGCAGGGCGTGGCCCTGGCCAAGGCCGGCCTTACACCCGCTCAAATCATGACCCCCCAGGCCTTTCGCAACGCCCTGACCGTCGACATGGCGCTGGGCTGCTCCACCAACACGGTGCTGCACCTGACGGCCATTGCCCACGAAGCCGGCGTGCCGATGGATCTCGACATGATCAACGAGATCAGCAGACAGACCCCGCATCTTTGCTCTTTGAGTCCTGGCGGCCGTCATCATATCCAGGATCTGCACCGGGCCGGCGGCATCCCGGCCGTCATGAAGACCTTGGCCGATGCCGGTCTTATCGACCTAACCGTGCAGACCGTCACCGGCCAATCCCTGGGAGAGAATCTTTCGGGCGCCGCCGTGCGCGATGACGAGGTCATTCGCCCCCTGACACGCCCCTACCACGCCGTGGGCGGTCTGGCGGTGCTGTTCGGCAATCTGGCGCCGGATGGCTGTGTGGTCAAACAATCGGCCGTCCGGGAAGAAATGCTGCAGCACGAGGGGCCCGCACGCGTCTTCGATACCGAAGAAGACGCCTCTCAGGCCATCATGAAAGGCGCCATCCACAAGGGGGATGTGGTGGTCATCCGTTATGAAGGCCCCCGGGGCGGTCCCGGCATGCGGGAGATGCTGACACCGACCTCGGCCATTGCCGGCATGGGGCTTGACGCCTACGTGGCCCTGCTGACCGATGGCCGTTTTTCAGGGGGCACCCGGGGCGCATCGATCGGCCATGTATCGCCGGAAGCCATGCAGGGCGGCCCCATCGCCCTGGTGAAGGAAGGCGACCGCATTGCGATTGATATTCCGGCGAAAGCGATTACCCTCAAAGTGGATGAAAACGAATTGACGCGCCGCCGCAAGGACTGGCAGGCGCCGGAACCCCGGATCACCAGTGGCTACATGGCCCGCTATGCCAAGCTGGTGTCATCAGCGGCTCAGGGCGCCATTGTCGAATAACCCTCAACGCAGAGGTGAATAAACCCATGGAAATGACCGGAGCCCAAATTCTGATGGCCGTATTGGAAGAACAGGGCGTGGATACCATTTTTGGTTTTCCGGGCGGCGCCGTCATCGATATCTATGATGAATTGGTAAAAACCGACATTCGGCATATCCTGGTCCGTCACGAACAGGGCGCCGTGCACGCCGCGGACGGATATGCCCGGGCCAGCGGACGCCCGGGCGTTTGTCTGGTCACCTCCGGGCCGGGCGCCACCAATACCGTGACCGGCATCGCCACCGCCTACATGGATTCGATTCCCATGGTGGTCATCACCGGCCAGGTTCCCACGCACCTGATCGGCAATGACGCCTTCCAGGAAGTGGACATTACGGGGATCACACGTCCCTGCACCAAACACAACTATCTGGTCAAATCCGTCGACGATCTGGCCCGCGTGCTGCGAGAGGCCTTCTATATCGCCATGTCCGGACGCCCCGGCCCGGTTCTGGTGGACATTCCCAAAGACGTGGCCAACGCCCGCACCCGCTGGAGCGACAACACCCAGATACGGATCAAATCCTACCAGCCCAATTACAAACCCAACATGAAGCAGCTTAAAAAGGTGGTCGGCCTGATCAAAAAGGCCAAACGGCCGCTGCTCTTCGGCGGCGGCGGCTTGATTTTATCCAATGCCGCCGAAGCTTTTACCGCGTTTGCCCGGCAGACCCGCACGCCGGTGACCACCTCGCTCATGGGGTTGGGGGCCTTTCCCGGGTCCGACCCGCTCTGGCTCGGCATGATCGGCATGCACGGCACCTATCGCGCCAATATGTCCGCCGGCAACTGTGATCTTCTGATCGCCATCGGCGTGCGGTTTGATGACCGGGTTACCGGCAAAATCGACACCTTTGCCGGCAAGGCCAAAATCGTTCACATCGATATCGATCCCACCTCGATCCGCAAAAATGTCCAGGTGGCGGTACCGGTGGTGGGCGGCTGTCGGGAATCACTGGAAAAACTCAATGCCCTGATTGCCGAAGAGCAAATCGGGGATTTCGATGAACGCCACCAGGAATGGCTGCACCAAATCGACGAATGGAAACACCAGTTCCGTATGGCCTACGACCAGGGCGAGACGATTATTAAACCGCAATTCGTTATCGACAAACTGTTCGAACTGACCAAAGGGCAGGCCATCGTGACCACCGAAGTGGGGCAGAACCAGATGTGGGCCGCCCAGTTCTACCATTTTGACGGACCCCGCCAGTTTATTACGTCCGGCGGTCTGGGCACCATGGGGTTCGGGCTGCCGGCCGCCATCGGGGCCAAGGCGGCCTGTCCCGATCGCCAGGTGGTGGATATCGCCGGGGACGGCAGCATCCAAATGAACATTCAGGAAATGGCCACCGCGGTTCAGTCCTGTCTGCCCGTCAAAATCGTCATCTTGAACAACGGGTATCTCGGCATGGTGCGCCAATGGCAGGAACTATTCTACGATCGCCGGTACGCCTGCACACTGATGGATCATCAGCCGGATTTTGTAAAGCTGGCGGATGCCTACGGTGCGCTGGGGCTGCGCGCCACCCGCCCCGATGAGGTCGAAAAGGTGCTGCAGGAGGGGTTGGCCTCCGACCGCACGGTGATCATGGATTTCGTGGTCGAGAAGGAAGAAAGCGTCTATCCCATGGTGCCGGCAGGGGCCAACATCACGGAAATGCTGCTCGTCTGATTCACGATGACCAGCCATTAGCCAAAGACGAATCAGGATCGGATATGCAAGCAAACAAACACGTCATCACCATGCTGGTGGACAACGAGCCGGGCGTCCTATCGCGTGTCGTCGGCCTCTTTGGCGGTCGGGGCTTCAACATCGAAAGCCTGTGCGTGGCCGAAACCGTGACACCCGGCATCTCCCGGATCACCATCGTCACCAAGGCCAACCCGCCGGTGGTGGAGCAGATCGAAAAGCAATTGAACAAGCTGATCAACATCCTCAAGGTGCGGGATTTGACTCATGAAGACGCCGTTAAGCGAGAGATGGCCCTGATCTGCGTCAAGGCTAGCCCCGAGTACCGGGCCGAGATTCTGCGCATCGTGGATATCTTCCGCTGTAAAGTCGTCGATGTCGGTCTGGAACATTTTATCATCGAAGTCACCGGCGACGAGGGCAAACTTACCGCCTTGTTGAATTTATTGAAACCCATGGGGATCAAAAAAATTGCGCGCACGGGCACGATCGCCCTCCTGCGCGAACCTAAATAGTGCCCATCCAGAAATCGGCAAATTGGGTTGAGATCAAGGCGCGTGATAAATTTAACCGCAGGCATATGGTTGACATTCCGAGGCATCCATTTTTCGCGCAACGCCGATATCGGACAAATTGGACATTTATGGATAGGCACTAAATAGAGGAAGCCGCCGGCACCCCTGGTGACGGCACCCATCATCCAAGCAAAAAAGCAGTAGGAGGAACACCAATGGCCCAGATTGATTTTGGCGGCGTCGTCGAGGAAGTCATCACATCCGAGGAATTTACCCTGGACGAAGCCCGTGAAGTGCTCAGCAAAGAAACCGTCGCCGTTCTCGGATACGGGGTCCAGGGACCCGGCCAGGCGCTGAACATGCGCGACAACGGCATTCAGGTCATCGTCGGCCAAAGAGAAGGCGGCGCCTCCTGGGACCGGGCCGTGGCCGACGGATTCGTTCCGGGCCAGACCCTCTTCCCCGTTGAAGAAGCCGCCCGAAGGGGCACCATCATCCAGTATCTCCTTTCGGATGCCGGCCAGTCGGCCATGTGGCCCAAGATCAAGACGTGCTTAAACGAAGGCGATGCTCTCTATTTCTCGCACGGCTTCTCGGTCGTTTATAAAGAGCAGACCGGGGTCGTTCCGCCCGCCAATGTCGATGTTATTCTGGTGGCCCCCAAGGGCTCCGGCACCACGGTGCGCCGCAACTTCCTTGACGGCAGCGGGATCAACTCGAGTTTTGCGGTCTTTCAGGATTTTACGGGCAACGCCCGGCGGCGGACGCTGGCCACCGGCATCGCGATTGGATCCGGCTATCTCTTCCCCACGACCTTCGAGCGCGAAGTCCACAGCGATCTCACCGGCGAGCGCGGCGTCCTCATGGGATGCCTGGCCGGCGTCATGGAAGCCCAGTACAACCTGCTGCGCAAAAATGGCCACAGCCCCAGCGAAGCCTTCAACGAGACCGTGGAAGAACTGACCCAGAGCTTGATCCGCCTGGTGGCTGAAAACGGCATGGACTGGATGTTTGCCAACTGCAGCACCACCGCCCAGCGAGGGGCGCTGGACTGGGCGCCGCGTTTCCACGATGCCGTAGCGCCGGTTTTTGACAAGCTGTATGAAAGCGTCACCTCCGGTCAGGAAACACGCCGTGTCATGGAGTCCTGCAGTTCCGCGGATTACCGGGAAAAACTCCAGGCCGAACTCAAGGTCATCGGGGACTCCGAGATGTGGCGGGCCGGTATGGCCGTGCGGTCCCTGCGCCCCGAAAACCGGCGCGACAAAAAATAGGGCCTTCGAAAGGCCCGTTGCAACCTAAATGGATAGAATCATGGACCCTATCGTACTCTACGACACCACCCTGCGGGATGGCACCCAGGGGGAGAATATCTCCTTCTCGGCGGATGAAAAACTGGCGGTCGCCCAACGCCTCGACGATATCGGCATCCATTACATCGAAGGCGGCTGGCCCGGATCCAATCCGCGCGACATGCATTTCTTCGATCTGGCCCGTCGAGAGACCTTCAGCCAGGCCCGTCTCACGGCCTTCGGGTCCACCCGTCGCGTGGATGGATCCGCCGAGGAAGACCCGAACCTGAACGCCCTGCTGAAAAGCGGTGCCCCGACGGTGGCCATTTTCGGCAAAAGTTGGAACCTGCATGTCGAAAAGATCATGGGGACCACCCTGGCCCAGAACCTGGACATGATCCGGGAGACGGTTACATTCCTGAAGCAACACGGCCGCGAAGTGGTGTACGATGCCGAACATTTTTTCGACGGCTACAGGGAAAACAATGCCTATGCCCTGGAGACCCTGCAGGTGGCCGTTGAGGCCGGTGCCGATTGGGTGGTGTTGTGCGACACCAATGGCGGCTCCTTGCCGTTTGATGTGGCATCCGCCACCACGGCGGTGCAGGAACAGATGGCACGTGAAAGTGCCCGGACGGGCCGGCCGTCACCCGGAATCGGCATTCATACCCACAATGACAGCGGCCTGGCCCTGGCCAATGTTTTGTCTGCGATCCACTCCGGTGCCCGCATGGTTCACGGCACCATCAACGGCTATGGTGAACGCTGCGGCAATGCCGATCTCACATCCGTCATCCCTGTGCTGCAACTGAAAATGAAGCACCCCTGCGTTGCCGCGGAAAACCTGGCCAAACTCAAAAAACTGTCGCGCTATGTCAGCGAGATGGCCAACCAGGTTCCCAGCAACTGCCGCCCCTTCGTTGGCAAAAGCGCCTTCGCCCACAAGGGCGGCATCCACGTCAGCGCCATCATGAAGGAATCCCGGGCCTATGAACACATGGATCCGGCCCAGGTCGGCAACCATCGCCGGGTGCTGGTTTCCGACCTTTCCGGCAAAAGCAATGTGGAATACAAAGCCCGCGAGCTGGGCGTCACCCTGGGCGGCAACGGTTTTGACAGTCGGATTATCGTCAACCGCATCAAGGAAATGGAAGAACAGGGCTACCAGTTCGATGTGGCCGACGGCACGTTCAAGATCATGGTGGAAAAATTCACCGAACAGTTCAAACCGCTGTTCGATCTGGAATCGTTTCGGGTGTCCATTGAAAAAGACAAGGACCAGCCCTGCTCGGCCCATGCCACCATCAAAGTGGCGGTGGGCGATTCCGAAGAGATTACGGCTGCCGAAGGATTGGGGCCGGTCAGTGCGCTGGATAATGCCCTGCGCAAGGCCCTGGGGCGCTTTTATCCGGATCTGGATACCATGCGCCTGGTGGATTTCAAGGTCCGCGTCATCGACGGCCGGGATGGCACCGAAGCCAAGGTTCGCGTTCTGATCGAGTCCCGCGACCATGACGAAATCTGGAGCACGATCGGGGTCTCCGAAGATATTATCGAAGCCAGCTGGCAGGCTTTAGCCGACAGTTTTCAGTACAAGCTGTCCAAAACCGACACCTCGGCCCTGGCGATAAGCGGTGACAAACCACAGCCGCCTGACCGGGTTGCCTTGTAACAATCCCGAACTGACACGGCGGGACGATTGCCATCCGTTTCCCGCAGGAACGCATACCGATGAATGCCAAGCAAAGCGACAGAAGGTCTAACGCCGCAGAGAGCCGCACCGGCCCATCTCTGCGGCCCATGCTCCTCGCCCGCGCCTGAAACCCGACCGCCCCTTTGAGTGGTAATCCCCGTGTCAAAAAACCGGTTGGTTCCCGTGTGATGGGGACCAACAGGCAACCGTATATTCTGACGAGGAGCAGACCCCATGGAAAACGATAACAAGCGCGTCATCATTTTTGACACCACGCTGCGGGATGGCGAACAGTCCCCCGGCGCCAGCATGAATACCGCGGAAAAATTGCGGTTGGCCGTCCAGCTCGAAAAGCTGGGTGTCGATGTCATCGAAGCCGGCTTTCCGGCGGCTTCCGACGGCGATTTCGACGCCGTATCGCAAATCGCAGCGAAGCTCAAACAGGCCCAGATCGCTGGTCTGGCGCGGGCCACAAGCAGCGATATCGACCGGGCCTGGGAGGCCATCAAGCATGCCGCCCATCCCCGCATCCACACCTTTATCGCCACCTCCGATATCCACCTGGAATACAAGCTGCGCATGAACCGCGAAGAAGTGGTCCAGGCCGCCGTGGCCGCTGTTAAACATGCGCGCGCCTATACCGACAATGTCGAATTTTCGGCCGAGGATGGCTCGCGCAGCGACTGGGATTTTCTCTGCAAGGTGTTCGAGGCGGCCATCGATGCCGGAGCGACGACAGTCAACCTGCCCGATACCGTAGGCTACGCCGTTCCGGACGAGTTCGGCAAAATGGTCCGCCATATCTATCAGAACACGCCCAATATCGATCGTGCAATTCTCAGTGTCCACTGCCATGACGACCTCGGACTGGCCACGGCCAACACCCTGACGGCCATCCAGGCCGGCGCCCGCCAGGCCGAGGTGACCCTCAACGGCATTGGGGAACGAGCCGGCAACACCTCCATGGAGGAAGTGGTCATGGCGCTGCACACCCGCCATAACCATCTGGGTCTCGAAACCGGGATCAATACCGAGCACATCCATGCCAGCAGCCGTCTCGTCAGCATGATCACCGGGATCATGGTGCAGCCCAACAAAGCCATCGTGGGGGCCAATGCATTTGCCCACGAGGCCGGCATCCACCAGGACGGCATGCTCAAAAACCCCATGACCTATGAGATCATGCGGCCCGAAACCATCGGTTTGAGCCAGACCCAGCTGGTCCTGGGTAAACATTCCGGACGACATGCCCTGCGCAATCGCCTGAAAGAGCTGGGCTATGAGTTGAGCGAGGAAGAGCTGGACCTGATTTTCACCAAGTTCAAAAATCTGGCCGACAAGAAAAAACACATCGTGGACGAAGACCTGGAAGTCATGGTGACCGAAGGCATCCTGCGAACGTCCGACATCTTCAAACTGGATTATCTGAATGTGATCAGCGGCACCACCGTGCTGCCCATGGCCAGTGTGGAGCTGTCCATCAATGGGCGCCCGGCGCGCAACGCCGGCTACGGCAACGGCCCCATCGATGCCGCTTTCAACAGCATTGCCAAGCTCACCGGCACCCAGTCGGAACTGCTGCGCTTTACGGTCAGCGCCTTGAGCGGCGGCACGGATAGCCAGGGCGAAGTGACGGTCCGCCTGCGGGAAAACGGCCTGGTGGCGCTTGGCAAGGGCGCCGACCCGGATATCATCACAGCCAGCGCCCGGGCCTACGTCAATGGTCTGAACCGGCTTGAATACCTCAAGGCCAATCCGGTCAAGGACCGTCAGGGGCTTTGACATCATCCGTCTGAAACCAGCATCACCATAAAAAAAGGCCAGGGTACCATGATACCCCGGCCTTTTTCAGATTGTGCCCTGACTTATTGCCCGAGATACCCTTCCCGCATCGAGGAATCGGCGTCTTTCCCTAAGTTGTAACGGAAGTACATCTGCGCGAATTCCTTGTCCGGGATGGTTCCTTTTTCCTGTCCTTTGAACACCAGCGTCAGCCCTTTACCGGGAACATAGGTGGTCACCGAGGTGGCTCCCGGGGCCATATCCTGATCCAGCCAGGAGGCATAGAGGTCGATCTCTTTACGGTATTTTTCCACCAGTTCAGGCGGATTGGCCTCTTTGATCGCTTCTTTGAAACCCTCCTGGAGTTTTTGGGCCGTGGCCTTGCTGGTCAGATAGTGAAGGTAAAAATGCTTGACCTGCTCGGATTCGATGGCCTCAGCAGCATCCTTGGTCGGATTTTCGAGATAAAACCCTCCCGCGAAAACATCGATGAAAAATTTTTCTTTCAGGGCAACCCCGTTGAGCTGGAGTGTCTTGCCGTCCACCACTTTTTCACCCGGAAAGTTGACATCGGCAATTTCCATGTCGCCGGCCCATGCCATCCCTCCCCCCAGAACAAGCAGGCCGACCACCACCATCACGGCGAAGAATTTCTGAATCGTCATTTTATCGTCCCTTTCCTTCCGTTAACGTCAACAGCAGCTTATGAATTCTTACGGTTATCAAAAACGGTTAATCGAGATCCTTGAGAAGCCGTTTGGCCCAATCGGAAAAATACGTTTCCGGCGACTGCGCCGCCGCCTGCAGCAGCGTCCGTGCTTCGGTTTCATTATCCTTGCCGCCGATATCCATCAGCAATTCCGCCATATAGACCTTGCCTTCATCGGAACCGTCGAGGAAACCGGCCGTTTGGAACTCGCGGAAATAGGCCAGGGCCTTGTCTTCGTCACTCATGGGCCAGGGCAGCACCGTCCAGAAACGCCCCAGGGAAAGGATAGGGCCGCCCCGGTTGTAGGTTTTATCGATCTTGTAGGCCGCCTCGAAGCTTTCCTGGGTCTTGTTTTTCAGGCCTTCGCTGAGGGCCGTCAGAATACTCACCCCGTCGGAATAGATACCGACGCTCAGTCCGTAATAATAATGCGCTTCCACCTTCTCAGGCGCCAGCGCGATGGCCTTTTCGGCAAACTGCATACCGGCCTTGCCGTGTTTGGCGCAAAGGTCTTCCCAGTCGCCTTCGGCCTTCTGCTTGACCTTGTTGCCATAGTCACGATGGGCACGGGCGCATTTCCATAATGTTTCGTAATCCGTTCCGGATTCAGTCACGGCCTTTTCGTAGAGGGGAATGGCCGCCAGGTAATTTTCCAGCCCCCCGGCGGCGTACAAGGCATCGGCCTCCTCCAGCGCCGTACCCGCCAAGGCCGTCCCGCAGCCAATCAGCACCAGTCCCAGTATCATCATCCCGCCAATGAAATGCCGCATGACCACCTCCCCGATGTCAGTAAAATCATTAAATGAATGAGAATTTAATTAGTTAAATCGCGTTCAAATGTCAAGCATCTCTTCTCCGGAACAAGCAGGCATGATCGGCGCCTCAGGATAGAAAATTTTAGCTAAAAGTATGCCTTGCATTGAAAACAAAGCTTGACCGCGACGAATTAGAGAGATCTTGGACCGCACCGGAAGAGAACGCAAGCGTTTTTGGGGGAGGTCTTGCCACGGCAACTGGCACAGGGGAAGAAAAAAAGCGAAGGAATCGCCATCAAAGCGCCCTGCGATCGGTTCAATCCGACCGGCTTCACGCATCTTAGCGAGGATGACCCATAACGACGGGTAGCTGCCGACTCCCGATCCACTGGCAGGACCGACAGTCGGCAAAACCCTGAAAGGTAAACACCATCCGGTTTGCTTCGGCACCCTATGGGTGGAACTCAGTCCCCCAGCTCGGCCATATAATCGTCGTACATGGACTCCAGGGCCAGTTTGTGCTTGGCCTCTTCCTGGCAGAGAATTTTAAACACCTTTTTGCTGTCGTCGGTATCGGCTCGGTCCTGCATCTCATTATAGAGGGCCAGGGCTTTTTCCTCGCGCTTGATGGCCAGCATCAGGATGTCCCGGTAATTCATTCCTTTTTTGTACTCGATGTCCAGCACGAGATTGCTGCGCTTGATATCTTTGATCCATTTGAATTGATAGTCATCGACCCCCTCGACCACCCCACCGGTCTTGAGAGACTGCAGCAGATCGACATGCTTCTTTTCTTCCCTGGCGAAGTCCTTGAAGGTTTGGCGGTTGCCGGACATGGTTTCTTCTTCGCACAGGCTGAGATAAAACTGCTGGGCTTCGACCTCTTTGGAAATGGCAAACTCTAAAATGTCATCAAGCGTTTTGAATTCCATTGATTCTCCTTTCAATTCGTCAGCGGAAAAGGCACGCGCACCAAAAGCATTCTGATCGCGCGTGCCAAGCCCTGTCATCTGCGCCATCACGACGGCAGCACCAGGCTCCCCACCAGATCGTTTAACTGCGGTATGTCGTGCTGTTGCATGAAATTACGAATGTCGTCAATAATGTCCATGGTGGCTCGGGGATTGACGAAATTGGCCGTTCCGACCTGGACGGCGGAGGCACCGGCGATCAGGAACTCCAGGGCATCACGCCCGTTCATGATGCCCCCGATGCCGA
>Ga0180434_10002781_pt1 | contig 22803 bp, 22 predicted proteins | sample SS_ome_7_FD_132453 | JGI IMG/M metagenome (GOLD analysis project Ga0180434, IMG submission 132453) | Hypersaline lake sediment archaeal communities from the Salton Sea, California, USA - SS_1_D_2 metaG | ecosystem: Environmental > Aquatic > Non-marine Saline and Alkaline > Hypersaline >...
AAATTTTTCTAAAATATACTTTGAAGCCAGAAAAGCTGTTGAGTATAGGATGAAAAAAGAGAAAACTTAGTCTGACAGAATCTCTCGGCCTAGCGGAGTTTGAAAAATTTAACGGCTAAAAATAGAAAAACCAGACTGAAAAGAGCCAGAAAGCCAATATGAGGAAGGATTTCAGGAAGTCCATAGCCAAAAGAAATGAGCTTATGAAAAGCATCCATGGTCCAGCCGGTAGGGAATATAAACGAGGCTGTACGCAGACCCGGAGGAACCAGCTCCAAAGGCCACCAGCATCCCCCTAGAGCTGCCATAAGATTAGCCACCAGGATATTAAGCACGATCAGGACTTCTTCTTTTTGTATCAAGCACCCGAAAAGGATGCTCATTCCAGCGATGGATCCGCAGAAAAAGAGAGAAACCAGAAAAAGAGCTGGAAGCGACTCTCCCAGATAAACACCAAACAAAAAACGACCCGCTAGAAACATGAGAGTGATCTGAAGCATCCCGATCATGATTCGGTTGATCCATTTGCCGCCGATAAGATCTGTGTAAGTGGCTGGAGTGAGAATGATTCGTTCCAGTTGACCCTGGCGTCTTTCCTCCAGCAAATTGATACCTCCGTACATCAAAACCGTAAACAGCAGGAACATGACTGTGGTTCCAGGGACAGAATGGTTGAATCCAGAGGGGATAATTTTCAATTTTCCAGCCTGTTGGACTTGAATTGAAATTAGTTCTTTTAAGGATATCTCACTGAATTGATTTTCGAGAATCTCAAGATTTTCTGGAGCTAATCGAATCAATCGAGCCATGGTTTTGATCACTGCCCGCAGAACATGGGCATAAACGGCTTGACCGGCTTCCACATTGCTCTGCGCTTCTTTTTCCAGGATCAGCTCCACTTTTTCCCCTTTGATGATATCTTTTGTGAATCTAGGAGGAATGATGAGAGTTCGAATTTCAGCCTCATTTTTATCCTTAATGAGATTGACTTCATATTTTTGATGCTTTAGTTCATCAATAAGAGCTTTGGACAGAACTCCTTTGTCTTGGTCTAGAATATTGAGAGTGGCTTTGGATGCGGAAGGAGATGATCCTTTAAAAGCCATCCCAAAGATAAAGGCGAAAAAAAGAGGGAAAAGGAGGAGCCAGAAAAAAAACATTTTGTCCTTCACAGCCGTTTTCAAATCAGTGACGGCAATGGTCCAGAGTCTCATCGGTACAATCCTTTTTTCAATTTCTTTTCAAGAAGAAAAGAGCTGGCTACAGAAAGCAGAAGACCCCCAACCAGCATTCCTAGAATAATCAACCAGATTTGGGATACAGGTTCTCTCATAATGTTTTTTCTAAAGGCCTCCAATCCCCAGTAATTGACAGTGAAGCGGGAGATCTTTTGAACAAGAATAGGAAAATTTGAAATAGGGACCATACTTCCACCCAGGAGAGCCATGACAACGATTACAGAAGACATCAAAGCTCCAGCCTGGCGTTCGGTTTGGATAAAGGTGTAGAGAAAGGCAATGAATCCGGCAATCAAGATATTAAGGGACAGGATGATCACCAAAAGAAGGCCAGGTCGTCCCCAGTCGATCGAGAACAGAACCGATCCCAATCCAACCAGAAAAAGAGTGCAGAAAATGCCGATCAGAGCCGAAGTGAGGATCTTACTCCAGATAAACTCACTGATTTGAAGAGGTGAAATAGACATTCGAAGAAGGGTTCCTTTTTCTTTTTCTCTCAGCAGGTCTTCAAAAACGATATTGCAAATGAAGAGGAGAAACATGATGGATATAGCGGGTAAAATATAGCTTTGGACCGAATATCCGACTTCCTCTGCTTCCTCGTCTTTTTCTTGAGTCATCTGTTTTATGGAAACTACAGGCGGGAAGACATATTTTTCAATCTCTCCTATTCGGTCTTTCATCATGATGGAAAGGTCAGAAATAATCTGATCCGAGATATCTTTTTGTTCTGAGAATTTCCTGATCTGGTCGATTTCTTCAGAAAAGATCTGCAGTAAAGCGGAAAAAACAAGGGAAGTGGTCTCAGTAATTTCTTCAGCGATTTGCGGGAGAAATTGTTCTGAAGGATTTTTTATCAGCGTGATTTCCGCAGGATTTCCTGTCCAGACTTTTTCACCGAATTCTGAAGGAATGATGAGGAGGGCGGAAGCTTTTCCTTTGTCCAACAGATCCCGGGCTTCATCTTCGCCCGAGACAGCTTGCAGATTGATCATGTCTTTCAGTTCGCCCTGAGTCAAAGAGCCTAGATACAACCGGGATACCAGACTATCATCAAGGTCAACCGAAAGAACTTTGACTGTAGGCATGATATTTTCCTGAGAAGATCCAAAGACGAATCCAAAAAGAAAAGTGAAAAGGAGGGGGATGAGCATAAAGCCGATGATAACCACTGGATTTTTCCATTTTCGTTTGAAATCTTTTCCTGTTAGCAAAAGAACACGTTTCATTCGCGGAGTTCCTTTCCGGTCAGTTTGAGGAAAACACTTTCCAGATTGGGCTGCTTAAGGGAGATGTCATTGACACTGATGCCAGAATTGAAAAAACTTTTCATGAGGCCTGGAACTTTTTTAGAAGCATCCAGGGAGATGGCCAGATAGCCATCCTTAAGAGTGATGACATCAATACTTTTTTCTTGGGAAATGATCTGCTGAGCTTGGTCTGCACTGAATTCTCCCTGAATAAGGGCGATGTCCTTTTCTCCCACAATTTGGATCAGCTCCTTCAAAGTGCCCAGAGCTAGTATTTTTCCTTTATCCATGATCGCAATGCGGTCGCAGAGTTCCTCTGCTTCCACAAGGGTATGGGTGGTGTAGACAACTGTGGTCCCTTGGCTGGAAGCTTCCCGGATCAAATCCAGAATATTTATTTTTGTCTGGACATCAATACCTATAGTGGGTTCGTCCAGAAGCAAAAGACGGGGACTGTGGATCAGGCCGATGATAAGATTGATGCGGCGCTTCATACCTCCGGAATATTTTTTTAGGGGCTCATCTTCTCGGCCTTTAAGCCCAATTTTATTCAAATAGTATGGAATTTTTTGATCTAACTCAGTGCCTGACATTCCCTGGAGCTGTCCCCAGAAGCGCAGATTTTCATTGGCGGTCAGCTCTTCATAAAAAGCCATATCTTGGGGAACGATCCCCATGATGGATCTGATTTTCTGCTGTGAACTTCGGATATCCATTGAATCAATCTGAATAGTTCCGGAATCAGGAGTGAGGAGGCCGGCGATCATAGAAATAGTGGTGGTTTTTCCAGCTCCATTCGGACCCAAAAACCCAAAGATTTCCCCCTCTTTCACTTCAAGGGAGACATCATCCACAGCCTGGACCTTGTCAAATGATTTGGATAGATGTGAAATTTTGAGCATGAGACCGCTCCTTAACTTGAAAAATATAGGACATCTTATCATAAAGAACTGATAATCTGTAATTGATAGTTGAAAAAATAGATTTTTTTTCTTGACATTCTTATCTCGTCCGAGTAATATTGATAAAGAATACTATGAAACGAATAAAACTAAACGAATATTATAGAAAGGAAAAGAAAAATGGAAGTGTTATCAAAGATTGAAGAGATTTTGCTACTGGCTATATGGAAGCTTAAGGAAAATGCTTATGGGATTTCCATAAGGGAACAGGTCGAGAAAGATACTGGAGTGAAGTGGAGGTCAGGCGCTATTTATGCTCCGTTGAACAGGTTGAAGAAAAATGGTTATGTCCGCACCCTAAAAGCTAAAAGTTCTGGTGAGAAAGGAGGACGGCCGCGCATTTATTATCAACTCACCCAATTGGGGAAAAAAAAGTTAATCACCACCCAGGATGTTAATGAGTCTATCTGGATGGGTGTTCCCGATTTAAAAAATGAATTTGAGTCATGAAACAAAAAAAGCTCAAGCTGCCGCAGTGGATTTTTTTCCTGCTGCAATGGTTTACGGATGAAGAGATATTGGCTTCCATTGAGGAGGACCTGGAGGTCCGGTGTATCAAAGCCTCTGAAAAACACGGTGAAATCCTTGCGCGTTTTTTATGTCAGTGGCAGGGATTTTCACTCCTTTTCTCTTTTTCACTGGAATCATTCTTATGGGGGGTAACTATGTTTCAAAATTACATAAAAGTTGCATTTCGACATATCAAACGAAGAAAAGTCTATTCTTTCATCAATATTTTAGGGCTGACTATCGGGATGGCCTGCTTTCTATTGATCGGCTTATGGGTAAAAGATGAATTGAGTTTTGACCGTTTTCATCAGAAAAAAGAGCGAATTTACCGTGTTCTTAACAGGCTTTCTGATGATAGTACTGAGTTCAATATTACCTATGCTCTGGGACCGGCCCTGAAAGCTGAGTATCCAGAAGTAGAAGAAGCCTGCCGTGTTTGTACCTGGTACGGCTCCCATGTGAGATACCAGGACAACATTTATGTAGAACGCAATATTTATCTTTCAGATCCCAATTTTTTCAGAATTTTTTCCTTCCCCTTTGTAAAAGGCAATCCGGAGACAGCGCTTTCTGATCAATATTCACTAGTCATCACTGAACAGACAGCACAAAAATACTTTGGAAAAGAAGATCCTATGGGAAAGGTTCTCAACTTGTCTCAATGGGATGATGATTTTACGGTCACTGGGGTTATTGAGAATATCCCTATGAATTCCCATCTTCGGTTCGATATCATGGGGCGAATTGAATTTCTCGGGGAAGACAGGCTGGCTCGCTGGGAGGAATGGTCAGGCCCTAATTATATTCTTCTGCAGCCGGATGTGTCTCCTGAGGAATTCGAGACAAAAATCACAGATATCTACAAAAAGAATGTCGGTCCGGAAACAGCTTATGTTCCGGAACTTCAGCCGCTCACTCGAGTTCATTTTTATGAACCGGGGCGTCCGGGACGGGTTAGGAAAGTCACCATGTTTTCAGTGATTGCTTTGTTTATTCTAGTTATGGCCTGTATCAATTTCATGAATCTAGCCACCGCCCAGTCCTCTAAAAGAGCTCTGGAAGTGGGAATGCGAAAAGTGATCGGGGCTCAGCGGCGGCAGATCATCCGTCAATTTCTGGGAGAAGCTGTGCTTATTGCTTTTTTTGCGCTCATCCTGGCTCTGATCGCGGTGGAGATGATACTTCCCTATTTCAGTCAATTTACAGGAAAATCTCTAACCCTTATATCTGATATGAACATTTCTCTTGTTTTTACACTTCTGCTCATAACCCTAGGGACCGGAATTTTAGCGGGAATTTATCCTGCTCTTTTTCTTTCTTCTTTCCGGCCAGCTCAAGTACTTAAGAGCCAATTATTTTCCAAAAACAGAGGAAGCCCCATTCGAAAGATTCTAATTGTGGTCCAATTTTCTATCTCAGTCGGATTGATTGTTTCGACCTTTTTGGTTTCCCAACAGCTTCGCTACATTCAAAAGAAAGATTTAGGACTTGACCGGGATCATATCATTGGCTTGTATGTTTATCCCAACTTTATACCCAAATTCGAGACTTTTAAAAACTCTTTGTTGAATCAGCCGGGAATACAGGATGTCACATCAGCCGCTCAACCTCCGTTCCGTGTGGGTGAAAATATCCAGATCAACTGGGAAGGAAATCAAACAGATCAGATGATTTCAGCGGATTATACGTGTGTGGACTATGATTTTTTTAAGACGTTTGAAATGCCTATTCTTCAGGGGCGTGCGTTTTCTAAAGAATATCCCACTGATGAAAGGACAGCCTGTGTCATCAATGAGACCGCAGCCAGGCGCATGGGAATCACCAATTCCGTAAACACCAATATCTATATGAATCATCCTGCCTGGCCCGAATCTTTTCGAAGCGCCCGGATCATAGGAGTGGTCAAAGATTTTCATTCCCGTTCTTTGCATACGGCTATCCGTCCCTTTGTTTTCAGGATGTACAAACCCTGGCATCAGTATGCCTTTATCAAGATGAAGGGATCACAAGTACAAAAAGCTTTAGCCCTGATTAAAAAGGCTTATAAAGACTTTTCTCCTGGGATTCCGTTTGATTACCTTTTCCTGGATGAACTGTTTAACCAGCAGTACACTTCCGAGCGGCAGCTGGGAAGGCTTTTCAATGCTTTCACTTTTCTCTCTGTTGCCATTGCCTGTTTAGGCCTTTTTGGATTGGCCTCGTTTACTGTTGAGCAGAGGACCAAGGAGATCGGCATCCGCAAGGTTCTGGGAGCATCCAATCAAAGAATTGCGGCTATGACTACATGGGAATTTCTTAAGTGGATCCTGCTGGCTAACTTGATTGCATGGCCTGTTTCTTACTTTGTGATGTCCAAGTGGCTTCAGGATTTTGCCTATAAGATAAGCATAGGTCCCTTGGTTTTTGTGCTGGCTGCTGTCTTGAGCCTTGTTGTTGCTTTATTGACTGTCAGTTATCATTCCGTCAAAATCGCTCTGTCCAATCCGGCGGGTTTGCTGCGGGATGAATGAAATCCAAAACACAAAATCACACATGAGATCCGGACTTTCCTCTATGATTCTCATTAAAATAATTGAATTTATAGAGTTATTAGAATATAAAAAAGATGGTCTAAGGCTTCCTTTATCATGAGAAAAAAAATCTTAAGAATTTCATTGATAATTGGCCTGTTCCTCTTTCTTTTTGTTTTTTTTAAAAGCGGCCCTGTTCAGATCTGGGAATATATAAAAAAACTCACTTGGCAGAATTTTTTAATTCTATTTGTACTCCGTTTTTTTTATTATTTATTGCGAACTTTAAACTGGAAGATTATCTTTGAAAAGTATGAACCTAGAGTTTCTTTTTTTCAATTATTCCTGGCAAGAATAGCAGGTGATTCTATCAGTTACATTACTCCCTCAGCACAAATTGGAGGGGAGCCTGTTCGAGCCATGATGGTGAGCAGCTTGAATACAAGAAAAAACTTTGCATCTGTTATTGTCGATAAAACAATCGAAGTATTCACTACGATTTTTTTCATAATTATCGGAGTTGCGATTGCCCTATACAGAATAACTATGACCCGACAGTATCAATTTCTTTTTTTAGCATTTCTCATAGCTGCCATTTTTTTTGGAATTTTGCTGTTTTTTAGACAAAAACAAGGATTCATCATGGGATTTATCAATACACTCGAAAGAATGAAAATAAGATTTAAATTTATTGCCAAAAACAAACTCAAAATAGAGGAAATCGATGATCACATTTCTGATTTTTACAGAAACCACCGGAAAAGGTTTTTGGTTGTTTTTCTTTTATACTCTTTCACTTTTCTTTTTTGGACCGCAGAAATCTATCTGGCCTTAGTGTTTATGAATGTCGATGGAATCAATTTTTTAACCAGTTTCTTAATTTTAACTCTCGGAAGTCTTGTCATTCTTATCCCAACAATCCCAGCTTCACTGGGCATCTATGAAGCAACTTACGGCACTATTTTTGTATTGCTCGGCCTTGGAGCTGATGTCGGTATATCCTTGACTCTTATAAGAAGAATATTGGTTTTTATCTGGGTGGGAATGGGACTTTTGGCTATACTGAAGAACCAAAAGGAAATATCCCTATGATTGTTTATGTGATTGGGGGGATCCTGTTATATTTTTATCTATCTCATTTCTTGAGTTATTCGATTCTTAGAAAAAAGATACTCAAAAGACAAAAATGGGATATCAACATATGCTGTGGAAAAACAGATGGAGGCGGTATCAATGTTGATATTTCTCAGCATGCAGATGTCCCTCATTTTATCTTAATAAAGGATATCTATAATCTTCCTTTTAGAGACCAACAATTTAATACGGTGCTGTGTTCCCATACTATTGAGCATGTCGAAAATCCTGAAAGATTTTTCAGGGAATTAAAGAGAATCGGGAAAAAAGTGACCATCGTGCTTCCGCCTCTATGGGATATGACAGCAGCTTTGAATGTTTTCGAGCATAAGTATATTTTTTTATGTCTAAAAAAAGAGCATACAGAGCTGCCCCCTTATGTAAGGCTCCCTCTAGCCTCTTATCTGCACAAGCGTTTTGGACAAAAAATAAAAGCTTAGGATCAAAATTGCATAAATTGAAATTATGTTTATAGGAACATTCCCCTGATTTTTATTCTTCAGGCTGTAAGAAGGTGCTTCTGTTTCCCCAAATCTTTGAACTCTTTGATCAACTTTCCATTTATCTTATCCCACCTTTGTTCTTCGGCAAACAGCAAGCCGTTTCTTTGCATCCTTTTATATAAATCATCATCTTTTAGCAGTTTCATGCAGTTTTCATAAAAAGAGTGGGGATCACCAGCCTTTGCCACAAGCCCCCCCTGAGATCTTGCGATAATTTCTTTGCAACCGCCTTTATCAGATACAACTGCGGGCACTCCTGAAGACAAAGCCTCTAATACGACATTACCAAAAGTTTCCGTGTTTGAAGGAAAGAGGAGTAAATCAGCGCTTGCATAGACTCGCGATAAATCTTCTTGGTCTAGATATCCAGGAAAGTGTCCATCGGGCATTTTTTCCTTTAGGTATTCTTTTATGGGGCCGTCTCCAGCCAAAATAAAAGATACATTTTCTGGATTTTTTCTTTTGAACAATTGATAGACTTTTAAAAAGACGTCCAAAGCCTTGTACCAAACAAATCTCCCAGCATAGAGAATAACTTTTCGGTCACCTGCGTTCCATTTCTCTCTGAGTTCATTGGACCTATATTTCGGATTAAATAATTTCCTGTCCACTCCTCTGGACCAGATCCTTACATTCCCCACACCTTTGCTCTTTAGAATGCCTGAAACCTCTTGAGTGGGTACATAAACGAAATCAGCATTTTTGCAGTACCATACTAGATATCTCCAGCCCGGTTTCAAAAAGAAATTGAGATGATAATATTCCAGATAGGAAGGGAAATCCGTATGGTAAGATATAACAACCGGTATTCCTTTCTTTTTGGCAAATTTAAGGATATAGGCCCCGACCATGTCCGGAAGAGTTATCTGGATCAAACTTGGTTTAAACTCATTAATTTGCTTCTTTATTTTTCTCACAATAATTGCCAATCTATAATCTGAATAGAAAGGGAATGGGATGGAAGGAAGGTTATACAGATAAAGGCCTTTTCTGTTTTGAGGAGTGATAGAGGGGGACCATATTCCTACTTCCACATTCTCTTTCAAAAGGGATTCTGTTAATTGATAGAGAGATTTTGATGCTCCATCTTGATTTTTCTTGAAGGTCCCAGAATATATCACAATTCTCATGATTTAATCACAAAATTATGGAGTTTATGGTTTCTTTTCTGGTTTCTGAATACTAGGGGATTCTTGTCTCTATCATACAGACCCGAGTTCTGTTCATAGGTATTCTTTTTGGGTCCTAAGTAAATCACCCCCAAAGGAAGAGGGTTGGTTTCCAGAGATTTTTCAAAAGCTGCTCTTCGGTCCCTGGGATCATAGGAGTCATTGACATAAGCCGTGTTTTTCTTAAACCATTTAAATGTATTGACTTTATTGAATGTGACACAGGGCTGAAAAATGTCAACCAGAGAGTATCCGTGGTGTTGAATGGCTTTTTTAATGATCTCTTTGGTTTCCTCCACATCTCCGGCAAAAGCCCGGGCTACAAAGGAGGCATTTTGAGAAACAGCTAGGGATATGGGATTGAACGGCTCCAGGATAACTCCTTTGGTTTGGACCGGAGTTTTAAAACCAAACTGGGATGTCGGAGAGGCCTGTCCTTTGGTCAGGCCATAGATCATATTGTTATGAACAATGTTGGTGATGTCTGGATTGCGGCGGATGGCATGTAGAAAATGGTTGCCTCCTTCCCCATACATGTCTCCGTCTCCACTCTCTGCGATGACGGTCATTTGTGGATTGACCGCTTTAATGGCTGTAGCCGGAGGAAGAGATCGTCCATGAAGTCCGTTAAAAAAGTTGGTTTTGAAATAATGAGGGATTTTGGCTGCTTGGCCGATTCCAGAGACAACCACAAGGTCCTTTGGAAGAATGCCCAATTCAGCTAGAGCGCCTTTAAGGCTCTTAATGATGGAGTGGTTCCCGCATCCCGGACACCAAGCCACATCAATATCACTCATTTCATAGGCATTTGTTTTCATGTCAATCCTCCTTCTTCAGGGAATGGTTGATTTTTTTTATCATTTCTTCAACTGAAAAAGCGAGTCCGCTGTATTTCAAAATCTTTTTTTTGATCTCAACACCGGCTTGAAGTTTGATCAGCTTTCCGAATTGTGAAGTGGCGTTGTTTTCAGCTATCACGATCCGGTCTGCTTTTTTTAAATAAGTTTGGGTTTCATCAGAAAGAGGATAGACCTGCTTGAAATGAAGAAAAGCTGTTTTTTTGAGTTTAAGAATCTCTAGGGCTTCTTTGATTGCATAAAAAGTGGATCCCCATCCGATAACAAGGTTTTTATAGTCTTGAGGACCGATGAGTTCAGGAGAAATGGCTTCTTTTTTGATTTTTTCCATTTTTTTGAGTCTTTTCTCCACCATTTTTGTCCTCAAATCCAGGTCTTCAGTGATATGAGAGGATTCATCATGCTCGTCGCTGTCCACTCCCACCAGCCCTTTTCCATAACCTGGAATTCCTCTAGGGGATATGCCGTCTTTGGTGATAAGGCTTCTCTTGTAGTCTTTTTTTGTCTTGATGATGTGTTTTTTTATCTGGATATTTTGAAAGTCAAAAGCTGGGATGCTCGAGTAGGAATCCATAAAAAACTGGTCTGTGAGCAAGAATACCGGGATCTGATATTTATCAGCCAGGTCAAAAGCTTTTTGGGTAAGCCAAAAAGCATCCTCCAGTTTACCCGGTGCAAAGATGATTCTGGGGAATTCTCCGTGCCCGGCATGCATGACCAGATTCAGGTCTCCCTGTTCCGTTCGGGTAGGAAGTCCTGTAGCCGGGCCGGGTCTTTGAGCCACATGAATCACTACCGGAGTCTCAATCATACCAGAAAGACTGATTCCTTCTCCCATCAGAGCAAAACCCCCGCCGGATGTGGTGACCAGACTCCTGGCTCCAGCATAGGAAGCGCCTAAAGCCATATTGATGGCGCTTATTTCATCTTCAGCCTGCTCAGCCAACACTTCAAACTCATGGGCGTGCTGGGAAATAAAAACCAAAACTCCGGTAGAAGGAGACATGGGATAGGAGGAGAGAAAATCACATCCTCCGGCAAGAGCGCCGAGGCCCACGGCTTCAGCACCGTTGATGAGCATCTGTTTTTTTATTCCGGATGAAGGTTTCAGATCATAAGTTATATCTTGTTTGTCAGAAAAATCTTTTCCGTAGGAATATCCTTGGCTCACAGCTTGGATGTTTTTTTCAATAATATTTTTTCCTTTTTTTGAAAAAAAGTTTTTCACATCTTTTTTTATTTGATCCAATTTGAGTCCGAGGATACCGGTTATAATGCCAGCGGCAATGATATTGATTAATATTTTCCCTCCAATGTCTTCAGCCATGTCAGCAAGAGGGGCGTCAATGAATTTTTTAATTTGAGGCGGACATTTTTTGCAGATCTTTTTTCTGTCTCCAATAACAATGGTCTCTGTAGATATCCGCTTTTCAAGATGGTTCAGCGCTTGGGAATGAAGAGGAAGGAGAATATCGATTCGGTCTAATAATGCCCCCACTTTTTGGGAGGAGAATCTGATGGAAACCGAGTTTGTTCCTCCTCGGACTCTGGACATGTACTCTTTTGTGGAAAAGACATGGTGATCTGAATTCTTAAAATTATGGACCAAAAGACTCTCTACTGTCTTGATTCCCTGGCCTGCAGCGCCGCAGAGTACAATAGAGACATCCTTTTTTTGATTTTGGTTTGCATTCATTTTTCCACCTTGAGATTTGATATTATTTCTTTTTTATCCTATAATTTATGTAGAAATTATAAAGATTATTGTGAGGAAGCTTTTTAATTAAAAATTTATGAAATACCCTCTCTTTAATTAAAATTTAAATAGAGTGGGATGTCAATACTAAAACCTAAAAACAACTTTAAAAAAAGGAGGTCTGCAAATGAGTCAAACTAAGAAGAATATTGAGGAAGCTTTTGCTGGAGAGTCCCAAGCAAGAAATAAGTATACCTACTTTGCTGAGAAAGCCAGAGAAGAAGGATATCATTATATTGCTAAGATTTTTGAAGAAACGGCATGGAATGAAATGGAACATGCCAGAGACCATTTCAAATTAATGGGAGAATTAGGATCTACAGAAGAAAATCTCAAACAAGCCATTGAAGGAGAGCATTACGAGACTGTGAATATGTATCCTGATTTTGCCGAACAAGCGAAAAAGGAAGGGAACCAAGAAGCCGCCATATTGTTTGAGCAGATAGGAAAAATCGAAGAGAATCACAGAAAACGATATCAGAAGCTTTTAGAAATGGTTCAGAACGGAACTGTTTTCAAAAGAGAAAAACCTATTAAATGGAAATGCAGTGTTTGCGGTTATACGATCGAAGGAAAAGAGCCTCCGCCTAAATGTCCCTCATGCAAGAATCCAAAAGAGTATTATGAACCGGCTAACATGGATTTCTAGAAAAGGATCCTTATCAGACTTTCTTTTTTCCGGTTAATCCCATGATGATGGCTAGAACAAAGAGAATTCCTGCCATTACCGCCGCAAGCGGGAGACTTTGCTGAACAGTTTGGCCCACACTTAAATTTCCAATAAATTTGGGGACAAAGGTGGCTCCCAGTAATCCCACAGCAAAGATAATCCCGAAAATACTTCCGTAGAGGCTTTGGTCGAATTTAGCAAAGGTTACTCCCACAATAGTAGGAAATATAGGGGCAAAAGCTAATCCGGCGATGATGATAGCGATGATTGCCAGAAACGGTGTGTTGGTGAAGATCATAAGCACAATCGCTCCTAAAGAGACCAAAGCCATGATAGAGATCACTTTGTTACCTATGGCTGTCAGATTTTTCACTGTGGAGGAGAGAAATCGGCCCAGCATCATAGCTACACCAAAAACACTCAACACCAATCCGGCGTGAAAAGCAGCTTTTGGGTCATTGTTTTCTCCAAAAAGCTGTTCCATCAGCTTTCGGATCCAGGTTCCCATAGAAATCTCCAGTGACATATAGCAGAAAAGGGCCAATGCAGCCATCAGGACAGCTCCTTTGCTCAGAACCTTGAACGCCATTGAAAGCTTATAACCGGTGGCTACTTGAGGGTAGGTTGTAGTAAGGGCAAAGATAAGAAATATCGCCACCAGTATTCCCAGAATCGATAGAGAGGTGCTGTAATTCAGTTTTAAATTTTCCAAGAAAAACACAAACAGGAAGGGAGTGATCACGTATCCCAATCCGAAAAAAGCATTTCCAAAGTTGCTGGCGCGGGCTGGATCTTCTCCTTTAAAAAGCACCACGGGGATGAGAGTATTTCCAACGGTATTCAAGGACATGGCTCCGACTCCCAAAAGAATGCAGGCTATAAGAGCCAATCCAAAACTTGAGGCAAAAGCCAGTAAAAATAGACTGGCACTGGTGACTGTAAAGCCCACAATAGCGATGGGCTTGTAGCCGAGCTTATCCACCAAGGGACCGATGATGAGCTGGACAATGCAGCTGGTCAAAAAGAGACCCATAACCAGGGTTCCTAATTGAGCTTCATTGATCTCCAGTGATTCCATAAGTTCGACTGAAATAGCACCAAGAAGGATAAAGCAGATGGCGAGAGTAAATACGGCCATTAAGGCTACAACAGCTGTCATTTTTTTCATTGAGTTCCCTCCGTAAAAACCTTTTTATAGTGAATATCATAAAAGGAAATATGAGTCAAAGTGAAAATAGGATAAGGGCGATTAAAATTGAAAATAAAAAAAAGAGAAATTTTCAGTTAATGGTTGTTGAAAAAAATCTTGTATATCGCTGAAACAAAATTAATAATAAAGACATCGCCATTTTTTGATGAATAGGTCAGGTTAATAGACAAATATGATTGATATGAAAAAAATTCAAAAATTTAAAGGTCAACTTGAAAACCACCTTAGAAATGAACTGCTGCCTTTCTGGATCAAACGATGCAGGGATCAAAAATATGGAGGATTTCTCACCCATTTTGATGAAAAAGGAAATGACAGCGGAGAGGATGAAAAGTCCTTGATCGCCCAAACCCGAACTATCTATACCTTGTCATCAGCTCACCGGTCAGGATATGGAAATGGAGTGTGTGGGGATTTAGCCCGGCACGGAGTTGATTTCTTGATGGATAAGATGTGGGACCCTGAATTCGGAGGTTTTTATTGGACCGCGGATCGAAAAGGAAACATAAAAATCGACAAAAAGATTCTTTATGGATTGAGCTTTTCCATCTATTCTCTCAGTGAATACACTTTGGCAACAGGAGATCACAGAGGAATCAGATATGCCGAAAGAGTGTTTGACCTTATCCAGAAGTATGCTGCGGATACCTTATACGGAGGATATTTTGAAATGTTTGAGAGGGATTGGGAGCTGTGCAGCTCTGGCGCTGGAGGTGGAGACAGAAAGACTCTGGATTTTCACATGCATTTTATGGAAGCACTGACCACATTGTATGAAGGCTCAAAAAAAGAAGTCCACCTCAGGAAACTTCAAGAAGTGATTGAAATCCTCATAAGGCGCATGATCCATCCTGAATACGGCACAGGGATTCCTCAGTTCTGGAGAGACTGGACAAAAGCTCCGCAGGTCAAATTTGATATCATTTGGGGATGGGATCGATTCGGTGAAGGAGGAGCCAAGACTCATTCTGAAGACAATACAAGTTTTGGGCATAATGTGGAATTGGCATGGCTCTTGCTCCATGCCCTGGATATCATGAAAAAAGACAAGAAACCTTATTTAGATATCGTCAAGAAACAGTTGGACCATGCGGTTGAAAACGGCATTGATTGGGAGTTCGGGGGAGTGTTTGTGGAAGGTGGCCATGGGGGTGGAGTGTATGATAAAGAAAAAGAATTCTGGCAGCAGGCTGAAGTTATGATCGGAATGCTGGACGGATATCTTCATTTTGACAACAAAAAGTACCGGAAAGCCTACGAGAATGTACATCATTTTGTTTTCGATCATATGATCAATCACCGGGTTGGAGAATGGTATCCTTTATTAACCCAAAAAGGCAAGCCTGTTTGGACTCACATGAGTCACTCCTGGAAAGTGAATTACCACACGGTCCGCTGCATGATTCAATGTATCAATCGGATGGACGCTCTTTTAGGAAAATAGGATAATTGTGTTTGTTTTTTTGTTTTTAAGGGAACTTTATAATGATATAATCGTATAATATAATGGATGAAAAAGATAAGTCTATAAAAAGGAGAAACAGATGAGAAAAGTATCAGCGTTTTTTGCTCTATCCTCTTTTATTCTTATGATATTTCCAGCCGTGTTGATCTGCCAAGAGGCAGACATTACAGGAACATGGGTCGGGAAAACATATGTTCCAGATCAAGGAGAGGATGGCCTGACACTGATTATTGAGAAAGCAGAGGGTGAATACAAATTAATCATTTCAGATGATTTTGGGATGGTTCCAGGTGTGGAAGCTAGTGATGTGAGTTATGAGGACGGGACACTGAGCTTTAACTTCACAATTTTTGACGGTTACCAGGATATGACCGTTTGGATCACTTTAGAAGTGAGCGGTGATCAAATGAGCGGATACTGGGAAACTGCAGATGGAATGAGAGATTCCATAGAGATGGAGAAGAAATAAGCTCTATTAAATAGTTTTTTTCATCTATTTCAATCATTTGTCTTTTTAAGTTAAGATAAAAAGAGATATCTATGCGTTATAAACATTTGTGTTTAGTGTTGTTTCTTATTTTTTTTTCTTTTCAGTGCACTCAAGTTCAAAAAAAAGAATCGGATATTTATCGATTCCTAGACCGCATAAAAAAAGAAAATATCATAATCTCTCCTTTATTGGACCCATCCTACCAGGACATTTCTTTAGATGAGATCTATCCTTCAGATTCCTCTCCCATTTTTGATGAGGGAATCAAAGAAAATCCCTTTGAAATAAAAAGAAAGCTCATTCTCTATAATAAAGAGGAAGTTAATGCTTTGTTTTCATTCGAGGAAAGCGAATACATTTTGGAGATCGATCTCCCTAAATATCCTGTATTTGAATTTGGAATAGGTCTCTGGAGAAAGAATAAAAAAGCATCAGAGGAAACAGAGCCAATTCTCATTGATAGCGGGGCTGCTTTTTTGGTGACCCTAAAAGCCGGAGAAACCGAAGAATTAGTCTTTCAAGATTACATTGAATTGACTCCTCAGCATAAGGAATACATGTTCTTTAGACACCAGATCGACCTGCCGCCTAGAGATAAAGTTATTTTAAGTCTAAAAACAATAGGAGATTCTGAGGCGGTTCCTTTTTGGATCAATCCGGTTATTTACAATAAAGAACAATCAGGACTCAACATAATCTTGATTTCTATAGACACTCTCAGAGCCGATCATCTTGGATGTTATGGTTATGAAAGAAACACCAGTCCTGTTTTGGATGAGTTGGCTTCAAAGAGTGCGGTTTTCAAAAATGTTTATTCCACTTCACCTTGGACACTTCCCGCTCATGTGTCTCTATTCACCTCACTTTATGAAGTGAAGCATCAAGTTTCAAAGGGAGATGAGAAGATAAGGCCGTCCTTAAGGTTGCTTTCAGAGATATTAAAAAGGAATGGTTATTTTTGTTCGGCTGTTACCGGAGGAGGCTTTGTGAGTTCTTTGTTTGGTTTTTCTCAAGGATTTGATTCCTATTTCCAGCAAAATAATGGTCTTTTTGTTGAAGAATCTGCCTCATGGGTTTATGAACACACCTCTCAGTGGCTTGATAGAAACAAAGACAAAAATTTTTTTTTGTTTGTTCACACCTATCAGCCGCACACTCCTTATGCCTGTCCACCTCCTTACAACACCATGTTCTGTCAACAGGATGCCAAATGGGATTACATCGGTTATGAAGAACACCTAGGAGGGGACAAAGGAAGATATCGAGGCTTATCTGAGGAAGAAAAACAGAATGTCATTGATATATATGATGGAGAGATCCGCTTTACGGATGAGTTTCTCATTAAACCTCTGATTGAAAAATTAAAAAACCTCAATCTCTATGATGAGTCATTGATCATAATCACGAGCGACCATGGCGAGGAATTTTTTGACCATGAAGGATGGGGCCATTCCCATACTCTCTATGATGAACTGCTTAGAGTTCCTTTGATTATCAAATTTCCAGATGATCAATACAGTGGTGAGAAGTACGATAATATTGTCAGGCTCGTGGATATCGTGCCCACAATTTTGGATGAGCTTGACATAAAGACAGCTCATCATGATTTGGATGGAAAAAGTCTGGTGCCGATTTTAAAACAAAAAGAAACAGCTGACAGGTCATTTTTGGCTTACAAACAGGGTTATTTACTGGACAATCCCATACCTGAAAAATACGCGATGAACCAGGGAAAAGAAAAGCTGATTTTTAATGAGCCTTTTACAGAAGAAGACATTTCTTTTTTTAGTGATTCACCTCCAATCGCAAATGAATTTGAGCTTTATAACCTAGGCTTAGATCCGCTTGAAATAAATAATCTGGCTTCAGAAAGACCAAATCTAGTGAGGCAGATTTTTAAACGCATAGATGATTTTATTCAAAAAATTAAAAAAATTGATCCCAGCAAATTAAAGGTGGATGAGAAAACCAAGGAGCAGTTAAGAGCTCTAGGTTATATTCGTTAAAAAAATTTTATCTCAAGAAGAATGGTCATGGATGATTTTCCATCCTGAAGGAAACAGCTTAAAAATAATGGTAAACACTCCGCTTTTGGTGTTATTATCCTGTTCAACTTTCCACCTTCCTAGAGCATAGACATATTCTGGGCTCAAGACTTTGATTTGGGTGTCAGAAAAAGTTAGCTCCCCCATTTTTTCTCCGGCATAACTTGTTTGGTAGCGTTTGAGAAGTTTGTCCCATCCATAAAGCCTTTGGCCTCCTGACTGAAAAGTTAGGTCTTCGGAATGCCAGTAATCAGCCATGAATCCTTGAATATCATGATTGTTCCATGCTGTTTGCTGCTGTTTGATAATGGAGAGGATGGTATCCTGGATGGATTCTTTATCAAATTTTTCTGAAGAACAAGACATAAATACAATTAAAACTAAGAAAAACAGGATATTGATTTTTTTCATGTTCACCTCTCAACTAAAAATCAGCGTAAAGTCATATCATTTGATTCATGATTTTTTTATTTTTTCCTGGTCAGATGTAAAAAATAAGGATCATTATCTTTTGGGGTGAATTCTGAGAGACGTTTTCCATCCGGAGAAAACTGGATTTCCATTTCGTTTTCAGATAAGAATCTGAGAATCCCCACCTGAGTTGTCCATTCTGAACCGGGCTGGTCGCAGCCACCTAAACAAAAGTCAACCGCATAGATCTCACTAGAGACATCAAATTTATACTCGCCGGTAATGGTTGAACCTTGGTCAGCTTCGTCCCAACGGGTCATGGAGTAATTGTTTTCGTCTTTGATTATCAGCGATCCTGGTTTGAGATTGTTGATAGGGGCAATAATCCATTCTCCGATAAGAAGAGAGGGTGCGTCTTCAGGATTTATTTCTTCCAACACAGGTAAAGACGATGGATTCAAAATAAAATTAAAACTATAGGATGCATTTAAAAAAACAAAGGAAATAAGGACAAATATAAAGAAACAAATAGGCCCTATAAAAATTTTTTTAGACATACTTTTCTCCTTTTATATATGAAGGAATATGATATTCTTATTCTCCTGAAATTTTAAACTTTTTTTTATCTTTTTTACAAATGATTTGAGTGACATTTCTTCCGGACATAAGAGCGGTGGGAAGCCCTCCGCCTGGCTCAACCCACTGACCGATCATATAGAAATTATCCAATCCGGGCAAAGTCTTTTTCATGCTTTTCATTCCTGTTTCAGGGGTCAGAAGCCATCCTTCGAAGCTTCCCTTCCAATTGTTGGTGTATCTGATGACTGTTGCCGGTGTGGAAACGTCGATGAGTTCCAAATGAGAGCGGATATCGCCGAATCTGCAGTCCAGAGCATCGATGATTTTTTCAGCAATCCTTTTCTTTTCTGATTTGTATTCAGTGATATCTTTTTTTCTCAACTCCTGCCAGTAAGTATGGTTGGATGTTGTGAGAAGTACGGTGAGTGCTGTTTTGTCTTCCGGTGAAAGGGTCGGATCAAAATTAAAAATCCGGACTCCAATATAATGATGAGTGGTTCCATCACCCAGGTCCAAAGGTTTATCCAAGGGAAAATAGAGGTAATGAGGTTCTCCCTCAAATGTCTTATCCACACCGAGAGAGATTTGGAGATAGGAGGGAAAGGTCAAAAGGTTCTCATAGTCTTTTTCAATTTTTTGATTTGTATATTTTCCTCCCAGCATGTTGTAGAGGGTGAAGTGTCCATCAGCTGCGGAAATGATCCTGTCCGCTTCAAGGATTTCTTTGTTCTCAAGTTCAATCCCGCAGGCCTCGTCATTTTCAGTCAAGATTTTTTTGACTTTTGAGCTGTAGTGGATTTTTCCTCCCAAGTCTAAATATTTTTTCTCAATGAGCCGTGCGAAATTCAAGGAACCTCCTATGGGATAGCCAGCGCTTTTTTGATGCATCCAGGCGAGCGTGAAGATAAGAAAAAGGACTGACATTTCCGGAATGAACATAAACAAAAGTGTCTTTTTGAGGAGAGGATTCTTGAATTTTTTTATATAGTCTCCAGTGGAGATAGAGATCCATTTTTTGAATGACCTCATAAAGGGAAGCATCCGTGAGGCCATTTTTAGGCCGTCCCAGGGAGTAAAAAGTTCCGGGGCTTTTTCAGCCGGCATCTCAAATTTCACGAATTTTCTGACAGCTTCAGTGAATTCTGAGATTAATTCTTTATCTTCCGGTGCTTTTTCCAGCCATTCTTTTTCAAGTTCATCAATATCTGTAGGGACTCTCATGACTCGACCGTCTCTATCTTCAACTCTGATGTATTCTTTGTGATCCACAAAGTCGATATTTTTCATATCAATCAGTTCGTTCCAGAGATGAAATAATTTATTATTGGGACTGGAACCAACCAGCCAGTGGATACAGCCGTCTAGGGTATACCCTTTTCTTTCCCATGAAGTGCAGAGGCCGCCGGGTATGGTGTTCATCTCAAATATTTCGGTTTCATACCCGTTCATCTGAAGGTAACATCCGGCTGAAAGTCCGCTGATTCCGGCTCCGATGATTTTTATGTTTTTTTTCATAGGGAACTCCTTATAGAGATTTTGATATTATACAAGATTTTAGAAATGTTTGTGAAAAGTGTATAAAGAAAAAGTTAATATTTTGTTAAATCTTTTGGATTAAAAGCTGCACTTTGATACGAATAATTTTGGCCGGGAGGTTTTATTTCTATAATCTTCTTATTATCATAAGATAGATGTATTGATAATATGGTAAAATGATCACTATAAAGTGTAAGAAATGCGGAAGAAAGATTTTTAAGTATAAGAAAATCGGAAAGGGTCGAGTTTTGCGCTGCTATAAGGACAGAATTGTCAGGATTTATCCCCTAAAGAAGAAGGAAAATATATTTTGTTTGTGCGGAAAGCTCATTGGGATTGATGAAGGGAAATGGATTAAGATGAAACAAGGCGCTTTTGAGTATTCAGGAAGCATAACCAGGAAGTGAAAGCAGATGATAGGAATCAAGCATATTTCAAAAGAACTCAAACGACACATACCTTTTACCAGTTTTGGGGCACTGACAGGTATCTTGATTATCTTTGTTTCATTGAGAATGCCAAAGAATATATCCTATAATATATTTTATGTTCTTCATCCCATTCATGTGGTTCTCAGTGCCTTGGTCACCGCCTCTATTTACAAACTCCATACCTGCGGGCATTTTAATAAAAGGTGTATCAAATGCCAGTGCAACCTATGGATTCTCCTGCTGATAGGGTATGCTGGATCCATTGGTATTGCCACTCTTAGTGATTCAGTCATTCCTTTTTTAGGGGAAACTTTACTGAATATGCCCCATCGGGAAATCCATCTTGGCTTTATTGAAAAATGGTGGCTGGTGAATCCTCTGGCCATTGTGGGAGTGATATTTGCTTATTTCAAACCAACCACAAAAGTTCCTCATGCCGGTCATGTTCTTCTCAGCACCTGGTCTTCCTTGTTTCATATTCTCATGGCTGTGGGTGTGACTTTGAGCTTGTTTTCCTATGTGGCTTTATTTGTGTTTTTATTCCTCGCTGTCTGGATCCCGTGCTGTTTGAGTGATATTGTGTTTCCACTTTTGTTTGTGAAAGAGCGAAAATCAAATTCCGGTCATTGAAGCTCATCTTGATTCTCATCCCATCCAGAATCCTTTTCTGTGGGAAATGCCCAGCACTTTCTTGCAGTTGATGCAGAAATAAATATAGCGTTTTCCTAAAAGACTTTCGACCTTCCTGAATCCCAGAGTATTGACTGAGGCATTGCAGTGAGGACAGATGGGTATGACGTCATTTTTTTCTATGCAGTCTATCATGTGAACCTCCAGAGAATATACTTCCTTTCTGTTGTGATTATTCATTTTTTTATCAGAAAAGTCATCCTTACTTTAAAATAATTAGTCTGATCTATTCATAAAAAAATGGCCATATGAGATTGCCGCACTCCCTTTCGGTCGCTTGCAATGACTCAGCAATCTCGACTGGTGAATAATCTAGGTTAGAAATGTTATCCATATTTTGAAAGGAATCTTTAAAGAGAAGGGATAATCATAAATCGATTCGGAGGCCCAAAGCCCAGTAACTGTCGGCGAAAAAGGAAAATTCAGAAGTCAAGGCAACTTTATGAGTGATGTAATAATCAAATCCCAGAAACATGCTGAAAAATCCTCGGCTTTTGATATCCATTTTTTCCTCTAAAGGCAGAGTCGCTTTTCCTAACAGCTTGCTCCCTTTAAATCCCATGTATCCGGCAAAGCCAAACATTCTCACTCCAAAATCAATGGCTCCCTGAAATTGGGTCAAGCTGAAATCTGAAGAGCCCAAGTTATTGAGCGGCTGGAGGCGGGCGATTTGAAGATCAAACCCTGTGCTTCCTTTGATGTTGATGTGTTCTCCGTTTTTTTCTTCAATATCCACCATACCTGTTAAGGTGTATTTAATTCCTCCGCCATAGTAAATGTTATTTTCATTTAAGAAAAAACTGTTGGGAAAATCAGATGTTCCCACAAATCCATACAGGTTCACGTATCGGGAAGGGCTGTATCGAAAAGTTGCTTTGAGAATGTCCCTATCCACGTTTTCTTTCATCCCATCAAATTTGAAGGTTCTGGATAAATTTACATAAGAAAAGGCTAAAGAGGCCTGTCCTTGAGACGGTACTGTCACTCCACTGTCAACATCCTGAGAGAACACAAAACAGGGAATCGTTAATATCAAAACAGCGGTTAGAAGTTTTTTCATTTTATTTTCCTTTGAGCTCATGCTTAAGATTCTTGATTTCTAATATTATAAACGGGGGGAAGACCAGAAAGGTTCACACACAGAACAAACTTTTCTTGATTTCTTACCTAAATAAACAAAGGTCTTCAGTTGCTGCTGCAGACCCAGTCAAGTCGCTAAGATATGAGGGAGTTTTCCGGGTCTTTTTTTAAATTCTCGAGAGTAAAATCAATGATCTTTTTCATCATTTTTACGGTTTCCACGGGATATTTGCCCACAGCGGTTTCTCCTGAAAGCATGACATAATCAGAACCATCCAAAACCGCATTCGCTACATCTGAAACATCC
>Ga0180434_10002782_pt1 | contig 22803 bp, 33 predicted proteins | sample SS_ome_7_FD_132453 | JGI IMG/M metagenome (GOLD analysis project Ga0180434, IMG submission 132453) | Hypersaline lake sediment archaeal communities from the Salton Sea, California, USA - SS_1_D_2 metaG | ecosystem: Environmental > Aquatic > Non-marine Saline and Alkaline > Hypersaline >...
TAGAACTACGATACGCATATTCAACGGATATATTCGAGGGCGAGGGGGGCTATACGTTGATGGGGATAACTATGCCTCGTATTGCTTGGAAGGGTTTCTGTGAGGGATTGCTTCTATCTCATGAATTTGAATATTGTAAAAGCAAAAAATATGGGCGGACTCAATTGCCCTGGGATAATTTTTATGCTAATGAATGGTTCCATCATATTTTTAAATTAGGCAGATACCATACAGAATCAGATAATTCTCCTTATTTGGTGGATAGACCATTTCACAAACAAATGCCATTTGTTTCATTGTCTGATAAAGATATAGACTTTATCAAGTTTGACCACTGCAATGAACAGACTGTCGGAGGGAAAAAATTTAAGTACGCCAGAGATATGCTTATGGCCGAATTTAAAAAACAGTATCGCCCAGATGTGTTCGATTTGGAAGTATATAGTAAATATTTTAAATTGGGTTTAAATTGTCTACCGATAACGACAAAGAGAGTTTTTAAACCTTATGAGATTAATGGCAGAACCGATTGTGCTAAGATTATATCTATTTTTAAGGAAATGGATATAAGGATTTACAGAGATGTTGCGAATAACTTAAAAAATATGCTTAGAGGAGCAGAACTTTCTCCTAAAAGGCATGAAAAGCCCCTTTGCATTGGTGGCTCATTTTTTAATATAGATAAGTCGCTATATTTTGGGTTCGAGATAAAGAGTTCCGAATATAGTTTTAAAAAGAATATTCCTGACTCTCATAAAAAAACTTGTCTAATGACGTATGACGGGCATGTTTTTAATTACGAGACTTCTGAATTAAGCAGTAACCCAACTTTAGATTGTTTTTACCAGGCGACTCGAACGACTACAGCCAAAAGGTTATCTAGTTCTCCGATATGTGGTTTGGATTATAAATATCACGAAGATAACAAGAGAAATTTGAATTGGGATAGAGTCTATGAATTTAAAATCGAGAATAGTAACGGTTTTCATTTTCATCATTTACTTTTTAAAGCGACCTCTATTAAAATGGCTCCAAAGGGGTTCGACCTCCATAATCCGATATTACTAGTTCCTATGTTTCAATACGACCATCAAGAATTGCATAGTTCGGGCAAGTCCGAAGGAGATTTAATGGAGTATATCGTTGAACAAAAATGGAAAAGTCCAGAATGGGCTAGTTTAACGGCAGAGAATATCATTAAATTTGTTAAAAAAGAAAACAGGAGGCTTGGAGCAGACGGAGAGTTCGTCTCTCACGTAAAAACTGAATTTGAGAGGTTCTTAATTAAATAATTTTCCTTGCAAGTGATTTCTCTTTATGGTATAGTAGAGGCATATCCTATATGATATAGAAAGGTTGTTAGATGTTAGACTGTCTCAAGAAAACTAAATGGTTAAGTCTCTTTACTCGTACTTACACAGACAAAAAAGGTAAGTTGAGATACTGGGATTTTTGTTCGCGGAAAAAGAATCCTGATGAAGAAACGGATAGAGCAGATGCAGTTTGCGTAGTTCCTTTTTTAGATGATGGTAGAATAGTCATCATTAAGCAGTTCAGACCATCTATTAATGACTACGTCCTCGAAACCGTAGCTGGACTTCACGATCAGGAAGATATTCTAGCAACTGCTGAAAAGGAACTTCTAGAAGAAGCAGGTCTTAAGATATGGGCAGCTAATGTAAATGATAATATTCTATATAACTCTGTAGGGATAACCGACGAAAGTTGTTCTTATGTTTTCTGTAAAGCAGTGGGAGAGCCTAATACGGACTCTAATGAAGACTCAGAAGATATAGAAGTATTAGTTATTGATAGACATCAAGCTAAAATGATTTGTATGGGAAAAATAACTACTGAGGTATCAGCGAAATGCTGGTTAATACTTTTGGCTTATTCTTATGGCTTTAATTGGTTTGATAGGACATCTGAATGAGTAACCCCCATGAATTTTTAATTGGTAACGACCCTATAAAAGAAGAGAGACGCTGTCCTAAATGTGGTAGTGAGCCTGGTTATTGGGATAAGAATAAGTGTAGTCTTTCGATTGGGAAAAATTTGCAAGGAGTCTTAAATGAGCTTATTAGGTAGCGAAAACGATTATAATGGAGATACAATGACGGAACAAGAACAGAAAGCTTGGGAACTGTATTGTGAGGAAACTGCTGATGATTTTGACGTTAGAGATTGTTGGTGGGATTTACCAGACTTATTGCAAGAACTTTATTTGGCAAAGGTGTAATTATTCCTACTTATCAATACCAATGCGATAATTGCGGTCATTCTTTTGAAAAGTTTCAATCGATGTCTGCTAGTGTAATGAAGAAATGTCCAGAATGTAAGAAGTTTAAATTAAAACGTCTTATAGGCTCTGGTTCTGGTATAATCTTTAAAGGAACTGGTTTCTACGAAACTGACTATAAGCGAAAAGACGAGAAAAAGAAAAAAAAGCAACCTTGAGATATTAGTTAGGAAAAAAATGGACGTACTACTTATCGTTGATGTAGAATCAACTTGTTGGAAAGATAGATACGCATCAACTAGAACTCCCGAAATTATCGAATTAGGAGGGACTACTTTAATGAATGTAGATGGAAGGTTAGAGATATTAGGCTCTTTTTCAGAATTCATAAAGCCCCAACTCCATCCTGAAATTTCTAAGTTTTGCACGAAATTAACATCTATAGTTCAGAAAGATGTAGAAAATGCTTCATCTTTCACTGATGCTATAAGGAGTTTTAGAGAGAAGGCTAAAGAAACGATCAATGGGATGAGTTGTCGTAGAATGGTCTTTGGATCTTGGAGCCCTTACGACAGAAAAGCTATAAGGAAGGATTGTAAGCGTAATGGCTTACGTTATCCCTTTGGAAGATACTGGGACATAGAAAGAAGTTTCTCTGATTACATGCAAGAGCAAAGACTATACAGCGTAACAAATGCTCTTATTGCTTTGGGAGAAGAATATAGAGGACAAATACATAGGGCTATCTCGGATGCAGAGAATACAGCCACAATCGTACAGAAATCGATGTCAAAAGATTGGATGAAATATTTCGAGAAGTTCGAAGCAGATGCAAAAAGAAAAAGAGACGATAAATAAAATTGAAATGATGAAAATATTCTATTGGCTTAAAAAGTTTTTTTACTCTATGTTTATTTTGCTTATGATATTTATGTGTATCTATATGGGGAATAATTTTGCAGGTAACCCCCCTGTTGCAATTTTTGGTATCATGTTTTTTTCCTTTGGAATGTTGATAGGAATATACGCTATAGCAGAAGGATAATAAATGATTGAAGAAGACACTGAAGAAGTAATTGCTGTAAAATACTACGCAGGAATAGGTAGTAGATCTACTCCAAAAGAGATTTTAGAGATGATGACTAAGATAGCGGAAGGTCTGTCTCGGAACTATATCCTTAGATCTGGAGGTGCGGATGGGGCTGACTCGGCATTTGAAAAGGGTGCAGGCGATAAGAAAATTAGTTATATACCTTGGACTGGTTTCAATGGAAGTAAAGAGAAATGCATCCCTGTTACTTCTGCTGCAATGAGAATGGCTGGGGAGTTTCATCCTGGTTGGATGTACTTATCTTACACTGTTAAAAAACTCCACGCAAGGAATTGTTATCAGATATTAGGAGAGGATTTAAATACTCCATCCCATTTCGTAGTATGTTGGACTCCGGGAGGCGAAGAGGTAGGTGGGACAGCACAAGCTATACGAATAGCTAAAGCTAATGGAATCAAAATATTCAACTTAGCTAATGAAGAAGATTTTAATTTTTGGAATGAGAAACTATGTCAACATTGAATCCGTTTAAGCAAAAGAGAAAACAATTACCACTCAAAAAAACGAATTTAAGAAAACCCTTTATACAAATATCCTCAGATAAACCTAATTGTTGGATATCTTACTGTGAATATGGTAAGGTCTGTATAACAAATTCAGAAGAGATGTTGAGGCTTACCGTTTCTAAAAAAGGTGACACAGCAGTACAACATTTAACTTGTAAGTTTGATAAGAACAAGAATTTCAGAGTCTACTATTCTAACAAAAAAGGAGTAGTAGACGTAGCCTATCAATATTCCCGTGAATTTTCTAGTTTTATATCTCAGATGCTCAACTCTGTGACTAATTTAAAGACATGTCAAGCTAATCTAAAGGCAGGACTTGACAGTTCCAGACCAGATGATTCACCTTACGAAACAGTTAAAAAGGAATACTCCAAAAGGTTCTATCAAATATTTGGTTATGGAGAACCGAAATATAGTAGAGATTATAACTATAGGGATTGGCAAGATGCAACAGCTAAACTGATATATCCTCTAAACGACGATAAGAAGGGTCTTAATGAAAAACCTCCAGTTTGCTTCCGAAGGTCAATAAGGAAACGAGATCCAAAAAAATTCGTGCATAAGTTTTTTGGAAGGTCTCCTAAAAGTTTGACAAAAGCCGTTGTCTCTCAAATGCCTCTCAATGAGAAGTTCATCAATAATATGTTCTTAGCTAAGACTTTTTTTGCAATCTGGCCTTTGGACAAAATAGTTGAATTTATTAATCTCTCTAAAGAATCTCCCCAAAAGCCTTTTATCTACTGTTCTGATGGTTACAGTTTACCTTTAGAAGTCAACGAGATAGCTAAAATAAATATTTGGAGAAATTTTTTTCGTAGATTTTCTTATGAAAAGGTTCTGAATTGGTATAAGAAATACCCTCAACAGTTCGGTCATTATACTAGAGACACCGTTAGACAGTTAGAAGAGTTGAGGCTAAGAGGGATAACTGTAGATATCCCTAGAAAGATGGATTTAAAGCAAGTTCATGATCTAGTCTCTCGAATTTTTGGTAGTCTCAAAAGGGAAGAGTTCGCATTGCCGGTCTACGATATCTTAGAGGGGATAAATCATACTAAAGTTGGAGGATACGAATTAGTCTTCCCTAAGACCAATCACGACATGATGGACTGGGGAGAGCATATGCACATATGTGTTGGCTCGTATGACAGTTTTGTTAAAAAGGGGAGCAGCGTTATCTTTACTTTACAAGAGAACGGATTGCCTATTTATTGCGTAGAGTTCCTTTTTGACAAATCTGGGCGTAGAGATTATTTCTCTTTAAACCAATGTCACATGAGACGAAATAGGAAATCTCCAGACTCTATAAAAGATTTATGTAAAAAAACTATTAAAAAAGTAGTTGAAAGTGCTTCTAAAAATGGTATAATTAAGAAGCCGAAATTGATATATCCTGAAGATCATAAAATAACTGATATTACTCAACATATTGATTTAGGGGCTTTAGAACAGATACAGAAGATAGAGACACCAGTACCTCAATTGCCGAGGTATGGTCCAGATGCTCATGTTGTTGTTCCAGCTGCTGATGTTATTATTGACAATGATTTGGATTTTTAACGATGGAGAAAAAATAATGAAGATTCTTTTAGCAGTCACAGGCTCGATTAGTGCATATAAGGCTTGTAGTATTGCCTCTGTGCTCGAATCAAAAGGACATGAAGTTCAATGTGTCATGACAGATAAGGCTCAAGAGTTTATCTCTAAGATGAGTTTATGTGCATTATCTCATCGACCAGTATTAACAAATGCGAATGAATGGTCTTGTGAGGACGGAAAGATACCTCATATCTATTATACACAAAATTGGGCAGATATGTTTATAATTGCCCCGTCCACTATAAATACCGTATCAAAAATCGCAATAGGAATAGCGGATGAGATAGTCTCCTGTATGGCACTTGCTGCTCCAGAGGAACTTCCGAGATTAATTTTCCCAGCGGCCAATACGGTTATGTACGAAAAAAACATTACTCAATCTAATCTCAAGAGTCTAGAATTGAGAGGATGGTTTGTAGGTAAAACCCAGGAGAAAAAACTGGCTTGCGGCTCAGTAGGTAGAGGAGCTTTAGAAGATACAAGAACAATAGTTGAGATGATAGAGGGATATAATTATGAAAGTTAAATGGTTAATAGAAGATTACGAGCATGACAGTTCCTTAGCTCCACTAATCGATGAAGTTGAGAAGCAAGGCATGGAATACAAGATAGCTAAGTACGAGCCTTGGGAGAGTTGCAAACTAGACCACTACCCTGACAACGATTGCGTTGTGTTTTATGGTACGTTAAACTTAGGTAGACAACTACAAAGACAAAAGGGTTGGATACCTGGAGCATATTGTAACTTCAAAAATCTATGTTGTAAGACTTATTACTCTTATTGGGCGAAATATCTGTTTAATCAGGATTATATAATGCTGCCTTTTATGGAAATTAAGAGGAGACAAGATTGGATATATGACAACTATGGCGTAGATGATACTATCTTTATTAGACCTGATTCTGGAGCTAAAACTTTTGCTGGACAGACCCTAGCGAAAGAGATGATAGACAAGGAGTTTAAACTGTTTGCCAATTACGCCTCTATGCCTTCAGATGAAATAATAACAGTTATTTCTTCCGCGAAGGTTATAGATGAAGAATTCCGCATAGTCATAGTTGATAAGAAGATTGTCGCTGGTAGTCAATATAAAAAAGACGGAAAGTTAGATATATCGACAAGAGTTCCCCGCCAAGCTTGGGAGTTAGCAAAACAGATTGCTCAAGAGGAGTGGCAACCAGATATTGCTTATACATTAGATATATGTAAGTCTAATGGAGAGTATTCAATGTTAGAGGCTAATAGTTTCAGTTGCTCTGGTCTCTATTTGTGCGACCCTGAGCCTATAGTTAGAGAGCTTTCAAAAGTTGCTTTGAGAGAGTGGAAAGAACATAACGAGCCACCAGAAGAGGAAGTATAATCATGATGATTGACCAAACAGAAAGAAGATTTAGAAGAATAGGTAGTTTGATTTATGAGGTCAGTATGCATCCAAACACAAGTGAACCTTGGGAGACAACCTCAAAAAGAAATAAAATTTTTATGACTGCGGCGGTTGACAGTTGTATAAACGATTATAAAAACGATGAGGATTTTAGCCCTGATAGATGTCTTGGAATTATATCCCAAGCGGCACTGGGACAATTGAATCCCAAAATGGTTATGGAAGTTATTGCCGAAAGGTGGAATAGCAAAGATGAATAGCAAAGATGAATAGGAGTGGTGATTATGTTTGATGCTGTTATGAATGCAATAGCCACGTTGTTTTTTTGTAATAGCCACGTTGTTTTTTTGTGTTATTATTTTTAGTGAAGATATATATAATTGGGTTATTAAATGAGAATGACAGAAGAAGAATACAGATTAGATTGTTTGCGAAAAATAACTGATATCACCATAAGAATGCCTAATGGCAATATCAGGGATTTAAAAAGAAGATTGCAAAGTTATATGAATGAACTACAATCTCAAGGAATGACAGGTGAAGAATTAGCAAATACAGTTTTTGCAGAATTTCAAAGAATTAGAGGTGAATATGATGTCTGAATGGTTATTTCCTTTGGATTTGGATGTTCTCGGACCAACCGAGGATTCAATGTCTTTTAAAAAAATAAATTTAACTACAGATGTTTTTACTGATGCAGAGATTCCTATAAAACAACATGTAGGAGCTTTCGGAGTTAAACGAAAACATCACATTCATAACGGCGTAGACCTCTATTGTTGCCCATCTGACATGGTCTATGCGGTAGAGGATGGAACAGTAGTAGATTTAAGACAATGGACAGGTGAGTCCGTTGGCTCTCCCTGGTGGAACGATACTTGGGCTTTACTCGTCGAAGGTGAATCCGGAGTGGTAGCGTATGGAGAAATCTTTAAAGGGTATCAGAAAAAAGGCGATAAGGTTAAAAGGGGCGACCTTCTGGGTGGGGTTAAAACCGTTTTAAGAAGATACAAAGGAAGACCCATGACGATGCTACATCTACAGATGTACAAGCATGGAAAGTTTTGTGCGGGAGGATGGAATACGAATGACCCGAAACCAGATGCGTTGATTGACCCAACTCCGTTTCTTTTAAATGCGGAACAGAAATCTGAATGGATAAAAATAAAATTAGGAACTTTTATTTAAATGAGAATGACAGAACTTTTCGCCTACCTCAATAACAACATGCCAAAAGGTTACAAATCTTACCATTTAGATATGTCCAGTGTAAGAGTCAATAAAAAAGTCAAAGCTTTTAGAAAAGAAATAAAAAAACAGAAAAAAGAAGAGGCTAAATTGGAAAATAAGGGCAGAAAAGACGGAACAGAGGATATAGATATTTTTGGAGATGAGTGATGATATACTGCAAGAAATGTAAGCATAGAGGTAGCATAAAAGAATATTATCGTGAAGGTTTCGAGAGAGTCCCAGCTTGTAACCATTCAGTTTGTTTTTCTGGTTCTATAGAAGAAGTGAATTATCCTATGGGAAGAAAAAAAGAGGATAATCGAACTAGAATAGCCGACATGAAAAACCTTAACTGTAATAACGATTGTACTTATTTCGAAGAAAAGACAGGTCTTTTTAAAAAATGTTTGGGGAAAAAAGATATAAAAGAAGATAAACCGACTAGAAGTAAAGATGACCAGATATTACTACTTGAAGCAGTGTTAGCAGTCAAAAGGAGAGAATTAGCTGTAGCTACAGGAGCTGTTAAGAATTTGAAGAAAGAGATAGAAGAGAAGAATAGACAGTTACGTCGTAGTGAAATTAAAATAGCCAAACAGGACGCTATCATTTTAAGAATGAGTGAACAAGTTGTTCCCCAAAAAATAGAACCAAAAGAACAATTTATAAAATACATAGATTTAGAAGATTAAGGGACAATATGAAAAAGATTTTAATTTCCGCCGGAGGGACACGAGAGTATATCGATGATGTCAGAGTACTGACTAATATCAGTTCAGGTGCCCTTGGGTCTATAATAGCGGAAACTTTTTGCGATGAAAATTACACAGAAGAGATACTGACAAAAGATAAAGTTTGGGTTAAAGGCCAACATGGTTCTGAACTAGAGATGCTTAAAGATTTTCCAGAACCAGAATATAAAGTTTATTACTTGCATTCAAAAACTGCTATAAAGCCTAGAGGAAAAGCTATCAAGATGGAATGGCATATGCAATATCCTCTAATGTGTTCAACTAACTCAGCGACTATCGAGAGGATAGAGGCTAATTCTGTTAACGATGTCTACGCTAAAATGGAAGAACTTGTACCTCAAATGGATATAGTTATTCATTGTATGGCAGTTAGTGACTTTACATTCAATAGGGATAACCCAGTTAAGCTCAAGAGCAACGATGCCGAGGGGTTTATAGATTATATGAGAGAGAATATCGTTAAAGCTCCGAAAATCATTACCAAGATTAAAGAGTGGAATCCTGATGTATTTCTCGTAGGTTTTAAGTTTGAGGTAGGGTTGTCAGAAAAAGAATTGATTTCTCTTGCATGTGATTCTAAAATAGCGTATGATGGCGATTTGGTGGTAGCTCATGATAAGGCAATGATGGTCGCCGCTCAAGAGCATGTAGCGTATATATGCAAAGATAAAGATAATTATTATCAAGTTAATGGGAAACCAGATATAGCGAGAGCTATATTGAGAGAGAGTACAGGATTGTAGTATGGGCAAAACATTGATATGTTCTTGTGGTGTTAAAATGATATATATAAATACTACTGGAAAAATACCAGGGAGAAGGATATTCCATTTTAGATGTCCTAAATGAGGTATTAAATGTCATTCTGCCGAAAAATATTTTAAAAATGGGAAAAGGATCAAATAATATGAAAAGGATCAAATAATATGAAATGTTTTAAATGCGGTAAAAGAATGAAAGTCGCAAATCCTAGACGTAAGGGAGACATACTGTATTTTAGGTGTCCTAATTGTGGGGCTAAGCATTCTCTCCATAAAAAAGTTTATGATAAAATAAGGAAAAAATAAAAATATAGAGTTAATTTATAATTATTTATATCTCGATACGGATTTATACATGTCGAGAAAAAAACAGAAATTTGAAACACATTTTTTAAAGAGGCAAAATAAATGAGTAGTAGTTTAATTGTAAGCGTATGCGAGGTAAAGGAAGTCCGTAATCATCCGGCGGCCGACAGACTTGATTTGGCAATTATAAAGGGCTGGCAAGTGGTGACTGGTCGAGACCAGTACAAGGTTGGAGATGTCGTAATTTTTATTCCACCGGATACTCTAGTCCCTTCTGAATTAGCAGATAAGTTAAATATCAGAAACTACCTTGGTGGTAAAGATAAAACCAGAGTAAAGACAGTGCGTCTTCGGGGGGAGATGTCTTTTGGACTAGCCATTGATGTTCCTGATGATAGAAATTGGGAAGTTGGATATAATTGTGCTTCAGATATGAATATAGAAAAGTACGAGCCTCCTATAAGGGCAACTGCGGGCGATGCTGCTCCAGAAGATGCCTTGTTCACTAGATACACCGACATCGAAAACATTAGGAATTTCCCAGATGTATTTAAAGAAGGTGAGCCAGTTATTGCTACAGAAAAAGTGGATGGGAGCAACCAACGTTGCGGAATTAGTTTTTCAATTTTGGAAGATGGCACAGAGACTTATGAGTGGAAAGCTGGTTCTCATGCTCTAAAGAGAAAACGTCCTGACGAAGAGGATATGAAAGAGAATATATATTGGTATCCTTATAATTTAAAATCTGTGAGGGATATGGTAGAGTATCTTCATACTCATGGGAGTATTAAGTCTAATAAAATTGGACATCATGAGGTTATTCTCTATGGAGAAATCTATGGTCGGGTTAGAGGTGGGCATAAGTCTCTTCACTACGGCAAAGCAAATAGTTTAAATTTTGTTGCTTTTGATATCAAGATTGATGGAGACTATATCGATTTTGGGGATTTTATTGCTCTTTGTAATAAATATAACGTTCCTACCGTTCCAGTTATTGCGAGTTTTAATTTCAGTATAGAAAAAGCTAAGTTCTTTTCTACTGGAGAGTCCATCCTTGCTAAACAAAATGGCATGGAAGAGCCTCACATGAGAGAAGGAATTGTTATTAAGCCGCTTAAAGAGAGAAGAGACCCTGCCTTTGGTAGAGTTGTAGTTAAGTTCCTTAACGATGACTATGTTATTTTGAAGAATAAGGCTTACGATAAAGGCGAAGTTACGGACTTTACAGATGTCTAAAGAAAATGCGATGTCTAAAGAAGATGCGATTAAAAATGCTGAAGCTTTTTTGAAATATTGTAATAGTCAAGAGACTTTTATTTGCCCTCAATGCGATTTAGAGGTTGGATATATTTGTGAATTTTGTCAGTCTCTTATTATTATATCTGATTTAAAGTATTTTTTGAAGAAAGACAATAATGGATAAGCATTTTATAAAATTAAGCAAAGCGTTACGTCATGCCCCTGAGCATATTGGCATAACATTAGATAAAAACGGTTGGACAGAAATAGAAACATTTCTTAAGTGTTTAGGAAATGATGTAACGATGGACGACATTGAATATGTTGTCGCTAATAATGATAAGAAAAGATTTGAATTTTCTGACGACAAGAAGAAGATACGGGCTTGCCAAGGTCATTCTATTAATATAGATTTAGACCTCAAGCCCGTAATTTCTCCTGATATCCTTTATCATGGAACAGCGGAAAAAACTGTTCCTTATATCAAGCGTGATGGTATCATCAAGATGAATAGAAATCATGTCCATCTATCCGCGGATTATCGCACAGCACATAACGTAGGTCAACGACATGGCAAACCTACCATACTCCTTATCGATGCCAAAAAAATGCAAGAACATGGTATGGAGTTTTTCCAATCTACCAATCATGTTTGGCTTACAGATTTTGTTCCAAAAGAATATATTTTGAATATAAATTACATTTGAAAAGTGATTATTTATTTGATATAATCTATTTAGTAATAATATTTGAGAGAGAAAAAAATGAATAATGATTGGAAAGATAAAGATTGTATAGATTGTGAATTTTGTGTAAATAATCTTTGTCGCAGATTCCCTCCTACTTGGATTGAGCCATTTCATGAGAGGTCTCCTGCCAAATACCCAAATGTCGAATCAGAATACGCCTGTTTTGAATTTAGGAGCAAAATAAAAAAATGATTATACCAAACTATGATAACGGAACAATTGATGTCCATTTAGATCCTGTCTATTTAGGCAAATGTAAGAAATTAGCTAGCGTATTCGATAAGACAACCACGGAGCAGCAAGAAGGTTGGGGACCTATTGGCTCATATGGGGGAGGTTATGGCAATACTCCTAAAGACAATAACAATGTCGAGAGAACTGGGGCAATAGGTGAAAAAGCTTTTAGTTTATTAACAGGTCTTCCAATGAATGAAGACTTCAAACCCAACGGTGATGACGGATTTGACTTTAAAGTTCCGTCTTTTTCTATTGACGTTAAATGTCATACTAGACACCCGAATCAAGCTGTAGAATGGGGGTTCAATGGAGAATTTTTCACGAAGGCTCATGCAGTAAGCGGGTCTTACGTTCCTCCAAGAGCAGATATTCTAATTTTCAGTGCGGTTATCGCCGGAGATAAGTTAAAAGACGATTCTGGTGATGATTGGGAAGATACTAGTGTCGATAGCAAAAATTCTAATAATATAGTTGTTAGATTTTTTGGGGCGATTAGTAGCAAAAAGGTTTTTACCGATATTAAAGGCAGATTGGGATCCCCTCTTCAATCCGGTGGACCAAAAGCTCTCGCTGGTAATTTTAAGAATTTTTACATAAAGAGAGAGGAACTTATACCGATGATAGATTTTTTGTCGAGATATAAAGATGAATTACTTACAACAAAGAGTGGGGTTATTATTTAAATGACTTGTTTTCGTTACCCCGGAGGTAAGACAAAAATACAAAAAGATATAATTGGAAGGATCAGACGTTATTATGAGGATAACGATTGTTTCGATGTCTGTCAGTATGTAGAACCCTTTTTTGGAGCAGGCTCAATAGGGATGCAGTTTATGTCCTCTAGTCCTCTTAAAAATGTTCTTATATCTGATTTCGATCCTGCTATATCGGCTTTTTGGAGTGCGGTAATAATGGCACCCGACCACCTCTGCCAAATGGTAGAGGAATTTAAACCCTCAGTTGAGGCTTTTTTTAAGTTTAAAGAACTAGTAACTTCTGATAGTATGAGATTTCTTACATACGACTCTTCTTGGAGATTCGTAGAAGTAGGTTTCGCTAAGTTAGCTTTACACCAGATTTCCTATTCGGGTTTAGGTCCGATGTCAGGAGGTCCACTAGGAGGGATAAAGCAAGAGTCCAAATACAAAGTTGATTGTAGATGGAATCCAGATTCTATTAAGAAGAAGATAAGAGAAGCTCATCAAATTCTAAGTTCTGTAAATTTGTATCAAGGTGGTTGTAGAGATATGGATTTCTCTTACGCTATTGATTTACAGAAGGAAAAGAGGGAATGGGAGGAATCGGGTGTTAAGGTTACATGCGAGGTAGAGGAGCCTATTTTTAGGTTCTTCTACCTTGACCCTCCTTATTACGATAAGGGAGGAGAACTCTATCAACATAGCTTCAATGATAAGCATCATGAAGACTTGATGAGAATGTTAAAAAAGACAAAACATCCTTGGCTGTTATCTTATGATAATTGTCCAGAGATAAAAGAGTTGTATAGTTGGGCTCCTAAGATAGAAATAGATCTAACATATACAATTAATGCAAAGAAGGCAGGAAGAGTAAAAACAGAGTTGTTGATTGCTGCTCCAGAATATAGTCATCTATTAGATGACATAAATGAAATAGATATTTTTGAATAAAGGAAAAAGTATGATTAGAGCTATTAAGCTAAAAACAGGCGAAGAATTGATTACAAGTATTGAAGGTGTTAATAAAGTTGGAGAGAAGGAGATTATGGAGGAAACGGTTATTTTTAGTAAGCCCTTCTCGATACATCTCGTTCCATCAGGAGAAGGAATTGGGATACAGTTATTGCCTTGGGCTCTTTATGCTAAGAATCACGACAGCATCCCTTACCCTTCAAGTGAGGTCTGTTTATGTATAGACCCATCTACAGATATCAGGAATCAGTATGCGTCTATGACGGGTCTTCCAACTATCCCAGATGATAAGATTATTGTTCCAGGGGGTGGACCTCAGTTGTCCCTATAATATGAAGATTTGGAAGTACATTAAGTTCGCTCTTTGGGGGTATTGGCGTATCCCCAAAGGCGACTATTGTTACAAGATGATAAAACTTATGCCTCCTAAAGAAGGTGAGGATATGCCTTATCTTAAAGTTAAGCGATGTCCTTATTGGGATAAAATCGAAGATTTTCATCATCAAGAGGATGGGTATTGTCATTGGATGGAATGCGGAGATGCTCCTGTTTTTGATGACGAGGGCAATATGATAGAGGGGTTAGGTCTTCTTTGGGATAGCGTTAAGGAATGTGGGCTAAGAGAATATTCTGATAAAGAGCTAGAAAAAATGCATGAAGGATAGGAAAGAATGAGTATAATTGAAAAGACATGGAAAATCGTAGACCAATTTACAGAAGACCCAAAACATGTGCGAATAGATGATTCTGATGCAAAAGCATTAAGGGGTACACAAAGGGTAATGTACAATGGGTTTATAAAGACATCAACATAATGAAGCAGACTTATTCTCAAGAATATTTTATAAAATTATGCAATCTTGTAAGTAGCAATATGGAGAAAAATGAAATTATTTGATTATAAAAACATAAGAATAGTTCCCAAAAAATGTATCGTTAATAGCAGAAAAGAGTGTGATACCTCTGTCGAATTTGGTGGGAAGGTATTCGATATGCCAGTTTATCCAGCGAATATGAAAAGTGTAGTTAATTTTGATACTTGTGAATTTTTCGCGAGAAAAAATTGGTTTTATACCATGCATCGCTTCGACGTTGATATGGTAGATTTTATCATGGGATTTAATGATATGGGACTGTTCACTTCTATTAGTGTCGGTATTAATCAAGATTCGTATGACGAACTAGAAAAAATCTATCAAGAACCCTTAACCGTCGATTATATTACTATCGATGTTGCAAATGCCTGGTCAGAAAAAACTCATAAAATGATAGATTTTATAAGAGCTAAATTTCCGGAGACATTTTTAATTGTGGGTAATGTAGCAACTCCAGAAGCAGTTGAGGAATTAACAAGTTGGGGGGCAATGGCCTGTAAAATTGGGATTGCTCCTGGGTCAGTGTGTATAACTTATTCAAAAACAGGAGTAGGGACACATGGTTGGCAAGCATCTGCTGTTCAAAATTGCGTATCAGTATCTGAAGTCCCTATTATAGCTGATGGAGGAATTGTAGAGCATGGAGACATAGCAAAGGCAATTGCTTGCGGGGCAACAATGGTTATGGCTGGCTCATTATTCGCAGGATATGATCAGTCGGCAGGCCGAATTATTGAAATAGAAGATTGGAAGAATGGTCATGCGGGATACACAAGATATAAGGAATATTATGGCAGTGCTTCAAAACATAATAAAAAAGAATATAAAAATATAGAGGGCAAAAAAATACTCATACCCCACAGAGGAGATATGAATATTTTATTGACTGAGTTGAAAGAAGATCTACAAAGCTCAATTTCTTATACAGGAGGTTGTATATTAGATGATTTGAGATGGACTTCTTTGTATGAAGTTTAAGGTTCCAATACTTCATTAACAATAAGATAGTACTTGTAACCAATTCTACCGACACTAATTGGTACTCCTCCTAAACTGATAGATTTTATATCTACCTCTCCAGTATTTGGATCAGATTCAATATCATTCATCGTATAAGTAGAATCGTTTAATATTAATTCATCATTTATTCCTGTCGCCTGAGCAGTAGCTTGGAATACCAATCTGTTTGTAGGTTGTGCCGTTTCGATTATATTGATAACATTTAAATAATATTTAATACCATCTGTGCTTATTTGAAGTTTATTACCATTCCAAGTTGTATACTCTGCTACCCCTGGGTCAGTTGTGTCAGAGGTTTTAGTCAGTGTTTCTGTATTTTTTATGATATCTATTGCGAAATAATACCCCGAATAGTCGGCAGATGAAATTTCTAAATCAGCATTATAGAATTTAGAAACAGATACGGGTATTCCTTGCCAATTCATTGTTTCTTCATAACTCTGTTGGGCTATTTCGTCCAATGGGTCAGCATAGGAACAATATAACGTATTTGGGGTACTAAATTCTGAATATCCTTCGGGATAAGCAATAGCAATTTGAGATGCTCCTACAGAAATAGTAGATATAGTAGATATCGCTTCAATATTACTAATAAACCCATATAATTCTGGATAGTCAACCATTATCCAGTAATCATCAGTCCCGTTTGTTGTTTCATCTACGAAGTCCCAACCAACATCTGTAAAGGTTGATAGAGTTTGCATTTCTTCTGTTGTCTTGCCAACTGCTGTACCTTCATTATTCGATGTTGAACTTGTGTCGATATCCCAAAAACAACTTACATAGGTAGATACATTACTATAACCAGCGAAACCTCCAGCATCAATGACTCCAGATACAGGTCCGTTAGAATAGCAATTCGTTGTTGTTGCACTTAAGGCTCCTCCCATAAATCCTCCGATTTCGACAAGACCATATATCCCACTACCCGTAGGCCATGAATAACAATCTGTTATTTGTGAATCGTCTGATATCCCTACGAATCCTCCACAGGATATGTTCCCGGTAACATCACCTTTTGTATAGCACCTATTTATCGTACTTGAATCTGCATAACCTGCCAAAATTCCTGTTGTGTCATTAGCTGTAATGCTACCTTCGACTCCTAAGTTTTCAATACTGGCTGTGAATATATATCCAAACATTCCTGCATAATTAAGGCTACCATTATTTATTAATAGTCCAGTAACCTTTTTGAAGTTACCGTTATATTTCCCTAAAAATCTCGAAGCTTGGTTGCCTACTGGTGTCCAGCTTCCTGTCGCTACCACATCAGTCGTCTGGTAGTAGCTCCACCTCAAAGTATTACTATCTGTATTTATAGCTTCAATCTCAGACTGTGTTTCAATCTCGATCGTACTACCTATAGAATTTACCGTTAGTGTCCATTCTGCAAGATATATAAGCTCAAAAGCGACTTTAAGTCCTGTATTGCTTGGAGCGGAATTATCACCCCCTAGATTGACGATACAATCTCTTGTCGGCAATCCTGAGGCTTCATTGACTTTCAGTGATTCTAAGCAAAAATCAACTTCCTGTTCGGTTAGATCGCATCCGTCGAGAGAGCACTGAACCATACTCGTAAGATTATCTAAACAACCAGAACTGGCTGAAATTTCTGTATCACTTAAATCTAAAAGAGTCAACGATGTAAAGTCGGAGAACTGGCATAAATCACCAGTTATGTCGTTTAGGCCCATATAGACTTTTGTAACACCCGACCAATCCCCATCTGTTGAAAAAGTTATTGTAACACCTGCATTTACTTCTTCTATTAAGACGCCTACACCTGAGGATAGGCTACCGCTATCTCCATCGCTTGTTACGTATGATATTGTCTCTCCGGTGAATTCCCACGTTAAATCAACAAATGTAAATGTTGTAGTCGTAAAAATTATATCAGCCATTATTCAATATCCTCCGCTATTTCAACAATACGCTCGATATATAGACCTATTTTGATTGCTTCAACATCTGGATTAGGATTATTTTCCAATTCAGATAACTCTTGCAGATAACGTTCTTTTAACGATACCATGCCATTGTTTGCATTCTTAGCCGGAAAAATTTCAGACTGTTCACGCAGATAGTCTATCCGTTCAGATAAAGGAACTGAGTAGTCGATATCAAGCCAAGCATCATGCCGAGGCATTAGCACTTCGGTTATTTGAGCGTATTCCTCATCAGACAGCTTGCCAGAGTTTTTGAGATCTAAGGCTCTTGCTAAAAGTTCTTGTTTTTTTCCCTCAAGTGTTTTCATATTTTAATTATCTCCTAAAATTCTTACATACCTATATTTCGACAAAAATATAAAAAATCCTACATTTTAGTTTTAAAGTGAAAAAGGATAAGATATAATTTTCTCTATATTACTATTTAATAAAGGGAGTAAATAATATGGGCAGTAATCCAATCTCAAGCTTAGGAAAAGTTCCGACCCCAAGAGTGTATACAGGAAGAGATTCAGTAACTAGACTTTATAATCATGCAGATATCGTATCGGCTCATGGACAAGTCAATGATCGTTGTGAAATCATGGATTGTTGGGATGACGAGGAGCCGTCAGCAGAAGAATTAGAACAAAATGTTGATCTTTCAACTGTAAAGTTTGCTGCCGATATCAAAGTTGATTTCATTCCTTCAGTAGACTTTAGGATAATGTGTCGTTTTTTAGGATTAACTACCGTCAATGAGGTTAAGAATCACCCTTATTCAGAGAGTCCTCTTATCACCTTGATGTTGATGCAAACACTTATTCCATTCATGAAGTCAAAAGGATTTTGTTTTGCGGGAGAACTAAATTTTGATAGACAAGGGAATTCGATACCTGCTGAAAAGACTGTATGGAAAATAGGTGGAAAAGAAGTATCTTTCACTACTACAGGCTTTATGTATTTCGAAAACATAGAGGCGTCATCTAAACAAGACAAGAGTAAGAACTTAGTTTTCTATCTTACCACTAATTTAGATCATGAATTTTCTATGATTACTTGTTACACGCAAGACGAGAAAGAGTCAGAGGTAACGGTTCGGGAACTTGAAGATTACACTAAGAAGAATAATACTTTAAGAGGAGCTAAGCTTAGGGATATAAATATGTATAACGCTGCTTTTACAGAAGTTGAGAGTAAGAAGGAATGTACTTGGGGTAATTACTATTATACTAATGACATTAAAGATATTTTCGAATTAGAAGTGTTTGGTTTCCTTAAAAACGTTGATCAGTATAATGAGCATGGAATCACAAAAAGAGGCGTTATGTTATGGGGGTCTCCGGGGACTGGTAAGACCACTATCGGTCATATTATCTGTAATAATGTTCCAGACCATACAGTTATTTGGATAACTCCAGAAATTGTTCAAGAGAATCAGAGGTCATACTCCTCTATCAAGTTACTTTACAAGTTAGCCGATTTTGTTTCTCCTTCTGTTATTATTTTAGAAGACGTAGATCTTTTCAGTAATGATAGGGATAGAGGAGGAGACCTTCTTAGCTTAGGTTCTCTAATGAACGTTCTCGATGGCGTAAATACAGTTTTAAACGCTGTAACAGTTGCTACGACTAATAGGTTAGAGTCGATAGAGTCTGCTCTTAGAAACAGACCTGGGCGTTTTGACAGAGTTGTTGAAGTTCCTGCTCTTGATGATGACCTTAGAAGAAGGATGTTCTCAGATAGATTAAAGAAATGGGAGTATTCTGACGATACATTAAGTCACCTTGTCAATAATACAGATGGGTGGACAGGAGCTGAAGCTCAAGAGTTTATAAATACCTTGAACCTTAAGTCAATTAGGTCTGAAGAAGAGATAACAGAAGTGAGTGTCTCGTTGGTTGACGAGATTATTGAGGTTATGAATAAGTTCGGCGTTGGAGAGAATTCAGGGACATTGGGATTCTCCTCGAAAAAATAAAAAAAGTATTTGCAAGTGATTTATTTGTATGTATAATGAATCAAAGTCGTAAAAGTTTTATCCGTACCACGAAGGTATGGGTTGTTTATAAGGAGTAAAAATTATGAGTTACACAGAACATGTGGCACCGAAGCGTAAGCACGCAGAATCAGAACAAGCACATCCTAGTCAGATCAAGAACGATGCAGGGGGTTTCACGTTCGCCGCAGATGCTCAGACCAAGCTTGAGAGGTTCCTTATTCTCGGAAACGAGAAGGGTTCTTATTACGCTAGCGAGAGGTCTATGACTAAGAAGAACTATTCCAACATTACAGACCTTCTTAAAGTAGATGGTAAAAAGGTAGTTGACACTATCGTTACTATCAGCGAAGAGGGGAGGGCACCTAAGAACACTCCTGCTATCTTTGCGTTGGCAGTATGTAGCGTCTTCGGCACAGAAGATGTTAAGGCTTATGCAAATAAGGCTATGCCAAAGGTATGCCGTTTCTCAACTGATTTGTATGCTTGGGTAAAGATTGTAGATGACCTTAAAGCTGGTAGGAGAGGTAAAGGCTTGCTAAGAGCTATCTCTCGTTGGTATACTGACAAAGGTTTGAAGCAGTTGGCGTATCAAGTATGTAAGTACCCTAACCGTATAGTTGATGGTAAGAAGTGGGGGCACAGAGACCTCCTTCGTATTGCTAGAGTAAAGCCTTCAGAAGAGAAGATGAGTCTTGTATTCCGTTATGCTATTCATGGGGTAGCAAATGAAAGCGACTATAAGGACAAAGTCGAGTTTGATGCTAAGTATTCTGGAGATGCAGTTGACGCTCCAAAGGGTATTGGTATCACTCAGTCTCAGTTTGATGACTTGAAGAACGATGAGTTCTTGTCTTATATCTGGGCACATGAGGAAGCTAAGAAGGCTAAGACCTCTAAGAGAGTTGTTGAGCTTATTAAGAGCAACAACATTACAAGAGAGTCAATTCCACCTGAGTTGTTTAACAACCAAGTTTGGAAGGCTTTATTGCCAGGAATGCCATTGACAGCTTTGCTTAGGAACTTGGGTCAGATGACCTCAAAGGATATTTTGAAGCCTTTGTCTAAAGAAATTGCCGTTGTAACAGAGAAGTTGACTAACGATGAGACTCTTGCTAAGGCGAGAATCCATCCAATGAATGTCTACATGGCATGGAAGATGTATAATCAAGGACATGGTCTTAGAGGTAAGTTGTACTGGACTCCAGTCGCTCAAATCTGCGATGCCCTTGAGGAAGCTTTCTACAAGAGTTTCAAATATGCAGACAAGATTGATGGAAACGTCCTTGTCGGCGTAGATGTTAGCCCTTCAATGTGGAATTTCTCCTGCGTAGGTAGCGAGTTTGTTTCCGCAGCAGAAGCCGCAATCGTAATGTCTATGGTTGTTATGCGTCAGTCTAATAACTATGACATGATGGCTTTTACTCATCAGATGACAAAGATGAAGTTGACAGCAAAGATGAATTTCGATGCAGTTAATTCAGAGATGCGTCTTATGAGTAGGAATTGGGGTGGTACCGATTGTGCTTTACCAATTAAGTACGCTTATGATAATCAGTTGATTGTCGATACTTTCGTTATCTTGACGGATAACCAGAGTTGGTACGGAACTTCTCATGTCTTTGAAGCATTGAGAGACTACAGAAAGCGTTTCAACAGCACTGCTAGACTTGCTGTTATGTCTTTCTCATCGAATGAGTTCTCTCTTGCCGACCCTGATGATTCAGGCATGATGGACATTGGAGGTCTTGATTCCGCTGTTCCAAAAATTCTGAATGATTTCGCTAACGGAAAAATTTAGAAAAAATATTATTTTGTTCTTGACTGAGGTATTATTTTATGATATACTCTTAGTAAGTTAAGTAACACTGTTCGGAAGATAACGGTAGTAAGTAATTATTGCTGTTATCTTCCAAAATATTTTTTTTACTAAATAAAGGTTAATTATGGAATCACAAACTGTCACACCCACAACTATAAGAAGTAGATATATTAAGATATTGCTAAATAATCCAGCAATTAACTCTTTACCTAGCGACCAAATGAGGTCAACTATGACAAAGATAATAGCAGATCTAGATAAAGATGGTATTTTAGATCCTATTGATTTTAAAGATGATTTTGATGAGATAGACTCTATGAGTCTTATCGAATTTGATACAAACAGAACGACAGAAGAGAAGACTCTGGCTCTAGAACTCTTTAAAAAGCCTGAAAAGGACTTAAGAGAAGAAAACGAAGAAGTTATCTCTTTGGAGAGTCAGAAAAGAATAAGAACAAAAAGAAGAGAGTTATCGAAAGACCCTCGTTCTAAGATAATTCTTACTCCAGAAGATTTTGAGCCAGATGACGAACGTTCGAACGATGCAAGAGTTGTAGTCAATTCTTATGGTCGAACCCCCTCTCATGAGGCTGTTGGTATGAGAAATCTTGATTTAGTTAAGAAGTATATTGACGAAGGTTTGTATCTCAAAGACAGAGATAACAATGGAAATACACCATATCAGATGGCGTATCAAGAGGGTTTTGAAGAAGCAGTTAAATTATTTGAAGAAGCTGGAATAACAGCCTAAAACTAAGATGTAATTTTTTTATTGGAGATGTACAAAGATGAATATTAATCATTCAGACGGAAGAAGTTTTAATGTAAAATTCTACAGCCATATGGTTGAGAATAAGGTTAAAAATATTGTAAGAGAAACGACTTGTAAGCTAGCTCTAGTTGACGAGTCTAAGACAGGCAAAGACAAGTACACTGACGTTGCTGTCGGAGTCGTTCGTAAGAGAAATGGCGAAAATGATAGCAGACCTATTGGTAGAATGTATGCTTTCGGAGCGGCTATCAAGAAATGGGATAAAGCCGAAAGAATTAAAATGTGGAGACAGTACGACCCCACGATGAAACTTGAAGAGATCGAAGCAAAAGCAGTTGTTGCTGTTGCAGGTCAAGTTGAACAAGAGGTTGCTGTCGATTAAAAAGACGGACCATTTTTACAAAAGAGTGGGAAGATTAGTCCGTCATAGTACGGACTTTTCTTCGTGAAGGAGAATAAAAGAAGGGATTGCTACCCCATTCGTGGAATAGAACTAATAAAGGTATAGTCATATTTAAAGGCGTAAAAATGGGAATTAGATGGACGGAAAATGAAGATGAGTATTTAAGGGATAACCACGGAAAAATTACGGTAAAAGAA
>Ga0180434_10002783_pt1 | contig 22785 bp, 13 predicted proteins | sample SS_ome_7_FD_132453 | JGI IMG/M metagenome (GOLD analysis project Ga0180434, IMG submission 132453) | Hypersaline lake sediment archaeal communities from the Salton Sea, California, USA - SS_1_D_2 metaG | ecosystem: Environmental > Aquatic > Non-marine Saline and Alkaline > Hypersaline >...
GGCGGCCCTCGCCAGCGTCCACGGGATCCTGAAGCCCGGCGGCCTGTTTTCCATGGTGGATATCGCCGCCGGCAGCCGGCTGGCGGACAACAAGGACCACCCCATGGGGCCGTTTCTTTACACGGTCAGCCTGATGCACTGCATGCCGGTGGGCCTGGTGGACGGCGGCACGGGGCTCGGGATGATGTGGGGCCGGGAGAAAGCCGTGGCCATGCTGCAGGAGGCCGGATTCGGCCAGGTGGATGTGAGCGAGATCCCGCAGGATGCGTTCAATCTGCACTTCTGCTGCCGCAAGACGACGGCGTCGTAGAATGCCCAATATCGGCGTTGTGCGGCCTTCCTCGTCACTGCGGCGTATTTTACATACGTCTCGTTTTTCGGAACTTGCACGCCTTGATCTTGGGCATTCTACGACGCCGTCAGCGATGAGGATGCTTCAGGTCTCCGGGCAGGAGTTCGTTCAGGTAGCGCCCGGTGTAACTCTTTCGGACCTTGGCCACGGCTTCCGGTGTCCCTTCCGCCACGATGCAACCCCCGGCGCTGCCGCCCTCGGGGCCGAGATCGATGACCCAGTCGGCGGTTTTGATGACATCCAGGTTGTGCTCGATGATAATGACCGTGTTGCCGGAGGCCACCAGACGCTGCAGGACGGTCAGCAGCATGCGGATGTCGAGGAAGTGCAGACCGGTGGTCGGCTCGTCCAGGATGTAGAGGGTCCGGCCGGTGTCGCGTTTGGCCAGTTCCCGGGCCAGTTTGATCCGCTGGGCTTCACCGCCGGAAAGGGTCACGGCGGACTGGCCGAGCTTGATATAGCCCAGCCCCACGTCCATGAGGGTGTCCAGAATGGCCATGATCTTCGGGTGATGGGCAAAGACTTCCCGGGCCTGGCGCACCGACAGATCGAGGACATCGGCGATGGAATGCCCTTTGGTGGTGACCTCCAGGGTGGCCTCGTTGAACCGGCGCCCGCGGCAGGTTTCGCAGGGCACGAAGACATCGGCCAGAAAATGCATTTCCACCCGGATGAAGCCGTCTCCGCGGCAGGCCTCACAGCGCCCCCCCTTGACGTTGAAGGAAAAGCGGCCTTTCTTGTAGCCGCGTTCCCGCGCCACCGGCAGTTGCGCGAAGAAATCCCGGATCAGGTCGAAAACTTTGGTGTAAGTGGCCGGATTGCTGCGCGGTGTGCGCCCGATGGCTTTCTGGTCGATGCTGATCACCTTGTCGATGTGGGACAAACCGCTGAGCCTGTCATGAGGTCCGACATCCATGGTGGCGCCGTGCAGCCGACGGGCCAGGGCCGGGTAGAGAATCTGGTTGATGAGAGAGGATTTGCCGGCGCCGGATACGCCGGTGACCGCCACGAAAAGCCCCAGGGGAATGCGGACATCGATGCCGTCCAGGTTGTTGGCGGTGGCCTTGCGAATGGTGATCCAGTGGTTGCCGACTTCCGCCGGACGATGGCGGCGTTCCGGAACCGCGATGGTTTCCCGGCCGGCCATGAATTTGCCGGTGACCGACCGGCGATTGCGTCGGATCTGGGCCGGGGTGCCCTGGGCCACGATGCGGCCGCCCAGCAACCCGGCACCCGGCCCCATGTCCACGATCCAGTCCGCGGCTTCCATGGTCTCCCGATCATGTTCGATCACGATCAGGGTGTTGCCGATATCGCGCAGGTGGGCCAGGGTTTCCAGCAGGCGCAAATTGTCCCGCTGGTGCAGGCCGATGGAGGGTTCGTCCAGGATATAGAGGACGCCGGTCAATTCGGATCCCACCTGGGAGGCCAGGCGGATGCGCTGGGACTCCCCGCCGGAAAGGGTCGGCCCCTTGCGTGAGAGCGTCAGATAATCGAGGCCCACATTGATCAAAAAGCCCAGGCGGGAGGTGATCTCCTTGACCAGTTCTTCGGCAATGAGTTTGCGGTTGCCGGTTAGCGGGAGCTTTTTCATGAAATCGTAAGCGTCGCCGACCGTCATGGCCGTGAAATCCATGATCGACAGCCCATCCACGCGCACGTTCAATACCTCCGGTTTCAAGCGGTGGCCGTGGCAGGCGGCGCAGGGTTTTTCCGACATGAACCCGGCGTAGTAGCGTTTCTGGTGTTCGGACTGGGTCTGCCGGTAGCGGCGCATCATGGCGGGCACCAACCCCTCCCAGGTGGTTTTGAACCGACCCTGGATTTTTTCCGAATCCCAGGAGACCACCATCTCCCGGCCGTTGGATCCGTAGAGCACCAGATCCCGGTGTTTTTTAGACAGCTTGTGCCAGGGCGTGTCGTAAGGAAGCCCCCATTTATGGTGCAGGCCCTCGATCTGGCGTCCGCCCCAGGCGTTTTTGGCCTTTCCCTCGCTGGTGAAATAATTGCGCCAGGGCACCACCGCCCCTTCGAGAATCGTCAACCGTTTGTCGGGAACCAGTTTGTCGGGATCCATGGTGAGCCGGCTGCCGATCCCGTTGCAGCCCGTGCACATGCCTTGGGGCGAGTTGAAGGAAAACAGGGCCGGCTCCAGTTCCGGGTAGGCAATGCCGCAGCAGGAGCGGGCTTCGCTCATTTTAAGATCCGCGCGGCCCGGGCTGTGCAGGATCAACGTGCCCAGCCCGGTTTTTAAGGCGAGCTCCACCGAATCGGTCAGGCGTACCCGAAAGGCGTCGCCGGATTTGATCACCAGGCGGTCCACCACCACGTCGATGGTATGCTTCTTCTGCTTGGGCAGTTGCGGGACATCGTCCAAATCCTGGATGACCCCGTTCAGGCGCACCCGGCCGAAGCCTTCCTGCCGTATCGTGTCCAGTCGCTCCTTGTGCGTTCCTTTGCGGTTTTCCACGATGGGCGCCAGGAGCACGATGCGGGTTCCGGCCGGCAGTTCCAGGATCTGTGTCACCATGGCCTGGGCGTTGCCACGCCCTACGCGCCGGCCGCATTGGGTGCAGTATTGCTCGCCGATGCGGGCGAACAGGACCCGCAGGTAGTCGTATATTTCGGTGATGGTGCCGACCGTGGAGCGCGGATTGCGGCTGGCGGCCTTCTGCTCGATGGAAATGGTCGGCGATAACCCCCGGATCATGTCGTAACGGGGTTTTTCCATCTGGCCGATGAACTGGCGGGCGTAGGCCGAGAGGGATTCCACGTAGCGGCGCTGGCCTTCGGCATAAATGGTGTCGAACGCCAAGCTGGATTTGCCGGAACCGGACACGCCGGTCATCACGATCAGCTTTTTCTTGGGCAGTTCCAGGTCGATATTCTGAAGATTGTGCTCCCGGGCGCCCTTGACGATGATGGTGTCCAGTTCGGCTGATTTGCGGCGTCGGCGTATTTTTTTCGCGTTCATGCGTAACGGTATCTCATTCTTGGAGGAAGAATGGGCGGTCGTAACCGCCGCCCACGTCCAGATTGATCATGGTGTCGCGCCTTCTTATCGAAAAGCAGACGGCAGGTCCAGGGCTATTCCGTGATGAAACTCAGAACGCCACCATCGCGTGGCGTGATCATATCATCACCGCACCGCCTATTGAAGGGCGGGCCGCATCATGCTAACAAGCCAAGCATGCTTTGAAGACAACGGTGTCGACGATGCACGCCGCCCCCGGGCAGCCGTGGTATCCCATGTGAGCCGTTTGTGAATCTCTTCGAAGCCCGATTGACCAGCTTTCCTGTTTTCGTGGCGGGTGTTCACCATTGCCACCACGGTCCCCGCTCACGCTGGGCATTATCAGCGTGTCGTCACGGCCGATCCGTCCGGGATGGCACCATGCCCCCATCATCACGGCAGCTTCAGAGAAACGCTTCGAAAACAGCCTGAAGGTCGACACAGACCGTTTATTGACAAGCCGAGGAACTGCATCATGCGAAAAATTGTCTGGCCGGTATGGATATCTGTTTTTCTTCTATTCGTCTGCCTCAGTTGCTCGGAGAAGATCGAACCGGGAACGACGCCGGCGAGCGAAGGCGCTGCCGTTGCCGCGCGTGTCATCGAGGCCCGCAGCACGGTCGAGCCGCTCCTCTACGAAGCGGTCGGCACGGTGAAAGCCCAATTGTCGGCCACGGTTTCCAGCAAACTGATGGGTGTCATCCAGGCCTTCCACGTCAAGGAGGGAGACCTGGTGAAAACCGGTGATCTTCTGGTCCAGTTGGACGAACGCCAGGTGGACGCCCAATTCAAGCAAGCTCAGGCCGTCCTGGAAGAAGCGCGCCAGGCCGAATCCGGCGCCGTATCCGCCCGGGATGCGGCCGAGGCCGACGCCCAGCGGGCGTTGCTGTCCTACCGCCGCAACCGGACCCTGCTGGCGGGCGAGGCCATCACCCGGGAGACATTTGAAACCGTGGAGACCCAGCACAAGCAGGCCCAGGCTTCTCTGTCCCAGGCGCGGTCAATGGTGGCGGCGGCGCAATTCCGTGTCCGTCAGGCTCAGGCGGCGGTCAAGGCCGCCACGGTCGTCCGCAAGGATGCCCGGCTGGTGGCGCCCTTCGATGGCAAGGTGACGGCCAAGCTGGCCGATGCGGGCGCGCTGGCCGTGCCGGGAACACCCTTGCTGACCCTGGAGCGGGAGGGGGGATACCGCGTCGACCTGATGGTTCCGGAGGCCTACATCCAATCCATTCGAACGGGCCAGGCGGTGGACGTCCGCATTCCGGCCCGCGATGGACAGCCCATCGCCGGGACGATCGATGTGATCGTCCCCTCGGCCGACCCGGGTAGCCGGACTTTTCTGGTGCAGGTGCGGGTTGTGGACACCCAAGCCCTGCATTCAGGCATGTTCGCCCGGGTGCCTCTCGCCATCGGCGAACAGCAGGCGATGCGCATCCCTGAATCGGCCGTGATGCGGCAGGGGCAGTTAACCGGTGTTTTCATCGTCGATGCGCAGAACACCGCCCGGTTCCGTCTGATCCGCACCGGCCGACCTTACGGGGATCAGGTGGAGGTTATCTCAGGGATCAAGGACGGCACCCGCCTGGTGGCGGCCCCTCCGGTCCAATTGACCAATGGATCTGCCGTGGAGCTTCAAAAATGAGCCAAGCATTGGGTCCGGCCGGAAAAATCGCCGCCTATTTCATCGACGCCAAGCTGACCCCGCTGATCATCATTGCATCGATCCTGCTGGGCATGGCGGCCGTGGCGGCACTTCCCCGGGAGGAAGAGCCTCAGATCATCGTGCCCATGATCGACATCTTCGTCCAGATGCCCGGTTCCAGCGCCGCCGAAGTGGAGCAGCGCGTGAGCCGCCCCATGGAAAAGCTGTTGTGGGAGATTCCCGGCGTGGAGTACATCTACTCCACCAGTATGCCGGGCATGGCCATGACGGTGGTCCGTTTTTACGTGGGGCAGAACGAGGAGACGTCCATCGTCCGGCTGCAGTCCAAGCTCATGGCCAACATGGACCGGATTCCCTGCTGCATCACGCCGCCCTTGATCAAGCCGCGCTACATCGACGACGTGCCCATTCTGGCCTTGACCTTCTGGAGCGACGATGCCGATCCCTACATGCTGCGGCGGGTGGCGGCCGAAGTGGAAGATGCCGTGAAGCGGGAGCCCAACGTTTCCCTTACCACGCTCATCGGGGGGGCGTCCCGCCAGGTGGAGGTGCAACTGGACCCGGTGCGCATGGCCGGATACGGCCTGGATACGCTGGCGGTCTCCCGGCAGGTGGCCGCCGCCAACCAGGCGGCGGATGCCGGCACCTACCCCTCGCCCGGGGGGCAGATTGTCGTCCATGCCGGCGGCTTTCTGAAAACCCTTGAAGACGTCGCCCACGTGGTGGTGGCGACCCATCAGGGACGCCCGGTTTATTTAGGGGATGTGGCCACCATCACCGATGGTCCGCCGGAGGCCGACAGCTATGTCTATTTCGGCACCGGCCCGGCGGCCGGCGAAAATCACATGGCGCCGGAAATGGGCCGGCGCCCCCCCTATCCGGCGGTCACCCTGACCCTGGCCAAACGCAAAGGCACCAACGCCATCAGTGTGGCCGACAAGGTGCTCGAACGCGTCGAAGCCCTCAAGGGAGAGGTCATACCGGACAATATCGCCATCACGGTCACCCGCAATTACGGGGAAACGGCCAAAGAGAAGAGCGACGAACTGCTGCTGCACATGCTGATCGCGATCCTGTCGGTCACCATTCTCATCTGGTTTACCCTCGGGCACCGGGAGTCCGGCGTGGTGGCAGTTGCCATCCCGGTCACCCTGGCCTTGACCATGGCCGTCTTCTACCTCTATGGCTATACTCTGAACCGCATCACGCTGTTCGCCCTGATCTTCTCCATCGGGATCCTGGTGGACGACGCCATCGTGGTGGTGGAGAATATCGTCCGCCACAACCGGCTGCCGGGCAACGCGGACCGACCGCGCATCCAGGTGGCAGTCGAAGCCGTGGATGAAGTCGGCAATCCGACAATACTGGCGACCATGACGGTGATTGCCGCCATTCTGCCCATGGCCTTCGTGGGCGGGCTCATGGGGCCCTATATGCGGCCTATCCCGGTAGGCGCTTCCGCGGCCATGGTTTTTTCACTCATTGTGGCCTTTATCGTGACTCCCTGGGCGGCCCATCGCCTGCTGCACCGGGGCTCGGGCGGCAGCCATGGCGGGAATCACGAATCGGAAGACCGGGCCACCCGGCTCTACCGTGATGTCATGGATCATCTGCTGCACAAGCCCCTGTGGCGGTGGTCTTTCCTGATCGGTGTCGCCGTTCTGTTGCTGGGCGCCTGCGCCATGGTGGGGGTGGGGTTGGTCAGGGTCAAAATGCTGCCCTTCGACAACAAGAGCGAGTTTCAGGTGATCCTGGATCTGCCCGAGCAGGCCACCCTGGAAGATACGGCGGCCGTGGCCTTCGAGATGGGGGACTACCTGGCCACCGTCAACGAGGTGGTGGACTACCAGATTCATGTGGGCACCGCCGGGCCGTTCAACTTCAACGGTCTGGTGCGCCACTACTACCTGCGTCGTTCACCGAACCTGGCGGACATTCAGGTCAACCTGGCCGGCAAGGGCCGCCGCAAGCAGCAGAGCCATGCCATTGCCAAACGGGTGCGGCCGGCCCTGCAGGCCATTGCCGATCGCCACGGGGCCCGGGTCAAGGTGGCCGAAGTGCCCCCCGGCCCACCGGTCCTCTCCACCCTGGTGGCGGAAGTGTATGGCCCGGACTACGCGCGCCAGCGGGAACTGGCCTTGAAAATCAGGACGATTTTCGAACAGACGGACGGCGTGGTGGATGTGGACTGGTTCATGGAAGAAGACCAGACACGTTACCAGATCGAGGTGGACCAGGAAAAAGCCGCTTTGCATGGCGTCAGCGTGGCCCATGTCACCCGGACGCTCCAGACGGCGCTTTCGGGAGCCACGGCCGGTTTGCTCCATCAGCCCCTGGAAAAGGAAGACGTGGACATCGTGCTGCAACCGCCCCTGGCGTTGCGGGCCGGGCTGGATCGGCTCAAGGCGATCACCCTCGGCACGGCGGACGGCCGACAGGTGGCCTTGTCCGAGCTGGTCACCCTCCGGCAGACGCCAATGGACCGCAGCATCTACCACAAGAACCTCATGCCGGTGGTCTATGTGGTCGGTGATGTGGCCGGCGCCAAGGAAAGCCCGGTTTACGCCATCCTCGAACTGCGCAAAAAAATTGACGCGATTGCCTTGCCGGAAGGCTACCGCATCGAACAGCACACGGCCGCCCTGCCCGAAAGCGACCGGCGCTTCGCCATGAAGTGGGATGGTGAGTGGCACATCACCTACGAGGTCTTCCGGGATCTGGGGATAGCCTTTGCCGTGGTGCTGGTGCTGATCTTCGTGCTCGTGGTGGGCTGGTTCCAGTCTTTTTCCACCCCGCTGGTCATCATGGCGGCCATCCCTTTTTCGCTGATCGGCATTCTGCCGGCCCACTGGGCCATGGGGGCCTTTTTCACGGCCACGTCCATGATCGGGTTCATCGCCGGGGCGGGCATCGTGGTGCGCAATTCGATCATCCTGGTGGATTTTATCGAGTTGCGCCTGGCCGAGGGCGCGCCGCTGGACCAGGCCGTCATCGACGCCGGGGCGGTGCGTTTCCGGCCCATGATGCTGACGGCCGCCGCCGTGGTGGTGGGGGCCTCGGTCATCCTTTTCGATCCCATTTTTCAGGGGCTGGCCATTTCCCTGATGGCCGGCGAGGTGGCCTCGCTGCTCTTTTCGCGGATGACGGTGCCGATCCTCTATTTCCTGGACAAACGGTGGGAGTTTGCCCACGGCGCTCCTGACGGTGATGGGGTATCGCCCGGCTGATGGGGGGCGTCGGGAGGACGTGATTGTGTTCCTGTGGCGCGTGCGTGAGACGGCACCCATGGTCTAACGCCGGCTTGCAGGAGATCCAACGCATCGGTAGTATTTTTTTCTAATGGTTTCAGTCGGTCAACCGATACGCCCTTGTAGTAACGTCTACCTTTGGTGAATAACCTGTCGAGAGTTGACTGGTCCGGGGTGTTTTTTGAAATGAGTTCTTCATTTTCTGTCACGTGACAAAAACGAAGCAAAAGAAAACGCCCGTGTCCCGCTTATTCCGTCCGCCTCGCCGATGCTTGGCGCGGGACAATGGAAAAGAAGAAAACCTAAATCATAAAGGCCGTTTTAAAGCCCCTTTCGCGAGGGTTGCCTGAGGCCTTCCACTTCCTGCGGGGTGTCTCATTTTTAGCGAGTGTTGCTGTCGCTGATGTGCTGTGGTAGGTTTTCACATCCTTTTGGAATGCTGCTGCGTCGTTATCGCAAGGGGGACGTCCAGAGGGTCTATATCGATTGCGACCGGATAACCACTCGAGCGGTGGTCTCCGCCGGAGGAGCGCTGATGTATACACCATTTTCACGTTACTGGTCCATTTCGACAGACCCGGGGCAAGCAAGGCGCGCATATGGGGGCAGACGGTCTTGCCTGATGCGAACGCTATGCTGCGTGGCTCTGGCAGCGCTGCTTGGAATGGCCGGCGCCGGTGGACTCAGCGCAGGGACCCAACCCATCCGTATCGGGGCCACGGTATCATCGAGCGGAAAATATGCCGAGCCGTCCCAGATGGTCCAGGCCGGCTATCGTCTCTGGGCGCGTCAGATCAATTTGCGCGGCGGCCTTCTGAATCGCCCCGTCGAGCTTGTGCTGCTGGACGATCAAAGCCGCGAAGAAGACGTCCGGCGGCATTACCGCCATTTCATTGAAGACGACCCGGTGGATCTTGTTCTCTCCCCCTACGGCACCCCCCTGACGCTGGCGGCGTCTGAAATCAGTGAGCGCAACGGGTATGTCATGCTCGCCAGTGCGGCTTCGGGCAATATCCTTTTCAATCGCGGCTACCGGGGACTTTTCGGTGTCTACGCCCCGGCCAATCGTTATTTTATCGGCCTGGTGGATCTGATGGCCCGCCATGGGTTGCAAACCGTGGCGATTTTGCATGAAGACAACCCCTTCAACCGTGATGTGGCCGAAGGCACGGAGTCGTGGGCGCGCAAATTCGGTCTGCAGGTGGTCATGCGGCGCAGTTTTTCGGAAGTCCCACGGGATTTGCCCGATGCTGTCGCCGAATTGCACCAGGGGTTTCCATCGACGGACGGATTGATTTTTTCAGCCTATTCCCCCAATTGCTATCGCCTGATCCAGATTCTGGCGGAACGCGGGTGGCGCCCGCCGGTCATCGCACAAACCATTGCGCCGATTCACCCGGATTATTACACCAAGGCCGGCCCGGCGGCAGAAGGGGTTTTCGGGCCCTCCCAATGGGAACCGGACGAACGGGTGCCGTTTCCGGGAACGCAGCAATTCATCCATGATTTCGAGGCTGAAACGGGTCTAAAGCCTTCCTATCATGCCGCGGCAGGATACACGGCCTGCCAAATTCTGGAGAAGGCGGTCACCAGCACCGGCACGCTCGACCAGGAAACCCTCCGCAATTTTATTGCCTCCATGGACTCCGTAACGGTGCTCGGGCGGTTCAAGGTCGATCACCGGGGGATGCAAATCGGCCACAATCCTTTTTTGATTCAGTGGCAAGACGGCGAGAAACAAATCGTTTATCCACGCAAACTGCAAACCGCCGATCCGCGCTTCTAACCATGGCCACTTCACTTCACCGTCCCCCTATACGGATTCCCAACCGAATCGTCTATTGGATCATCATACCGGTTGTCGGTGTGGGGATCCTGTTTGCCATGTTGTTCATCCGCTACACGACCCCGACCCTGGCCAGGCAAATCACCGATCAAATCGACAGCAATCTCAAGCTGGCTTCCGAATTGGGGCTTGAAGCGTGTGAAGATCGTTTCAACTACCTGCTCGAACTGCGTCTGGAAGACGACTTGGCCATGAATGCCGCCCTGAAAAGGGAGGCCCTGGAGGAAATCACCGCCACCACCAGCGCCTTTCGAAATATTCACGCCTTGGTGATCGAAGACAATCAAACCATTGTCGAGAGCTCACAGCCCCTGAAGCAGAATACCATTGCCGCTTTCGATCTTCCCCTGCGGACCGAAACGGTGGTTTCCTACCGCCTATTGGATCGGCCGGTGCGGATGCACTATCGGTTTTTTCCATTCTGGAACTGGCAGATCATCACGTACATCGAACAGAATGACTATCTCGGACCCGTTCAACTGGTGGAACGCAGTATTTACTTCGGCACCTTCGGGGTGCTGTTGCTCCTCATCACCACACTGACGGTGGTTTTCCGGAAATTCGTGGCCCTGCCGCTCAAACATTTGGTGGCCGGCACACACGCGGTGGCCGAAGGCCACTATCAGGCCCTTCCTGAAAGAGGCAATGACGAGATCGGGCAGTTGGTCTACGACTTCAACCAAATGATCGCCAGTTTATCCGCCAAGGATGATGAACTGAAAAATATGCTGCGGGAAGTACGCCAGACCGAGGAACGTTTTCGTACCTTGTTTGAAAGCGCGCCCATTGGATTTGGCTTGATCGAGGCCAACGGACGTATTCTGGAAGCCAACGATGCCATGTACCGTCTGTTGGGTTTCGGCGACGATCAAACCCCATCGGGTCTGAATTTTAGTGATTTCTTCCGCCGTCCCGAAGATGCCGAACGGTTTTGCGGTGGATTCACGAAAGAGCCCTCGTCGCCGAAATGTGAATGCGATCTTGTGCGGCCCGACGGACAACGCTGGACAGCCCGCTTGACGGCCAGTTCCTTTACATTGGCAGGAGAGTCGCTCATGCTCGTCATTGCCGAGGATGCTTCCCGTGAGCTGAAGCTCGAGGCGCAGCTGCAGCGTGCTCAGAAAATGGAAGCCATCGGCACGCTAGCCGGTGGGGTGGCGCACGACCTGAACAATATTCTTGCGGCCACGGTGGGCTATCCGGAAATGCTGCTGATGGATCTACCGGAGGACAGCCCGCTGAGACAGCCGCTGGAGGCCATTAAGCATTCCGGTCAAAAAGCCGCTGTGATCGTCCAAGATTTGCTGACGATGGCCCGCCGCGGCATATCGGTCAGCGAAGTGATCAACCTCAATGCCATCGTTGACGAGTACCAGAACGGATCAGAGTACAAACGTCTTGAAAAGAACCATCCTGATATCCATCTCGATGTCCACCTGACCAACGATCTTTTCAATATCAGCGGTTCGGTGGTGCATTTGTCCAAGACGTTGATGAACCTTGTCTCCAATGCGGCGGAAGCCATGCCGGAGGGCGGCACCATCACGGTAACGACTGAAAATCGCTATGTGGACTACCCCATCGGCAACTACGATGCCGTGCCGGAAGGCGACTATGCCGTCCTCCGGGTCGCCGATCGAGGCACGGGCATTGCTAGGGCAGATCTCGATCATATTTTCGAACCTTTCTTTTCACGCAAGAAAATGGGCGAAAGCGGCACCGGACTTGGCATGGCGGTGGTCTACGGAACGGTCAAGGACCATCAGGGATTCATTGACGTTTATAGTGAGGTGGGCCGGGGAACGACCTTTACGCTCTATTTCCCGATCACCCGCGAACGGACCGGAGACGCCGTCCCGCTGCAATCCCTTGACAACCTGAAAGGATGTGGGGAAACCGTTCTGGTCGTCGATGACATGGCGGCCCAACGGCAGATTGTGGCCGATATGCTCACGCGGCTGGGGTACCGCGCCGTCACCGTGGCGAGCGGCGAAGAGGCTGTCGCATATGTCAAAAACGCCCCGCCCGATTTGCTGGTGCTGGATATGATCATGGATCCGGGCATCGACGGTTTGGAAACCTACCGCCGCATCGTTCAGATGAACCCCGGTCAAAAAGGCATCATCACCAGCGGTTTCTCCGAAACAAACCGGGTTCGTGAAGCCGAAGCCCTGGGCATCGGCAAGTATCTGAAAAAGCCCTTTACCATAAGGCGCCTGGCGGAAGCGCTGAAGGCGATCGTGGCAGACGCGAATTAGCCGTCGCCATCCATTTCCGGCATGATCAGATCCAGGACGATATCGATGGCACCCCCCCTTTCGGTCACGGCATCGACTGCCTGCGGACCGTTTCGCGACACAAGCACCCGCCGCCACGTGTTTCCGCCACGGCCTTGCCGACCGTAATGACCCTATCCTCATGATCGGCCAAGAGCATGTTCCTCGATTCGCGCCTGCCTCATCTCCGGTAAAGATCCCGTGCTTGGATGCCATCAGGCCTCTCCTTGGGCCGGCAAGCCGGTGCATGAATTTCCCCTAAAGTCACACTGAAAAAGGCCAATATAGAGAACAGCGGGTATCAATTGCCGACGGTTGATCTATGGAAAACCATCATCCGATCAGCTTCCTCCGGCCGGTGCGTCAGGTCCGGAGGCTAAGAACTTGCGATCAACCGACAACGACCATGTTCGATCACGGTCCTTTAAGGAGAGATAGCTATGGTTTCTAAGCGGTCCCTGAAGTTCAAGTTGATTACACTGGGTGTGATATTGTCCATCGCCCCCTTGGGGGTGGTTGCCGTCAGCACATTTTATCAGAATCGGCACATGGCCGGTGCGGCGGCGGACGGCCTGTCACAGCTGGCCCACGCCAATTTGACCAACACGGTCAGCGGCATCCGGACTATGGTGGCCACCCAGAACGAAGTGCTCCAGGAGGCCGTCATCAGCGATCTCAACGTGGCCCGGCGCGTGATGCGGGACGGGGGGAACCTGAGCCTCGATTTCTCGGAAACAGCCACCTGGCAGGCCGTCAATCAGTACACCAAGGCATCGACATCCATCGACCTGCCGCACATGACGCTGGGCGGCGAATGGCTGGGCCAGAACGCGGATCCGGGGATTCCTACCCCCCTGGTGGACGAGGTGAAACTGCTGGTGGGGGGGACCTGCACGGTCTTCCAGCGCATAAACGAAGCCGGGGACATGCTGCGGGTGGCCACCAATGTCGAGAAACTGGACAAGACCCGGGCCATCGGCACCTACATTCCGGCCGTCAACCCGGACGGCCAGCCCAACCCGGTGGTGTCGACCCTTTTGGCGCGCAAAACCTTCCATGGGCGTGCCTATGTGGTCAATGCCTGGTACATTACGGTTTACGAGCCGGTGTTCAACAACGACGGCGACATGATTGGCGCGCTCTACTTCGGTGTAAAACAGGAGAGTACCCCGGCCATGCGGGAAGCGTTGCTGAAAATAAAAATCGGTGAAACCGGTTATGTATGGGTGCTCGATTCCAAGGGCAACTACGTGATGTCCCAGGACGGGAAGCGCGATGGCCAGAACATCATGGGTGCCAAGGATGCCGACGGCCGGTTGTTTATCAAAGACATCATTGAAAAGGCGCTGAGTTCGCCGGAGGGTGAAATTTTCGACAGCGTCTACCAGTGGAAAAACGAGGGGGATGACACCGCGCGCACGAAACTCAGCAAGGTGGTCTATTTCAAACCCTGGGACTGGGTTATCGGAGCGGGCACCTTCGAGGATGAATTTTTTGCAGCCCGTGACACCATCCAGGCCGACAGTCGTGCCAGCATGCAGATCCTGTTTGTGCTGATCGCCGTGGCCCTGGCGCTTTCACTGACCCTTTGGACCGTCATGGCCGGCCGGGTCGGCAAGAAGCTGTCGGCCTTTACGACCCACATGCAGGGGGCTTCGGATGAAGTGGCCTCGGCCGCCGGCGAAGTGTCCTCGGCCAGCCAGTCGCTGGCGGAAGGGTCTTCCCAACAGGCGGCCAGCCTCGAGGAAACATCCGCGTCGTTGGAGCAAATGGCGGCCATGACCAAGCAAAACGCCAATAACGCCAACCAGGCCGATACGCTGATGAAGGATGCCAACCAGACCATCGCCACGGCCAACAGTACCATGGATCGTATGACCGTTTCGATGAACAGTATCACCCAGTCGGGTGAGGAGACCCAGAAAATTGTCAAAACCATCGACGAGATTGCCTTCCAGACCAATCTGCTCGCCCTGAATGCGGCTGTCGAAGCGGCCCGGGCGGGTGAGGCCGGGGCCGGGTTTGCGGTGGTGGCCGATGAAGTGCGCAACCTGGCCATGCGGGCCGCCGATGCCGCCAAAGACACCTCGCGGCAAATCGAGGAATCGGTCAAACAGATCAAAGAAGGTGCTGAGCTGGTGGATGTTACCAACAAAGCCTTCGATGAAGTGGCGGTGCAGGCCGACAAGGTGACCCATCTGATCGGCGAAATTGCGGCGGCCTCCACCGAACAGGCCCAGGGGATCGTGCAGGTCAACACCGCTGTGAGCGAAATGGACCGGGTGGTGCAGCAGAACGCCGCCACGGCCGAGGAGTCCGCTTCGGCTTCCGAGGAGATGAACGCCCAGGCCGAACAGATGAAAAGCATGGTTCATGACATGGTGGCGTTCGTGGAAGGCGGATCGGATGGCGCCGCGCCTGCGGCGGCGGATTCGGCGTCCCGCCGGCTAAGACCGGCGCCGCGCCGCAAGGTGACGGGGGACACTGTCCCTGAAGGGGTATCAAGGCCTCTCGACGACGTTTAGTTCGGACGGCATGACGGCCGGTGGCATGCTCCAAACGATTGAAAGGGCGAACCGTTCGGTTCGCCCTTTCAATCGTCTTACGCAAACAATTCTGCCTTTCAGAATGGATAGCCGTTATGGCAACTGCTCAATCCAACTCCCGCCGTTCAGCCATTTTTCGTGCAGTTTGGACAATTGACCTGTTCCCTTGACCGTGTTCAAGAAATTACGGACCCAGTTGATCAGCAAGGCATCTTCCGCCATGGCGATGCCCAGCGGTTCGAACGTAAGGGGCGATTTCCCGGCGGACAAGCCCTTGTCCCGGTTGCGGTAGGCCGCAAAGGCGCAAAACGGCAGGTCGGCCACCATGACATCCGCTTTGCTGTTCAAAAGGAGATTGATCGCTTCGTCATAAGAGGCAGTGGTTGTGAGTTTCGCCTTGGGCATCAGGGTTTCGGCAAACGTCGCGCTGGTGGAGTTCGCCAGGGTGGCGACGGTCACCTCCGCTGCGTTCAGGCCGTTGGCATCCTGCAGTTCGGCGTAGCGTTTTTCCAGGGCCAGGATGCCTTTACCGGAAACGTAATAGGGCCCCACAAAAGCGACCTTGCGGTTGCGGGCCGGCGTGATGGTCATGCCCGAGATAACCATATCCACCTTGCCGGCTTCCAGCGCCGGCAGGAGTTCGCCAAACGGCATCCTGGCGAATTGGATGTCGACCCCCAGACCTTGCGCCATGGCCCTGGCGATATCGATATCCAACCCGATGAGATCACCTTTTTTGGTCGTGGCCGTCATGGGGGGCTGCTCACCGCTGGTCCCGACGACCAACTGCCCTTTCGCCATGATGCGGTCCAGCACCGGTCCGGCAGCGGCATTGACGACGGAAAAAAGGGCTATCAGGCTGACTACCATGAGGCAAACAGCGGTTTTACGCATGGACGGCTCCTTTGTTGGAAAAAGTGGGAGGGGAAAGTGCTGCAAATGAAACAGTTTGTTACGCATACCGGTTTTGCGTGATTTTCTCAACAGGGTATTCGAGGGATGGCGCGCGTGGTGCCAGGCGGTTTCTTGCCAAGACGATCGGTGGGGTCCTGCTCACGGCCATTTGGGGGCTTTCGTCCCTGGCGTGCAACAGGATGATTGGGCTATAAGCGCGATGCCAGGGTGCTATCCGAAAACACCGCTGCGGATCCGGTTGCGTCCGGCGATTTTGGCCTCGTAGAGCTTCGCATCGGCCGCGGCCACAAACTGGGTGACGGTTTTTTCACCGTCCATGTGCGTGTAGCTTTGGAGACCGATACTGGTGGTGACCGCCAGCGTCTGTTGTTGAAAGCGGAAGGTGTGGGACGCAATGATGTCCCGCAATTTTTCACAAAATTGCAGCGCAGATTCGCGGCCGGCTTCGGGGAGAATGATGGCGAACTCGTCGCCGCCATAGCGGGCCAGCAGATCGGATTGCCGGATGTTGCGGCTGGTCACGGCCACGAATGCGTTCAGGATGGCATCGCCGGCCGGGTGGCCGAAGGTGTCGTTGATCGTTTTAAACTGGTCGATGTCCAGCAGGGCCAGTGACAGGGGCCGCCGGTAGCGCAGGGCGCGGCTCATCTCGCGTTTTAAGGACTCCTGAAAATAGGGCCGGTTAAAGGCCTGGGTCAGGTCGTCCACGGTCATCAGACGATAGATGTCTTCATGAAACTTGCTCTCCGTGTTGCTGCCGGAGAGATATTTAAGAACGGTTTCCCCCAGGTGCAGCCGATCGCCGTCCTTCAGGGCGGCGCGCTGTACACGGTGGCCATTGACAAACACCCCGTTGGTCGCGTCGAGATCGCAGACCGTCGTCTCCTTGTGTGTCACCGTGATTCTGGCATGCCGGCGGGATACACTGTCTTCGTCGAGGTGGATATCGGCTGCCAGGTCGCGTCCGATGATCGCTTCGGGCTGCTGCAGATAGTAGGCCTTCCCGAGGTTGCCGCCAAAGACGACCACCAGGGCCGGCGGCGTGGTGACAATGCCGTCGTATAAATCGACAGGGCCGTCGATCGATATGGTTTCCTGGTCTTTCGACATGGGCCTCCTTGTCAAGATGCGGCAGATTGACAGGCGTGGTGCCAACCGATCGCATTGGCTTGTTTCAGGCCATGGGTGCACTGTGGCACATAAAAGCGAATCAATCAAATTTTGACGGTTTCGTAAAAAATCCGATATCCGCGTTACGCGTATCCCTCGTCATTGCGGCGTACGAAAAGTACGCCTCTTTCCTCGGGATTCGCAAGCCTTGATCTCGAATATTTTACGAAACCGTCCTGAAACATGCGTTTTACGAGTCCATCAATTTTAGCAGCAAACACCGGTTTCTTTTCGGCACCGGATGTGTGTTTGTCATTGACAAAAAAAGGCTTGTTTGACAATTAATAATTATTATCATTTAGGTCAGGATGCTTACTCTTTAGCGAAAGTGACGGCAGTGGTACACTACGACCCGGAAAAAAGATTCGCGGCAATCGTTCAAAAATTGCGCGAGAGCCGTCATAAACTCACCCCCCAGCGTTTGGCGGTCGCCAGGGTTCTGGCCACGAGCGAAGGGCATCCCGGTGTCGATGCCATATACGATAAATTGCAGGACGACTTTCCCACCATGAGCCTGGCAACCGTTTATCGCAACGTCATGCTGATCAAATCCCTGGGAGAGGTGCTCGAGCTCGGTTTTCCCGAGGGCGGCAATCGCTATGACGGCAACAAGCCGTATCCTCATCCGCATCTGATTTGCATGCAGTGCAAAAAAATCATCGATCCGGAGCTGGCCAGCCTGAAGGATTTGACCCGGGAAGTCATGGCAGCCAGCGGCTTCAAAATCGTGACCCACCGGATGGACTTTTTTGGCATTTGTCCGGATTGTCAATCCCGTTGATCCATGGCACTGATTTTTTTCTGACGCCAAATGACAATTCGGAATCGGTCACATGTCTTCCACGCGATAATGTGCATGGAAGACGGAGCGAACACACCGGTTGCATTTCCCGCTCGCATGTGGTTTTCGGTATGCATCCCTTTTTCAAGACCGACGAATCATCATCAACCAATTCAAGGAGGACACCCATGGCAAAAGCATCCAAAGAAACACGCCGCAAAAAAGTCATCGAGGTACTCAACAAGGCCCGCGCTATGGAGTTGCAGGCCATCTACCAGTACATGAACCAGCATTATAACCTGGACGACATGGATTACGGCGAGCTGGCCGCTAAAATGAAGCTGATCGCCATCGACGAAATGCGGCATGCGGAGATGTTCGCCGAGCGTGTCAAAGAGCTTGGCGGCGAGCCGGTCACCGGACACGACGGTAAGATTGCCAAAGGACAGAAGGTCGAGGGAATGTTTCCGTTCGATGCCAAACTGGAGGACGATACGATCGACGAATACAACCAGTTTGCCCTGGTGTGTCGCGAAAACGGTGACAGCATCAGCATGAAGATTTTCGAAGACATCATCGACGAAGAGCAGATCCATTACAATTACTTCGACAATGTGGACGGCCATATCAAGAAGCTGGGCGATACGTTCCTGGCCAAAATTGCAGGGACACCATCCTCCACCGGTTTGGGGAACAGTGGTTTTGCCGTCAGTGGCGGTGGCGAATAGGGTAGGGATATCGGAAATCGGCCGGCCGGGGGTCATTTCTTGACAGATTGACCTTGACGCTGCAGATCTCCCCCCAACAGCTTCTGATGACGGAAACCGGGGTCAGGGCAAACCGCCCAGCCCCGGTTTTATACGTTGTCCCTCCATCGGCCCTATCGATTGTTGAACAAGGTCTTATCGCTCCGCTGTGAGGCGACCGTTGCGGCATGGCCCCATCGGCGCCATATCATGAAAACCACCTGAAAAACTCAAGAATTATGGTGACTTGCCGATATAGTAATAGCATTGCTGCGCGTTTGAACCGGTCGGCAAACACCGGTTAAGGCGCGTGACAGCCAATTTAACGGAAAATAACCGCGGTCATTGAATCGATGGCAAACAGATATTTCATTGTCCTAACGGGGTTGTTTATGATTGCCGCTCTGGCGGCAACCCTCCGGGGAAGGCCAGACCTTTTCCCGACGGAAGCGCGTTCCACCCCATCCAATATGGTGCGGAAACAGGTCGACCCGCCAACGGATGCGGCTATCGTTGTCTATTACCACGAACGGCGTCCGTATTATGTCCCTACGCCCAATCAGGTGCACGGCCTGATTGCCGACCGCGTCAACTGGGTCTTCAAACCGGCAAAAGATTTTCAAGTGATCCGTTTCAGCGACATGCCCCCCGGCAACAACCGCTATCTTATCTGCAGTCGGAAAATCGAAGAAATGACGCTGCTGCGACTGAACAGGGCCATCAAGGATTATCTGCTCGGCAGCATGGCACCGAATCCGACGGGAATGGCAGCGACCCCATGAGCAATCGGAATATCAGTGTTCTGACGGCGATTTTGTTCGCCCTATCCTTCGGTCTTTTCGTCATGGTTTACGAAAAGCATGCTCTGATCCAGGCCCAGGAGCGCATCGAAACCCATGCCCGCATCATCGAAGACGCCATGTGGAACTACAATCACCTCGGGGCCTCGGAATACCTGGCGCTGGCGGCCGATACCGACAGCTATGCGTCTTTGACGGCGACGCACCACAACGGCGACATCTTTCAGGAAATCCGGCCCGAGAACGCCAACGCTTTTGAAAAACTTCTGATTCGCTTGGGCCTGATCCCGCGGGTGCCGCTAATGGCGCGCGTGGAATACAGAGGCAACGTTATCGGTTGGGTCGAGGCGATCTGGCTGCCCGGTTCGATCTATGTTTATACCTATGTGTTTTTCGCCGCGCTTTTGGTTTATAGCGTTATTTTTCTCTACATGCGCGTTTTAAGGGCTAAGCATGTTCTGGAAGATGGCGTCGAAGAGCGCACGGCCGAGCTTGTGAACGCCAATCGGGCGCTGAAACGGGAAATCGACGAGCGGATTTCCGCCGAAGCGGCGCTACGGGCCAGCGAAGAAAAATACCGCTTGCTGGCGGTCAACATCAACGACGTGATCTGGACCATGGATCTGGAGATGAATTATACCTACATCAGCCCGGTGGTCACCAGGCTGCACGGCTGGGACGCCGATGAAATCGAGTCCCTCACTCTGGATCAGATCGTCGACGCCTCATCGATGGAAATGGTGACCAACCTGTTGACGGATCACCTCGCAAAGGGTGAAAAAACGGGAGATTACAACGTGACGGTGATGATAGAGCTTGATCTTTTCCGTAAGGACGGCACCACATTCCCTGCGGAAGTGACGGTATCTTTCGTCCTTGGAGATGATGGCTATCCTGTCGGTATCATGGGCGTCACCCGGGATATTACCGAGCGCAAGAAAACAGAAAAAGAAAAGCAGGAACTCCAGACGCAGCTGGAGCGATCCAAGAAAATGGAGTCGCTGGGCCTGCTGGCCGGGGGTGTCGCCCATGATCTGAACAATGTGCTCTCCGGGATTGTCAGTTATCCGGACATGCTGCTGATGGATCTGTCGCCGGAGAGCCCGCTCAGGGCACCCATCGAGACCATAAAAGAGTCGGGGCAAAAGGCGGCGACGATTGTGCAGGACCTGCTGACCCTGGCCCGGCGGGGTGTCGTGGCCCAGGAGACGCTCAACCTGAATGCCATCATCGATACCTACCGGGCCTCGCCGGAACATGAGAAGATCATGGCCCACCACCCGGGCACCCGGATCGATTTCCGGCTTGATCCGCATCTGTTCAATATCAAAGGCTCGTCCGTCCATTTGAAGAAACCCCTCATGAACCTCATTGCCAATGCGGCGGAAGCCCAGCCGGTAGGGGGCCTCATCGAGATCTCCACGGAAAGCCGGTTTCTGGACTACCCGATTCGGGGATACAATACGGTCAACGAGGGGGAATATATCCTGCTGCGGGTCAAGGACAGCGGCGAGGGCATCGGCGCCGAGGACCTCGACCACATCTTCGAGCCTTTTTATACCAAGAAGAAAATGGGGCGCAGCGGCACGGGCCTTGGATTGGCGGTGGTGTGGGGGACGGTGCAGGATCACCATGGCTACATCGATGTGACCAGCACGAAGGGGGATGGCACGACCTTCGACCTCTATTTTCCGCTGTCGCGCGAAAGGGTCACGGAAAAGAGCCTCGGCCTCGATCTGGCGAGTATCAAAGGCAACCGGGAGACCCTTCTGGTGGTCGATGATATGGAAAGCCAGCGCAAGATTGCCGCGCATCTCCTCGGTCATCTCAATTACCAGATACACACGGTGGACAGTGGCGAAGCCGCTGTGCAGTTTCTAGAGAAAAACACCGTGGACCTGGTGATCCTCGACATGCTCATGGGGATCGGCATGGATGGCCTGGAAACCTACCAGGAGATCCTCAAACGGCATCCGGGCCAGAAAGCCATTATCGCCAGCGGGTTTGCCGAAACGGAGCGGGTGAAAGAAGCGCAGCGTCTCGGCGCCGGCGCCTACATCAAGAAACCCTATGTCATCGCCACCCTTGGACGCGCCATTAAAGAAGAACTGCGCACCTGACGCGCAGGGTGATCACCGTATCACTTGCCTGGCCGGATGTGATCCGGGGCCCCTGTCGCGATTGAGCGCACCAGATCGCTAACCGTTGTCGACGCCCTCATGCGATGGTATGCTGTCAGCGCAATGGTGATGACCCCCTCAAGGAGGTGACGAATGCCGATCGATGAACAGCCGCAGAATAAACCGGATAGCGACCGTCCTCGCGTCGTCATTCTGGCCACCGGGGGCACGATCGCCGGCACGGCCGCGTCCGGCACCCAGGCCGGCTATGCCTCCGGTCAGGTCAGCGTCGAAGCCATGATCGATGCCGTGCCGGGGATTCGGGATCTGGCGGATGTCCAGGGCGCGCAAATCGCCAATGTCGGTTCCCAGGACATGACCTTTGCAATCATGATTGAACTGGCCTGCCGCATCAATAGCCTTCTGGCAGACGGCGCCGTAAGCGGTATCGTGGTGACCCACGGTACGGACACCATGGAAGAAACCGCCTATTTCCTGAACCTGACCGTCAAAAGCCAAAAGCCCGTCGTTTTGACGGGCGCCATGCGCCCCGCCACCGCCGTGAGTGCCGACGGCCCCCTGAATCTCTACAATGCCGTTGCCGTGGCGGCCGATCCTGAAGCTGCCGGACGTGGGGTGCTGGTGGTGATGAACGACTGGATCCATGGGGCCCACTCCCTGACCAAAACCAATACGACCTCGGTGGAAACCTTTCTCTCGCCCATCAACGGCCTTATCGGGACGGCCAATTACGGCAAGACCCAGTATTTTCGCCGGCCCTTTCGGCGGCATACCGATACCAGCGAGTTCACGGTGGCGAATGGCACCGCCATGCCGCGGGTGGATATCCTGTATGCCTGTGCCGATATGCCGGCTGATCTGGTGGACTGTTCGGTATCCCGGGGCGCCCGGGGTATTGTGATCGCCGGTGACGGCAACGGCAACATGAATGCCGCGACCATCGCCAGCGCCTCCCGGGCGGCCGCGCAGGGCACGGTTATCGTCCGCAGTTCCCGGGTGCCCACGGGCACGGTCAGCCGCAACGTGGAGATCGATGACGACCGCTACCAGTTCGTTGTTTCCGATGAGCTCAACCCCGCCAAGGCGCGCATCCTGCTGATGCTGGCGCTTATGAAGGAGCGCAGCCTGGACGCGCTGCAGCAACTGTATTACGCATACTGATTCCTATCTTAGGTTTTGCCCAGGCGAACGACAGCGTCGTCCATGACCTTTCAGCGGGTCGAATGTTCCCCCTCCGATACGTTTTATATTGACGAAAAGCGATGCTTTGGTTAGTTCGTATGCTAAC
>Ga0180434_10002784_pt1 | contig 22784 bp, 21 predicted proteins | sample SS_ome_7_FD_132453 | JGI IMG/M metagenome (GOLD analysis project Ga0180434, IMG submission 132453) | Hypersaline lake sediment archaeal communities from the Salton Sea, California, USA - SS_1_D_2 metaG | ecosystem: Environmental > Aquatic > Non-marine Saline and Alkaline > Hypersaline >...
CCCGACTCCGCCTTGGCGCGAAGATCGCCTCCGGCGAGCTCCACGGCCCTCGAAAACGCACGCCTGGCCTCGGGAATATGCTCCGCCCGGGCGTATACGCGTGCGGCGCCGTACCAGACGTTTGGGTTGGCGGGGGGTTAGCCTGATCGCCCCTCGCCGGACAGGGAGCGCTGGTGAGGGTGGGCGGTGTGGGTGGGGGCGTTCTCCATGAACTCGGTACCCACCGAGAGTGCCAGGCCGCTGCAATCGACGAGCTTGGCTTCGAGGACGGGGTGCAGGTAGAGGGTGCTTTCGCCCCAGCGCTGAGTCAGGCAGCTTTGGCAGTGAGGCCGACGGAAAGAGAGGAAACCCGTACCGTCCAATGCAATGACGAACTTGCCGGAGAGGCGGCAAGCATCGAGTGCTTTCATGCGGATGAGCCGTCGGACGCACTCGGTTCGCAGCCGGGCGACTGCCGCCGAGCCGACATGACCGATAAAATGATCCAGGGTTTTGTGCACCGGCAGCGTTTGCTGACCGCTGCCGGCCGGCCGATTGACGTTTTCGAGGACATGCGTTTCGGGATCGCGCAGCTCGCAGTCGAGTTGGCGGCGGCTGCCGAGCTTGCAGCAGAACAGCAGCAGGCCCCACCACATGAGGAACTTCTTGTCGTACTCGATGAAGGGCAAGAAGCGGGTGTCGGGCAATTGCTCGAGCCGGGCATTGAATCGGGGCCGGAAGTGGCGATCGTCCTGACGAACACATCGCCCAGCTCTACGACCTTCCCTTCTTCCGGCGTCGTTCGGTCACGTGTGTTTTGACCTGCGCGACGGCCAACTGAGAGATCTCCTGAGTGAGCCGTTTGAGTCGCCGATGCTCCCGTATCCATCCTTTGACCTCCTCGACTAGTTCCAAAGGCACGTAGACGGTGCGCGTTTTGCCCTCCTGGAGAATAGCACCCTGAGGTAATGGGTTGCCTTCTCCGTGTCCGGACTCCGGGCAGGCCGAGCAATCAGAAGATATCCTTGGCGATTACTATCGCGAGCAGGATCGCAAGTGCTCCTCCCGACAACATAGCAGCACCACCCCAGTACAAACGGAAACCCCTGACATCGGTGAACCAGTCTCTCGTCTTCCAAACCGGACGCCAGTGTCTCCGATTGAACGACGGTCCTTTGGGAGCCGACTCTGCCCCGTACCCGGCCAATGCGAGATAACTCAGGACCATGCCTGCGACGATTGCGATCGCACCGACCAGGAACAATATAGGAGCGAACCATGAATGCACTTGTCGGACCCTCCCAGCAATGAGCGGTAAATGCCGGCCATGATGCCATTCGTAGATTCCTTTCAATCAGCAGTCGGAAATCCGGCAGCCCGTTCCAGACGGGGTGCGTTACAGAGGCCCTGCCCCAAGCTTCGGCTTCGCCTACCACAGGGGGCAGGGCTGCTTTGGTATTTGCCTGGCCCGGGAAATGACGCGTCTCGGACCAGCCGGGAACAAGCCGCGCCGGCTCTCCTTATTGTGCCTCGGCCGCCCGTCCTTAGACCGACGGCACTTCCGGCAGGGTCGAGAAAGCCGTGGGAAGCCGCCACTCGAAAACCCACATTGAGGTAGCGGTAGCCGGGAAGGTACCTGTAACGGTACGCGCAACGGGCGTAAGACGGAGGGTTGAACCACGACCCGCCGCGAAGCACCCGGGGGCCGTCGGCTTCGAGGCTCTCGCGCCCGTCGTCGGCCCTATATGGATAGTCTCGATACAGGGTGCTGCACCATTCCCAGACGTTTCCCGCCATGTCCATGATCCCGTAGGGGCTCGCCACCTCTGGATAGAGACTGACGGGCGTGGTCGTCCAGTCACCTTTGCCTTCATACGTGTTGGCTAGCTTCCTGTCGAACTCGTTTCCCCAGGGCCATTTCCTTTGATCCCGCCCCCTGGCGGCCTTCTCCCATTCCGCCTCGGTGGGCAAACGATAGTCCCGTCCCGTCGTCTGGCTCAGCCACCGACAATATGCCTGGGCTTCGTGCCAAGAGACATACACGACCGGTTGGTTCGCCATGTATGGTTCGAGCACACCGCCCTTCCAGTGATCAGGCGGGCGGAAACCCTCAGCCTTCACAAAGCGCTCATACTGGGCATTCGTCACCGCGTACTTGGCGATGGCGTACGCGTCGCAGCTCACGCTGTGTACCGGCTTCTCATCATACTCCTCTCCCCCCATCGTGAACTCACCTGAGGGGATTGTAACCATCTCATCGCAAGTTCCGTGGCTCCCCGATCCCAGCAAGGATGCAGCCCACGGCGTAGCGGGATTCAATCTCACCGGCCTGTCGCATTTTCCGCTGCAACACCTTCTGCATCTGACAGTAGAGCCGGCCACTCTCGGCTTCTTCCGGCGCCACATCCAGCTCCCCGCGTTCCTCAGTCGTTACGAGACCCGCGAGATTGCCCATCAGCCAGCCGTAGTTCTTCTCGCCCCCCATCCTACGGTAGAATCCACGCATCTCCGTCGGACGGGGATCGTTCGGAGAGCACAGGTAGGCGCATAGGCCATCCATGACGCTTGCACGCAGCTCAATATCAACCACTGCGCCTTCGGCCAGGCACCTGCCGGCCAGCAAGTAGCGCACCAAAAGGGGCTGCTCTGCGTCGTTCATGCACGCTCGAATGAGATCTCCCGACGGCCCCATGCTTATGTAGAGAAGTAAAACCTCGCGCCATTCGGAATCAAAGAGATGACTAAGCAGGCTCTGGAGTCTCTCGGATTGGGCCCGCAAGGCAGCCGCCGTCAAGTATTCATGAAAAGTCAGATGTGAGAAGCCAACCACGGGCTCCCCCACCTCATCCAATCCTTTCTCAACAAGGATCCCACTCTCTTCAAAGATGTCGTCGAGTAGAGTGCCGGCTCGCTTCGCACACTCTTGAGCACGCTGCTCAGGGTCCTCGGGCAAGTGAGCGGATATAAACTCAGGCAGCCTGGCGGCAACTGTGGCTTCGACCTCGTCTCGGCGGATGACGGTGTGCCCTTCCCCTTCACGCCGGCGCACCTGCATAGTTACCGCGACGTCCTGCAGCAATTGCGTCTTCTGGGCGAGCTTGAGGTCATCGGGGCGGGCGGTCCGTGCAAGGCCTGCATCAGCCCGCTTCTTCGCCTGCCAGCGTTCCGTGAGGATCTCGACGCAGTCGCGGTACAGGATATGACGCTGCTCGGGGAGATCCTTAACCAAGTGCACCAGGACAATGAGCGAGAGCAGCAACGGATTGGTCGTTAGAGCCCGCAGGCCTTCGTTTCTCTCAAGGTTTGCGTGCAGCCGCTCGGCTTGGATTTCGTACTTTCTGCGAATATCGGCGAGTTCTTGCTCGCCCATCCCCAAACACTCACCGAGGGCCATTGCCTGGTAGTGACGGGTAACCAGCTCGCGTACCGCTTCGTCGTTCAAATCCCTCACGTTACGCACGGTGAAACTGTGCCGATCCAGCTGTCCCTCATAGCCGACAACGCGCGTTGAAACGACAAACCGGTTGTCCGGATGGTCATACATGTTGGCCATATCCGCGATCAGGCGTCCCATCTTGCCCCGCGCCGCGCGGTCTCCCAGCTCGTCGAATCCGTCCAGCATAACGAGGCAGTTACCCTTCCGGAGTCGTCTTTCCAAGAAGCCTTCCGGGTAGCGACTGCGAAGCTCTCCGGGCAGAGTGGAGACTATGCCGTCCAGCAAGCGCTTACCCTCGGGCCAGGAGCTCACATCCGAGAGCAAGCCAAGCGGCACGAGTATGGGAAATGGCCTCTTCTTCCAGCCCAATCGTCTTCTGACGATTCCGGTGTCGTCTCCGTCCTTTCTGTTGTTCCTCAGGCTCCTCGCGCACGAAATGGCCAGGTAACGCAGAAGAGTGGTCTTCCCGGAGCCGGGATCACCCCGTATGACAAGGCGAGTCTGACTCCCGATAGTCGCCCCTATATCCCCGGATGTCGGCTACACCTCCGGGCGCAGCCGTTGCAGGAAGGCCCGAAAGCGGCCCACGCGCAGTTCTTCTCGTGAGATCCAAGCCGCCTCGGAGTCCAGGATGGGGCCGTGCCCCCCCTCCATCACGCGGACCCAGAGAGAGCGGCGTGTACAGATCCTCCAAGCTGACCGCCCGGGGATGCTTCCAACTCGCGGCGACAACGTTAGTCAACAGCAAAGCCAGATGCCGATACTGACCCACTACATCGTTCAGGTACCTTTGGCGGAAACTCCCGGCCTTCCCCCATCGTTGGGCCCAACGCAGGAGAGCGTTTCCCGAACTCGTCAACAAAGGCCGTAGAAGACCGCCCATCACAAATGCCAGCACGGCTACGGCCACAACAATGACGTACGGGACCTTTTCCTGGGTGATCTCCCACCAAGTCGTTGTTGCTGAAGAGTCGGCGGGCTGGGCCCAGAGCGATGCAGCCCCCACGGCCGTGGCGGTGAGGATTACTGAGATCGGCAAGGGGATTGTGTGCAAACCTGTTGGATCTCCCGTCAAGGGACCGGGAACGCTGCCCATGCTGTTGTTTTGGCAGTTATCGAACGTACAAGCGATTCGTCTGGATCTCCACATACACGCCGTGCAGCTCCCCTTCGTGCCTATGCCCGGGGAGCCAAAGCAACGGCGCCTTGTCAGGGATTGTACCGCCCTAATGCGGGACCGGGCAAGCCGGATCCAGTCTGAACCAAAGTATCCCGCTTGGCAACCGTTCACTCGACCGCAGAACCCCGTCCAGCCCCGGGGCAACAGCCGCTGACAAAACGCCACTAAAATCGCGCTTGACCTGTAGTCCTCTCTGACTACCATTGTAGTCAGAAAGGACTACAACGATGCGTGATCTGTTCCTGGGCAAATCAAAGACAAGGGCGGCCATTTTCAGGCTCTTCTTCTCGGCCCCCGACAGGGAGTACTACCTGAGGGAACTGGAACGACTCTTGAATCTACCTGTCGGCAATGTGAGACGAGAGCTTTCCAAGCTCGAAAAAGCGGGGATCTTCAAGAGCCGCCGGGTGGGAAACCTACGCTACTTCTCTGTGGCTACCGAACATCCGCTGTTTCGGGAGTACAGCAGTATCGTCTTCAAGACAATCGGAATCGCCGGGACGCTCGCTTCGGCCCTCGAGGCCGTCGGCTCCGTAAACATCGCCTTTATCTTCGGATCAGTGGCCGAGAAGACGGACCGACCCGGAAGCGACATAGACCTCTTCGTCATCGGCGGCATTGGGTCAAGAAAACTCCATCAATTGATCTCGCCGATCCGGAGCCGACTTGGCAGAGAGATAAATGTCGTACTGTTCGATCGGCGAGAGTTCCGCAACAGGCTTGAGAAGAGGGACCATTTCGTGTCGTCGGTGATGGAGAAGCCCAAGGAGTACGTGAAGGGAAACGAAGATGGGCTTAGAAGACTTGCATCGTGAACGCATAATCCTTTGCTGCGCAGGTTCGTAGTATCATCCGCTCGGATTTCCCGGGTTTCATCTGACCACACTTTGCAGACGAACTGCAAACGCCCTCCAAACCATCTCGATCAAGTAGCTGATAGGCCGAAGACACGGAGCGCAGGGATTGGCTGTCTTGAAAGCGGCATGTCCGCCCGGAGAAGATCGGGATGGACGAGGGGTCCAATAGCTGGTATGGTGAACGAGTGGCACCATCGGGCTCGATGGTGTTCGGCAGCCCTGTTTGCGAAACATGACCGTTGACACAACGTGTTTTCCAAGCCCGAAGGCCTAAGTCGCCGGACCGGCGATAAGGCCCAAGGCCGGTACGGTCGCGCTGGAAACGGCGTGATTTGCTCCCGATATTGGAAGGAAAACATGAGCACGATTCGTATACCCAATCCCGCCCCCTGCGATGGTGGGCGCCTTGACGACCCCACCCCTGCACGCGCCTTGCCCGGCGGCTCTCCGCCGGCCAGTGGCTCCAAGGCCGGTTCGGAACAAGTGGGTGACTCGCCTGTCGGCTCCCCTCTAGCCGGCGACTCCAGCGCCGGTTCCGAGCGTGCCGGCGATTCTTTTGCCGGTGTCTCGGTCTCCGGTTCCACACGTGTCGGTTCTCTTCCCGCCGATTCCGCCGACCTCAAGGACTCCGACGCTTCTCTCCACGACCGCTTCGGCCGCCGCATGGACTACCTGCGCCTCTCCGTGACGGACCGCTGCAACCTTCGCTGCACTTACTGTATGCCGCGGGAGGGCATTGACTGCGTCGACCGCTCGGAAGTGCTCACCTGGGAGGAAATGTACGCCCTCTGCCGGCTCTTGACGGATTGCGGCCTGCGCAAGATCCGCCTTACGGGCGGTGAGCCTTTGGTACGGTCGGGAGTGGTGGGTTTCCTGGCGCGGCTTCGGGACCTGCCGGGACCGCCCGAGAGGCTACTCACAACAAACGCCACGCTCCTGGATCAACACCTAGACGGCCTGACGGAGGCGGGCGTCACGAGGATCAACGTAAGCCTCGACTCTCTGAGGCGGGACGGCTACCGCTCGTTGACCGGCAGGGATCTGCTCGAAGCGGCATGGCGGGGCATAGACGCGGCAGCGGATCGGGGCTTTTCGATCAAGCTGAACGTCGTCGTCATCACGGGTGTAAACGCCGGCGAGATCGCAGACTTCGTAGCTTTGACCAAGGATCGCGACTGGACCGTTCGCTTTATTGAAGCGATGCCATTCGACGGTCTGGGCGGCAATCCCGGCGACTTACTGGACGGAGAGTCAATCCTGGAGCGCATCCGGGACAAGTTTCCAATCGTGCGGGCGGAGCAGGAGCCCATGGCCGTAGAGGAGACATATCGAGTCCCCGGGTATCCCGGCCGCATTGGCCTGATCCGCGGCCACACTCGCACGTTCTGCGGCCGTTGCTCGCGTCTGAGGATCAACGCGGTGGGGCAGATGCGCACTTGTCTCTACGCCGAACCGTCACTCGACCTGCGTGAGTTGCTGCGGGCCGGCACGCCCGCGGAAGAGATCCGGCGCCGAATCATCGAAGCGGTGCGGGACCGCCATTGGGACGGATGGGCCGCCCAGGAGGCGACCGAAGGCCGCGACGCCTGCAGCATGTCGAGGATCGGAGGGTGAGGGCGATCGGCTGAGTGGCCCATGGTGATACTGGCATCGCTATGAAGCCCTGTGGTCACGAGAAACAAGCGCACGCTTGCTGTGGCAAGTAAGGCATGAGCGATTTGCCCGGTGATGGGAAGAGAGATTCGAAGGCGATGGGAACCATCAAAGCCATATGCATCAGCGAGAAGAAGGGGGATCGAAAGGAACCTGTTCCCTCCGCGAAATTGCTTACCGACCACGGTATCGTGGGGGACGCGCACGCCGGGCCTTGGAACCGTCAGGTCTCAATGCTTCCGGCCGAGAGCATCGAGAAGATGCGGCAAAAGATCCTTGATCTGGCCGACGGTGACTTCGCGGAGAACTTCGTAGTCGGCGGACTCGATCTCAGTGGAGTCGCGGTCGGTGACAGATTCAGGGCCGGAAGCGAAGTCTTGCTGGAAGTGACACAGATCGGCAAGGAATGTCACGATGACTGCCCCATTCGACAAAAAACCGGCGACTGCATCATGCCCCGCGAGGGGATCTTCTGCCGGGTTGTCAACGGCGGTGTCTTGAAGCCCGGAGATCGAATCAGCCGCGACGGGCGATAGGGCGGGCGGTGTTCGCAACGCCGTTTAAGAACTCTGAGATGGACTATGCCTCAGCTCACAACCAGCGTGATCATTCTCGCCGGCGGCGGCTCGCGCCGCTTCGGCTCGCCCAAAGCGCTGGCCGAGTGGAGGGGCAAGCGGCTTATTGATCACGTCGCCGAGCGGGTCGGCCCCATGGGAGACACAACTATCCTAGTTGTGAATCCCCTGCCGGAAGAGCCGGATTGGCCGGGAGACAAGGTGGTCTACGACGATCGCTCGAAGCCGGCCGGCCCGTTGCGCGGGATCGTCGGGGGACTGGCCGAATGCACGGCGGACTGGGCCTGGGTAGTATCCTGCGACACGCCGCTTGTCTCGACCGAGCTACTAAGAGCGATGAGGAGCGAGGCCCGCCCCGGCGACGTCGCGGTCACCCCTTTTTGGCGGGAGCGCAGACAGCCGCTGGTCGCATGCTGGAAGAAGGAGGCCCGCCCCGCGCTGGCGGAGGTGCTGTCATCGGGCGAACACTCGCCGGGAGCGGCCCTCGACCGTCTTGGGTGCAAGCCCTTCCCCGAAGAGCGCTGTCGAGAATTCGACCCTGCCGGCAGGAGCTTCTTCAATGTGAACACGCCCGAGGACCTTGCCGAGCTTGACCGGCTGTTCAAGAAGTAGCGACGGCAGAGAGACCCTTGGCGAGGCGGACCACAGGCGACGGCATGACAACCTACGAAGGGATGCTACAGACAAGCGGAGGACCCTCTGGCGATCTTACTCGAGACGGTTAAGGCGGGATCCTACGGGAAAGCGAGGCGGGGGATCGGTAATTGACGGCAATAATGCCCCGGGTGGCGAGCATGGACAACGCCCCCCGCACCACGAACAGGAGACACAGTTGAAAGACATTTCCAGGAAGTTCAGCACTTTGAGGACAGCGACGGCGAGGGCGACGCTTCGGCTCTCTCCCGAGACCATAGCGAAGATCCGCGACGGCGCTATCCCGAAGGGAGATCCGCTCCCGGTCGCCAAGGTCGCCGCGGTCCGGGCCGCGAAGGAGACGAGCCGCATCATCCCGTATTGTCACCCACTGCCTATAGAGTTCGTGGGGGTCGAGTACGAGATCGGTGAGCACAGGATCCACGTGGACGTTGTGGTCAAAGCCATCGCGAAGACGGGCGTGGAGATGGAGGCGCTGACCGCCGCCTCCGCGGCCGCGCTCACTCTGTACGATATGATGAAGATGCTGGACGCCGGCATGGAGATAGAGAAGGTCACACTGATTGAGAAAAGAGGCGGGAAGAGCGACTTCCGCGACCGTCCGAAGGGAGGCCCCCGCCGCGCGGCCGTTCTCGTCATCTCCGACTCCGTCTCCTCAGGAACGAAGAGCGACCGCTCCGGGCGGCTGATCGTCGAGCGATTGAAATCGGAGGGAATCAAAGTCGAGAAATACGAGATAGTGCCGGACGAGCCGGACATGATAGTCGAGCTGTTGCTGGGCTACTCGGACGCGGAGCACTTGGACTTGGTGCTCACCACCGGCGGCACGGGCTTCAGTCCCCGCGATACCACACCGGAAGCGATGAGCAAGGTGATCGAGCGGGAGGTCCCGGGGATTCCCGAGGCAACACGGGCCTACGGCCAGGATCGCACCCCCTACAGCATGCTCTCCCGCGGGCGCGCGGGCATACGCGGCACGACGCTGATCATCAACCTCCCCGGATCGAGCGGCGGGGTGGCGGATTCGCTTGATGCCCTCTTCCCCGGCCTTCTGCACGGCTTCGGAATGTTGGCAGGCGGCGGACACGACGAGAAGAAGGAGAAACGATGATTTCCTTTCCCGAAGCGATAAGGCTCGTAATGGAGACGGCTCCCACCCTGGGGATTGAGAGGGTGCGGCTCAAGGACGCCGACGGACGCTTCCTCGCCCGTCCGATAAAGGCTCGGCTCGACATGCCCAGATTCGACCAGTCGGCCATGGACGGCTTCGCGGTGAAATTGGCGGATGTCAAAGGGGCGAGCCCCGAGTCGCCGGCGGAGCTGACACTGGACGGCGACGTGCCGGCGGGCAGCCGGCGGCGCCCTCGCCTGCGGAACGGACACACGGTCAAGGTATTCACCGGCTCCGTTCTTCCGCTCGGAACCGAGGCCGTAGTGATGCGCGAGTTCAGTAAATCTCACGGGGACAGGGTGCTTCTTGAGCGCGGAGCTTCGCCGGAAGAAAACGTCCGAAGGAGGGGAGAGGAATACGCCAGGGGCGATCTAATCCTCGACCGAGGAGCGCGAATAGACCCCGCGGTAATCGGGCTCCTCGCGACATCCGGCCACGAGGAGGTGCCGGTTTTCGCAAGACCGTCGGTGACACTGCTCACCATAGGCGATGAGTTGGTCCCGCTGGGTCGTAAGCTGGGGCCAAGCAAGATATACAACTCGAACCAGCACGCTCTGACCGCGGCGCTAAAGCGCGTCGGGGTGGATCGTATCAGGGCGAGGACTTTGCCTGACGACCCCGCGGTCATGCGGCGCGAGATGACCCGAGGACTCCGCGAAAGCGACGTTCTCATCACCGCGGGCGGCGCCTCCGTGGGCGACTATGACTTCCTGCGCCGGGTGGCTGCGGAATGCGGCATCAAGGAGGGATTCCGGGCGATCGCGGTCAAGCCCGGCAAGCCCAACTTCTTCGGAACGTGGCGCCCGCCGCGCGAGGCCGCCGGCAGGGCACGCACGGGCGGCGGCAGCCGGTCGGGTGCGCGGGCCGGGAGTCGGGACGCAGGGACACGGCTCGTCTTCGGCCTGCCGGGGAACTCGGTCTCCGCGCTTGTCTCTTTCCATCAACTCGTCCGGCCGGGGTTACTCAAGATGATGGGCCTCTCCGAGCTCGATGAGCCGAAGCTTTCGGCCGAGCTGACCGATGAATGTCACAAGAAGCCCGGGCGTATGGAGCTGGTGAGAGGCCGTCTTGAAACGGCGGGCGGGCGGCTCTTGGTCCGTCCGACGAAGCGCCAGGGCTCGCACATGATGGGAGGGCTTGCGGCCGCCGACTGCCTGATCATCTTCCCCCGTGACAAGAAGCAGATCATGAAGGGCGAGCACGTAGAGGTGAAGCCATTGGCGTGGTAGCCTAAGGCACGGATACGCTTTGAGGAGAGCATCGAGCTTTGGCAAAGACGAGGGCGCCGCGAGCTTCAAGCGGCGCCCTTCTTCCTTTCTTGAGGACCGTAGGTCCGGATTAGAAAACGACGAAGCCCAAACCACCGCGGGTTCCGCCTCCCGGGAGCCCGAAGCACCGAGAGCAAGCCTTCATTCAACAACGCTCTCGGCTTTTTGAACATCCGAAACGGCAAAGACGACCGTCGCCGTCCCGCGCCCGGGCACAGTGCTCGCGAACGCATAGTCTATGTTTATGCCGGCCTTGCCCATCTTGTTCGCCACGTCCGCCACGGCCCCCGGCTTGTCGGGGATCTCAAGAACGATGACTTCCGCGCTGGAATAGGGAATTCCCATGCCGTCCAGCACCTCGCCGGCCCTGTGGCTGTCGTCAACCATGATCCTCGCACTGCCCTCCACGACCATGAGCGCGGTTATGTTCACATCGACTTTGTGGAAGGCCTCACACAGCTTCGCAAGCTCTCCCGGGCTGTTCTTCAGGAGAGCGGTTAACTGTCTCGCTCGGGGCACCATTATCCCTCCTTCCCGCCTGAGACCGGCGATCCGACCGAACCTTAGGCGCGTACCCGCCGGACCCGTTTCCCCCCAACATTCCCAACCTTATCCGTTATCATCCGTGACGGAGAGTGTAACCCATTAGCGCCTCGCCAACAAGATGTAGATCAATCACCATTGGATCATCCCTCGTGCCGGGGCTCTGGAATCGGCCTATTTGACATGCTGTGTGCCGGCGAAATAGACCGGCCGACCGAACCGTTCGTGCCCAAAGCCGCTCTCGGCCGGGCCGCTGGACGAGCCCGCGCACGAGTCGTCCAAAACAACTTCCGAGCCATCCGGGCTGCTTTTGCCGCCTCCCCCGGATAGGAAACAGACCCAGTCGACGCGGCGGCCCACACCACGCCCCATTGCAACGGAAGGCTGGGAGCGATAGAATCCCCGGAGCGACTCGGATCCCTGCACGGGAAAGAGGCCGGACCTGTGAGTCCGGCGTACGTCATAGGAAGAAGGGACAGGCCCCTCAACCGCGAAGGCAATCCACGGGCCCGCAATGGAGTCCGGTATGAGCCTGAGGGTAAACCGGGGTGGGCATGCACGGAAAGCCGGACCGGTTTCCGCCTCCTGAAATGCCTCGAGAACCCGGGACCGGTCGGGTTAGAAACAGGTGATTGAGATAAGCCCGTTCGATTCTCAAGGAACGGCGGGTACCCTTTTCCGGCGGCCTGGCCCGGCGACTGAAGCAACCATCCGCTAAGGGCGGATCTGCTTAGCACACGTAGACAACTCGGAGCGTATAAGGCGATGTCTTTTCCAACCGCGTTCATGGGCCGCTCAAACCTGCTGCGCATTCTGGGAGCGGTTGCGGCAACGGTCCTCATAGCGGCGATCGCATACTTCTTCTACAAAGAGCTTGCGGCGAACTGGAACAAGTTCCTTGAGTACAAATGGAAAATACGGTATGACCTGGCCGCGGCCTCGTTCGCGCTCCTGTTTGTCGTCTTTGCCATATCCCCTCTCGCGTGGGTCAGGATCTTGAGGCTTCAAGGCGCTCACCTGGCGCCTCTCCCCGCCTTCCTCATTTTCTACCTGGCCAACCTAGGCAAGTACATACCCGGCAAGCTATGGGGCTATGGTGGACAGGTATATCTCACAAGAAGAGAAGGCGTAGAGGTGGGACACGTTATTGTCAGCACCGGCGTGCTTCTCGTACTGGACTATTTCGCAGGCTTGGCGTTTGCATCGTTGACCGTTGTCTTCTGGCCCAATGTGCCGGCCGCCGCGGGAATAGCCGGCGCCATGGCCGTCGCTTTGCTCATGGCGCTCCTCTCCGGATCGGAACGCGCGTTCAACCTTATGAAGAAGGCCTTGGCGAAAATGAAGGTGACCGCGTTCGAGGGCATCCGGCCCGGCCGAGGGCTTTTCAACATCTGGCTCTTTCTTCTGAGCAGATGGCTGTTGCTCGGCGCCGCCTTTTCAATAGGAATAAAGGCCATACTGGAGCTCAGCGTCGTAGAGTCAATCGCCTACTGCGGGGCGTTCACGCTGTCTCATCTCGGCTCCATGCTGGTTTTCATTCTTCCCGCGGGCTTGGGCGTGAGGGAATACCTCAACGTCACTCTATTGAACGCCGTTACGACTCTTCCACCCTACGTGGCAATCGGGATATCCGTGGCGACCCGCCTCTGGATGACGATCATGGAGCTCATCTGCGCCCTTCCGGCCGTAGCCGCAAGGAGGATATTGAAGTAGACCCCCATTCTCGCGGGACGGGACCGCGATCCGCCCGGGGCGGCCGTAGCCGTCCCGCTCCTACGTCGCCCACAAGGCCGCCAGGAAGCCGGCGGGGCGGCCCTTCAGGAGGACATGGCTCCCGGGCGCCGGAAAGGCGTGCCTTTCTCGTCTGAATCCCGCGCGGGGAAACCGCCTCTAAAATAGTAGCCGGTTTCCAAGAGGCACTCCTTGATATGTGAACCACCAAAGCGTGGTTGGCGTTGACATCCCCCCAACGCGGCGCAAGAAAACCGGCATCGTTACCGATCCCCCTTTTGAACCGTTGGTCATGACATGCGTGTCCGGGAAACGTACGTTGCCTTTACCGGTCGGGCTCACTTCAGGGATCCCGTTCAAAACCCTCGATTGAACGTGAGCATATGAAGGCTTGAAAGTCCTCTCTGGCTTGGTGGTCTTAGTGATGGCGATAAATAGGCGTGCAAACCGGCTCCCACATCCTTAGCCGCCAACCAGAGTTGGACTTCATTCTCTCCCTCCACGGCCTTGAATGGGCTTCACGCTCTCCGCGCCGACGGTCGCTGCGAAAACCCTCCGTCCGCATCCCAAGAGGACACAGAAACCCACAAAGCGTACCACTACCCCAGGGGTACGTTCACGTTGACAGAGACCTCCGCAGGAGGGTAACATTCTTGAGTGAGTATCCCCCTGGGTAATGAAGACGACACGCAACCAATCGCCGAGACGAACCACGGTGACATCGGTTGCACCGGCCGAGGTCATTGCGGGCGAAACCTCGCTGTTGTCTTACGCATCGGATTAGACCCAAATCAGCGGAGGAAGCGATTCAATGACGGAACCTATGTTGAAGAACATACTGGAGAGAGCAATCCAATCCGAAGACCACTCCTATCAATTGTACTCGAACCTTTCGCAACGCGTCGAAAGACTCGAGGCGAAGAGGGTGCTTGAGGGTCTCGCCGCGCAGGAGCTAAAGCACAAGGAGTTGCTCGAGGGAGTAGACCTGGAGTCCGTGGGATCGGCCGAGGGAGCGAAGATCCCTGAAGAGAAAACCCTGTCCGATTTCCTGGAGCCGACGCCGATCGACGCCAAATCCACCGTCCAGGACGTGATCCTCTTCGCCATAAGAAAGGAACAGTCCGCCCACGAGTTCTACAAGCGGATGACCGAGTACGCTCCCACTCCCGAGGCCAAGGCTCTATTCGAGAGGCTGACGGGAGAGGAGATGAAACACAAGGAGAACCTAGAGAATCTCTACGAGGAGATGTTCATGCGCGAGATGTAGGGCCGCCTTAGGTCACAAGACTACCGGCGATACAGCGCCCTGATCCTGCCCCAGGTCGTCTCATCAGCGGAGACAGGCGGTGAGTAAACGACCTCGTTCGAGGGACCGCTCTCCTCATCAAGGTCGTTGTACGCGGTCACCTTCCAGACGTAAGTGTGGCCGGGGCTGAGGTCGCTGTCTGTGAAAGTCGTATCGGGACCCGCATCCGCCAGCCAAGTCCCGGGACCCACCGGGAATCCCGGCTCCGATCCCCTGTAGACATTGTAGCCCGCGAGGTCCGGTTCTTGATTAGGGTCCCACTCCATCGTGACATAGAGCGCGGTCGGCGAAGACGCGTCTCCCGTTGCAGTGCCGCCAACCGATACGATTTCCAAATTCTGAGGAGGGGCCGGGGGCGCGGCGTCAACAAACGACCAGGCGCACGCTAGTAACACGGCCATGAAACCCAGGCCCAAAAAGACAGTAGCAACTCGTTTCATCAACCACCCTCCTTCGTCGGAAGCAAATCAGGAGTTCCGTAATCCCACTCATCGTAGGCGCGATGCGAATCCCTTCGAATGGAACCAGGCCATCGACGAAATGATCATCCGCTTCAGAGTTGCGGCACCCCCACGTCAGACCTTGAGGGCGCCGAGGCTCCCAAGCCGCCGGCGCGTCAAGTCCGGGCTCTCGAGCGCGCAACCCAAAGGCCGCACGCGCCCGGACACCCAGGCCGCCTGCGCTTAGGGCTCAGGGAACGCCGCGCACAACACAAAAACTACGCGAGCGTAGGCGCCCAAGATGGCCCGCAAGAGGAGTTGGGCCGCGAAAAAACCCACACCGCAAAGAAGCACAGCGTGGGCTGAAGATCGACTTCCTGTCGGCCGGCCAGCGGGCGTCATGACAGCCTATTACCCCCTAATACGCCAATAATAGCACAAAAGAGCCCCTCTTCACAAGGTTATTTACAGACGTTTCTGGGAATGGGAAGGACGTTATGGCCCGCGCCGATCTCAGGCTGAGGAGGCTGCCTTGCTTCAGCATTGTTGCCCGAAAAGAACCGCGGGATCCGGCTGATGAAAAGAAAAGAGACCGCCTGGGAGATTGGTCCGGGGGAGCCAAACTGCTCGAATTGGAACTGAGGATGAGACAATGAAACGCGCTGCGCACTCGAAGCGGCGACTGAAACGGGGCCCGACCGGAAAGGTCGAGCCCCGACAAGTCTCAGGTTGGAGCTAGTGTCATGAGTTGAAAGCTTATCCCCTCATTCCAGAGCCATCCCTCGCATGATAGCAGGAGACTTCGTAACGGAATGGTCACACGAGCCAACTCGGGAGACTAGAACTGCTCAGACACGAGCTTTGCCTGCGTGAAAAGCAACAGGTAATCGCGACCGCCGGCCTTGGAGTCGGTACCGGACATGTTGAAGCCGCCGAACGGGTGCACTCCTACCAGCGCACCCGTGCACTTACGGTTCACGTAGAAGTTGCCGGCGTGGCAGTTAAGCTTCGCATTTTGGATATTCGCCCTGTCATTGGAGTATATCGATCCCGTAAGACCGTACTCGGTGTTGTTCGATATGGCGATCGCGTCGTCGATGCTCTTCGCCTTGATCATCGCAACCACCGGGCCGAATATCTCCTCTTTCGCGATGGTCGCCGTCGGCTTGATATCGGAGAACACGGTCGGCTGGATGAAGTAACCCGCGCCGGGCGCCTTTCTCCCGCCGGCCACGCATTTGCCCTCGCCCTTCCCTATCTTGATGTACTCCATGATTGAATCGAACGCGGCCTTGTTGACGACGGGTCCCATGTAGTTGTTCTGGTCGGTCGTCGGACCGACTTTGATCTCCTTTGTCTTTTTGACGACGCGCTTCACGAACTCATCGTAGATGTTCTTGTGAACGATAGCCCTCGAGCACGCGGAGCACTTCTGGCCCTGGAACCCGAACGCCGACCCAACGACGTTGGCCACCGCGGCATCCATGTCGCAATCGTCGTCGACAATGATGAAGTCCTTGCCGCCCATCTCGGCGATAACGCGCTTGATCCAAATCTGGCCGGGGGCCGTCTTGGCGGCGCGCTCTACTATATCGAGACCGACCTCTTTCGAGCCCGTGAAGGCGATGAGCCTTGTTAACGGGTGCTCCACCATAGCCACACCCGCCGTGCGCCCCGAACCGGGGCAGAAGTTGATAACGCCACCCGGCAGCCCGGCCTCGTCCATTATCTCCATGAAGAAGTTCGCGATGGCAGGCGAATCACTCGACGGCTTCAAAACGACGGTGTTTCCGGCGACGACCGCGGCGGTTGTCATGCCGAGGAGGATCGCGCAGGGGAAGTTCCAGGGCGGAATGATAACGCACACGCCGAGCGGTATGTACTTGAGCTCGTTGTCCTCGGTAGGTATGCGCGTCAGCGGTTGGGGCGCGGCGAGCCGCATCATCTCGCGGCCGTAGAACTCCAGGAAGTCGATCGCCTCCGCCGTATCGGCGTCGGCCTCTATCCAGTTCTTGCCGACCTCGTAGACCATCCAGGCGTTCATTTCGTTTCGCCGCCTGCGGAGAATCGCCGCGGCGCGGAAGAGCACGTCCGCCCTCTCCCTCGCCGAAACCCACTTCCATGTCTCGAACGCCTTCGCCGCGGCTTTCACCGCCTTGTTGGCCTCAGCCGCCCCCGCCTTCTGGAACACACCGACGACCTGGTTGGGTTTTGCGGGGTTGATCGACTCGAACTTGTCCTTAATAGTGATTCTCTCTCCGCCTATGATCAGCGGGTACTCGGCGCCCAGCTGCGAGCCGACTTTGCTGAGCGCGGCTTTCATCGCTGCCTTGCTTTCGGAATCGGCAAAAAACTGAATCGGTTCGTTCACGAATTCGCCTCTCATCCCCTCTCCTCCTCTTGGTTTCGGTCGCTCTTGGCTATGCTATCCGTAGCTAAACGGGGTTATGGCAGCATTGGCGCTATGACAATGTTCCTAGTGCGGGGCACCACCCACTCCGCCCGCGGCAGAATCCGGCCCGCCGCCCAAGCGGCGGCGCTTTCCGGACGGGACGTCGACATTATAAGCCCGGCCGCGACCAAGGGCAAGCTCAGTCGGCGACTCGAGGCGCCCTACGGCGGCCGCTTGGGGCATTCTCCCGACATCCGCCGGCCCGACACCCAAACCGGCCGCCGGGGGGCATCGACTAGGCAGTCTCAGGCATGACGCCAAGACGAGAAAGACCACAGGCGGCATGGTGTTTGCCGCACGGGGCCAAGGTTGGCCTTATGCGGCCACGAGTTTAACCGAGAGGTCGCGCTTTGAAGGAGGGGTTCCCGTCGACCGCTGACGGCTTAATAGCGAAGGCGCCCGTCGCGAGTTTACGGGCGCGCCGGGCGTGTCCCGCCCGGCGCCTGTGCATCGGTTATCATTGACAGGAAATCTCTCCTCTGCCAGAATTGGCTCCTGAAGACGCGTGGGGTCCGTATCCGATCCGACAAGGGGGAAGCTGGGGCTTTGAACACGGAGTTAAAGGACTCGCCCGCTTCTCCGGCCACACTGACGCAAAGGCTGGTTGAGCTTCCATGAACAAAACCAGAAGACTTCTGTTCCCGGCACTCATTACTATCGGACTCACCTCTCTTGTTGCCGGCGACCTGCCGGCGGAAGAAGACGGCGGCCCGGTCTATCTCATGAAGATCACCGGCGCAATAGGACCCGTAGCGTCAGGATTCTACATCGAGACTCTGCGCCGGGCGGAAGCCGACATGGCCGAGTGTCTGATCGTGGAGCTCGACACGCCGGGCGGTTTGGACACCTCGATGAGAGACGCCATAAAGGAGATGATGGCGTCCGAGGTCCCCACGGTCATGTTCGTCCACCCGGGCGGTTCCAGGGCCGCCTCCGCGGGGGCCTTCATGGTGTTGGCCGCGCACGTTGCCGCGATGGCCCCGGGCACGAACGTGGGCGCGGCGCACCCGGTCCAGCTCGGCGGCGGCCAAGCGGACAGCACAATGGCATCCAAAATAGAGAATGACGCCGCCGCTTACATCAAATCCATCGCGGAGAAGAAGGGTCGCAACGTACGTTGGGCCGAGGATGCGGTCAGAAAGAGCATCTCCTCCACGGCGGAAGAAGCCCTTGAAGAGGGCGTGATAGATCTTGTAAGCGAGAGCCTCGCCACCCTTCTGGATGACCTGGAGGGAATGGAGGTTGAGACGGCCTACGGAACCCGCACCCTCGAGGTCAAGGGATCGGAAATAGAAAGGGTGCAGATGGGCGCCAAGAGGCGCTTTCTGTCCGCCATAGCGGATCCCAATATCGCCTACATACTCATGATGCTCGGGTTCTTCGGCCTTTTCTTCGAGCTCTCAAACCCCGGCGCGATATTCCCGGCCGTCGTAGGATCAATCTGTATCATCATAGCCTTCTTCGCCCTCCACACTCTGTCGGCCAATTACGCGGGAGTGGCCCTCATCATATTGGGCATGATAATGTTCCTGCTGGAGATCAAAGTGACATCGTATGGAGCCCTAACCATAGGAGCCGTGATATCCATGATTCTAGGTTCCGTTTTCCTCTTCGACTATCCGACGACGCTTCTTAGGATCTCCTGGTCCGTGATAATCCCCGCCGTCGCCGCAATCACGGCGTTCTTCCTGTTCGCGGTCGGCAAGGCGCTCCGCGTCCAGAAGCGGAAGCCCACAACCGGGGTGCCCGGGCTTCTCGACAAGATCGGGGAGGCCCGCACGGACATCGACGCGTCGGGCGGGACCGTCTATGTAGCCGGCGAGCATTGGACGGCCGTTTCCGACGTTACCATTGCCAAGGGCCGGAAAGTCAGAATCACCCAAGTAGATAGACAGGGAGTGAAGGTCGTCCCTTTGTAGAAGGGCTTCGAACAAGCCCCCAACCGGACAAGGAGGATTGAAATGGGCCCGCAGTTTACCGGATTGTTCGTAATCATCCTAATCGCCATATTCATTCTCGCCAGCGCGATACGTGTCCTGAGAGAGTACGAGCGCGGGGTCATCTTCCGATTGGGCCGGCTGGTGGGCGAAAAGGGTCCCGGCCTCATTCTGCTCATACCGATCATAGATCGCATGGTGAAGATATCTCTCAGGGTTGTCGCGATGGACGTGCCTCCGCAAGACGTAATCACAAAGGACAATGTGTCCATTAAAGTGAATGCGGTGCTCTACTTCAGGGTACTCCGCGCCGAGGAAGCAGTAGTCAGCGTGGAGAACTTCCTCTATGCCACTTCGCAGCTTGCACAAACAACCTTGAGGAGCGTTCTCGGTGAGCACGAACTGGACGAATTGCTTTCCGACAGGGAGAAGATCAATCAGCAGCTGCAGAGGATAATCGACGAACGGACGGACCCCTGGGGAGTGAAGGTCACCGCAGTTGAGGTAAAGGACGTCGACCTGCCTCAGGAAATGCAGAGGGCCATCGCGAAGCAGGCCGAAGCCGAGCGAGAGAGAAGAGCGAAGATCATTCACGCAGAGGGTGAATTCCAGGCCGCTCAGAAACTGACGGACGCGGCGAAAGTCATCGGCAGCGAGCCCGCCGCCATACAGCTTCGTTACCTGCAGACTCTGACTGAGATCGCGGTGGATAAGAACTCCACGGTGGCGTTCCCTATCCCAATTGATCTTCTAAGGGGAATGATGGGCAAGCCGGGCGGAGGGTCCGGATCGTAACCTAAGACGCCCCGACGCAGAAGATCGGGGGGGTCCCAAGTACTTTCCGCTGCGCAAAGGCCAATGTCAGGTGATAGCGGAGACGTAAACCGAGGAGCGGCGTTAAGGCGCCGCTCTTCCCTGTTTCGCGCCATGCGGAGCGCGGACGCCCCGGGGCTCGGCTCCGCGTGCCCGAGCGATCGGCTGAGCCCCTCGTCGCCAACCCAGCAACCACGTCGGTCACCGCGGCCGCCGCAGCAAGATTGCCGTGCCTGTAAGAACCGGCGCATCGAAACCCGTTACCATACGGAGGCACTTCAATACGGCCGCGGCGCAAGCCGGATCCGAGGCGTCGAAGCCTGCGAACAACCCGGGGCGCCCTCTCATATTTGAACAAACGGCTCAGGGCCGTCACTTATCCCCTATCGGACCGGGATCGATTGGGATTCGGCCCCCGCCGCCACCGCCGCCACCGCGAATAGCCGCCATCCCGGCAAAGGCACCGGCCACTCCGCCGGCTATGGCTCCGACCACCCACAGACTTCTGCGGTCCACCTTCTCAACGTCAAGATTTGCCACATCGGATAAATGGAAGCTTGTGGGTTCCAGACACTCTTCCTCGTCGACCGTGCCGTCCCGGTTCATGGTCACCTTCGCCATTCGACGCTTGCCCGTGACCCGTTCGGGTTCAATCTCCCAATCAAGGAGCTCGTATCTCTTGCCGTCGAGAAGGGTCACGTACAGGATTTGTTCTTCATCCCCGGCGCAGGTTTGACCGCCCGTAACGACGGGAATGCGCTTGCAGCAGGCGAGCGGTTGAAGAAGAAGGACCACGGTCAGGAGGACACTGATCCACTTGGTCGTCGACACATGGACCGCCTCCCTTCGACCCTTCAACTCCGAGGCCTGCACGGAGCTGAACGGGCGTTGTTACAGTGCCGTACGGCTCAAGCCCGACACTCGGTCTGAGCGGGGCGGTTCAGAGCCTGCCAACTCTCCACGGCGCGCGATCCAAACTGGAAGCCCTTGGCTTGAAAGGATTTGATAAGAGGACCGACCGCCTGTACTCTTAGCCCGCGCGGCGCGCCGGACTGAGGGCGACTTGAGGAGCCCAGCGGGCGACGGGAGCTTTCGGAGCCGGGGGCATCCGCCCCCACGACCCCTGATCGGGTCGGGACCAGGCCGGCCCGCAGACAGCAAGCCCTGAACCGCTGCTGAAATGTGTCCAATACTGCATACGAGATTGAGGGGCAAAAGGTTTCCGGAGACAGGGGCTCGACATATGAGATTGAGGGGCAAAGGATCGCCGCATGAACGGAACGGAGAACGGATCGCCGCGGATACGGACTCGGAAGGAGCGCAAGCATGGCAACCCTTAAGGTCTTTCTTGCCTTCGCGAAGGCGGGCATTTTCGGATTCGGCGGGGGGCCGTCGATCATACCGCTCATTCAAGAGGAGGTGGTGGACGTCAACGGCTGGATGACGAACCAGCAGTTCGCCGACGCTCTGGCTCTGGGAAATTCCCTACCCGGCCCAATAGCGACGAAAATGGCGGCATACGTAGGCTATCAAGTCGCCGGGATAGGAGGAGCCGTCGCCGGCGTTGCGGGCATGGTGGTTCCGACGATGATCGCCATGCTGGCGCTGGCCGCCGTCTACTTCGCCTTCAAGGACCACCCAAAGGTAGGTTCAATGATGAAAGGCATGCGGCCGGTGGTAATAGCACTCATGGCGATGGTCATTTACAATCTGTTTCCCTCCTCGATCGGATCCCCTGGGACGGCGATCATAGCAGCGGGCGCTTTCGTAGTTGTTGTATTTCTCAATGTGCATCCCGCCCTCGCCATCGTCGGAGGGGCCGTGTTGGGATATCTGATATATTGAATCGACGGCCGAGGGTGCGGCGGCTTGCTAAGGGCGCAGACTCCTTCCCGGGGCAAAGATGCAAATCGAGCCCCCGGGCCGAAAGGAACGCCGGGGCGCCTCGACCGGCGAAGCCTAGCGCGAAGGACACGACCTCGTGCGTTGAATAGGGAGGCATTTGTGAAAATCGAATATCGATCGCCGAGTGTTTCCGAATACACGGAGCTGAGGCGCTTGGTGGGATGGTGGGATGTGGACGAAGAAGCCGTGGAGTCGGGCCTCAAGAGCTCACTCTTCTCCGCGGCCGCGGTGGAGAAGGGCAGACTCGTCGCGTTCGGGCGAATCGTCGGCGACGGGGGTCTTTATTTCTACCTACAGGACCTGATAGTCCACCCTGACTTTCAGGCTGGAGGCCTGGGAAAGAGACTCATGCGGGAGTTGATGGACTACGTCAATTCACACGCGAAATCCGGAGCCTTTATCGGGCTGATGGCGGCCAAGGGTCTCGAGAGCTACTATGAAGCCTTTGGGTTCAAGGCGCGCGACCCAAAGGCTCCGGGGATGTACCTGATAATCAAGTGACAATCACGGATAGTGAATCTGCACCGTGGTCTGGAAGCGCCAGTCGCTCTCCATATCGTCGTCCGAGAAGCTCAAATGCTCCACATCGACCAGGATCATGCTGTGCATGGGCAGATGATAGGCATAGCCCACGATCACTCGGTCGTTCTCATCGTCGTCTATGTCATCGTTCGGGTCATAGTGGTCCCAACGGCCGATTACGCTGCTCTTGAGCTCCGGCAGCTTGAGCTCGCCGAAGACCGAGTAACCGCCGTGGCAGAGAGCCTCGCCGGACTCATCCACGAAGGTCCCCTTCTGATTGCCCTTCGCCTTGGCATAGGTACCGGTGACGGTCACGCGCTCATGCTCGTAGGTCACCTGGCCCAAGTTGAAACGCCAGTCGG
>Ga0180434_10002786_pt1 | contig 22777 bp, 20 predicted proteins | sample SS_ome_7_FD_132453 | JGI IMG/M metagenome (GOLD analysis project Ga0180434, IMG submission 132453) | Hypersaline lake sediment archaeal communities from the Salton Sea, California, USA - SS_1_D_2 metaG | ecosystem: Environmental > Aquatic > Non-marine Saline and Alkaline > Hypersaline >...
CTCAGACGGTGGAATGCCGGGCGTCTCAGAGGGGGAGACGGGCGACGATTGAAGCCGGGGGATAAGATCGTTGTCAGGGTACAGGCATCATCCGGAACCAGGCTGGCCAGCGCGCAGACAGGCGAGATGAAACATATAGTACGACGGGGCGATAACCTGTGGGACCTGTCGAGGAAGTATCGGGTAAGCGTTAACGCTATCAAGCAGCGGAACAATCTGAGGACTTCCAGGATTGATCCCGGCGACGAGCTTATCATACCCAGCAGGTAGAGACGTTGTGTCGGGGCACGGCCGACAACAGCAGAAGTCTCCATAGCCCCCGTTTTCTGCATATCCTCTGATACAAGGACCGTGATATCGGGTGGGGAGGTTCAGACCGAGAGAGTGCCACCGTGATGTCGTCTCCCATCCTGTTCAAAGCGTTCGCAAAGCTCAATTTCTACCTCGACGTGATACGCAAACGCCCTGACGGCTACCACGACATAGAGACCGTTTTTCAATCGATATCACTGCACGATACGTTGAAGTTCACCCCCAATCCGGCCGAGATCGAGGTGATAACCGCGCATCCGGATCTCCCCGCGCAAGAGCACAATCTGGTGTACAAGGCGGCTACGCTGCTCAAACAGGAGACCGAGACACGCCACGGCGTTACCATCGCGCTTGAAAAGAACATTCCTATCGGCGCAGGGCTTGGCGGCGGCAGCAGTGATGCCGCGACCACGCTCGCGGCGCTCAACATGCTGTGGGAAACCGATTGCGACGAGGAGACTCTGCTGAAAGTCGCCGCACGGGTAGGTTCCGACGTCCCGTTCTGCCTCGTGGGTGGCACGGCGGCAGGAACCGGTCGCGGTGAGAAGCTGCTCAAATTGCCGCCCATCGGCCGCCGATGGTTGGTGATCGTCACACCGCCGTTTTCTATCTCCACGGCGGATGTATATAGCAGGGTGACCGCACCGGTTACCGAGACGGATCGTGCGCTCGAGGTCACTGACGGGTTCAGGGCCGTGATCGAGCACGTACGCTCCGGCAACGTCGAAGACATCCTGCACAACGTGATGGAACGAATCGTCACCAAACGGTATCCGCGACTCAGCGAACTCAAGCGTGCGCTCGAACGTGCGGGATGTCCATCCGCTCTTATGAGCGGAAGCGGACCGACCATGTTCGGACTGGTTGGGTCGCGGGACGACGGCATTGCGGTCGTCGATAAGCTGAAGAGGGCCTACCCGGACTGTTTTGTAACGTTGGCGAGCACACAGGAGGCCGGTTGCGAACAGATCGGTTCTTGAACTGGCTGGTGACGGTATCTCTTCGCACTGAGTCCTGTCGGGAGACGTGCCCGAACCTACACGGTTTGCGGAAGCAGCTTCTTAATTTCGGTTACCAACTCGGCAGGGGTGAAAGGTTTTGCGATATAGCCGGAGCCACCCGCTATCTTCGCCTGGCGGACGGTGTCGGTTGTATACGCTGAGGAAAGCAGGATGATGGGAACGTTTTTCATCTTGTCATCGAGCCGCAACTGCGCGCATACCTCGTACCCGTTCATGATCGGCAGCATGATATCCAGTATGATGAGATCCGGTTCTTCTTCAAGAGCGGTATCGAGCGCGCCCAATCCGTCGAACGCCGTGACCACCTCCATACCTTCCATCGCGAGCGCACGTTTGATAAACGTGACAACATCCTCCTCATCGTCCACGACAAGAATCTTGGGCACGTGACGTCTCTTGACTTCCAGTATATCCACTGCTGTCATTGCTCCTCGCTCCCCACCACGTAATCCAGAGAATACATCCTCGTGGGGCGCCGTTCAGGCAGAGTTGATTTCTTCGAGGATAGCCGTATCGGTTTCGACGACGGTTTCGGCGGGGCGACCGCGAGCTGCACCCCCATATGCCAGAGGCCGGCCTGCGTGTCGGCAACCCTGACAATCCTGCCCTTCACGCACGAAAGAGAGTCGGCGAAAAGCTCGTCCCGTTTCAGTTCGACCCAGATCTCGGTACCCACGGGGAGCTCCTGATCAGATTCCAGCAACAGCCCGTACGGATTCAGATTCCTGATCAGACCCTGAAAGATACCGCCCTGGTCGTCCGCGCACCAGAACCCCGCAGGACGTTCAACCGGCGTCCTGGTGGCGACGCGCCTCCCCTTTCTCAACGTCTTGCCGTCGGAAGAAAAAAACATCTCGTCCGCCATGAGCGCCCTCCTCCCTTGTGCACCACCAGAGGTATCCTACCACAAAATCCGGAGTTTTGCAACACTGGTGTCGGGCGGGTCGCACGGGTGTGAGTTCTCATGTCACGTTCGCTGCTACGGGGACGCACGGTTGCTGTCACAAGAAAACGGCACCGACACAAGCGCCGCGAGCCGCTACAGGTGCGACATAGACGGACCGCAATCCCGCTTATTCGTGGAGCAGACAGAACAGAGAAGTTGGCCGCCAGCAATGCGAGAACCGCCCCGGCAGGACGGTTCGACACCACTGTTGACAGGGAGCAAATCTCTCTGCTAGACTGCGCACGCAGACGAACTGAGCGAAGGACGGCGAATAAAGGAGTTTGCGGGATTCAATGGCTGAAAGGATCTATATTTTTGACACCACCCTGCGGGATGGCGAACAATCTCCGGGTGCAACCATGGATTTGCACGAAAAAGTGCAGATGGCGTTGCAGCTCGAGACCCTCGGGGTCGATGTCATGGAGGCCGGGTTCCCAATCGCCTCCCAGAGCGAGCTGGAGGCGATCAGGAAGGTTGCCGGCGCTGTCACGCGAACAACGGTTGCCGCGCTGGCCAGGTCGAAACGCGCTGATATCGACTGCGCCTACGAGGCTGTGAAGGACGCGGTCTCACCTCTGATCCATGTGTTCATCTCAACCTCCGACATCCATCTCGACCACATACTGCGTATGTCCCGTGAACAGGTGATCGAGCTGGCGCGCGACAGCGTCCAGTACGCCCGCAGCCTCGTCGACAACGTGGAGTTCTCCGCGATGGACGCGACCCGGTCCGACCGGGGCTATCTGGCCCAGGTAGTGGAGGCGGCTATCGATGCGGGAGCCAAGGTGATCAATATACCGGACACGGTCGGGTATACCCTTCCTCAGGAGATGAGACAGCTCATCGAGTACCTTGTGGAAAACGTTAACGGCGTTGATCGGATAACCCTGAGCACTCATTGTCATAACGATCTCGGCCTTGCTGTCGCCAACTCGCTCGCGGCGATCGAGGGCGGCGTCAGGCAGGTCGAGTGCACGGTCAACGGGATAGGCGAGCGGGCCGGCAACGCGTCGCTCGAAGAGCTCGTGATGGCGCTGCGCACCCGTGCTGACCTCATGGAGTTCGAGACCGGTATCCGCACGCAGGAGATCTACAAGACCAGCAAGCTTCTGGGCAGCCTCACGGGGCTTTTCGTTGCGTACAATAAACCGATAGTGGGCCGCAACGCCTTCGCCCATGAGTCGGGAATCCACCAACACGGTGTGATAAGCAAAAGTGCCACCTACGAGATCATGTTGCCGCAAGATGTCGGCAGGACAAGCTCCGAACTGGTGCTCGGCCGTCATTCCGGCAGGCACGGGCTGAGAAAACGGTGCGAGGAGCTGGGGTACCAACTTTCGGGCGACGCGCTCGACGACGTCTATCGCAGATTCATCGCGCTCACAGACAAGAAAAAAGAGGTCTACGATGAGGATCTGCTCGTGATCCTCGAGGAGGAGATCGAGGGCGCTCCTGAAGTATTCCATCTCGAATATCTGCAGACGACCGCGGGCAGCGCTACGGTTCCGACTGCCACGTTGAGGTTGTCGAGAGGAGAGGATAGCTGGCTCGACAGCGCTGTGGGCGACGGGCCGGTGGATGCCGCGTACAAAGCCGTCGAGCGGATAACCGGCATAAGCGGACGGTTGCTCGATTACTCTATCAGGTCGGTGACGAAAGGGAAAGACGCGCTCGGTGAGGTGTTCGTCACCGTGCAGTTCGACGGTACCATCATCGTCGGTCATGCGAGCAGCACCGACGTGATCGAGGCGAGCGTTAAGGCATACGTGAACGCGTTGAACAAGTTTGTGGCACGAGGGCAGTCGTCCGAAACCTGATTCTCGATTTCCGTGCGGGGCCTGAACGACCCCGCTGTCGTCGGGTTCTGTCAGCGTTTACAGGGGATGGACTATGAAGATTACGTGGATGGGACACGCTTGTTTCGCAATTACAGCCGCCGACGGCACCGTTGTGGTCACCGACCCGTATGAGCCGGGTGGATTCGGCGGCGCGCTCAGGTACGGTCCTATAACGGTCCGACCGGACATCGTCACCGTCAGCCACGAACATGAGGACCACGGGTACGTCCAGGGACTACAGGGCGAGCCGGTCGTGATACGAGAAGGTGCCGCATCAGAAGCGAAAGGGATAGGGTTCGACCTGTACAAAACGTTTCATGACACCGCACGCGGCGCCGGACGCGGTTCAAACGCGATCATCTGTTTCACGATTGACGGCGTACGACTCTGTCACCTCGGTGACCTCGGACACGAACTCGACAATGCGACCGCGGTCGAAATCGGCAACGTTGACATCTTGTTCGTTCCTGTCGGCGGTTTCTTCACTATAGACGCCGACGCAGCGACACGGGTTGTTGACGCCCTGAACCCGGGTATCGTCGTCCCGATGCATTACAAGACCGACAAATGCTCGTTTCCGATCAGCACGGTCGACCCGTTCCTGAAAGGGAAGCCCAACGTCGAACGTACCGGCTCGACAGCGTTCGAGATTGATAAAGGCACTCTGCCGCCGACCACCACGATCGTCGTGCTGGAACCGGCGGCATAGGGAATAACGCGCACGGTTCGGGTGTGGTCCCGCGCAATGCACGGGGCCGGGATGGTGGAGAGGTTTGATGGCAATGGGGTGGTAACGGCTACGAGAAGGGGAGGTAAGGATGATAGATTTTGAACTTACAGAAGAACAAAGAATGATGCGTGACACGGCGCACAAGTTTGCCGAGAAAGAGATCCGGCCGGTCGCCGCCGAGTATGACGAGTCCGAGGAAGTGCCCTGGGATGTCATGAAGAAGGCGCACGAGATCGGGCTTACCTCGTTCCTCTTCCCTGAGGAATATGGTGGCGGCGGGGTGACCAGTCATCTGACCAATCATATCGTCGTTGAGGAACTGTCGTGGGGGTGTGCAGGTATCGCGACATCGATAGTCGGCACCGGGCTTGCCGCCGTCGCGATCATGGGTATGGGCACCGAGGCGCAGAAAAAGAAATACATCCCGATGTTTACGGATCCCAAGGAATTGCGGATAGGCGCGATGGCTCTTACCGAGCCGCAGGCGGGTTCTGACGTCAAAGCCATAAGCGCCACCGCCGTCCGGGAAGGTGACGAGTACGTGCTGAATGGGAGGAAGTGTTTCATAACGAACGGTGGGATCGCCGACGTCCACGTGGTGTTCGCAACCGCCGACAAGAGCCTCGGTCTCATGGGCCTGGCAGCGTTCGTCATTGACAAGGATACTCCCGGGCTGACGATGGGGAAGAAGGAGAAGAAGCTCGGGGTGCGCGCATCCCATACCGCCGAAGTAATCCTCGAGAACTGCCGTGTTCCGGCGGAGAACCGGCTCGGCGGCGAGCCGGGAACGGAAGGGGCGGGTCCCGGCGCGTTCGGCGCGTTAACCATGCTGGAGATAACGCGGCCTGGCGTTGGCGCTGCTGCGGTCGGGATCGCTCGCGCAGCCCTCGAGTACGCCACGGACTATGCGAAGGAACGGATGCAGATGGGCCGCGCGATTATCCGTCACCAGGGCGTAGGGTTCAAGCTGGCGGACATGGCCGTGCAGGTGGACGCCGCCCGGCTCATGGTGTGGCGTGCCGGGTGGATGGCGGACAAAGGGATGCCGTTCAGCCGGGGTGAGGGAAGCATGGCGAAACTGCTCGCCGGAGATGTTGCCATGTGGGTCACCACCGAGGCGGTCCAGATTCTCGGCGGATACGGCTACATGAAAGATTATCCGCTCGAAAAATGGATGCGTGACGCGAAGATTTACCAGATATGGGAAGGTACCGCTGAGATTCAGCGGCTCGTTATCGCCAGAATGCTTCGCGGCTAATCAAACCACAGGACAACGGCGAGAGACGAAGTGGGCGGGGGACACCCCGCCCATGTCACGTTGGCTCTCCACACAAGCTCCGTGATGCTTTGCGACTGCAGGACGCGCTGTAAGCCCTTCTCTACGGTCCTGTATATCCCTTGTTCGCGAGCATGTCGGCGATGGCGGTGCCGGTAACGTCGGCGGGTTTCGTCTCGACCTCGGTGACTAGGAGCGTTTCGGCGGATTCGCCGTAGGGGGCTTGTGCAAGGATGATCCCGCCGGGACCGACGGCAAATGAGCAGCCGATGATTTTGCGTCCTTTCCACACCCCCTCGTTGATCCGGCCGACATAGCTGACTCCCACGACGGTTATGTCGTAGAGTCCGGCAAGCGCGGTGTACGATCTCCGCCACATTTCACCGTACGGCTCGTCGCTGTTGTCGTGGTCCGGTTTCACGGCCCATGCGGACGGCGAAAGCAGGATTCGTGCGCCCATGCGTGCCAACGAATGCCCCAGAACGAGCGAATCCGGGAAGTTGTCGGCACAGATGTTCACCCCGATTGTGCCGAGCGGTGTTTCGACGACCGAAAGCGAATTGCCGGTAGAGTAGATATCCTGAGCAATTTCCAGTATGTTGATTTTCCGATGTTTCAACAGGATGGTACCGTCCGGCGAGATGAGCAACGCGGCGTTGTATACGCGGTCGCCGGCTCTCTCGGTGAGCCCTGCGACCACGTAGACGTGGGATTCCCGCGCGGCATCGCACAGCGCGTCGCTGTAATTCCCGGGGATTGGTTGCGCCAACTGGGGTGCACCAGGATAGGTGTACCCCAGATCGAGACATTCCGGCAGAACGATTATCTCGCACTGTTGGTGCGCCGCGTCGCGAACCATTCGCCGTGCCCGTGTCAGGTTCTCGTCGGCGCGCCCGCCTTCAACGAGCATTTGCCCCATGCCCAGTTTGAATCGTGTGCTTTCCATCACCTGACCGGTTCCAGCTTGATATAGTCGAGCCCGAACATGTATCGTTTCGTCGCCTTCTCATTGGCGCCGACGATCTCCACGGCGAGATTGTGGCGACCTCGGCTGAGCTGCTGCGTCCCGAGCGACAGTTCATCACCCGCCAGCACCGATGGGTTGTAAAGGTCGATAGGGTCGCCGAGCTTGTTTCCGTCAAGGGAGAATTGCACGATACCGTAATCCGGCGCTTTGGTAAGCCGGAGCTTCAGATCGTACTTAGCCACCTGCCTGACGGGCACCTGGATGACGAGCCGGTCGCCCGGCTCCGCGCCGGTCCACCATAACTGCTCGTCGCCGCTCCACTGGCCGTCGAACGCGAGCATCTCCTGCGTTCGCATCCTCCCGCCTGTGACCTTGTCAACTTTCAGCTTCTCGCCTTCCAGAGCGCCCTCCACCCTGAAGATCTCCGGCTGGACGTAGTAACCGGTTCTTCTGGATAACGGTGCCGGTTCGTACGGGTCGGTTCCGCCGGGCGCGAGATACCAGTACACGGTGCAGTCGTACAATGTCGGTCTGTCGTTGGGGAAATACTTCTCGATCGCCCCCTCGAACGATTTCTGGAACGGGACGTTATCGGCGATATGCCACCGGTTGACCGAAATGTGCCCTCGGTTGCCCATACTGATCGTCTGGTTGTGGAACGCGTTCTGGAACAGCGCAGGGGTGCACCACGCATACCCGAAGTAATCCTCGGAACCGGTACCGAACGTCGAGGGGAACTTTTCGCCGTCGACGAAGAACTTCTCGTCACCTTCGCCCCACCAGCGCCCTCTGGGGTTCCAGACGTGGAGCATCACGCCGCAGTACCTGCCGCGACCGGTCGTGGTGAGCATCGTCCAGTCGATTGCACGCCCGGGCTCCTCCGGCAGGAACGCGTCCCGATGCCATTTCGCGTGGAACCGACCGAGTTGGTCGACGGGACGGGACAGAGGCGCGTGGGTTATGCTGAATTCGACCGACCGCTCGGCGTTGCCGTCGTTGATCAGTTCGAGGAGCGCACTTTTCCCGAACGGCATGTACCAGAAGGAGTAGAACCCGTCCTCGGTCATCCCCAACGGCAGCGACCGGTACAGGTTGATGCCGGGAGTCGTGCCGAAAAAGTCGCCGAGCGGCACCCAGACCGCCGGCGTCGTCGCTCCGTCCCAGGTGATGCTCAGCGCCAGTTCCCTGAGCGCGTCTGCAACGTCCTTATCCGGCGTACCGCGAAGCCTTACCCTGATCTGAGTAATCGCGCGCTGACCTTCCAACTCCGCCACAGTCACCCTCGCGCCGCCGGGTACTTCGACCTTCTTGCTCTCCGTGCGCTCGCCGGCTCGTTTGCCCGCAGGATCGCTCCCTAGATTCTCGGTCAGGAACCTGTCGACTCTCTGTAGAGCCGCCGTTTCCTCCGGCGACAGATCGCGCGTGAAGGTCGGGACGCGTGTCCCCTCGGGAAATGTCTCGTAGGTGAAGTGATAGTATCTACCCCACCCCTTTTCAGCGACCACTTTGCAGGATTTCTGGTAGGGAATCGGCACGTAGCAGTTCAACCCTCTGGCGGTCATGTGCACCAGCGACGGGTACACGAACGGGGCGTTCGTGCAGTCAAAGTAGCCGCGGAACGGCAGGTCTACCGCCGGTTCGCCCGCTCCGTCGAGGTAGATCTTGACGTGACCGTCTTCAGCGAGCGCGGACCAGATACGCCATATACAGCCGGGACCGTCCATCTCCGCCATGACCACCGTGTCACCTTCCGTCCGGATGATACCGTCACCGTCCACATTGGCGTCCCATGCGATGTACGTGCCCGAACCGGCATCATACCGGCTTGCCCGATCGTAGCTGGACCACTGTGCGCAGTTCTCGCCCTCCATCGGCAGCACCGCCGGCTTCTCCAGATCCGTCAACCTTTCGATCAGATCAATGTACGACAACTCCATGTCCGCCACCGCTGACCCTCCAATCGCAATGCACACTGCAATCACCCACCATGCCCGTCTCATGACTATTCCTCCCCTCATAGCGTCGGATCCGGAGCCGCAGCTGATTGAGTATGGACGAACACGCGCTTACGGTTCCAGTTCGCCCGGCCCCTTGGCATTGAACAAGAACTTCCCATCGCTCGTGTTGGAGAAATGTTCGATCAACTTCTTTACGAGCTCGGCCGGGTCCGCACTGAAGACGACCTTGCTGCCGGTTTCCTTCCTTATGGCACGCACGACGTCGCGGATCGCCGTCGTGATACCGCCGGTTCCCTCGAGCACCCCGATGACCTTACCCTCGTCGTACGCTATAGAGAACTCGCCGAGCGTACCGGACCTGCCACCGACGATGATCAGGATGTCGCAACTGCGTACGGCGATCACCTCTCTACCCATAAGACCACTGCCGGTGAATATCAAGATATCGAGAAAATCTACCGGCGAACGATATCGGTTCACGTGTTCTTCGAGATCGAGCCCGGGCGATATCCCCACCGTCATACCACCACCCTCTTTTGCGCCGCGCGTCGCCTCGAACGGCAGACCCGGACATCCTCCGGTGACCACCACGCAATCGTGTTTGGCGATCTCCCTGCCGAGCTGGTAGACCGTCTCGCACACCGCACCATCGAGTTCTCCGCCAGCCGACCCCATGACGCCTATCTTGATTTTCAACGTTTGGCCTCCCTTCGCCGGGATCGAGACGTCGGTCGCCGGCACCGTATCGCAGCATATCCTACAACAGCGACGGAAACAAACAGACCTTCGGAGCAGGTCTGTAAGCCGGGTTCTGTACGGGCACGAATGCCCGCGGTGGTCATTTATCTGGGACGTGCGTCGCCGCACGCCTCAAGCGATCAACCCGAGAGAGAGGCGGGCCACCTCATATCTCTCCTATTTGATCTTGCTCCGGGTGAGGTTTTTCAAGCAAGCCCGCCGAAACGCGCCCGCCGAGGCGGGGCGAAAGCGGGCTTCTGGTGCGCTCTTACCGCACCGTTTCACCCTTGCCGGCCCACATCCGTGAGCGTAGGCGGTGTACTTTCTGTGACACTGTCTGTAGGGTTGCCCCTCCTTCGTGTTACGAAGCACCCTGCCCTGTGGAGCCCGGACTTTCCTCGGAGTCCTCGACGGACTCCGCGACCACCCGGCCTACTCCGAAGGCTGTCCTGTCTTGGTCGCTTTCGTCTTACGTTTTCCTTTGTCGGTTCTCGCGAGAGTCTCCTTGATCACCTTTTTGGCAAGTTTGTCAGCTTCGAAATTCTTCTCTCGCTCCACTTTACGCAACGAAAAGCGGGAAAAACCGCGTGCCAGTTGCATCGCCTCGAGCGATAACGCACGAAGCCGTGCGCTCTTTATCTTATACGTGCCGTTGAGCTGTCTCTCCAGAAGTTCGCTGTCCGTCCAGCAGATCACCTCCGTTGCGCCGAGACGTTTCGCCTCGCGCAGCCCGATGATGAGCGCGCAATACTCCGCGACGTTGTTCGTCGCTTTACCGAGAAAGCTTTTCACCCGGCGCACGACGTTTCCGTCGGAATCGGTAATCACCACCCCGGCACCTGCCGGACCGGGATTCCCGACGCATGCACCATCACAATGTATCAATACCTTCATACCGGCCAATTTCGCTCCATTTTCCTCGTTTCTATTGTAGCCGACGGGCCACTGACGTGTCAACGGTTGCGCGGGCCGGACATCCCCGAAAACGCACCATTTTACGGCTGGGTTTGTGTCGGCCCCGTCCGGGGGCTCGGTCATTGGGGACGCTTGTGACCCAGGGCTCGCTTCGCGTCGCCCTGGACTACATTCTGGCGCCCCTACCGGGGCTTATTCCCGAGACGTAGCCCGGCAACTCATTTGCCGGGACAGGATTGTCCATCGCGAAGCATATCCCGGAAAGTGAGTTTCCGGGCTACCGGCTCGCCGCACACGCGATCGGTTCGTGCGGGTGGACATTGTATCGGTTTGTGTTGTATAATCGTGATGAAGAGAATGCGTCCGCTTCTTGAGGGCGGGTATGTAACGGTGGTTTTCACTGAGGTGGTAGGATCATGTATTTATTTTTGCTGATATTGTTTGTGCCGCTGACCTTCGCGCTTATCGCGGTGATACTCATGCAGCAGGGGAAAGGTGCGGGGTTCGGGGGCGCGTTCGGTGCGGGCGCCGGCACACAAACGATTTTCGGTGCACGAGCCGGCACGTTTTTCACAAAACTGACCGTATGGTTGGGCGCATTCTTTATGGGCCTGGCGCTGGTGATGGCGGTGGTTTCCTCAAGGGCTCAACCCGGACCCGGGAGAAGGCCCGCGCCCGTTGAGCAATCGGAGCAGGCGCCGGACCAAAGCCAGTAGTTTCAATCCATCGTTCGTCCCTTACGATGTGGTGTGCGCGGGGCGCGACAGCAGTGTCTTTTGTGTGGAAGGGTCTCGGGGGTGGACAAGTTTATCGTCAAAGGCGGTACGCCGCTTAGCGGAACCATCGAGGTAGGCGGATCCAAGAATGCCGCACTGCCGGTCATGGCCGCCTGTATCCTCGCCACCGGGAAGTGTTCCGTCGCGAAAATCCCTATTCTCCGCGACACCGCGACCATGGACGCGCTGTTGCGCCAGTTCGGGATAACCGTTGACGTTGATAAAGCCGGGACGTTCCTTATCGACGGCGCGACGATACAAAATGCCGTCGCACCCTACGATCTCGTGAGGACGATGCGTGCCTCATTTTTCGTGCTTGGACCGCTGCTTGCGCGGTTGGGGTGGGCGAGGGTATCGCTGCCGGGAGGGTGCGCTATCGGGGCACGACCGGTGGATCTTCATCTCGACGGACTCAGGAAGATGGGCGCGGATATTGAGCTTGTCGGCGGGTACGTCGAGGCCACAGCGGAGAAACTCCACGGAGCGAACATCTATCTCGAACTGCCCAGCGTCGGCGCGACGGAAAACATGATGATGGCGGCCTGCCTCGCCGACGGTGAAACGACCATTATGAACGCCGCCCGCGAACCGGAGATCGTCGACCTGCAACGGTTTCTCCGGGCGCTGGGAGCGTCGGTTGACGGAGCGGGTACCGGTGAGGTGGTCATTCACGGCAAGACCAAGCTGGGCGCCGCGAGCCACGTGGTGATCCCCGACAGAATGGAGGCCGCGACCTATGTGCTGGCAGGTCTGATCACCCGCGGTAACGTCACCGTCACAGACGCTATGCCGGACCACCTCGATGCGGTACTCGAGAGCGTCCGTGAGATGGGTGCTGAGATTGAAGTGACGGATAGCACTATTGCGGCGTCGGCACCGAAAAGGCTCAGCGCCTGCGATATCACCACCTTGCCGTATCCGGGCTTCCCGACGGACCTGCAGCCGCACATCATGGCCGCGCTGAGCCTGGCGAAGGGTACCAGCACCATTACCGAGACCGTCTTCGAGAGACGGTTCACGCAGGTGCCGGAACTGGTCCGGATGGGTGCCGACATCGAAGTGGAATCGGATGTCGCAATCGTGCGAGGAGTGGCCCGCTTGAAGGGAGCACAGGTCATGGCACCGGACATCCGAGCCGGCGCGGCGCTCGTGCTGGCCGCGCTCGCTGCAAAAGGTGAGACACATATCCGACGGATCTATCATATTGACCGAGGATATGAAGGGTTGGAGGAGAAGTTGGCGGCGATCGGCGCGGAGATCGTGCGCGTAACGGAATAGCCACTGTGGCCGACATTATCACAACATATGACTTGAGGAAGAAGCGGAAGCCTGTTCCTCGCATCTTCCGCGTGCGGGAACGGATCGGTCCGTCAGCCGCGCGACTGGAAGCTGAGGTCACGAAGATCGTCGAGGCGGTTGCTGCACGCGGCGATGCCGCTGTGGCCGAGTTCACAAAGGAATTCGACGGAGTCGCACTGAGTGCGCGCCGGTTCGAGATTAAGAAGAACACAATTTCACGGGCACTTTCCACGATCGATCGGGATGTGCGCCGGTCGCTCGAAAAAGCGCTTGAAAACATCCGGAAGTTTCACAAAATAACGCTGCCGCGGTCGGAGCAGTATAGCCGGCCCGATGGTGTGAAACTCGGCGAGCGGATCACGCCAATCGCACGTGTCGGCGTGCACGTACCGGGCGGTAAGGCGTTCTACCCATCAACGGTGCTCATGGCGGTGGTACCGGCTAAAGTTGCAGGATGTGACGAGGTCGTGCTCGTATCGCCCCCGTCATACAACGGCACGATACACCCCGCCATACTCGCGGCGGCGGGGTTGGCCGGCGCTGACAGAGTGTTCAGAATAGGCGGAGCACAAGCTATCGCGGCACTGGCATATGGCACGAAGACCGTTCCGGCCGTGGACAAGATTGTAGGGCCCGGAAACAGGTATGTCAGCGCGGCCAAACGGGTGGTGTCGCATACGGCGGACATAGATAAGGAGGCTGGACCCAGCGAGATCGTGATCATCGCCGACAAAAGTGCTCGCCCTCGATGGGTGGCAGCGGATATGCTGTCCCAGGCCGAACACGACGAGGAGGCGGTGGCGATTCTCCTGACGGATTCGGCGCGGCTCGCACGCGATGTCGCAACCGAGATAGAACAGCAGGTGGAAGAATCGCCGCGAAAACTGCTCGTTGCGAAGGCGCTCAAGAGCCACGGTGCGATCGTGCTCGCGTCGGACCTGACTCATGCTGTGGAGCTCGCGGACATGCGGGCGCCGGAACATCTTGCCCTTATGGTCGAAAAGCCGGCGTCGCTGCTCAAGCTCGTGCGGAACGCCGGCGCGATCTTTCTCGGCCCGTACTCGCCGGTAGCCGTCGGCGACTACATTGCCGGACCGAGCCACGTATTGCCGACGGCCGGTACTGCGCGGTTCGCATCGGCGCTCACGGTGAACGACTTTCTGAAACGGAGCAGCGTCATTGCATATACGAAAAAGCGGCTCGTGAAAGAGGCGGACCATATCGTGAGGCTTGCGGAGACCGAAGGGCTTCAGGCTCACGCCGAATCGGTGAAGATGAGGGTACGATGACGGTCTACGCCAGAAAGTGCGTGTCCGAAACCGAGGGGTACGTCCCCGGAGAACAGCCTGCGGCTGATCGCTATATCAAGCTGAATACGAACGAGAATCCCTACCCGCCGTCACCCCGGGTGCTCGACGCGTTACAGGCGGCGGTTACGCCTGCAATCAGACTGTACCCGCAACCGACCGCCGACCGGCTCAGAGAGAAGATCGCTGAGGTTTATCGGTGCGCTCTCGACCAGGTTGTCGTGACGAACGGCATGGACGAGCTGCTCAATCTCGTCATACGCGCATTTGTCGACATGGACGATACCGTCGTGCTCACCTATCCCACGTACGTGCTCTACGAGACGCTCGTGCGGTTGCATGGCGCCGGTGCGGTTTCCATCGAGCTTGAGCCGGATTTCTCGTTACCGCAGGGCATCGTTGATACCAAGGGGAAACTGCTTTTGCTCTCGAGACCCAACTCGCCGGCCGGAACGGTCTTTGAAAAAGCGCGTGTGGCCGAACTCGCCGCCGGATTCGCCGGTCTTGTCGCTCTCGACGAGGCGTACGTCGATTTTGCAGACGACGATTGCCTGGAGTTCGCCGGTCAATTCGAGAATGTCCTCGTCATGCGCACCTTTTCGAAATCGTTCTCGCTCGCCGGACTGAGGGTCGGGTTCGGCGTGGCCGGCCGCGACATTATCACTGAGCTCATGAAGGTCAAGGACTCATACAACGTCAACGCGTTGAGCCAAGCTGCAGCACTAGCCGCCCTCGACGATTACAAGCACATGCGCAAAAACGTCAAGAAGATTCGACGGACGCGGCAGCGGCTCACCGCCGAGCTGGAATCGCTCGGATTTGACGTTCCTCCTTCGCAGGCGAATTTCGTGCTCGCCTCACCGGACGGGTATCCTCTTGGCGCTGCGGAGATTTACGCGCGCCTCAAGGAACGCAAGATACTGGTTCGCTACCTGAACATGCGGCGACTCGACGATGCGATACGCATCACCGTCGGCACCGACGAGGAAGTGGATTCCCTTCTCGATGCGCTGCGCGACATGTCCTGACGGATACCGCGTCGCCGCTGTCACGTGGCAATCTGGGTTTGCAGCACGCGGCACAAACCAGATTGCTTCGCCTACGCTCGCAATGACGACGAATTCCATGGAGCCCGGCAAATGGGTTGCTGGGCTAGGTGGAGATTCTTTGCGCTCTTCGCGGCTCTCACATGTGTAACGTGTGGAGTGCGGTAGCTTGCTACCGCCGCGCAAGCAAGCTTGCGCACTCCACGCGTCCATCAAGCGGTACGAGAACCAGTACAGCTCAGCGCGGCGCTAGTAGGAGTACATCTTGCCGTATGGGCGGTGGCTCTGCGGTGTGAGTTTGGTGAAGGTGCGTGACAGCACTTCGTCGCGGTCGAGCTCGAGATCGGCCGCGAACTCCTCGAGCAATTCTTCCAACAGACGCTGATCCATCTCCTCGACAGGGGTAATCCCGACCTCCCTGCCGAATTTGCGGGGGTCTATCTCATCGCCGAGATAAATAGTCCCGCCGTGCATACCGGTACCGATATAGTCGCCCGCAACCGGCGCGGAGCCGGCGTCAGGTAGGGCCGGGTTAGCTTTCTGCGAATCCAGTCCGAGCACAATGACGATACCGCCCGCCATATACTCGCCGAGAAAGTCTCCGGCGCACCCTCCGGCGACGATCACCGGTATCTGTCTTTTGTACCCTTTCATGTGTATGCCGACACGATACCCGACGTTCCCGCGAACGAACAGTTTGCCGCCGCGCATGCCGTATCCGAGAACGTCGCCCGCGCTGCCGTGCACGACAATCTTGCCCGCGTTCATGGTGTTGGCGACGGCATCCTGCGCGTTCCCGTGTACCGTGACCGTGGCGCCGTTCATGAACGCGCCGAGATCGTTTCCAGGCACACCGTGTACCTCGATGTTCACCGTGCCGTCCAGGCCGTCGGCGATATACCGCTGCCCGTTGACGTTGAGAAGCTCGACGCGGGCAGCGCCGCGCGCTATCGCCTCGCGGACCGAGACGTTGAGATCACGATAATACACGCCTTTCGCGTCAATCTGGACCGTATTCGCTTTCGAATCGCTCACGTTACTCCCAGTGCGCCTTCGGTCGGTTTGAATTGGGTTGATTTTGGCTTTCCCCGATCCCCGTCTACCGTCCGGCCGGTTTGATCCCGAGGATATCGAGCGTATCTCTGGTCAACTCGACGCCGCGCAACCGTTCACGAGACCCGCGCAAACTCTCGACAGAATTTACCCCGAGCGCGCCGAGTATCTCTTTCAGCTCGAGGCTCCACGCGTTGATCAGGTTCGTGAGCCGTTCTGCGCCCTCGTGCGGGTCGAGCCGCCGGGTGAGTTCCGGCCGCTGCGTCGCGATACCCCAGGAACAGTTGCCGGTGTAACATTTCTGACATATCCTGCAACCGAGCGCGACGAGCGCCGCCGTGCCGACTACCACCACATCGGCACCAAGCGCGATTGCCTTTGCTATGTCGCCCGCGTTGCGTATACCGCCGCCGACGAGCAGCGACGCCTGATTCCTGATACCTTCCTGTCGCAACCGGTCGTCAACGGCGGCGACCGCAAGCTCGACCGGTATACCGACGTTGTCCCGAATGACCGTCGGCGCAGCTCCAGTTCCCCCGCGATACCCGTCTATCATGACATAGTCCGCGCCGGCACGCACTATGCCGCTGGCGATAGCTGCCACGTTATGGACGGCGCTGATCTTGACGCCGACAGGTTTGGTATACTCCGTGGCCTCTTTGAGCGCGTAGATGAGCTGGCGCAGATCTTCAATCGAGTAAATATCGTGATGGGGCGCCGGGGACAGCGCGTCGGTCCCGCGAGGTATCATGCGCGTCTTCGACACCTCGAGCCCGATCTTCTCGCCCGGGAGATGGCCGCCGATGCCCGGTTTCGCGCCCTGCCCTATCTTGATCTCGACGGCGGCACCCTTGTCGAGGTACTCCGAGTGAACGCCGAACCTGCCGGAGGCGCACTGCACAATGATGTTGTCACCGTACGGATACAGATCCTCGTGGAGACCGCCCTCCCCGCAGTTCATGAGGATACCGCACCGTTGCGCCGCCATCGCGAGCGCTTTGTGCACGTTGAGGCTCACCGACCCAAAACTCATCGCGCCGAAGATTATCGGTGTCGCGAGCTCTATTGCAGGCCCAAGCTCGCTTTTCAGCTTCGGGCGCCCTTTCTCGTCACGGTCGAGCTCTACCGAGTCCGGTTTCCGCCCGATATAGGTCCTGAGCTCCATCGGTTCGCGCAACGGGTCGATCGACGGGTTCGTCACCTGGCAGGCGTCGAGCACCATCCTGTCCCAGAAGATGAAGTACGGTTTATCGTTCCCCATACCGGTGAGCAGCATCCCGCCCGACTCGGCCTGCCGCCAGATATCGCGCCGATGCTCGTAGGTCCAGCTCGCGTTCTCCTTCATCGCCAGCGGGGTGCGCTCGATCGTTATCGCCTGTTCCGGACAGAACACGACACATCGCAGGCACGCGGCGCATTTCTTGTGGTCGGCGACGACGCCGTTCTCGAACGAAAGCGCACCAAAACCGCAGTTCAGGACACACCGTTTGCACCTGCGGCACCGGTCCGGGTCAACTACAACTCTGAACTCGCTCAACTGCTGGCTCACACTCATCGTCGGTCACCAATCCTTTATCGAGCTCGACGATAACGGGATCGCCGGCTCTGGGCGCCCAGACGGTCTCGACGTCGGGCGCTATCGCGCGAATCGCGCACTCCTCGCTCGCCATGTAGTACGTATCGCCGCGTTTAGCCGCCATGAGCGGTCGCAGCTTTATCCTATCGTTGAAACCCACCAGCCCGTTCTTGTACGCGAACAGCAGCGCGAACGGACCGTTGAGGGCAGCGCTTGCATACACCCGTCGCAACGCCCGCATCGCCTCCTGCTCACCATCGGGCATTGCATCAATATCCTTCCAGAACGGCGGTGCGAGCGCCGTACACGCCGTCCGGATCGAGAGACCATGTCGCCGCACGAGCAGGTCCAGAAGGTACGCGACCACCTCCGTGTCGGTAAGCAGCGTGCATGTGTACCCGAACATCTCGAGGTAGCGTTTGTTGATGCCGTACGAGGATATCTCGCCGTTATGCACGATCGACCAATCGAGCAGCGTGAACGGATGAGCGCCGCCCCACCAGCCGGGCGTGTTTGTCGGGAACCGGGCGTGACCGGTCCAGATGTATCCCTCGTACTCGTCGAGCCGGAAAAAGTCGCCGATGTCCTCGGCGAACCCGACCCCTTTGAACGCGCCCATATTTTTCGCGCTCGACGTGACGAACGCGCCCTCGATCGACGAGTTGATCCGCATCACCGCCTCTACAACATAATCCTCCTCGGACACCGTCATATGCTCGAGCGTTTCGGCGGACGGCGTCACGAAATACCGCCACAACAGCGGCGGCGACTCGACACACTTGTTGGGACGGGTCGGTATCGGCTCGGCCAGGACGACATCGAACCCGTGCGCAAGGAACTGTTCTGTCTGCTCCCGAGCGGTTTCGTTATCGTACATGAGGTGGAACGCGAACCTGTCCGCCATGTCCGGGTAGATACCGTACCCGGCAAAACCGCCTCCCAGACCGTTGCCGCGTTCACGCATCACGGCAATCGATTCGATGACTGTCGCGCCGGACTCACGCTCACCGTTCACGTGTATGAGCCCGGTGAGGCCGCATCCGGAGACACATTTTTCTTCGCGATAGCTCATTCTCGTGTCTCGAGCGATTCGAGCAACGCTCGCCACTGCTCGTACCCCGATTGCGGTGCCGCGCCCAACCCGAGCTTCTTCCGTTGCCGCTCGTCCGGTGCGGCGAGAAGCCCGGTCTTCTCGAACGCGCTTATCCCGAGGCGCAATCCCGACGGCATATGTCCGGCTGCCGTCGCCAGGAGTCGCAGCGTGTTTATGGGCCCGTCCATTCCGAACCGTTGCGGGCACATCTCGTAGCACGTGTGACACTGGACGCAGTACCATATTTCCGGCCCAGAAATGAGCGACTCGATATCCCCGTCAAGTATTCGGCCGATTATGGCCTGTGGATCAAATGCAGGAGTGCTCTCAGCGACCGGACAATCGGCGACACATGCGCCGCAGTTGTAACACATTTCGAGCAACGACAGATCGAACTTCTCGCTAATCGCAGCAAACCGCTCCCGGGTACGCTGGAGCTTTTCGACGAAGCTGTCCGTGCCTACTCGATGGCCTTCGAGACCTATTTCCTCGGGACGCGCACCGGCGGCAAGCGCGAGAAGCTCCGGGACGTACAGGATCGGGATGTCGAGTTCCTCACCCTTCTTTATCATGATATACTGGCGCTGATCGTACTGGAGAAAACATGCCGGGCACGTCAACAGGATGGCGTCGGCGCCGAGGTCGCGCAATTCCAGGAGCTTCTTCCGTGCAAGCGCCATCGACTCTTCCTGCTCGCCGACGTTGCTCAGCGCGCCGCCGCAACAGAGCAGTTTCGTCTCATAGTCAATGCTTGTACCTCCGAGCGCCGTCACCAGCTCGTCGAGCGTGGTCGGCTCCAGCGGGTCGTCGAATCCGGTCTCGTCGCTCGGCTGCGTCATGTGGCATCCGTAATGGACGGCGATACGCATACCGCGCAACGGCGCACCGAGCCGGTTGCGCAACTCGTCGTACCCTATCCTGTTCGCGAGCAGTTCCACAATATGCAGCACCTCGACACCGTGCCCGATATGCAAGCCGACGCGTTCGAGGTCCGCATTCAGGTCGGCCTTCAGACCGGGCTCTCCTTTCAGCTTCTTGGCGACACCGTGCAGCACCCCATAACACTCGTTGCACAGGGTCACCACATCGCGGCCGGCGGCTTCCGCGACGGCGAGATTACGCGCGGCGGTAAGCAGCCAGATACGTTCGTCCATACACTTGATAAGCGTCTTTTCAGGACAGCACGTGAACCCATCCAGGTCGTGACACACAATACCCAACTGGTCCATCGCCAGCCGCGTCGCCTTCTCGATGAACGGGAACCTGGCGGGTATCTGGCAACCCCAAAAATATGTGTAGTCAGCCACCGATTTCCTCCGGCAGAGAAAAAAATAGCAGGCCGTATCGCCCTGCGGCTTTACCTTCCGTCCTGTCGTCCCGATTATAGAGCACACGGACCGCCGCTGTCAAGACCGATGCGACACGGCGTGCGACACGTTTTGCGCGGTATGAGTGCCATTTCGTGCCGAAAGGGCGTCGGGTTAGGCCGCGAAATGACACAAGAGGGTCTGCAGCAGGCGAGGGTGCTACCGCTGGCAGTTATGCGGACGGCGATAATCCGCGATAAACGCAAAGGCGCGAAGGGCACAAAGAATCCCGTAGCCCGGCAACGCATTTGCCGGGGAAGCAGTTGCGCGGTGCCCCGAGGGTATCCCGGAAAGTGAGTTTCCGGGCTAGCCCCTCCTCTCGTCGTTGCAAGCTTGGCATCCGCTGCGGCATTACCTTGTCGGGAGACATTTCTTTCGCCCCCGTTCGGGGGCTCGGGGTTGGAGGATGTCGGTAACCCAGGGCTCGCTTCGCGTCGCCCTGGGCTAAATTCTGTCGCCCCTGCGGGGCTGGTAGGGAGCATCGTATCTGCGGCGGATCTTCGACGAGGGGCTCCCCTACAGGCCACGATTGGTGTGGGCGGTTCCCGAACCGCCCCTACAAGATGGGCCATGGTTCGTGACCTATACGGGACTGACTAGTCGCAGTGCAGCTCTTGCGAAACCGGGCATTATGTCCAGGCCATATGCCTTGCAGAAATTGACATCGTGTTTGGGATTCGTTATAGTGAACGGGAACGAGGAGATTAGCGTTTCGTGCGGGTTTGCGCGTGAGGTACGTCGCCGGTCAAAGGTCGGGTACCGGGCGAGAACCGTAGGTTGCCGGGTCACCGTTGTCAGAATCACCGCCCAAAGGAGATACCAGAAGATGAGTCCCGATGACCGTACTGTCGATGACGTTTTGGGAGCGTTACGGGGCGAGATGTCACGGCTGATGCGCCAGTTCGGGTTCCCCCAGAACAGACCCGCGTTTCTTCACCCGGCGGTATGGCGTCCGGCCACCGACATCTTCGAGACGCGCTCGGATATCGTCATCCGGATGGAAATCGCCGGGACACGGAAAGAGGATATCTCGGTGGTCTTCGCCGACGACGTGCTGACGGTGCGCGGTATCCGGCGCGAGGAACCGCAGTTTCAAAAGACCGGCGTCAGCCGTATGGAAATAGATTACGGACCGTTCGAGCAGCGTGTAAGTCTGCCGCAGACAATAGATGCCGGGGCGATCGAGGCGGTGTACGACAACGGTTTCCTGACGCTCAGAGTGCCGAAAAGTGCCAGGGTACGCACACAGACGGTGTCCATTCAGATACGAGGGTGAGCAGGTATGGCCGCGGAAGAGACGGACCAATCGGGTCAGGTACCTGAAGAACAGCAGGAGGGGCGCGTGCTGCCGGAGGTGCTGGCGGTGGTGCCGTTACGCGACACCATCGTGTTTCCCGGGATGGTAGCCCCGCTCATGGTCAGCAGACAGAAGTCGCTTAACGCGATCAACGATGCGCTCGTCGGACAGCTGCCGGTGGGGCTGCTCACGCAGACGAGCCGCGAGACCGAGGATCCCTCTTTTAACGACCTGTACAAGGTAGGAGTCGGTTCGCGGATATTGAAGATGCTGAAGCTTCCCGACGGGAGCGTGAGCATAATCGTCCAGGGTCTCCACCGGTTCCGCGTCACGGAATCGGTGTCGGCGGATCCGTTTCTCAAAGCGAAGATCGAAACGCTCGTCGAGACAACGGAGGAAACCAAGGAGGTCGAGGCGCTCTCGAAGAACGCGTCCGCAATGTTCCGAAAGATGGCGGACGCATCGTCCAACATCAGCGAGGAGGCCGTCGTTACCCTGATCAATATAAGCGACCCGGGCAAGCTGGCGGACTTTATCGCGGCGAATCTCAACATCTCCGTTGAGGAGAAGGAAAGCATCCTCGAAAATACCTCGGTGCGCGAGCGGCTCAAGAAGGTCAATACCTTGCTCAACCGCGAGCTGGAGTTTGCCGATCTGCAAAGCAAGATTCAGCAGCAGATCCAGTCCGAGATGGGCAAGACCCAGCGCGAGATGTTCCTGCGTCAGCAGTTGCGAGCTATCCAGAAGGAGCTTGGCGAAGGCGACGAACGTACCGTCGAGATCGCTGAACTGAAGGAGCGCATCGAAAAGGCCAAGATGCCGGAAGCCGCGCTGAAAGCCGCCGAACACGAGCTGGACAGGTTGGAGAAAATGCCGCCGAGCGCGCCTGAATATACCGTGGCGAGAACCTATATCGACTGGCTCATATCGTTGCCGTGGTCCGTATCGACGGAGGATGAACTCGACGTGCGTGCCGCCCGCAAGACGCTCGACGAGGATCATTACGACCTCGAGAAGGTCAAGGAACGCGTGCTCGAGTTCCTGGCGGTGCGGAAGCTCAAGAAGGATACGAAAGGGCCGATACTCTGTTTTGTGGGTCCGCCGGGCGTCGGCAAGACCTCGCTGGGCAAATCTATCGCCAGGACGCTCGGGAGACACTTTGTGCGTATCTCGCTCGGCGGAATACGGGACGAGGCCGAAATACGCGTCCACAGGAGAACGTATGTGGGCGCACTCCCCGGCCGGATCATACAGGGGATCA
>Ga0180434_10002788_pt1 | contig 22773 bp, 21 predicted proteins | sample SS_ome_7_FD_132453 | JGI IMG/M metagenome (GOLD analysis project Ga0180434, IMG submission 132453) | Hypersaline lake sediment archaeal communities from the Salton Sea, California, USA - SS_1_D_2 metaG | ecosystem: Environmental > Aquatic > Non-marine Saline and Alkaline > Hypersaline >...
ATTGGTTGGATTGGTTTAATTGGTTGGATTGGTTGGATTGGTTGGATGGGAAAAACCACATCCGGCCCTCATGTCGGAATAACGATTCCTCGAAAAGCGAATCCAGTATCGCCCGCTTGGACTTTTGAACCCTTCACAAAATTTTGCATTGTTTTCTTTAAAAAATATAAATTTGCATGCCCGTTTGTTAAAGCGGACTCCCTTCGCGCAGCAACAAACGCCGATTCATGTTCAACTGTCGGCGACCGCATGAAAATTTCGAAGTTTCAGACAAACTAAGGGCTGTTTCCTGACAACTCCGGACGATCGCGGCCGGCGGCCGGCGGTTGCCCGGCGCCGGACCGCGGCGGACGCAGGCCGTATGCCTGGATTTTACTGTAAAGCGTCGGTCGGCTCATTCCCAGAATGCGGGCGGTTTTGGCTTTGTTCCAGTCCGTTTTCTCAAGCGCGTTCAAAAGCGTTTGGCGTTCGCCCACGCCGCCGCCGACGGCGGTCGGCGGCGGCGGTTTCAATCCATGATCGCGGATGTCCGGTGGCAGGTGCTGCTTGCGGACAACAGATTCATGGCACAAAATAAACGCGTGCTCCATTGCGTTTTCAAGTTCGCGGATGTTTCCCGGCCAGTCATAGGTCATGAAGGTGTCCATGACATTGTCCGCGACCGCGGTGATGTCTTTTTTGAGACGGCGGCGCAATCGACGGCAGATATGCGCCGTCAACAGCGGAATGTCCTCCCGTCGCTCCCGCAGCGCCGGCAGATGAAGTTCGACCACGTTCAATCGATAGTACAGGTCGCTGCGAAAGGTTCCCTTTTGAACAAGCTGTTTCAGGTCCGTGTTGGTCGCGGCCAGGATGCGCACGTCGACATGAATGGATGTCGAATCGCCGACTCTTTCGAAGGCCTTTTCCTGCAGCACTCTCAGCAGCCGCTGCTGGATGCGGGAGGAAACATCGCCGATCTCATCCAGAAAAATGGTGCCCCTGTGCGCCATTTGAAAGCGGCCCACGCGGTCATCCACCGCGCCCGTGAAAGCCCCCTTGCGGTGGCCGAACAGTTCGCTTTCCAACAGGTCCTCGGCCAGGGCACTGCAGTTGACGGTGATCAGCGGGCGCTCCCGGCGGCTGCCGCTGTAATGAATGGCCTTGCCGATCAGCTCCTTGCCGGTGCCGCTTTCGCCGGTAATGAGAACGGTGGTGTCGAACCCGGACAACTCTTCGATTAAATGAAAAATGTCCTGCATGGGCCGGCTGCGGCCGATAATGTTGGCAAAACGATACCGCTCCTTCAACTCCCGCTCCAGCAGGTTCAAGCGGGTGATGTCCCGCGCCACCAGAATCGCCCCCAGCGACCGCCGCCGGTAGTCATAAAGGGGTGCGCAATTGACGCGTACAATCTGACCGGGGCGGTCCCTGTGGTTGCAGGCCAGCTGTCGATCATTCACGCTTTCACCGCTGGAAAGGGACTGCTGCAGCAGCGCCATGCACGCCCGGCTGCAGACAAACGGCAGCTTTTCCAACCGCCGGCCGACAATCGCACGGGAAGCAAGGCCGCAGATGGCGGCCGCCGCCTGATTGGCCTGCGTCACCGTTTTCTGGTCATCGATGGTGATAATGACGTCGCTCAGCGTGCTGAGGATGGCTTCCTGGTTGCGGCGGTAGCGTTCGTTCTGGTCTTCCAGCGCCTTGCGCTGCAGGGCGTGCTGGACAACTCTGACCAGATCGGCGCGCCGCACGGGCTTGATCAGATAGTCAAAGGCGCCCCGGCGCACCGCTTCCGCGGACGTGTCGATGTCCGGCGCGCCGGTGATCATGATCACCGGACAGAAGGGCTGCGCGTTCCGGACCTCACGGAGGATCTCCATGCCCGAGTGGTCCTTTAAAATGATATCCACAATCACGGCGTCCAGGGATTTGTCGCCGATGCGCTCCATGGCCGCCGCATACGTCCCGGCCGTCCATACGCGGCATCCGATCTCTTGCAAAAAAGCACTGAAGTTGATGCGGATGCTTTCTTCGTCGTCTACAATCAAAATAGCGGGCTGCATGGCGGCTCCTGTGGGCGGCGGTCCTTATGATTCAACCGGCAGATCGATCGTCACCCGGGTGTATGCTCCTTCTTCACTGTCAAATGTCATCCGCCCCCCATGGCTGGAAATGATGCCGTGGCTGATGCTCAACCCCAGGCCGGTGCCCTCCCCTTTGGGTTTGGTGGAAAAAAAGGGCAGGCAGATTTTTTCCAGCAGGGGTTTGCTGATGCCGCCGCCGTTGTCATGAAATTCGATGCGCACAAAGCGGCGGCCGTTTTCATTGACCGCCCCGCCGCGTATGGAAAGGTGCTTGCCGCGGTCCTGCGCCCCGGTGCCGTTCCGCCGCAGGGCATAGCGGGCGTTGCTGATGACGTTGAGAAATACCTGCTGTATCTCCTGCGGCCGCACCTTGACCTGCGGCAGACGCGCCGCCAGGGCCACATTCAGACAGATGCCGTCCTTGGCGATCTGCCGCTCCACCAACCCCAGGGTATCGCCCAGGATATCCTTGACCGGCACCGGCCGCCGCCTCTCTTCCCGGCTGCTGGCAAAAGACAGCAGGTTGCGCACAATGACGGCGATCCGCTCGCCTTCCTTGATGATGCGGCCGGGGATGTCGGCATCCGGACCAAGCGGACAGAGCCGGTTTTCCAACCGTTCAGCGTAGTTGATAATGCCGTTGATGGGGTTGTTGATTTCGTGGGCCACGCCCGCGGACAATTCCCCCAGGGATGCCAGATGCCCGGCGCGGACGGCTTCGGCCTCGATTTTCTTTTTTTCGGTGACGTCGCTCCACAGCGCGATGGCTTTGACGGACCCGTCCACATCCACATAAGGCGAGTAAGTCACTTCCCAGTTTTTGCCGTCATCCAAAACAGCCTCCGCTATTTTAAGCTTTCCGCTATTTATCGCCGACAGCGCCTGGCAGAAGCTGCACGGCGCATTCACACCGCCGTATTTGCGAAAACACTTCTCAGCGTACGCCGCCCCGAAATCGCGCAGCATGATGTCATTCTGGTACTCGATGTTAAACCGGCTGTCCACGATATACATGCCGTCCCCCATGGCATTGAGTACACCCTGCAGCTTGTCGCGTTCGGCCTGGAGAAGGGCGGCCGTGCGGTTGCGCTCCTCGATTTCCTTTTGCAATCCCTGGGCAAACCGATGCGCGGCTTCGCGGCTTCGCGTGAGCGTACGGATGCGGTACACGATAAAAATGCCGCCCGTTGACAGCAAAAGCGCCGACAGCAGAATGTAAATCATCTGCAGACGCTGGCTCTGGCGCCGTATATCGGCAGCCGCGTGCCGGCTCAATTGGGTCAGGGCTTCCGTAAACGACGCCTGGGAAAGAGACACGCAGGACCGCAGCGCACTGATGGTGTCGATCAAAGGGTCGACATATCGGCCGGTGGCCCAGTTCTCCCCGAAATCCACCAGAAGATTGCCGGAGTTGGTGATCCGCTGATGGGCGGCCAGAAAGGTTTCCATCTGTTGATCGGCCTTCTGCAGCAGCCCGCTGATCACCTGCCAGTACATCTCGATCATGGCCACATCCACGGCAAAGCCGGTGTCGCCGGCGACGATCGCCTGGATAACCGGTGCTTTGAGAAAAGACTGGAAGTCCGCATCGAACTGTCGAATCGTATTCTGCCACTTCCGCCGCACCTTTAAAAGGTCATAGGTTAAAAACAGCTCCTTGGTCAAAATTTCGGTGCGGTTCCATGACACCAGCAGGTGGTTGGCCCGGGTGTGCGTTTCGAAATAGGTCCGCAGGCGTACGTTGGACAATATCGAAACCCCCATGAACAGGCCGAATCCCACCAGCAGAACGATGCCGGCGATAAAAATGGATTTGGGCCGCATCAATCAGACCTCTGCGGTTAGCGGTTAGCTGTTGAAAAATTATCTCACAAAGCCGATCATTTTTCAATGTTCTCAAAGACCGGGCGGCTTGATCCGGGCGGCGCTTTTTGGTAAGCTCCTGCGCGGAAACAACATAGAACAGAAAGGAAAACCAGCCATGCCGTCCCAAGAAAATAAAAAACCCTTCAGTGGTGCGACCCGCTACGTACTGGACGATGAACTGGCGGGAATCGTCAACATCTCCATGGCGCTTGAAATGCCGCTTCTGCTGAAAGGCGAACCCGGCACCGGCAAAACCATGCTGGCCCACGCCATCGCCGAAAGCCTGCACATGCCGCTGATCATTCTCAACGTCAAGTCAAGCATGAAGCTGGTCGACGCCCTCTACCAATACGACACCCTGACCCGTTTGAACGACAGCCGTTTCGGCGATTCCAACCGGGATGTGAGCGATATCGAAGCCTACATCAAAATGGGAAAAATCGGCCAGGCCTTCCGTGCAGGCGAACGCGCCGTGCTGCTGATCGACGAAATCGACAAGGCGGACACCGATTTTCAGGACGACATGCTGGACGTGCTCGACCAGATGGAATTCGACATCATCGAAATCGACAAAACCATCCGGGCCCGACACCGCCCGGTCATCATCATTACCTCCAACGCCAAAAAGGATCTGTCGGACCCCTTTCTGGGACGATGCAATTTTCATCATATCGCCTTTCCGGACACGGACATGATGCAGCGGATCATCGCCGTGCATTTCCCCGATCTGGACCGCAAGCTGATGAATGCGGCCGTCGAAACGTTTTACCGTCTGCGTAAACTGGAGGCGATCGAGAAAAAGCCGGCCACACGGGAGCTGATCAACTGGATCCGGGCGCTCAAAGAAGATCCGGATTTCAATCCCAAAACCCTGGATCGGGGCGACATCCCTTTTCTGGGGGTTCTATTCAAGAAAAGCGAGGATTACCGCCGCGCCCAGATGCAGACGGAACGCCGGCGGCTGTTTTGAAACCGGCTTGGCGGCGGTCCAGGCGCCATAAACAGAGGCGACACGACATTTTGTTTGCGCTTTTTTAATCGACAATCGGGTGCTTTTTTCATGTTCGTCCATTTTTTTTACCAGTTGAGAGACGCCGGCATACCGGTCAGCCCCACCTCGTTTTTGACGCTGCAGCGGGCGCTGAACAGCGGGCTGGTCGCGTCTATCGATGATTTCTACACCACCGCCCGTTGTGTTCTGGTAAAAAGCGAACGCTATTTCGACCGTTTTGACCAGGTGTTCGCCCACCACTTCGCAGGGGCGGAGCTGCCCGACCCCGAGGAATACGCCATTGATGAAATGGCGCGGGCCCTGCTCGAATCATGGCTCAGGGATCCGCAGACGGTGGCGGATGCGCTGGGCGCCGACGCCGATGCACTGATGCGGCTGACGCCGGAGCAGCTGATCGAATATTTCAAAAAACGGCTCAACGATCAGACGGAAGCGCATCACGGCGGCAGCAAGTGGATCGGCACCGGCGGCACATCGCCGGTAGGCCACTCAGGCTTTCACCCGGGCGGCATGCGCGTCGGCGGTGTGTCGCGCAACCGTTCGGCCGTCAAGGTCGCCATGGAACGGCGCTACCGGGACTATTCGCTGAACGGGCCGCTGACGCAGGCCATGGTGGGCGAAGCCCTGAAACGGCTGCGCAACATGGTGCCGGCAGGGCCCAAAGACCGCGTCAACGTAGACGAAAGCATCTATCGGACCATGCAGAACGGCGGTGAAATCGAGATCGTGTTCGACAGGAATCTGCGCGACCGTCTGAAGGTCATCCTGGCCGTCGACAACGGCGGCTGGTCCATGGATCCCTATGTCTCCGTGGTTCAGACCCTTTTTGACTACGCCCGGGCCCAGTTCAAGGATCTAAAAACCTACTTTTTCCACAACACGATCTACAACATTTTATGGCGGGATGCGGCACGCCGACGGCAGCCCTGCAACATCGATGATTTCACCCGCCTGGATCCCGAAACGCGCTTTATTATCGTCGGAGACGCCAGCATGGCGCCGTATGAACTGATGGCCGGCGACGGATCCATCCACCTGGATGAGCGCAGCGGCAGACGCAGCATCGACTGCCTGTCGTTTCTGGCCCGGACCTTTTCCCACAGCATCTGGCTCAATCCGGTTTCCGAACGTCTGTGGGGCTACACGCAGACCATCACCGCCATCGGCAACATTTTCCCCATGTTCGAACTTTCCATCGACGGGCTGGAAAAAGCGGTCCACCGCCTCATGGCCCGGTAGGTAAAGGGACGGGGCAAGGAAGCGATTCTGGATACTGGATGCTGGATACGGGGTTCGCCTGTATGAGATTGGGTTAGGATCGTTAGGATCGTTGAGAGCGTTGGGAGCGTTGGGTTCGCTTTTTGTCGATGGATCGTCATTCCGGCGCACGCCGGAATCCAGTAAAACCGACGGCTTCTTTTCTTCCGCTGTGACCGTTCTTTGGGCACGTGCACGTACACGTGCGCGGTACTTTATGTGTACTGCCATTGCCACCATCGAACAAGGCCCTGAACCGCGGTCCAACACATTTCCTGGATTCCGGCGTGCGCCGGAATGACGAAAAAAGACCAAACAGCCGTGCACGCGCACGAGCACGTGTCCGTTCACGTGTACGTTAACGAGGGATAGCTAACGGCTAATCGCTCGGGTTCAAGGATTCAAGGGGTCAAAGGTTCGTTGGGTTCGCTGTTCGTTGGATCGTCATTCCGGCATGCGGACCGGATGTGGTTTTTCCAATTTAACCAATCAACCATTTAACCATTCAACGAATAACCAGTTTCTTTCCTGATAAATCTGGACGCTCCACGGCCGGCGGCCCCCGCTTGTTTGAAACGATGTTGAGATCGTTAAGAGCGTTGAGATTGCTTTTGTCGACGAATCAGGGCCAAACGAACAGCAGAGCAGTTGTTTGTTGTTTGGTGCTTGTGATTTGAGATTTATTTGTTATTTGGTGCTTGTGATTTGTAATTTTATTTCCTTATACCCTGTGCCCTGCACCCCGCGCCGTTGTCTTTTTTCTTGATCAAACCGACCGCGCTAGCGTCCGTCGATGCCGAACAGCCGGCAGGCGTTGGCGCTCGTGGCGCGCGCCAGTGCCGCCGCGGCGACGCCGCGGACCTCGGCCAGCTTTCGCAGCACGGCGCCGACAAAGGCGGGCTCGTTGCGCCGGTTGTGATTCCGGCAGGGGGCCGGCGTCAGGTAGGGGGCATCGGTTTCAATCAGCAGCCGGTTCACAGGAATGCCGGCCGCCTGCCGCCGCAGCCGGGCGCCGCGCTGTTTCATGGTGATGATGCCGGTGACGCCGATGTAGAAACCCATGTCGAGATACGCGGCAAGATCCGCGTCCGAACCGCTGAAGCAGTGGACCACCCCGCGCCGGCCGGCGTTCGGCATGGTTTTCAGGATTTCAAGAAAACGGCCTTCGGAATCCCGCTCGTGGAAAATGATCGGCAGACGGCGGCCGTCGGCGATTTTTATCTGGCGCACAAACCACTTTTCCTGATCCGCTTTCGGTGCGTACATCCGATGGAAGTCAAGCCCGATTTCCCCCCAGGCCCGAACCACGGAATGGTCGGCCAGCGACGCGAGATCGGTCAGGGTGGACGCGCGGCACGTTTCGGTATCGTGGGGATGCACACCCACCGCGGCATAAACGCCGGTGTAACGCCGCGCCAGACAGAGGGCCCGCCGGGCGCTGGAAAGGTTGACGCCCGCGATCATCATCCGGCGCACCCCTTCCTTCCGGGCACGGGCCACGACCTCGTCCCTGTCGGCATCAAACGCACGGTCGTCGATATGGCAGTGGCTGTCGAAAAGCACCATAATTCAGATCGAACCTTTTTGTTTGTGAACAGCCTCCATTTTATCGTTGATTTCGTTATGAGTATATGATTGATTTGCTGTTCGTTCAACGGTCGACGGAAAACCCGTTTGAATGAACGTTTTCAATCGACCGGATGATCCCTGATCATAATTCATCAAATGATTCTATTCAATATGCGGGAGGGGCTATTATGTTTAAAATCGTAAAACGCGAAGAAATGGCGGAAGGCACGGTCATTCTGAATGAAATCGAGGCGCCGTTGATCGCCCGCAAAGCCAAACCCGGCCAGTTTGTCATATTGAAGGCCAATGAAACCGGAGAGCGCATCCCGTTGACCATGGCGGAAACGGATCCGGAAAAGGGCACCATCACGGTCATTTACATGGTCGTCGGCAAGTCCACGGCGCTGTTCAGGGATCTTCCCGTCGGGAGCGGTTACCAGGATGTCATCGGACCACTGGGGCGCGCCACCCACATCGAAAAACTGGGCAAGGTGATCTGCGTCGGCGGCGGCACCGGCGTGGCCGTGCTGCATCCCATCACGCGGGCCCTGAAAGAAGCCGGCAACCACGTCACCTGTATCATCGGCGCCCGTACAAAGGATCTGTTGATATTGGAAAAACAGATGAAAGCGGCTTCTCACGATCTCCGCGTGTGCACGGACGACGGATCCTACGGCCACCACGGATTCGTAACGGAGGTCATGGAAGATATTCTAAAGCAGGGCGATGTCCGACTGGTGGTGGCCATCGGACCGGTGCCCATGATGAAGGTCGCCAGCAACATCACCCGCAAATACGGGGTCAAGACCATGGTCAGCCTGAATCCCATCATGATCGACGGCACCGGCATGTGCGGCGGGTGCCGCGTCACCGTGGGCGGCAAGACACGCTTTGCCTGTGTGGACGGCCCGGAATTCGACGGCCACGAGGTCAACTTCGATGAACTCATGCTGCGGCTGCAGGCGTATCGCGAGGATGAAAAAGTCTGCTACGATGCGTACTGCACCCTTCACGATGCTTGATCGTTTCGGGTGCCGCCAAAGTCTCAACAGCGGTCTTCGGCGGCAATTATGGATGCGGAAAACGTGATGAATTTGGGCCTCGCCCGAACCGGACGGGCCGCGATGCAGAGGGAGGAAAGCATGGTAGACAAGCAAGCAACCAAAACCAAAAAGGAAAAGATTCCCCGACAGCCGATGCCCGAACAGCCGCCGGAAGCAAGGGCCAGGAATTTCGAGGAAGTCCCCACCGGCCAGAGTGCGGAAGCCGCCATGCTGGAGGCCGCGCGCTGCCTGCAATGCAAAAAGTCGACCTGTGTGGACGGCTGCCCGGTAGAGGTGGACATACCCGGATTTATCCTGCGCATCAAGGAAGGGGATTTTACCGGCGCCATCACCAGAATTTGGGAGAAAAACGCCCTGCCGGCGGTCTGCGGCCGCGTCTGCCCCCAGGAACTGCAATGTGAAGGCAGCTGCATCCTCGGCAAGAAGGGTGATCCGGTGGCCATCGGTAATCTGGAGCGGTTTGTCGCCGATTACGAACGCAAGCACCGTAACGCCGCGCTGCCCAAAAAGGCCGCCTCCACCGGTAAAAGAGTGGCGGTGGTCGGCTCGGGTCCGTCGGGTCTCACCGTCGCGGGCGATCTGATTCTAAAAGGCCACGAGGTCACCATTTACGAAGCCTTTCACAAGCCCGGCGGGGTTCTGGTCTACGGCATCCCGGAATTCAGACTGCCCAAAGAGATCGTTTTTTCAGAAGTCGACGGCCTCACCGGCCAGGGAGCAAAACTCAAGTGCAACGCCGTTATCGGTCGGGCGGTCACCGTGGACGAACTCTTTGAAGAAGGCTACGACGCCGTGTTCCTGGGCGTCGGCGCCGGCCTGCCGCGTTTTTTAAACGTGCCGGGTGAAAACCTGATCGGCATTTTTTCGGCCAACGAGTATCTCACACGCTCCAATTTGATGAAAGCCTACGAATTTCCCAAATACGACACACCGATCATCCGCGGCAAAAACGTGATTACGCTGGGCGCCGGCAACGTGGCCATGGATTCCGCCCGCACGGCCCTGCGGCTGGGCGCCGATAAATCACGCATCGTCTACCGACGATCCCGGCAGGAAGTGCCGGCACGGGCCGCGGAGGTGCACCACGCCGAAGAAGAGGGCGTCGAGTTTCACTACCTGACCGCGCCGACGCGCTTTATCGGCGATGAAAAAGGCCGGGTCGTGGCCATGGAAGGGCTGAAAATGGAATTGGGCGAGCCCGACGACTCCGGTCGGCGCCGGCCGGTGCCCATCGAGGGATCCGAATTCACCATCGACTGCGATCTGGTTATTATTGCGGTGGGCGCACTGGCCAACCCGCTGTTGACGCGGGCCACCGAAGGGCTGGCGTTGAACCGCTGGGGCTACATCGTCACCGATGAGAAAACAGGAAAAACCACACGGCCGGGGGTCTGGGCCGGGGGCGACATTGTAACCGGATCGGCGACCGTCATTCTGGCCATGGGCGCCGGCCGCAAGGCGGCCGATTCAATCCACGAATATCTGTCCTGGGGGTGGTAAACGCAGCGCATCATCCACCGGTCGGGCCAGGGCCTTGACCGGCGGCGGATGGATGCTTATTATACTGTAAAAAGTGTTTAGGCTGATCGGGAGCTCGTGAAATTCGGGCTGAGAGGGACCCTGGCTTGCGTGCCGTGGTGATGATCTTCTGCACCGGGCACGACTGGAGAAGGGTCCGACCGTTGAACCTGATCCGGATAATACCGGTGGAGGAAAATTGTAAGCCGTTTTTTAAATGCCCTCTGCCGAGGGCATTTTTTTTTGGGGAGGTAATGATGAAACCACGGTACCTGCTGTCGGTTCTTCTGTTTGCTGCGGCGATGGTCTCTCCGGCCGCGGCCGCGGCCGCGGAAGACCGGCCCGTCGTAACCCTCATGACCCACGACAGCTTCGCCATGAGCGAAGCGGTGTTCAAAACCTTTGAAAACCATCACAACGCGACCCTGAAAATATTGAAAAGCGGCGACGCGGGGGCGGCGCTCAATCAGGCCATCCTGTCCCGGCGGCACCCGCTGGCGGATGCCTTTTTCGGGGTGGACAACACCTTTTTAAGCCGTGCGCTGGATGCCGGCATATTTGTCCCGCACCCCGCCCCCGATCTCAGCGGCGTTCCCCGCGAACTGCAGCTGGACCCGCAGGGACGGCTTTTGCCCATCGATTTCGGTGATGTGTGCCTGAACTACGACCGCGACTGGTTTGCCGAGCGCGGTCTCGCGCCGCCGTCCGGACTGGCGGATCTGATCGATCCGGCCTACCGGGGGCTGACCGTTGTCCAGAATCCGGCCACTTCCTCTCCAGGCCTGGCTTTTTTGCTGACGACCATCGGTACGTTCGGTGAAAACGGCTGCCTGGACTTCTGGCGCCGGCTGAGAGACAACGATGTCTATGTGGCCAACGGCTGGTCCGACGCTTACTACGGTCAGTTCAGCCGCGCCGGCGGCACCCGGCCGATTGTCGTCAGCTATGCCAGCAGTCCCGCAGCAGAGGTGTTTTACAGTAAAGGGGAAGTGACCCGGGCGCCGACCGCAGCGGTACTGGGTCCCGGCAGTGCTTTCCGGCAAATCGAATTCGCCGGCATCCTGGACGGCGCTGCGCGGCCGGATCTGGCGCGGCAACTGATCGATTTCATGCTGGCGCCGGCCTTCCAGAAGGATATCCCGCTCCAGATGTGGGTTTTTCCGGCCGTTGTCGAAACGCCTCTGCCGGAAATCTTTCAAAGGCACAGCCGCAAAGCCGAACAGCCGGTGGCAATTGCGCCGGCGGAAATCGAGCGAAACCGGGAAGAATGGATTGAGCGCTGGACCGAGGCGGTGTTGAGATGAAAATCCGCCCGCGGGTCTGGCTGGTCCTGCCGCCGCTGGTTTTTCTGGCGTTGTTCTACTTTTTCCCGCTGGCCGGCATATTCTCCGTCAGTTTCTTCCCGGCGGAAGGGCAAAGCACCGCACGCCTGCTCAAGCTGTTTCAGTCCGGCCGCTATCTGGGCGTGCTGTTCTTTACCACCTGGCAGGCCGCCCTCTCAACGCTGGCAACCCTCATCCTGGCGCTGCCGTGCGCCTATGTGTTCGCCCGTTTTGATTTCAAGGGCAAACGCATCCTTCAGAGCATCACCACCGTCCCTTTTGTGCTGCCCACCGTTGTCACCGCCGCCGGCTTTCAGGCCCTTTTGGGTCCCCGCGGCATTTTCAACAGCATGGCCGCCCAACTGTTCAGCACCCATGCGCCCCTGATCAACATCGATCATACGATCTGGTTTGTCCTGCTGGCGCATGTTTTCTACAATTACACGATCGTACTGCGCATCGTGAGCGCGTTCTGGTCCCAGATGCCGCGGAATGTAATCGAAGCCGGAAGGATGCTGGGCGCGTCGGGCATCCGCATCTTTTTCTCGATCACGCTGCCGCTGCTCCTGCCCGCCATCACCGCCGCCTCTCTGCTGACCTTTATGTTCTGTTTTACCAGCTTCGGCGTGGTGTTGATTCTCGGCGGCCCGCGCCTGGCCACGGTGGAAGTGGAAATTTACCGACAGGCGCTGCACCTTTTCAACCTGCCGCTGGCGGCCGCCCTGTCCCTCGTGCAGATCGTGTTTACCTTCGGCCTGATGTTCGGCTACACCCGCCTTGAACGCCGCTGTTCGGTGTCTCTGATCGGGGACGGCGGGCGCGTCGTATCGGCCGCGGCCCGCGGCTGGAAAGCCAAACTCTTTGTGCGCGGCAATGTCGCTTTGATGCTGCTGCTTCTGGGAGCGCCGCTGGCGGCCCTGCTGGTGCGATCGATCAGCACCGAAAACGGTTTGAGCCTGGTCTACTTTGCCGCGCTTTTGGAAAACAAGGCCCAGTCCATATTGTATGTGCCTCCTGTAAACGCCGTATTGAATTCCTTGACCTATGCCTTCGCCGCCACGGTCATTGCCCTGCTGCTGGGAATCTGCAGCGCCGCCTACCTGAAGACGCCGGGGGGTAAGACAGCCGGCCTGTTGGATCCGCTGCTGATGCTGCCCCTGGCGACCTCGGCCGTTACCCTTGGCTTCGGATTCATCGTCGCCCTGGATGCGCCGCCGCTCGACATCCGCACCTCGCCGATACTGCCGGCGATCGCCCACGCGCTGGTGGCTTTTCCTTTTGTCATCCGCAGTCTGCTGCCGGCCTGGCGAAGCATCCCGCCCCGGCTGCGCGAGGCGGCCGCCGTGCTGGGGGCCTCGCCGCCGATCGTCTGGCGCACGGTCGACTGGCCGGTTATCCGCCGGGCCATGGCGGTGGGCGCCGTTTTCGCCTTTGCCGTCAGCATGGGCGAATTCGGGGCCTCCGTCTTCGTTGTCCGTCCGGACACGCCCACCATGCCCCTGGCCATTTTCCGTTTTTTAAGCCATCCCGGCCCGTTGAACTACGGACGCGCCATGGCCATGAGCACCCTGCTGATGCTGATTACGGCCATCGGATTCATGTTGATCGAATGGCGCACCGCACGCGCAAGAGGCACCGCTCATGCCGCTGCTTGAACTGGAATGTATCAGCAAACGGTTCGACCGGCCGGCGGTGCAGGAAGTCAGCCTGGCGGTTGAAAAAGGAGCGATTCTCTGTCTGCTGGGTCCATCAGGATGCGGCAAAACCACCCTGCTGCGCCTGATTGCAGGCCTGGAAACGCCGGATCAGGGACGGGTGCGGTTCGACGGTCGGGACGTCACCGGAACCCCGCCGCACAAACGTTGTTTCGGCATGATGTTTCAGGAATTCGCTCTGTTTCCCCACAAAAGCGTTTTTGAAAATGTGGCCTTCGGGCTTCAAATGCAGGGGCAAAGCCGGCGGCGGACGGAAACGCGCACCCGGGAAATGCTGGCGCTGGTGGGTCTTGAAGAACTGGCCCGACGCAATGTAGCCGATCTGTCCGGCGGCGAGCGCCAGCGGGTGGCGCTGGCCCGAAGCCTCGCCCCCGGCCCCCGCCTGTTGATGCTGGACGAACCGCTGGGATCCCTGGACCGATCTCTGCGCGAACGCCTGCTGCTGGACATCCGATCGATTCTTGAAAAACTGGGGGTGACAACCCTGTTTGTCACGCACGACCAGTCCGAAGCCCTGACGGTGGCGGACGTGGTGGCGGTCATGAACCGGGGACGTCTCCTGCAGATCGGCAAACCCGCCGCCGTGTACCTGCAGCCGGCGGATCTTTTTGTGGCCGGCTTTCTGGGGTTTCACAACCAGCTGCCGGGGAAAGTGACAGGGCCCGGCGTTATCCGGACCCGGCTGGGAACCATCCAAATGCCGGAAAAGAGGCTGATGCCGCTGGAAAAAGTCACCGTGATCCTGCGCCCGGAAACGGCGCGCTGGAATGACCCGGCCGTTGACAGCGGCCCATTTTTCAACATCCGGGGAAAAACGCTGTCCCGGCGTTTCCGGGGCAAATACTATCGCGTCTGGATCGGCGTCGACGAAGAGACCCGTCTGGAAATCGATTTGCCCAACGACGCCCGGCCGCCGGCCGTCGGCGACACCGTCACCATTGGCTTTCCCCCGGATCAGATCGTCGTCGTTCGGGAAAACGGCGGCCACCCGTCACGTGAAGGAGAACAACCTGCATGCGGACCATCATCTTTGCCAACGGCGCGTTGAACCGCTGGCCTTCCGGCCTTGAACCATGTGCGGCTTCCGACCGCATCATCGCCGCCGACGGCGGCCTCGCCCATTGCCTGAAGTGGCATATAAAGCCGCATGTGGTCATCGGCGACATGGATTCGGCCGCGGCCCATGATCTCAAACGCCTTGAGAATGAAGGCGTTGCGCTGATCCGCTACCCCGCGCACAAGGACAAAACCGACCTTGAACTGGCGATTGAACGGGCCATGGAGGAGGGCATTTCTCACGTCATTATTCTGGGCGCCCTGGGCTTGCGGTGGGACATGACCTTTTCCACTTTACTGATGCTGGCGGTCCCGCGTTTCAAAAACCTCGACATCCGCCTTTTGGATGAAGCGGTCGAAATCCGCCGACTGCACGCCGATCAGACGGCGGTCGTCAGGGGTCAGGTCGGCGACACGCTGTCTCTGCTGGCATTGACGGAAAACGCCGGTGGGGTGTCCCTTGAAGGGTTGGAATACCCCCTTGAACAGGCGACCCTGCATCTGGGTTCCTCAAGGGGCGTCAGCAACGTGTTCAAAAAACCCACAGCGCGCATCCGGCTTCAAAGCGGATGCCTGCTGATCATCGTCACCCATCAGCGATAAGCCGGCATTTCAGGTCTGGACGATCGAATCCTCGCTGCCGAAGACATTTTTCTGGTAGCTGTCCGCCTGCTCGTCGTTTTCCCACTGTTTTTGATCCAGAAGATACCTGAATCGGTAGCTTCGGCCGGCCGTCAGGGTGATCGTGCTCGAAAAGCCGCCGTTTTTGAGACGCTTCATGGGATGGGTCGTCTGATCCCACTGATTGAAATCCCCGCAGAGTACCGCCTGTTCCGCTTTGACCGTCGGCGCAATTTTAAAGGTGACCCGACACAGCCTGCCCGTACGGGTGTAGTTTTTCTTCATCATGATCGTGCCCTCCTCTCCCATCGGTGGCGCCCAAACGACGCTTCGCGGTATTCAAGCCCCCGCGGCCATGCCGGCCATCAGTACGGCTTCCATGAAGTCGTCGATGTCACCGTCCAAAACAGCGTTGACATTGCCGACATCCATGTTGATGCGATGGTCTTTGACCATCTGGTATGGGTGCAGAACATAGGAGCGTATCTGGTTGCCCCAGGCGATCTCGTCCTTGTTGTCATGCATTTCACGCTTTTTCTCTTCCTGCTTCTGTTTTTCGGCCTGGTGCAGGCGGGCCCGCAACACCTTCATGGCCATGTCTTTGTTGCGGTGCTGCGATTTCTCCTGCTGGCACTGGACCACAATGCCCGTGGTCAGGTGGGTGATGCGCACCGCACTGCTGGTTTTGTTGACATGCTGCCCGCCGGCCCCGCTGGCACGAAAGACATCCACACGCAGATCCTTTTCCTCGATGTCGATGTGGATGGTGCTGTCAACCTCGGGATAGACAAAAACAGAGGCAAAAGAGGTATGGCGTTTGCCGCTGGCATTGTAAGGCGATATCCGCACCAGGCGGTGAACGCCGATTTCGGAACGCAGGTAGCCGTATGCGTATTTTCCCTTGGCGGTGAAGGTGGCACTCTTGATGCCGGCTTCTTCCCCCGGCTGGTAATCAATGATTTCATGGCCGAATCCTTTGCGTTCGACCCACCGTAAATACATGCGGAACAGCATTTCGGCCCAGTCCTGCGCTTCCGTGCCGCCGGCGCCGGCATTGATGGAAACAATGGCGTTGTTTTCATCATCTTCCCCACTGAGCATCAGGGCAAACGACAGTTGGGCGGCCTTGCGGTCAAGACGTTCAAGGCTTTGGGCCACCTCGCGGATGGTGTCGCTGTCATCCTCTTCCAGCGCCATGTCCAGCAGGAGGCTGTTGTCATCGAGATCCGCCCTTAACGCCCGATAGGCATCAAGAGACTCCGTCAGGGAGGTCCGCTCTTTCAGAATGCCGGTGGTTTTTTCCGGGTTGTCCCAGAAGCCCTCACCGGCCATGGTTTTTTCCAGGTGGGCCAGCCGTTTTTCTTTTTGATCGACGTCAAAGATAGTCTTTCAGCGTTTCCAGTTTGTGTTCCAGTTCCCTTATCGTTTGTTTCAATTCAATATTCATTTCTATACCTCCCGTTTCGGTAGATGCGAAAACCGCCGCGGCAACGTCAATCACTGCGGCGGCGGTTCAAAGCCACAGACCCGCCGTGCCATGCAGCCGCGGCGGCAAACAACAGCAGACACAAACCCGCGAACCAGTCGCCCCAGCGGGTGTACACCGTTGAATCATCCAGCAGGGCGACAGGGAAATCCATCGTCTTTTCCACGAAAATCGGCGTCTGTGCGAGAATCCGGCCGCTGGGACCCACAAACGCACTGATGCCGGTGTTGGCGGCCCGCACCAGGAAGCGTCGATTCTCCACCGCTCTGAAAACCGCCATCGAAAAATGCTGATACGGTGCAGCGGTGCGGCCGTACCAGGCATCGTTGGTCATGTTGACCAGAACATCCGCCCCGTTATTGACGGCGGCACGGGAAAGACAGGGAAAAATCTGTTCATAGCAGATGAGCACGCCGATTTCGCATTGCCGCCAAAAAAGCGTGGCGCCCTTTTCCCCGGCGGAGAAATCACCGACCTGCGCCACCATCTTGCCCAGAAACGGCAGCCATTTTTTCAAAGGGACATATTCCCCGAAAGGAACCAGATGGGCCTTGTCGTAAACGGCGGTCACCTCCTTGCCGCCGGAAATGAGAAAAGCGCGGTTGTAATAGCGGACATCCTCGCCCCGGCGCGCAAAAGAAGGGCTGCCGATGACAAAATCCGATGAAATATCCGCCAGACCATTCATCACGCTTCGGGTCAGCGGCAGATTGTGCAGAAAATAAAAGGGCATGGCGGTTTCCGGCCACACAATCAATTCCGGACGACTCCCGGCCGCCCGGGAGGAAAGCCGCAGATATCGTTCGATGGTGGCGGATCGAAAGGCCTCGTCCCACTTGGCGCCCTGGTCGATGTTTCCCTGGACGACCGCGATGCGGCGCGTGGGAGCGGACGCTACCCGGGATTCCATCTGCTGCAGCCGCCGATCCCCGTATCCATAAACGCCGGCGGCGATCACAAGGGCAAGCAGGCCCGCCGGCATTGCGCGTACGACCGTGCGCCGCAGCCGCCGGGTTTTTTCGTACAGCCAAAAATCCGTGAGTTGAAAAAGGATCGTATTTGAAAGAACAATAATGTACGAAACACCATATACACCCATCATATCCGAAATCTGGATGATGCGCAATCGCTTAAATTGGGTGTGCCCTATCAGTTCCCAGGGAAATCCGGTCAACAGTGTGCTCCGCAGGAGTTCCACCGCGACCCAGGCGGCCGGAATCAAAAAAAGGGCACCCGCGGGCCGGCGGCTGAACAGGCCGGCACCGGCGGCAAACAGGGCCGGGTAAAGGGCCAGATAAGCGGCGAACAGCACCAGGATGCCGCTGCTCACACAGAACGGAAAAGGGCCGTAGGTGCCGAGAAACGGAATGAACCAGTAGAGCAGGGTGCTGTAGTGGACAAAACCCATCAAAAAGCCCAACCGGAATCCCGTGAATGCGGACACGTTTTTAGCGGCCAGGATCAGCGGAACCAGTGCAAACCATGCCGCCGCATCACACCCGATGCCCGGAAACGCCGCCGTCAGCAGCAGACCGCTCAGAACGGCGCCCGCCCGGCGCAGCATATTGCCGTTTTTTAAAACCGTGGTGTTCATTTCACGCGCTCATGGTTGATCAAACCGGCCGCTTTTTCGCCGGCCACGCACCGCCCGCAGAGCGGAGACGGACCGGCGGCATGGCGGGCGCCCGAAACCCGACACCTGCTATTTATATCCTGCCGCTTCATTTGGCAACACCTGCATCCGGCGTTGGCCGTCGGCACCCCATGCAACGCAAGCCATCCGCATCAGAGAGACTGTTGAAAGATGTTGAAAAAACAAACAGGTTTTGGTATCGTATCTGATCTGCTGTAAGACACTGCCGCCGGAAGGGATCGGCGGCGGCCAATCATCTCGAGGTCTACTATGGCGAATCCCGATGAAAAAATGGAGCGGTACCGGATCATCGGGCGGGTGAATGAGCTGATGCAGGCCATGAACAACACCCGCCTGTTTGACCTGTTGACAACCCTGGAGAAAGAATTCATGGAGCGGCAGCGCGTTGATGGAGACCGCAAAAACGTACGCATCAACTGTCTTGTAAGCGTTGACTACGCCGACGCCGATCGTGTCTACAAAGACTACATCGAAGATATCAGCACCAGCGGCGTGTTCATAAAAACCCGGGAGCGGTTCAGCGTGGGCGAGGAAATCATGCTGTCCATGTCCCTTTCCGGCAATGAAAATGCGTTCCGCATTCCTGCGGAAGTGGTGCGGACGGCGCCGGACGGCATCGGCGTCAAATTCAGACTGGCAAGTCAGGTGCAGGAAGCGATCATTGAATCATTCATGTCGGAGATGAACCATTCCTTTCGAACGAAAAGGGTTTCGCGGGGCATTGACGTATGAGCGGCAACAGTAAAACCCAGCGGGAAATTGAGTGGGAAAACCGCATCCTGTGCAGCGACGAAAGCTGCATCGGCGTCATCGGACCGGACGGCCGCTGCAAAGAGTGCGGCAAACCATACGCGGGTGAATTGCCTTTTGCGTCTTCACCGGCGTCGGAAACAGCAGACCCTCCGGACGCGGCCGCGTCGACGGCGCCGGCAGAGGAGGACGATCCGGAGAGCGATGCGGTTCCCGACAAAGAGTGGGAAAACCGCACCCTCTGCAGCGACGAAAGCTGCATCGGCGTCATCGGACCGGACGGCCGCTGCAAAGAGTGCGGCAAACCATACCAAGGCTGATGGAATTGACCTGAAGCCCCTGCCGGTTCAGGAGGATCCGACATGTACAGACTGGGAGCAGCACCGGCGCAGATGCGCGAGATGGAGCTGGATGACCTTTTCATCGCCCGTTTGAAACTCCTGATCATCATGTCCAAGGCCCACCTGAATGGATATCCCATGGGTCAATATCGAAAAAAAGCGGCGCTCGAAAATGCCGACTACATCAAAAAGGATGCCGTGGGGTTGATCGAGGACATGGACCTGTTCGATGAACCCGCCGGCGAGCTGACTTTCAAAAGGGGCTTTTTTCAACGGGTCAAACTGCTGGCCATTATGGCGGAAGCCTTTGCAAAAGGACACGCGCTGGCGGAACGCAAACAGCAGGCGCTTGTCCGCAATCTGGATGTCGTGTGTGAGTCGATCACCTTTTCAAAAACCATCGACGACATGCCCTTTCTGAAGGTCGCATGAGGTGGCCCCATCATTCCCAATGTCAAAATCGCCGTTGCCGATGAAGACCCGATCATGAGGGATTTCGTGGTGAGCACGCTGATGTTCAGCGTCAACCGCGAGGTAGTGCCCTTTTACAACGGCGCCGATGCCTGGATCCATTTTGAAGAACGCGGCTTTCCCGACATGCTGGTGGCGGACGTGTATCTTCCCGAGCTCGACGGTTTCACACTGGCCCTGAAGGTCAAAGAGACCAGTCCCGGCACGACCGTTGTCCTCATGTCCGACGAACCCCGAAATGCACCGCGCGCCGAAAAAAGCAGGGCGGATGTTTTTCTGGCCAAGCCTTTCGACATCAACGCGCTTTTTCATCTGGTTCAGCGGTTCGTGGTTGACAAACACCCCTGAACCCCTATGCGATGCGGCAACCTGCCGCAAAAATCAGCCGGCTCAGGAAAAACCGCTGGTGGAACCGGTGGCGCACGATCCCAGCCCGGAAGCTCCCATGAACCGGCTGGCGCTCATCAGCCGTTTTACCTCTTTGCCGCCGCACGTCGGGCAGCATACGTCCTCTTCATCCCCCCGGAAGGTGATCTGTTCGAATGTTGCGTCACATTTTTCACAGTGATACTCGTAAATGGGCATGGCTTCTTTCCTTCTTTCAACCGACGGCGGTCCGCCGGCCGGAACCGGCAACGGCCGCGGTGTTTTTCCCCTGTGGTTTCCACCCGGCGGCCTGCATCCGTTCCTTGTCCATCAAAAAAGAAGAAGCGGATGCGAGAACGACCCGGCTGTATCAACTCAACGCATTTTCAATGACACTGGTCAGCATGGTCTGGGACTGAAGCCCGATCAGGCGCTTGATTTCCTGCCCGTTTTTGAAAAGCGCCAGCGTCGGAATACTTTGAATTCCCAATTGTACTGCAATTTCCTGGTTCTCGTCAACATTCATCGCCGCAATTGTCGCCCGATCCGCGAATTGATTCATTATTTCCTTGAGAATGGGCTCCTGGGCCTTGCACGGACCGCACCAGGGCGCATTAAAATCAATCAGGGTCACCCCGTCTTGAATGGCGCTGTTGAATTCCTGCGGTGAAGAAATGACTTTCGGTTCCATGTTTTGCTCCTTTCACGGATGGATCGATCCCGTCTTTAACAAAAACGATTGTTTTGCAATGCCGGTTGTCCGTTTTGCGAGTTGTTATAATCAAATATCGTGCCAGCCTGATCGAAATATTGCAGAAAAATGCACGCAGGCACCGCCGGCACCGGTTTCTGTCCTCCGGGCCAAGCAAATCGATGGTTCAGAGCAACGTCGTCGTCAAAGTAACGTTACATAACGTTGACGTAACATCACGGCAACGCACTCCAAAGCCGATAGATCATTGACAGACCCAGCGGAGCATCGTAAAAGCAGGAAAATCATAACAAGCGTTCAACGGAGTGTACATGCATCTAGAGGATGACGTCATTTTTGGATCAAAATTCAGCCGCTATCTTCTCGATTCCATGGCGGACGGCGTGTTTACCCTGGACAAGAACGGCCACATCACCACCTGGAATCGGGCCATGGAACGTATTTCCGGCTACCGGGCCGCTGAAGTCCGGGGGCAAAACTGCACCCTGATGCGTTTCAGCCTGTGTCTCCACAAGCACTGTCCCAATGGCGTCGCCGAGTGCGGCATTTACACCCACGGATCCGTCGACGGCAAAGAGTGCTCCCTGCGCCACAAAGACGGCCACCTGGTGCCGGTTCTCAAAAGCGCCCGACTGGTCAAGGACGACAACGATGTCGTCATCGGCATCGTGGAAACGGTCACCGACTTGACCGAACTCAAGAAAGCGCGCAAGGAAGTGGAAGTGTTCAGCCGACGGCTGGGTGAAATGCACCGTCTGGATAACATCATCGGCAAAAGCCGCGTGATGCAGAAAGTTTTCTCCGCCATCCAGGCCGCGGCTTCCAGCGACGCCACCATTCTGATACAGGGCGAAAGCGGCACCGGCAAAGAGCTGGTGGCCAGTGCCATCCACTACAACGGAGATCGATCCGAAAAACCCCTGGTGACCGTTACCTGCAGCGCGCTTTCCGAATCCCTGCTGGAAAGCGAATTGTTCGGCCACACCCGGGGTGCATTCACCGGTGCGGTTCGAGAACGGATCGGCCGCTTCGAGGAGGCGGCGGGCGGAACGGTTTTTCTGGATGAAATCGGTGAAATCAGCCCCTTTATCCAGGTCAAACTGCTGCGCGTGCTGCAGGAGCACGAAATCGAGCGTGTCGGCGAATCCAAAAAGCGCCGAATCGACATCCGCATCATCGCCGCCACCAACAAGGATCTCTATGACCTTGTACGCCAGGGGGTGTTTCGTGAAGATCTGTACTACCGGCTCAAGGTGTTCCCCATCCATGTCCCGCCCCTGAGAGAACGGCGGGAAGACATTCCGCTGCTGGCCGAGCATTTCATTAAACAGCAGAATCAAAAAACCGGAAAAAGCGTTCGGCGTATTTCGGCGGCCGCCATGCGGCTTTTGATGGATCATCCCTGGGAAGGCAATGTGCGCGAGCTGCAAAATGCCATCGAGCACGCTTTTGTTCTCTGCAGCGGTGAAGAAATCGACCTTTTCGATCTGCCGGTGGAAATCCGCCAGATGAACTATCCCGTCGGGAAAAGAGAAACCCTGTCTTTCAAGGACAACCACCGGGGTCGGCGCGGGCGGGTGACCCGCGAAAAACTGACCGATCTTCTGGATGCCTGCGACTGGAACAAAGCCGAGGTCGCCCGCCGCCTGGGGATCAGCCGAACAGCCGTGTGGAAGTACATGAAAAAGTGGGATGTCCCTTTAAGGCCCGGGAGCGAATGAGACCGCTTTTTTCAGACAAGCGGGCCGCCGGCCCGTCTACGCTCTGCGAGCTGCGCCGCGGCAGGCTGCGGAGCGTCCGGATTTATCAGAAAAGAAACTCCAAATCGAAATCGGGATCGCTATCGGGATCGAAGAGAAATGGCCTGCGGAGATGAAGGACTCGATTTCGATAGCGATTTCGATTTCGATCCCGACAAAAGGCGATA
>Ga0180434_10002789_pt1 | contig 22770 bp, 15 predicted proteins | sample SS_ome_7_FD_132453 | JGI IMG/M metagenome (GOLD analysis project Ga0180434, IMG submission 132453) | Hypersaline lake sediment archaeal communities from the Salton Sea, California, USA - SS_1_D_2 metaG | ecosystem: Environmental > Aquatic > Non-marine Saline and Alkaline > Hypersaline >...
CCCTCAACAATATTCGCACCGCAAGGCCCGCATACAGGGCTGCCATCAGATCGTCGGCCAGTATGCCCCAGCCGAGTGGCAACTTCTCGAGAGTTCGTGCGGGGTAAGGCTTTACTATATCCAGCACCCGGAAGACACCGAAGGCAGCCGCAGCGGTCACAAACGGCCCCGCCGGCCCACCGGCAGCCAGAAGAACGGCCACCGCCTGCCCGGCGAATTCGTCGACCACCACCTCGGGCGGGTCTTTCTTTCCAGTGGCGGCGATAACCGCCGGCGCCGCCGTCAGGCAGACGACCGACCCGGCCACGGCCATAATCGCCATCACCGCCGCGACAGCCGTCCAGTCCGCACCGTACCTGCACATCAGCCAGTAGCACAGCGCCGGCGGTATGGACCCCCATGTGCCGGGCGCTACCGGCAGGTAGCCCAGCCCCAGACACGACGGTAACAGCATCTTGCCCATTAAATGTTCTCCGCAACCCGTTCGAGCGTCTTCAGGCAGAACCTGTCGGTCATGCCGGATATATAGTCGCAGACCGTACGCCGCAGGCCCTCGGAGCGAACAAACCGTCTGAAATACGGTGGCAGCAGATCCGGGTTGCCGCACAACGCCTCGAACAGGCACTTCAAGTGCTTTTTCACCCTGTCGGTGGTACGGCCGAGCGACTCGCTGAGGTAAAAATTCTCCAGCAGGAACTTTTCCATCCCGCAGAGCATTTGATGATTTTCCGGTGAAATATCGACCAGCTTATCGCCGGCCGCATAGACTTGGTCCAGCGAGGTTATCTTTATACCGGCGATTTTCGACCTGCTGAAATCGATGCAGTCACTGACCAGTCTGTCTATTATGTCCTTTGCAATCCTGGTTGTCCTGATGCTTCCGTCGGCGATGGAGCCGGCGTCTATCCGCCGGAAGGACCGCCTGTATATTTCCAGGCCCGCAAGGTCGTCCTCCAGAATCAAACCGGCTCTGAAGGCGTCCTCGAGGTCGTGACAGTTATAGGCGATGCGGTCGGCCACATCCGCGATCTGCCCTTCAAGCGAACAGTTACGTTCTGAAAACACCGCCTCGCCGGCCTCGTCGCCGCCGTCCGGGTGCTTTCGCAGCCCCAGACGGGTCTCATACATTAGGTTCAATCCCGGAAAACCCGGGTAGGGATGTTCTATGAGGTCGACTATCCGCAGGGCCTGGCGATTGTGCTCGAAGCCGCCGCAGCCGGTCATTAGTTCGTCGAGGACTGTTTCGCCCATGTGCCCGAAAGGCGAATGCCCGAGGTCGTGCGCCAGGCATATGGCCTCCGTAAGGGTTTCATTAAGGCCCAGCGCCGCGGCGATGGTCCTTCCGATCTGCGCGACCTCTATGGTATGCGTCATACGGGTGCGATAGGGGTCATCCCCGTCGCTGACAGTGAGAGTAAAAACCTGGGTCTTGCCCTCGAGCCGCCTGAACGCCGCGCTGTGTATGATGCGGTCCCGGTCGCGCTCGAAGTCGGACCGGTACTTATGCGGCTTTTCCGGATAAACACGGCCGCGGCTGTTCTGCTCAGTGACCGCCAGGCTGCTAAATCCGCTCGAGCTCATTTTCCCCCGACGACTAAAGACAGGGCAGACCCTGTTCGGCGCTTATTTTTTTGAGTTGGTCGAGCAACTCATTGAGACTCTGGCCGATCACGTCTGTGTCGGTGCATACACTCATGAAATTGGTGTCGCCGTCCCACCTCGGCACGACATGGATGTGAAGGTGCTGCGGCAGGCCGGCACCGGCACAGCGCCCGAAATTCATGCCTACGTTGAAACCGTGCGGCTGGATCGCGGCGGCAAGAGCCTTCTGGGACTGAACGATAAGCTTCATCATCTCCGTCAGCTCCTCGTCGGTGGCCGACCCCAGCTCGGCGATATGACGGGCGGGCGCGATTAGGAGGTGGCCGTTGTTATACGGGTACCGGTTCAGCACCACTATGCACATCGGGGTCCGCCACAACACCAGTCCGGCGTCGTCCCGCCGCAGGATGTCACATATAAAACAATCGCTTTTTGCGGAAAGACCCTTTATGTATCCGATGCGCCACGGTGCCCACAGGTTGGCGCGAGCCATTAAAGGAGCTCCATCGCGATCTGTTGTTTGATTGTTATCATGGGTTGAACGCCCAGCGGCGCGGGAAGGAATGCCTGCACCCTCATGGTATAGTCGTGTTCATAGCGCTGCATCCGGCCGGCGTCGATGTTAAAAGACTCCGTACCGTTTCCATCCAGACCGAGGACCCGGTAACCCCTGAGAAAGCCGAAAGTGCCGCTCATTTGAAACCTGCCGGTGTACGGGACGGGCCAGCCGGCGGGGACGGTTTCGGAAAGCGAGCTTGTCACGCCAATGACCGCCACCCAGCCGTCTTCGGCATGCTCGATACTTTCAAGCTCATATGTAATGTCCCTGGCCTTGCGCATGACCATCGGCGCCGGTATCAGTATCTTGGACCGCCACGACTGGCCGACGGCAACGCCTTCAGCGGGGTCTTTGATGCTGGAAACGGAATCCCAGAGGAACCATTGCGTGGCCACGAAGTCGCCTATCATGTCCGGTTCCTTGATCCTGCCCCTGCCGCGGCCCGGCCGAAAGGCCTTTTCACCCGCCCATTCGATCAGCCGGTTCAGGTCGCTGTAATCGGCTATTTTCCCATTGGCCGCCACCTTTATGGTAAATGACCGCCCGGACAGGAACTCAATAGCGTCTTTCTTTACGGCGCGGGCCCTGGTCTTGCTGCGTTTTACCGTCACCTGCTCACAAGTAGCCTTGACCGTGGTCAGACCGTAGGGGTCAACGTCGACCGGTTCGTAGGCAACAACCATTTCCATGGTTTCGGTGGAGGTATCGACCTGGCTTTGCTCAGCATCCGACTTACCTGTCGCCCACTCAACATCGATCTGTCTGCTGGAAACAAATTTGTACCGCAACACCTGTTGCGGCTCGAAATCCACCGTGAGAAACTCTCTTGAAACAGCCGGCCCGGCGGCTGCAAAGAACGCCGAGCTCGATGCGACGACAAACAGAACAAACGCCTTTTTTTCCAAATCAATCTCCTTTACACCTGCGGCTCTAGTCGATCTTCTCCAGAGTGTACAACCGGCTGGCTCCCATCTTGAGAACCAGTGGCTCTGCTCCTTCCTCGGCGGCAGGTTCTACAAGCGTCCACTGCAGTTCCAGCTGCTCGTTGTATCTATCGATGCGGCCGGCGGTTGCGTCGAAGATCATCTCGCCGGTGTAATCCTCGGCGGTGTCGAACTTCTTTGAAAGCTCCTGCGATTGCGATTCCTGAAGCTCTTCGACGGACGGAGCGGACGGAACGGTCTCCATCTTTATAACGGCTGTAACCCGATCACCTCGCGTCTGAACCTGCTCAACTCGGTAGATCCTCTCATAGGCCTTGGAACCCATCAGGCCGAAGGTGAAGTCCTTGGTATTCTTGTACACCTGCCCTGTGGAAAGTTTCTCCCGTGAAGGCCGGGGAAGAACCGCCGTACCATGGCGGGCCTGGATCGTATGGTCTTCCAGCAGTCGGGTCGCGATCTTGTGGGCGTCGGAGGAACCCTCCACCGCCAGGCGGGCGGCGGCTGCGTCTATATCCGAGACCTTTCCGGCCGGTGTAATGGTTATGGTGTAACTTTGCCCGATCAGTCTGGCACAAGGGCTGTTGGGGTCCACTATGGACGCGCTGTCGAACTGGAGCATCGGCGTATCCTTAATAACCGAAGAATACTTAAGTCCGTCGATGGTTATTATCGCCGATGCCGAGCCGTCCTCGGTTACGGACTGTATCCTCTGCGTAAAGAGCATCTCAACCGTGCTTATGTTTCGGCCTCCCTGAAAGACCGGCTGGTCGGGAAGAGGGCCCTGCCAGTTAACGCTCTGCCGCGACTCGGTGGTCACTCTGTACCTGTCTTCCTGCTGCGGGCTAAATTTAAGCGATATATCCGCCAACCGCGCTTCAGGCGGGGCCGTTTCCATCGGCGGCTGGGCGCAGCCGCCGGCGACAGTCACCACAACCAACGCCGCAAGGACCAGCTTGTTCGTAGTTTCGACTCGGACCATGGCTTTTCTCCATAAAAGTAATTGAGTCTGTATCAAAGAAGCTGATTATAACCACACGGCCTGCACGGGCAACTGATTTTTCTTTGCCCCCCCGCCGCACAGCCCTATAATACCCGTCGTTTTTCTTGGACTAATACACCAAACATACCGGAGGATGAAATGTTAAGCGACGCGGTTAAAAAGGGGTTTCAGCGGTCGCCGCACAGGAGTCTGCTGCGGGCATGCGGATTGAGCGACGCCGATATGGAACGGCCCTTTATCGGGGTGGCTAACAGCTATTGCGACATAGTACCGGGCCACATCCACCTTTCCGAGGTGGCCAAGACGGTCAAGAAATCCGTCCGCCAGGCCGGCGGCGTACCTTTCGAGTTCAACACCATAGCCGTCTGCGACGGTATCTCAATGGGGCACTCCGGAATGAAATACTCACTGGCCTCGCGGGAGATAATCGCCGACTCGGTGGAAACCATGTCGCGTGCTCACTGCTTCGACGGGCTGGTCTGCATTCCCAACTGCGACAAGATAATACCCGGCATGCTGATGGCGGCCGCCAGACTCAACATACCGGCGATCTTCGTCTCAGGCGGTCCGATGGCCGCCGGCAGGATGCCCGACGGCCGTGCGGTCGATTTGATAAGCGTCTTCGAGGCGGTGGCCCAATTCAACTCCGGCAAGCTCGACGAGGCCGAACTCAAGCAGATCGAAAGCTGTGCCTGCCCGGGCGCCGGAAGCTGTTCCGGGCTTTTCACGGCCAATTCGATGAATTGCCTCTGCGAGGCAATAGGCATCGCCCTGCCCGGCAACGGCACTATCCCGGCGACCGATCCGCGGCGAAGCACACTCTACGAGCAGGCGGGACGCAGAATCTTGAACCTGGTACGCGAAGGCGTCCGCACCAGAGACATAATAACCGCCGAGTCTCTCGACAACGCCTTCGCGCTGGACATGGCGATGGGCGGTTCGACCAACACGGTCCTCCATACCCTGGCGCTGGCCGTGGAGGCCGGTTTCGAGTACGATCTGGACAGAATAAACCGCATATCGGCAAGGTGCCCCAACGTATGCAGAGTGGCGCCTTCGAGCAGTTTCCACATAGAGGACGTCGAAAAGGCCGGCGGCGTCAGCGCTGTTCTAAAGTCCATAAGCTCCGTCGACGGCCTTCTTAACACGGACCGGCAGACGGTTACCGGCAAATCCCTCGGAGAGAATATCGCCGATGCCCAAGTCAAGGACTCTGAGGTTATACGCCCCATCGAGAGGGCCTACTCGAAGACCGGGGGCCTTGCCATCCTCAAGGGCAACCTTGCCCCCGACGGCTGTGTGGTTAAAACGGCCGGCGTAGCCGAAAAGATGCTGCATTTTTCGGGTCCAGCCGTAATCTTCGACAGCCAGGAGGCGGCCTGCGAGGGCATCCTCGGCGGCAGTGTCGCCCCAGGCGACATAGTGGTGATCCGCTATGAAGGTCCCAAGGGCGGACCAGGCATGCAAGAGATGCTCAGCCCCACCAGCTATATCATGGGCGCGGGACTGGGTGAATCCGTGGCCCTGGTAACCGACGGCAGGTTCAGCGGGGGCACGCGCGGCGCCTGCATCGGGCACGTCAGCCCGGAGGCGGCCGCGGGAGGGCCCATCGGCCTGCTGAGGGATGGAGATATCATAGATATCGACATACCCGCCGGCAGGCTCGGCGTTAACCTGACAGGCCCGGAACTGGCCGCCAGACGGCTATCCTGGAGGCCACCAGCCGCGAGGGTCACCGAGGGCTACCTGGCCAAGTACGCCGCCATGGCCACCAGCGCCGACACAGGGGCGGTTTTAAAGTGGTGAGGAAAAAGAATTCAGAACCCAGAATCCAGAATGGCTGCCGCCGGGGGCGGCATCAGTTGAAATGATGAGGGGGGATAATGAAGTGGTACGCAGCAGGTCTTCATTTCGAGTGTGCCGAATGCGGGCGATGCTGTTCGGGGCCCGAGTCCGGATACGTCTGGGTCAGCCGGCACCGGATTCAGGCAATAGCCGACTTCTTGGGTATCACCCCCGATCGGCTGCACCAGGACCACCTTAGGCGGATCGGCCCCAAAATCACCGTCCGCGAAAAACCCGGCAGCCTGGACTGCGTTTTCCTGCGATGGACGCACGGCCGAAAGGGCTGCGCAATCTATCCGGTCCGCCCCCTGCAGTGCAGACAGTGGCCGTTCTGGCCCCAGAACCTGGCCGGCCCCGACGCATGGAACAAGGCGGCGACCAAGTGCCCGGGCATCAACCGCGGCAGGCTGTACACTGCGGACCAGATAGAGGCGATCCGGGCGGGCGAGCGGCAAACGCTTGGGCGAGTAGAGCGGTAGAGCCTGCCGGCCTTCGGCCGGTACGCATTCAGCCTCTATCCGTAAAAAATCTGTGTTAATCTGCGAAAATCTGTGTATCAGCTTTGCGGTTGGCTTTGCAAAAGCCAACCGCGGCGGCGGGCGAGCCGCTGGAAGCGAGCTTGCTCGCGGACAGCGGGACGACTGCCGCCGCAGGGCCCGCGACAGCGGGCCGCGAAGCTGATCTGTGGCAAAAAAAGCTCCCCCGCTGTTACAGACTGTATGGAACTATTCGGCCCTGAGGTAGCGATCGATCGCGGCGGCGGCCCTTCGGCCGCTGTCGATCGCCCTTACAACAAGCGAAGCCCCCAGGACCGTATCGCCGGCTGCGAACACCCAAGGCACGCTGGCCTGAAAGTCTTCGACCTTAACGTTGCCCCTTTCGTCCAGATCGACGCCGAGGTCCTTGACCAGCCCCTGGTGCCGGACATGCAGGAAACCCATAGACAGCAGCACGAGGTCCACCGGCAGCGAGAACTCGGTACCTGGCAGCTGCTTGACCTTCCAGCCCTTCGACGTCTCGATCCATTCGACCCTGCAGGCATCGAGCCGGCTGACACGCGTTCCCACACCGCCGAACTTGGTGGTTGCCGTCGACCATAACCTTTCGCAACCCTCCTCGTGCGAGCAGCTTGTGCGCATTATCCTCGGCCACATCGGCCACGGTGTATCGAGGGGCCTCTCTTCGGGAGGTTCGGGTAGTATTTCGAGTTGGTATACCTTGCCGGCGCCCTGGCGGCGGGCGGTACCGACGCAATCGCTGCCGGTGTCACCACCGCCTATGACCGCTACATTCTTGTTCCGGGCGGTGACAATCTGCGGGCTTTCGGCAGGCTCGCCGGAATTCAGCCTGTTCTGGGCGGTCAGATACGGCATGGCGAACAGTATGTTCTCGTATCCCCTTCCTTGAACCGGCAAGTCCCTCGGTTCGCCCGCACCCATCGCCAGGCACAGGCAGTCAAACCTCTTGCCCAGATACCTTGCGGAAACATCCTCGCCGGCCGTCACCCCGCTCTGAAACTGCACGCCCTCGGCGGCCAGTTGCCGCAACCTGCGGTCCAAAACGTGTTTTTCCAGCTTGAAGTCCGGTATGCCGTAGCGCAGCATTCCGCCGGGCCGTTCGTCCTTTTCGAAGACGGTCACGTCGTGACCGAGTCGGGCCAGCTGCTGTGCGGCGGCCAGACCCGCCGGACCCGATCCCGCCACCGCGACCCGCTTGCCGGTCCTGAAAGCCGCCGGCAGCGGCTTTATCCACCCCTGCTGAAAACCTGTCTCCACTATGTGGTACTCGATGTGCCGTATGAGAACGGGCCTGTCGTTCACGTCCAGCGTGCAGGACGACTCGCACGGAGCCGGGCACACCCGGCCGGTTATCTCGGGAAAGTTATTTGTCGAGTGGAGGTTATCGCATGCCTGCCGCCAGCGCCCCTGTGCGACCAGCTCATTGAATTCCGGTATGCGGTTGGAAAGGGGACAACCCGCACCGTGACAGAAAGGTATGCCGCAGTCGGCGCACCTGGCCGCCTGCGTTCTCACCTGTTCGGGTGTAAGCGGCAGATCGAGCTGCCTGTAATCCAGCACGCGTTCCGCCACGCTCCTGTGGCCCACATCCTGACGCCGGTACCGGAGAAAGGCCTTGGGCTCACCCATGGAACACCTCCTCGGTAGCCGGAGTCGTCTCGGTATCGCGGCGTTCCTCGGAGCGTATCTTCTCCAGCGACTTGCTGTATTCGACTGGAACGACTTTTACAAATTTGCCCACCGCATCAGCCCAGCCGGCCAGCAGTCGGGCCGCGGCGGCGCTTCCCGTCCACCGCAGGTGGCGTTCTATCAGCTCCTTCAGCACCGCCTTGTCCTCTTCCTTCCATACGCTTTCCAGCTCAACCATGTCCAGGTTGCACATGGTGTCGAAAAGCTGCGCCTCATCGAGCACGTACGCGGTGCCCCCGCTCATGCCGGCGCCGAAGTTGCACCCGGTCTTGCCCAGCACCACCACAGTGCCCCTGGTCATGTACTCGCAGCCGTGGTCCCCGACACCCTCGACCACTGCGGTGACACCGCTGTTCCTGACCGCGAACCTCTCGCCGGCCTGGCCGTTGATGAAAACCTCTCCGCTTACGGCCCCGTACAGCAGCGTGTTGCCGGCTATGACGTTCTCATCGGCCGCGAAGGAGCACCGGGGCGGTTTCTTGACCACGATGCGCCCGCCGGAGAGACCTTTGCCGAGATAGTCGTTGCTGTCGCCTATGAGCGTCAGCGTCACGCCCGGCGCGAGGAATGCCCCGAAACTCTGTCCCGCCGAGCCCCGCAAAAGCAATTCGATCGTTCCATCGGCCAGGCCGCCGGGCCCGTGGTTTCTGACGACCCAGTTGCTGACTATCGCCCCGACAGTGCGGTCGATGTTGCGAACGGGCATGTCAATCCGCACCTTGCGGCCGCCCGCAACGGCTGGTTTGACCTTTTCGAGTATCTTCCAGTCGATGTGGTCCCGTATCCGGGACGGCTGCTCGAGCGTGCGCCGGCGCATTTCGGGTTCGCACGCCGGAGGCGGAGCCAGAACCGCGCTCATATCCAGGCCCCTGGCCTTCCAGTGTTCGAGCGCCGGACGCTTCTTGAGAAGGTCCACCCGCCCGACCATATCCTCGAACCTGACAAAGCCAAGCTGCGCCATTATCCGACGAACTTCGGCGGCCACGAAAAACATAAGCCTCTCAATATGTTCGGGCTTCCCGGCGAAGCGCCTGCGAAGACGCTCGTCCTGGGTGGCGATCCCGAAAGTGCACGCGCCTTCGTGGCACTTGCGAAGCAGCGTGCAGCCGAGCGCTACCAGCGCAGCGGTCCCGAAACCGAACCTCTCGGCGCCCAGAAGCGCGGCTATCACTACGTCCCTTCCGGTCTTCATCTGGCCGTCAACCTGCACCCGGATGCGGCTGCGCAGCCCGTTAGCCACAAGAACCTGCTGTGTTTCCGCCAGTCCCAGTTCCCACGGGCAGCCGGCGTGCTTGATCGAGGAAAGCGGACTTGCACCGGTGCCACCGTCATGACCGCTTATCAGCACCTCGTCGGCATTGCCCTTTGCGACGCCGGCGGCAATCGTTCCCACGCCCATCTCGGCAACCAGTTTGACGGAAACCTGCGCGGCCGGGTTCGCGCACTTGAGGTCGTAAATAAGCTGCGCCAGGTCCTCGATCGAGTAGATGTCGTGGTGCGGTGGAGGACTGATCAGCGTAACGCCCGGGCTGGAGTATCGCAGCGCCGCTATCTCCTCGGTGACCTTGTGACCTGGCAGCTGTCCGCCCTCGCCGGGCTTGGCGCCCTGGGCTATTTTTATCTGAAGTTCCTTTGCGTGGACGAGGTAGTCGATGGTGACTCCGAACCTGCCGCTTGCCACCTGCTTTATCGCACAGTTGCTCGAATCGGTCCCCGGCGGTGGCCTGTAGCGATCGGGGTTTTCGCCCCCCTCGCCGCTGTTGCTGGCCGCGCCTATGCGGTTCATGGCGATTGCGAGAGTTTCGTGGGCCTCGGCGCTGATGGAGCCGTGGCTCATCGCGCCGGTACAGAACCGCTTGACGATCCGGCCGGCCGGTTCGACCTGATCGAGGGGGACCGGTTCGCCCTGTTCGAACTCGAACAGGCCCCGCAGTGTATACAGCCTGCGGGCCTGCTCGTTTACGGCTGCGGCGTATTGCTCGTAGGCGGCCGCGTCGTCATTGACCACAGCGTGCCGCAGCTTCGCCACCGTAGTGGGATTCCACAAGTGCCTTTCCCCGTCGGCGCGCCAGTGGTATTCGCCCGCGAAATCCAGCTCGGCCACGGCGGGGCCTCGGGGTTCGAAAGCCTGCCTGTGGCGGTGAAGTGCCTCGGCCGCAATCTCATCCAGGCCGACCCCTTCTATCCTGGAGGCGACACCGCGGAAATATTTTTGCGCAAGACCCGCGGACAACCCAACCACCTCGAACAGCTGCGCCGCGCAGTAGCTTCGAAGTGTCGATATGCCCATTTTGCTCATGGTCTTGAGAATGCCCTTCTTGACCGCCGCAATGTAGTTGTCGGCTATCCGCACCGGATCCATGTCGGCCGGCAGATGTTCCTGGGCCTGAAGGTCGTCGAGCACCTCGAAAGCCAGGTAGGGGTTGATGGCGTTGGCCCCGAAACCGCACAGCAGGCAGAAATGCATAACCTCCCTCGGCTCGCCGCTGGAAACTATCAGGCCGGCGCCGCTTCGAAGGCCCTGTTCGAGCAGGCCGTGGTGGACAGCCGCCGTCGCCAGCAGCGACGGGATCGGCGCCTTCAGCGGCGTAATGTCACGATCGCTTATGATAACTATCGACGCACCGTTTCGCACGGCCTCGGCCGCCTTGTCGACCAGCTGTTCGAGGGCGTCGCGCATCGCCGACGCCGGCTGCGCCGCGCCCGCGTCGAACACCGCCTCCACGGTGGCGGTTGTGAAATCCGGTCGCCTGACCGTGCGCAGCCTCTCCACATCCTCATTTGTAAGCACCGGATGCGGCAGCTTGAGCTGCCTGCAGTGTGCGGGGCTTTCCTCCAGAAAATCGGGCCTTTTACCCGCAAACACCATCAGACTCATCACCAAACCCTCCCTCAACGGGTCGATGGGGGGATTGGTCACCTGTGAGAAGAGCTGTTTGAAATAGCAGAAAAGCAGCTTTGGCCGCTCGCTTAACACCGCCAGCGGCACATCGTTTCCCATGGAGCCCACCGGCTCCTGGCCGTTGACCGCCATGGGCACAAGGATCATCTTGAGCTCTTCGCGGTCGTATCCGAAGGCCCTCATCCTCCTGGCGATAGTCTCGCGGTCACTCTTGACCAGCCGCGGGGAGTCGAAAAGCCCCCTCAGCTCTATGCGGTTCTCCTCGAGCCACCGGCGGTAGGGCTTTCGCCGGGCGATTTTACTCTTTATCTCGTTGTCGGTGATGATCCTGCCTTCAAGGGTGTCCACCAGGAACATGCGGCCGGGGCGCAGCCGCCCCCGCGTACGAATCTTCTCCGGCGGGAACTCGACCACCCCTGTCTCGCTGGCCAGAACCGCCAGGCCGTCGGTGGTGACCAGGTACCGGCACGGCCTTAGGCCGTTGCGATCCAACGTGGCGCCTATGGTCCTGCCGTCGGTGAAAACGATCGCGGCGGGACCGTCCCAAGGCTCCATAATTGCGGCATGATATTCATAGAAGAAGCGTTTGGCCGTGCTGATGTGGTAGCTCGGGCCGAAGGCCTCCGGTATCATCATCATCATGGCGTGCGGCATGCTGCGGCCCGCGTGGACCAGAAGTTCCAGAACACTGTCGAAGCATTCCGAATCGCTGGCCTGATCTCTCAACACGCCGGTCAAGTCGGAACGGTCGCTGCCCGGAAAACCGCTTTTCATATTCGCCTCGCGGGCCCGCATAGCGTTCCTGTTTCCGGAAAGGGTGTTTATCTCGCCGTTGTGGGCGATCCACCGAAACGGCTGGGCCAGCCGCCAGTTCGGCAGCGTGTTGGTACTGTACCGCTGGTGCACGACCGCCAGGGCCGAAACCACCTCCTCCTCGGCAAGGTCCGGGTAGTAGGAGAACAGCTGCCAGGCCATGAACATTCCCTTGTAACAGACCGTCCTGGCCGAAAGGCTCGCCGCGTGAAAATCAGCGGCGCTGTTTTCGAACGTTTCGGCAACCAGACGCTCCCACCTCCTGCGGGCAAGATAAAGGGATCGTTCCAATTCGAGGCCTTCGCGGCCGCCGGCGTCGACAAAGACCTGTCGAATGGCCGGCTCGGCGCTCAACGCCAGCTCGGCCAGACAGTCCCTGGCCACCGGGACGTCCCTCCAACCGATGACCCTCATGCCGTAGTGACGGACGGCCGAATCCAACAGACGTTCGGATTCACGCCTCAGTTGGTCCCGCTTTGACCCGAAAACCATCCCCACACCATACCTGCCGGCTGGCGGAAGTTCGAAACCGGCCTCGGCGCAGCATCTCGCGAAGAATCGGTGCGGTATCTGAAACAATATGCCGGCGCCGTCTCCCGTGGTTTCGTCGGCGCCGGCCGCTCCGCGGTGATGCAGATTCGTCAGCACCTGTTTGGCGTACTCTATTATGCCGTGGTCAGCCCGGCCGGCGATGTTTACAACAGCCCCGACACCGCAGGCATCGCGCCCGATGCGGTTGTCGTAAAGACCGTATTGTTGCCGGTCGGATCCCATGGCTTTCAACGGCGGCATTCTATTGCCACATGCGGCCGTCATGCAACTGAGTTAATCTGAGAATCCAGAACTCTGAACTCTCTGTTTCTTCTGTATACCTGCCGCACGGCCGCGGTTGAGACGCTCGAGATGACAGAGGGGACTGAACCCGCTGCCTACTGACTACTGCCTACTGCCTTACACGTATTCGTCTCACCGCGCCTCACCCCCATCAACTGTCATAGTACAGATGAAACTCATACGGGTGCGGCCTCAGCGCCATCTCGTCCAGTTCCTTGCTCCGCTTCCAGCTTATCCAGGTGGCGATGACATCCTCGGTGAAAACGTCACCGGCGGTCAGGAACTGGTGGTCGGCCTTCAGGGCATCCACCGCCTCGGCCAGCGATCCCGGCGTTTTCGGGTATTTCGCCAACTCCTCGGCTGTCATCTCGTATATGTCGCGGTCCAGCGGCTCGCCGGGGTCGATTTTATTTTGTATGCCGTCGATCGCGGCCATGAGCATCGCCGACCACGCCAGGTACCCGTTGGCGGTCGGGTCGGGGCACCTGAACTCCAGCCTCTTTGCCCGTGGACTGTCGGAGTACATCGGTATGCGCACGGCCGCCGAGCGGTTTCGGGCGCTTACAACAAGATTGACCGGCGCCTCGAAGCCGGGCACGAGCCGGCGGTAGGAGTTTGTCGTCGGAGCAGCAAAGGCCAATATCGCCGGGGCGTGCTTGAGAATTCCGCCGATGCAGTAAAGGCCGATGTCACTCAGCCCCGCGTAGCCGCTGTCGGCGAAAAGCGGTTTTGAGTTTTTCCACAGGGAAAAGTGCGTGTGCATGCCGCTTCCGTTGTCCTCGAACACCGGCTTGGGCATGAAGGTCACGGTCTTGCCCTGCCGCCGGGCGACGTTCTTGACAATATACTTGTACCACATGAACTGATCGGCCATCTTTACCAGCTCGCCGAACTTCATGTCGATCTCGGCCTGTCCGGCGGTCGCCACTTCGTGGTGGTGCGCCTCTATCTCGATACCGACCTTCTGCATCTCAAAAACCATATCGCCCCGCAGGTCGTGGTAGGTGTCGCTGGGGCTTACGGGAAAGTACCCACCCTTGAAGCTCGGCTTGTAACCCAGGTTCGGCTCCTCGAAACGCGCTGTATTCCAGGCGCCCTCGACCGAATCGATGCGGTACATGCCGGTGTGCTGGTTTTGCTCGTAGCGCACTTCATCGAAAATGAAGAACTCCGGCTCGGGTCCTATGTAGCAAGTGTCGGCGATGCCGGTTTTTCTCAGGTAGGCGGCCGCCTTGCGGGCCACGTACCTGGGATCGCGGCTGTATTCGCACCGGCTGATTGGATCGACTATGTTGGCGATCACACTTACGGTCGGCTCGGCGAAAAAAGGGTCCATCACCGTGGTTGCGGCATCCGGTATCGCCAGCATGTCCGAGACATGTATGCCCTGCCAGCCCCGGATGGACGAGCCGTCGAAGCCGACACCGTCGGTGAAAGTGCTCTCGTCCCAGGCGTCGATCGGAAACGAGCAATGCTGCCACGCCCCCAGCAGATCGGTAAACTTCAAATCGACCATCCTGACGTTCATCGATCTGGCGAATTCGAAAAATTCATTCGGTTTCATTGTTTCGCTCCTAAAAAAGTGTTAATTGTTCCAGAAAATTCATAACCGTACACGCTCATGCACATCCTCGTGCCCGTGCCCGTGCTCGTAATCGTAATCGACCCGCTTCCGCCCCCACGGACTCAGCCGATCGCCTTGTTCCCCCTCTCTCCGGTTCGAATCCTTATGCACTCGCTCAGGTCCAGCACGAATATCTTTCCGTCACCCACATGGCCGGTCTTGGCGGCGGCGGTGATGGCATCGACGGTCCGCTCCAGAAAGCTGTCGTTGACGGCTATCTCAAGCCTTATCTTCTTGAGCAGGTTTACCTCGAGCTTCACGCCCCTGTAGCTTTCTTCGTAACCCAGCTGCTCGCCGCAGCCCAGCGCGTTGGTGACGGACATCTTGTGCACCTCGGCGCGGTAAAGGCTTTTCTTGACGTCGTCGAGTTTGTACGGCTGTATGTACGCGATGACAAGTTTCATTTTCATGTACCTTTCAAACCGGTCAGCTTACGCTGAATATCTGGAAACCTCCATAGGCCTCCATTCCATGCTCTCCTATGTCGAGCCCCCGAAGCTCCTCGTCGCGGCTGACTCTCAGGCCGATGGTCGCGTCGATCAGCTTGAACAGTATTCCCATCGCTGCTAGGACGAAGGCTATCGTGGCAACCGCCCCTACCATTTGAATTCCCAGCTGCATGGGGTTGCCGCTGTAGACAAAGCCCTTGTTGGCAAGCCCCAGCGACTGCTTACCGAATAACCCCGCGCAGATTGTTCCCCATACCCCGCAGATGCCGTGGACGGGAACTGCCCCGACCGGGTCGTCCACCTGCAGTTTGTCGAGAAGCTCCACACCCTTTACCGCCAGCAGGCCGCCGGAGGCCCCGATGAGCACCGCCGCCCATGGTTCCACGTATGCACACGGGGCTGTTATGGCAACCAGCCCGGCCAGTGCGCCGTTCATGGCCATGGAAAGGTCGGGCTTGCCGAAACTCTTCCAGGCGGCGCCCATTGCCGCTATTCCCCCAAGGGCCGCGGCGAGGTTCGTATTCACGGCGATCCGGGCTATTGCCGAGCCGTCGCCGGCGGTCAGCGTGGACCCGGCGTTGAAGCCGAACCAGCCGAACCAGAGTATGAAAACCCCCAGTGACGCAAGCGGTATGTTGTGCCCGGCCAGAACATTGGGCTTGCCGTCGATCCCGTACTTGCCAAGCCGCGGTTTAAGGGTCAAGGTTCCCGCCAGGGCCGCGAAGCCGCCCACGGTATGTACCACCGTGGAACCGGCGAAATCCGCGAAGCCCATTTCCGCCAGCCATCCGCCGCCCCATATCCAGTGTCCCACTATCGGGTAGACCAGGGCGCTTATAATGAACGAATAAATCAAATACCCGCTGAACCTCATCCTTTCGGCCATGCCCCCGGCGACAATCGTGGCCGCGGCGCCGCAGAAAGCCGCCTGAAAGAGCCAGAAGGCATAAAGGGGTATGCCGCAGGTTGTTTGGTCAAGACCGGCCAGGAACCAGCCCTTCGTTCCCCAGAACCCGTTGCCGTGCCCGAACATCAAAGCATAGCCGACCAGGAAGAACCCAAGCGAGGCCATGCAGAAGTCCAGGAAATTCTTGGTCAGAATGTTGCATGTGTTCTTGGCCCTTATGAACCCGGCCTCGACCATGCCGAAGCCCGCCTGCATGAAAAACACCAGAAACGCCGCGATCAGCACCCACATTGTGTCGAGCCCCCGCCGTAAGGCCTCAGGGTCCGATTCGCCGGCGGCGCCTGCCGCCGGCGGACACAAGATAATCGAGAAAATCGCAGCTGTAATGATGACGATCGAAAGTTTTTTTGCTTGAAGACCCATTTGTTCTCTCCATATTCCCGCTAAAACTTCCTCGACATGCCGGCTACCGCGTAGAAAAAATCGCTATCGGATCCGTATGCGTCGGTATCGCGAATATCATCGCTGAGCAATGTCACGTAATGCAGCGCCGGCGAGAGAGTCCACTCACCGAAGCCGATCGGAAAGGACACCGACAGTACAAGGTCGTTGATCTTTGCCTGATCGGTCCCCCAGTAGTAAGCGTTGTACGAACCGCTTGCGTACCCGAGGGTCCCCGCAAATTCCAGGCCGACGGGAACGCCGGCCCAAAGTTCGGCGACGCTGCCGGCGTCGTGCGAGACGCCGAACGCAAAGTATGTTCCCTCGGCCTCGTCTACGTCGTGGTAGGCGGTCACGGATGGCGATAAAGGCGTATCGAGCCCAAGGCCCCAGTACACTTCCGTGGTGTCCTTGACCTCTGTTCCGGGGAAGTCGTAGTAGATCGCACCGATTGAATACTCCAAGCCGTCCATTCCAGGCAAGGGCCGGGTATAGTTCAGGGTGTAGTCCATCTCGGTAAACTCACCGCTGTTTCCGTTTATGCCGGTCATCTCGAGGTTCCCCCATACACCTGCCGTCAGGCCGCCGCGGGATGCAGCGATACCGCTTTGAAACACCGGATCATCATCGAGGTTCTGTCCCCGCCACACGTACTTGCCCGCGAAATCGGCGGTCAGTTCAAAATCAATGCCGTCCGCGCCGCGGGCCTGCCCCGAGAACAATACTGCCAGGCTTGTAGCCGCCGTTGTCAATAGAACTCTTCTCATGTCCGGCGATCCTTTCATTAAATAAGCAAACGGTAAATATTGAGCAATCACCATGCCAGAAAAACTATTCCGGCAGAAGTAAGCTTAAGGTCTTTTAGCAAAAGAACTTGCGCTTTCAGGCCACCAGGCCGCACACCCGACATAATCTACAATATTGTAGAAGGTGGGGATTTTTTCGACAAAATTGTAGAGAAAATGCGAAGCGGGACCTCGGTTTGCGATGGTGTCGGACGTGTCCGACAAGTCCGACGACAATTGAAAGCCCTCGGCCGGGCGCGTGTCCTCATCAGCCGGCTGAAAAACGGTACCAGGTATCTTTTTGGCTGCAGCCTGGAAGGCTGCTCCCCCAAAAGCGAAAAAAGATACCTGGTACCTTTTTTCAGATATATTTAGGATTGATGCCGTATTTTTTTATCTTGTAGCCCAGCACGCGTTCGGTTACGCCCAGCTCGCGGGCGGCATCCCGCTGCCGGCCGCCGCATTTCTTTAACGCGTCCACAATAAGCTCCTTCTCCCGGGCGATTATTATGTCGGTCAGGGACGGTCGCGCTCCGACACCATTCCTTGCGATCATCTGCAGTGAAGGCGGTAGGTACTCCGAACGGATCACATCGCCGTCGCAAAGCAACACGGCCCTCTCTATGCAGTTCTCCAACTCCCTTACGTTGCCGGGCCAGTGGTACCTGGTAAGCATCTCGATCGCCGGAGTAGAAAGCCGTGTTATATCCTTGTTGTTCTCGGCGGCGTACTTTTCCAGGAAGTGGTCGGCCAGCAGCATTATGTCGTCCTTATGCTCTCGCAGCGGCGGAAGATATATGGGAAAGACGTTTATGCGGTAGTACAGGTCCTCGCGAAAGTTTCTTTCCTGTATTTGCTCCTCGAGGTTTCGGTTTGTAGCCACGATTATCCTGACATCCGCGGTTATCGTCTCGGCGCCGCCGACCCTTTCGAATTCCTTGAACTGAATGGCGCGAAGAAGCTTTGCCTGCATGTGCACGGGGAAATCGCCTATTTCGTCGAGGAATATGGTTCCACCGTGGGCCCTTTCGAACCTCCCCGGTCTTCTCGCGGCCGCGTCGGTAAAGGCTCCTTTCTCGTGGCCGAAAAGCTCGCTTTCCAGCAGGGTGCCGGGGATCGCGGTGCAGTTAACCTTCACGAAGGGTTTTTTCGCCCTCAGACTGTTGTAGTGTATGGCATGGGCGACCAAATCCTTGCCGGTTCCGCTTTCGCCCCGGATCAGGACGGTTGCATTGCTCGAAGCCACCTGCTCGATCAGCCTGTAAACTTCCTGCATGGCGTTGCTGGTCCCGACCATGTTCTCAATGTTGAAGCGGCCGCGGAGCTGTTCGCTGAGCAAAATGTTCTCCTCGCGCAGCTGCCGGCGGTCCGATTCGACCAGCCGGTTGAGCTTGACAGCCTGGGCGATCATGGTGGCCGTAACGTTAAGCAGTTTGATGTTCGCCTTGAAATCATCTTCCTTTTTCGCCGGCCTGTCGACGCTCAGGGCCCCTATGGTCCTGCCCTCGAGCTTGATGGGAACACAGAAAAAAGCCACGCGGCCGCCGCCTTTGCGCGTCCTGGCGCCGGTGCGATCGAGAAACCTCTCGTCGGCGCTGATGTCCGGAATCACGATCTCCCGCCCGGTCTGCACCACCTTGCCGGTCACGCCCTCGCCAATCTTGTAGCTGCCCCGCCTCCTGGACCTTTCGCTCAAACCGTGGGCCACGCTGATGTTTATGGTCTCGGTGCGGGGGTCCAGCAGGGTGATCGTGCCGCGTCGAAGCTTCAGGTGTGTGTCGAGCAGCTTGAGGATCCCGTTGAGGGTTTCTTCCAGATCGAGCGACTCGGCGAACGTCCTGGCGATGTCCTCGAGCAGGCCGAAGTGTTTTGGAAGCCGGACAGCTTTCTCAGCCATAACGGCCGGATTTTAACAAAATTGTAGAAAAGAGGAAAGGGCGCCAGGCGGCTTTTTTTCGCGGCGAAAAAGAAAAAGACCAGGTACCTTTTTCTGCGCCCCGCTATAGCGATGGGGCCGCCCCGGGCGGCCCCATTCCACTGCTACATTCTACATTCTACCTGCTACATTCTACCTTCTATATTCTACATACTACATTCTTCCCCCTACGGCCAAACCAGCCTCTCCTCAAGCCAGTTGTCGGCCAGGACCGAATAGTCCTGCCACCACGCGCCGCTGTCGGAGAAACCGGAGGCCTTGACGGCGTGATCAGCGAAGTTGACAATGCAGTCGCCGCCGTAGACGTCGCCGGGCGGGCCCTCCTGCGGCTCGCACCGTCCAAGGCAAAGGCCCGCATCATCGATGTACAGGGTGCCTATCGGCCCAAGGCCGCCGGTGGGCGAGCCCGCCCTGTCGCCGCAGCCGACCGCCAGCTTCTTTACACGGGTCAGATCGGCGCCAGAAAGGTCCGAGATGCTTATGCCCCAGGCGATCCACTCGGTGCCCTGCACGGCGGTGGGGTTGCCCGGATAGGCGACTTCTGCGGTCCCTCCCACGGAGTCCTCCACGACAAGGTACAGCCTTTCGGCATCGTTGCCGGCGGCACCCTTGAAGTAAAGTCCCAGGGCGTCGTTGCCGCTCCAGTCCTCGGCGGCCGGCAGGGTATGTTCGGCTTCCGAGTAGAAGTTGGCAAAGGCGTTGTAGTAAGTCATTTCCATCGACTGCGAGCCGTTGTATCTCTGGGCGGAGGTGGCGACGATCGCGCCGGCGGCGCCTCCCTTGCCCAGCCAGCCATCGAGGGCGGCCGCCTCGAAATCGTCCAGCAGCCTGCACTGGGCGGTGGTGAAGCTCCACACCTGGCCCTTGAGAGTCTCGGTGGACGTAACATCGTCCACCCTCCAGTAATAGGTGGTGACAAGATCGAAGGAAGCCGGCGGATCGTAGGTGTCGATCGACACGTTGTCCATGTACTGCGGCGAGGACGGCGTGGCGTTGTTTACCTCGCTGTAGCCGGTGCCGAGGTAGACGTCGTACGAAACCGCCGAGCTGCCTCCCCGCCAGCTCAGGTTCGTATCAGGGTGAACATAATCGGCGCCGTTTACCGGCGTCGGATAGCTGCTTCGCGCCGGCTCGGCGACCGCCAGTGTTAGCAAATCATACGGCCTGGCGTGGCGGTAGAGAATCGCGAACACGTCGATCTTCTGCGGCTGGTTGCCGCCGCCGTCTGTATCCGAGTAGGTTATGCCGTTGAGGGTCATCGAAACATTAACGCCGCTGCCGGTGCGCTCTAGCCTCAGCGTCATGGGGCTGAATGCGCCGATTTCCAGTTCGAAGCCGCTGATGCTATCGAACTCGCTCCATGACGGGTCGGTATTCATCAGCAGGGCGTCGTCGGCGTTGGGAATCCTGTCCAGCAGGCTGCCGGACTTGTGCTTTTCGCCGGTGGAATCGGTGAAGTCGGTGGCGTATCTGCTTGGGTGCGGGAAGAACCGGAACTGGTAACCGAGGTAGTTTCTGAACATCGGGCTGGTGTGGTACTGGCCGTCAGCGGTGACGTAGCCCTGGCCATTGGAGTCAAAAAGCCCCAGCCGCCAGTCCCCTGTTCCGGCCACGCACTTTAGATCGTCGTCGAAGCAGCAGCCGCCCGTGGAGGAACAGTCGTGGTTGTCGCAGTCGCAGCCGATCGTGCGGCCCTCGGTTTTCCAGAGGTATGAGAACTCCGCCACATCCCCCACCTCGCTCAGGCTCTGCTGGGGCAGCTGCACTATGATCTGGTCCCTCTTCTGGGGCCTTACCTCGAGGTTGCCCTCCGGGTTCACCCACATAACCATATCCGCAATCTCGCTGTGGTACCAGTTGAGACCGTCGAACACGACGCCCGGCTCATCGTCGATTATGGTGACCGTATACACGGAGCCGCTTCCGACCATGGCGTTCACCGGGCCGGAAAGCTCCACCACTATAGTCTCGTCGGCCTCGAGCGAGGTGTCGTCGGCAATCGCGATCTCGATCAGCTGTACGGTGTTTCCGGGCGCGAATGTCAGCGTGCCGGAAAGAGCCGTGTAATCCACGCCGGCCGTGGCGGTGCCTCCCACCGCGGAGTAATCCACCGTAACCGTCTGATCGCTGGCGCCGGAAAGCTGCACATCGAGCACCACCGGCGTGCCAGGCTCCAGGCATCGGCTCGAAGCGGAAGAAAAGGCAACCTCGGGCGGACCGCCGAGGATCGTGTACGTGTGCTGCGCAGTGCCCAAAACAACCGAAGGGCCGGTTGGGTCGGACAACTCAACGATAATGGTCTCGTCCGGCTCGGTCGCGGCGTCGGAAGCAATGGGAATGTCTATGGTCTTCACCGTCTGGCCGCCGCTGAACGTGAACGTGCCCGAAACGGCCGTATAGTCCGAACCCGCCGACGCCGTGCCGCCGGATGTGGCGTACGCAACGGTGTAGGTCTGTCCGGACCTCGGGAATCCCAGGACAACGTCGATCGACACCGGGCTTACAGCCTCGATACCACCGGAGGCGGCTGAAGCAAATTCAATGGTCGGCCCGGCGCCGAGGGTAAACAGGTCGGTGATCTGTTGTGTGGTGCGGGCCTCATCCCATATCGCCAGTTCGTCCAGCGAACCCTTGAAGTAGCGGTTCTGGATAACACCGTCGTCCTCGAAACGGTCGCGGCCGACCTCGGCGGTATTGAAGGTTTCGGTCAGGCCGCCGTGGGTGGTCGAGGCTGAAGTCAACAACCCGGTGTCGGGGTCGCCGAGGTACAGGGTGGCCTGGGTATCGCCTATGACGTAGGCCACGAAAACCCACTTGCCGAGCGGCGCGATCAGCCCCGAGTGCCAGTCCCAGTTCTGACCGTCCCAGTGGTATCCGATCTCGTTGGTCGTGCTGCTGAAACCGAAGCCGGAAACATTATCGTCGCCCGAGCGGCGAAACACCAGGCCGGCATAGCCGACCTGGTCTGCGGCAAGCTTTATCCATGCCGTTACGGTCATGGTTCGGGTCCGTAAGAAATAATTGGGAAGGGCAACGTAGTCGTCAACCCCGTCGAAGTCGAGGGCCCCGCCGAACCTGCCGGCCGTCCAGTCGGTGGCAGGGTCCATGTTGACCAAAACGGCATCGTAGCCCCTGGCCGAGTCGGCGGCCCTGGTGCCGGAGGTCTCATCGAACCTGTAGTTGGCCACCAGCGACGCCTCGCCGGCGGCGGACTGCAGCAGAACCACGCAGGCAACGGCGAACAACAGCATTTTCTTTTCCATTATCTACTCCTTAAGAAAGTCGCAAAAAACTACCGATAGTCCTTGAATCTTCTCATCCAGGTACCCCTCGTCGCTTACGTTTAGGTTTATCATCGCGCTTGCCTGACCCTGACTGAATGTAAGCGTCCCGTCGGCCAGCGTGTAGTCGACGTTTCGGGTGGCCATGCCGCCGATGACGCGGTAGTTGACCGCGTAGGCCTGTCCGGCCGCGCCGCTGAGCAGGCTTACCTCGATGCAAGGGTTGGTGACGGTCTCGAGCTGGCTGGACTGCTGCAAAAACACTGCGTCGTTCGCTATCCTGCTACACGAGCCTCATCTGCACCTGCACACAACCTCCGGGCAGCACACCCCCGTACCCCAATAATTTATCACACGAATCGGCAAAAAACAAGCAATATTTTACGAAAAAAAGGGTTTTCTCGGACCTTGGGCCGCCAGAGGCCCTGAGAGGGCCTTCGATGCCGGTCCGGACGGCCGCAAGGACCGTCAAGGTCCGATAAAGGGGCTTTTTGGCGAAGTGGACGACATGGACTTAATGGACCCAGTGGACCCAGTGGACAGAATGGACGCGTCCATTAAGTCCATGGAGTCCATGAGGCCCATTGCGTTGCTCCCCTGCCCCATCACTCAAACTGCTTGAACGTTATGAGGTGATACGG
>Ga0180434_10002790_pt1 | contig 22767 bp, 20 predicted proteins | sample SS_ome_7_FD_132453 | JGI IMG/M metagenome (GOLD analysis project Ga0180434, IMG submission 132453) | Hypersaline lake sediment archaeal communities from the Salton Sea, California, USA - SS_1_D_2 metaG | ecosystem: Environmental > Aquatic > Non-marine Saline and Alkaline > Hypersaline >...
AGCACCTCGTCCTCGTCGCCGCCGAGCACCGCCGACATCCCCGTCGGCTCCACCGCGCAGGCCTTGGCCATCTCGGCTCCGCGCACCGCCGCGAGCCGCACCGCGTCATCGGGGGAGATGACGCCGGCGATCGCGTACGCGGCGATCTCGCCGACCGAGTGCCCGGCGACGATCGATGGCGACGGAACGCCCCGCTCGGCCAGGGCGCCGAAAGCCAGCAGCGTGGTGGCCACCACCAGGGGCTGGGTGACCGCGGTGTCGGTGATCTCCTCGGCCGTCGCCGAGGTGCCCAGCGCCGCCAGGTCCAGGCCGCTGATCTGCGACCAGCGGGCCAACTGGGCGGCAGCGCCGGGCAGCTCAAGCCAGTCGGCGAGCATGCCGGGGGTCTGCGCGCCCTGTCCCGGCGCGAGCAAGGCAATCACGTCTTTAAGAGAACACTGTGAAAGCCGATTTGCGGGGTGTGCAGTTTTATGAACCTTGTCTTAAGGTTTTGTGGACATCCCACAAAAGCGGTTCGGGATGCGATGTCGGCGATATCCGGCCGATACCAATCGCTGGTCTACTCCGCGCCCGGGTCGGAGGACAGGGCGCCGACCAGGGGCGGGACCAATTGTGTCACCGACGTGCTCGTGCTGCTCGCCGGGATGCTGGTCGGAGTCGCCGGATAGCCGAGCCGGCCGACCGTGGTGGCGACTCGCAGCACATACGCGTCCCGGGGCACGGTGGGATCCCGGCCGGTGAAATCGGTGATGCGCTTCAGGCGGTAACGGACGGTATTTGGATGAACAAACAGTTTCCGGGCGCATGCCTCAATCGCGCCGCCACTGTCCAGATAGGCGTCCAGGGTGTCCGAGAGCGCCGGTCCGGCATCGGCCAGGGGGCGATTGACTTCGTTGTACAGCGCGGCCACAGCCGAGGCGTCACCGAGCAGCGCGCGCTCGGGCAGCAGTTCCCGGGCCGGCACCGGCCGCGGCGCGCCGCTCCAGCCCGAAACGGCGTTCATCCCCGATATCGCCTCGCCGGCGCTGAGATAGGCGGCGGTCAGCATGGGCGCCGTCGGGCCGATCACCACCGGGCCGTCGGAGAACGCCTCCAGCAGATCCCCGAGGAAGCGTTCGGTGGGCGACAGCGGCCCCGAGATGATCGCGATCAGCCAGGTTCCGTGCACGTCGGCCAGCGCGGCCCGGTGGTGGCGCTGGGCGATATCGCGAATGTCCTCACCGGCCAGTTCCTCGCGGCCGGGCTGGGGAGTGCCGACCACGACCGTCACCGCGGCGGTGGTGTCCCAGTTCAGGGCGGCCGAACGGGAGAGTAGCTCCGGGCCGGTATCCCCCCGGACCACCGCGTCGACCACGCTGGCCTCCATCCGGCTGTCCCAGGAGCCGCGGGCCTCGGCGGCGTCGGCGTAGGCGCTGGCCGCGGCGAACGCGAGGTTGCGGCTGTATTTCAGGATGCCCACCGTCAGCGCGGTGAGTTGTTCGGAGTTGCGGGCGACCATCGGCACGACCTCTTCGAAGAACTCCATGGTCACCCGGACCATGTCGACGGTCTGGGCCAGTGCGATCTTGCGGGTCAGGTTCTGGGGCACCAGTTCGAAGGCCTGGGCGGTGTAGCCGACATCGCTGGTGGGGTTGCGCATCCACTCGGCGAAGTTGACCACCGCGGCCTGAACCACCAGTTGCACGCTGGCGCGCTGGGAGGCCTCCAGGTCGGCGAAAAAGGGTAGGCGTTGCTGCATGGCCTGAACCGCTTCGGTGGCAAGCCGGCCTGAGTAGCCCTTGAGCCGGCGCAGCGTGGAGTCCGGGACGTCGGCCAGCAGTTCCAGCGGCGATGCCGGAAGATCCGGTCGGGATTTGTCAGCCATAGCCAAAATCTACGCGACTCGCTTAGCTGAAACCCCCAAGACCGCGAGCGTGGGCTCTATGGACCGATATGGGCTCTGAAATGTCCGGGAGGCCCACGCTCGGCGACAGATGCCTCGTGGCCTACGCCACTCCGGGGCCTGATGTCGTGGCCTACGCCACTCCGGGGTCCGAGGTCTGCTCGGGGGCGGCCATCACGTCGTCGATCCGGTACTCGCGGGCCGCGGCGACCGCCACCGAGGGGTCGATCGCCCCGTCCCGGGCGAGTGCCTCGAGCACCGCGACCACCACCGACTCGGCGTCGGTGTTGAAGTAACGCCGGGCGGCCGGGCGGGTGTCGGAGAAACCGAACCCGTCGGTGCCCAGCGTGACGTAGGTGTTGGGCACCCAGGCGCGGATCTGTTCGGGGACCGCCCGCATCCAGTCGGTCACCGCCACCGCCGGCCCCGCGGTGGGTGCCAGGGCCTTGGTGACGTACGGCGTCGGTGCCGGCCGTTCCGGGTGGCGCAGGATCTCCTTCTCGACGGCCACTCCGTCGCGGGCCAGCTCGTTCCAGCTGGTCACCGACCACACATCGGCGGCCACGTCCCAGCGCTCGGCCAGCATCTCGGCGGCGCGCAACGCCTCCGGCATCGCCACGCCGGAGGCCAGGATCTGTGCGACGTTGGTGCGCTTGACGCTGGCGGCCTGGTACCGGTAGATGCCCCGCAGCAGGCCCTCGAGGTCGAGGTTCTCCGGCTCGGCGGGCTGGCGGTAGGGCTCGTTGTAGATGGTGATGTAGAAGAACACGTTCTCCGGGTCCGGCCCGTACATCCGGGACAGTCCACTCTCCACGATGTAGGCGATCTCGTAGGCGAAGGCCGGGTCGTAGGCGACCACCGCCGGGTTGGTCGATGCCAGCAGCAGCGAGTGGCCGTCGGCGTGCTGCAGGCCCTCGCCGGTCAGCGTGGTGCGCCCCGCGGTCGCGCCGAGCACGAAGCCCCGGGCCATCTGGTCGCCCGCCGCCCAGAAGCTGTCGCCGGTGCGCTGGAAACCGAACATCGAGTAGAAGATGTAGATCGGGATCATCGGTTCGTCGTGAGTCGCGTACGACGTGCCCACCGCGGCGAACGAGGCCGTCGAGCCGGCCTCGTTGATCCCCTCGTGCAGGATCTGCCCGGTCTCGCTCTCCTTGTAGGCCAGCATCAACTGCGCGTCGACGGCGGTGTAGAGCTGGCCGTTGCGGTTGTAGATCTTCAGGGTCGGAAACCACGAGTCCATACCGAAGGTGCGGGCCTCGTCGGGGATGATCGGCACGATGCGCCGGCCCACGCCGTTGGCCGCGGTGTCGCGCAGCAGCTCCTTGAAGACCCGGACGGTGGCCATGGTGGTGGCCACCTCCTGATGGCCCGAGCCCTCCTTGAGCGGCTGGTAGACGTCCCGGGGAGGCAGGGTCAACGGCCGGGTGGTGGTGCGTCGGGAGGGCACGAACCCGCCGAGGGCGGTCCGTCGCTCGAGCAGGTAGCGGATCTCCGGCGAGTCCGGGCCGGGATGGTAGTAGGGCGGCAGGTAGGGGTTCTGCTCCAGTTCGGCGTCGCTGACCGGGATCCGGATCTCGTCGCGGAAGTCCTTGAGGTCCTGCAGGGTCAGCTTCTTCATCTGGTGGGTGGCGTTGCGGCCCTCGAAGTGGGTGCCCAGCGTGTAGCCCTTGATCGTCTTGGCCAGGATCACCGTCGGCTGCCCTTTGTGCTCCATCGCCGCGCGGTAGGCCGAGTAGACCTTGCGGTAGTCGTGGCCGCCGCGCTTGAGGTTCCAGATCTCGTCGTCGGACATCCCGGCCACCAGCGCCTTGGTGCGTGGGTCCCGGCCGAAGAAGTGCTCCCGGACGTAGGCGCCGTCGTTGGCCTTGTAGGTCTGGTAGTCGCCGTCGGGGGTGGTGTTCATCAAGTTCACCAGGGCGCCGTCCTTGTCCGCCTGCAGCAGCGCGTCCCACTCCCGGCCCCACACCACCTTGATGACGTTCCAGCCCGCACCCCGGAAGAAGGATTCGAGCTCCTGGATGATCTTGCCGTTTCCGCGTACCGGCCCGTCGAGCCGCTGCAGGTTGCAGTTGATCACGAAGGTCAGGTTGTCCAGGGCCTCGTTGGCGGCCACCTGGATCAGCCCGCGCGACTCCGGCTCGTCCATCTCTCCGTCGCCGAGGAACGCCCAGACATGTTGCTCGGAGGTGTCCTTGATGCCGCGGTCGTGCAGGTAGTGATTGAACCGGGCCTGGAAGATCGCGTTCATCGGGCCCAGCCCCATGGACACGGTGGGGAACTCCCAGAAGTCCGGCATCAACCGGGGGTGCGGGTAGGACGGCAGCCCGCCGCCCGGGTGGCTGTGCTCCTGGCGGAAGCCGTCGAGCCGGTCCTCGGTCAGCCGGCCCTCCAGGAACGCCCGGGCGTAGATGCCCGGCGAGGCGTGCCCCTGGAAGAACACCTGGTCGCCGCCGCCCGGATGGGATTTGCCGCGGAAGAAGTGGTTGAACCCGACCTCGTAGAGCGAGGCCGAGGAGGCGTAGGTCGAGATGTGCCCCCCGACACCGACCCCCGGCCGCTGCGCCCGGTGCACCATGATCGCCGCGTTCCACCGCATCCAGCGCCGGTAGCGGCGCTCCACCTCCTCGTCGCCGGGGAACCAGGGCTCCAGTTCGGTCGGGATGGTGTTGACGTAGTCGGTCGACGTCAGCGCCGGAATCGCCACCCGCTGCTCGCCGGCGCGCTCCAGCATTCGCAGCATCAGGTAGCGGGCCCGGGCCGGCCCGGAACGGGCCAGCAGGTCATCGAAGCTCTCCAGCCACTCCGAGGTCTCCTCGGGGTCGATGTCCGGCAGGTAGGACGCGACACCCTCCCTGATGACCCTGACCCGCTCGGACTCGCTGGGCCCCGCCGCGCTCTTCGGTTGATCCGTGCCGGTGGTCTGGGTCGTCAACTTCCGCTCCTGGGTGGCTGGGTCAAGGCGTGCGCTTCGGGTCCCATCGTGCCGCACTCACCGCGCTGGTGATGGGCAAAGCCGTGGCCAAAGTCGTGTTCTGGGCGGTCCATGGTGCGGGCGGACCCACGTCACCCGGTAACGTCTGCTCCGTGCGTAGGGCAAGCGCGCGCGCAGCGCGCACCGGGGGGCTGCTGGCCGGTGGCGTCGCGGCCGCCACGGCGGTGGCCGCGACGATGGGCGGCTGCACCAGCGTCACCGCCGGTGACCCCACGGTCAACGCCTCCGACGCCCCCGCCTATCGCTCGTCGATGGCCATGTCCTCATCCCAGGCCGCCGCCAGTTCCCGGGCGCGGGAATCCGAGCGGCAGGCCTCGATGACCGCCCAGGCCCTGCAGAACTCCTGCGACACCCTCTACGCCAGCAGCGACGAGGCCATCGACGCGGTGAACGCCTACGTCGACGCCTACAACGGCGAGGGCGGAGACCCGGCGGCCACCGAGGGTCCCGCGGTCGAGGCGCTGGCGCGCAGCGCCCAGGCGGTCGAGGAGAGCATCACCGACATCACCCCCGACGAGCTCGCGGAGGCCTTCGCGGGCTGGTCCGACGGGGCCTACGCGGCCGCGGACGCGATCAGCGGGCAGGCCTCAGCCGAGGAGTTCAACGCGATCATCGACGATCTCAACTTCTCCCGCTCACGGGCATTGCGGCTGTGCGACGAGGCGTTCCGATGAGTGGCACGGCGAGACTCGCCGGACTCGCCGTGCGACGATGGACGCCGTGACCGGTCCAGATCGGAAGGAGGACCCAGACGGTGGTCGCCGCGGGTGACAGCGGTCGGAACTATGCCCAGCGTCTGGGCATAGACAAGGATCAGATCGTCCAGGAGCTTGGCTGGGACGAGGACTGCGACGACGATATCCGGGTCGACATCGAGGACGCCTGCGGCGGTGAGCTGCTCGACGAGGACGTCGACGAAGTGATCGACGTGGTGCTGCTGTGGTGGCGCGACGGCGACGGCGATCTCGTCGACCGGCTGATGGACGCGATCGCTCCGCTGGCCGAGGACGGGGTCATCTGGGTGCTGACACCCAAGACGGGCAAGCCCGGACATGTGCTGCCGGCCGAGATCGCCGAGTCAGCGCCGACGGCCGGTCTCATGCAGACCTCGTCGGCCAATCTGGGAAACTGGAGCGGTAGCCGACTGGTCCAGCCGAAATCCAAAGCAGCCGGGAGGCACTCGTGACATTGACCGTCGGGGCGCAGGCCCCGGACTTCACCCTCAAGGACCAGGACGGTCAGCCCGTCACCCTCAGCGACTTCCGGGACCGCAAGAACGTCCTGCTGGTGTTCTTCCCGCTGGCGTTCACCGGGATCTGCCAGGGCGAGCTCGACGAGGTCCGAGACAACCTGGCCGACTACGACAACGACGACACCGCGACGCTGGCGATCTCGGTGGGCCCGCCGCCGACACACAAGATCTGGGCGACCGAGAGCGGGTTCACCTTCCCGGTGCTGTCGGACTTCTGGCCGCACGGAGAGGTGGCGCAGGCCTACGGCGTGTTCAACGCCGATGCCGGCTTCGCCAACCGGGGAACCTTCGTCATCGACCGCTCCGGGGTGATCCGCTTCGCCGAGTGCAACCAGCCCGGCGAGGCCCGTGACCAGAAGCTGTGGGGCGAGGCGCTGGCCGCGCTCAAGCGCTGAGGGCACGGGTCCGGATTTCCCAACCCGCGTCGGTGGCGGGTACCCTGCCCGGGCACGGATGTCTCGCACGTCCCGTGCCGCGGGCGTGTAGCTCAGTGGTAGAGCTCTGGTTTTACACACCAGCGGTCGGGGGTTCGAAACCCTCCGCGCCCACTCACGTGAATGACGCCCGACGACGACGTCAATGACAAGACGGGGAAAATTGCCATGGCCGGGTCGCCCGACGGAGAGCACCCACGCGGGGCAGCCGGGCTGCCCGTCCGCGACACCGGCCGGCTGCTTCTCCGGTGCGCCGACCGCCCGGGCCTGGTCGCCGCCGTCACCACCTTCCTGGCCGAGGCCGGCGCCAACATCGTTTCGCTGGACCAGCATTCCACCCAGCACAGCGGCGGGATCTTCATGCAGCGGACGATCTTTCACCTTCCGGGGCTGTCGGCCGCCCGCGCCGACCTCGAACGGGACTTCGCCTCGACGGTGGCCGAGCCGTTCGGCATCGACTTCCGCCTGACCGAGGCCGCCAAACCCAAGCGGGTCGCGCTGATGGCCTCCACCGAGGACCACTGCCTGCTGGACCTGTTGTGGCGCAACCGCCGCGGCGAACTGGACATGTCGGTGGTGATGGTGATCGCCAACCATCCGGACCTCGCCGATCAGGTTCGGCCCTTCGGGGTTCCGTTCATCCACATCCCGGCCTCCAAGGACATCCGGGAGCAGGCCGAGCAGCGTCAGCTGGAGTTGCTGCGCGGCAACGTGGATCTGGTTGTGCTGGCCCGCTACATGCAGATCCTCACGCCGCGATTCCTGGCCGAGGTGGGCTGCCCGCTGATCAATATCCATCACTCGTTCCTGCCGGCCTTCATCGGCGCCGCCCCCTACCGGCGGGCCAAGGAACGCGGGGTCAAACTGGTCGGGGCCACTGCGCACTACGTCACGGACGACCTCGACGAAGGCCCGATCATCGAGCAGGACGTCGTGCGCGTCGACCATCGCCACAGCGTCGAGGACCTGGTGCGGCTGGGCGCCGACGTCGAGCGGGCGGTGCTGTCCCGGGCGGTGCTGTGGCACTGCGAGGACCGCATCATCCGCTACGGCAACCAGACCGTCACGTTCTGAGCCCGGTCCGCGTCAGCCGGTCTGGTTCAGTCGCTCCAGTGCGCCCAGGCGGCGGCCGACCTCGGCAGCGAGTTCCGCGGCGGGCAAGTCCCTTGGCGAGCTCTGCAGTTCGACCGGTGCTTCGACCTCCCCGGTGCTCAGATAGTCCGCTGCCACCAGGGCCTCGATCGGCGGGCGCTGATAGACCCGCGCCACCATGATCACCGTCTCGGCCTTGGGCCTGGTCTTGCCGTGCAGCCAGTTGCACACCGAGAGTCGGCCGATGCCGATCCGCTCGGCGATCTGCGCCTGGGTCTGCCCCCCGGTGATGCGGCGCAGGTACTCCGGCCATGTCTCTGTCATATTTCCCCTCCCCGGGCAACACGCTAAGGGAAGGGTCTGACAGACAGCGGTCGCGACGCGCGAGGCGGCCCTCTCAGCAGCAGCCCCGGTGGCCGGCCTTCGCGGCGAGGTGGGCGTGCGGGGCGGCATCGGCGCCGCCGACCGCGCCCAGGAAGGAATCCAGGTCGACCCGCTGGCCGCCCAGCCAGGTGCCGGTGACCCGCGCGGTCTCGGCCAGTCTGGCCGGGTCCACCGCGTAGGGGTCGGCGGCCAGTTCGGTGAAGTCGGCGAGCTTGCCCACAGCGATCGAACCGACCAGGTCCTCCCGGTGCAGGGTGCGAGCGGCGTCGATGGTGTGCGCGCGAAGCGCCTGATCCATGCTCATGGTCTGGCCGGGACCATGGACGGCCCCGGACCGGGTGCGCCGGGTGACCGCGGTCTGGATGTTCAGGACCGGTGTGGGCGGGGACACCGATCCGTCGTTGTGGAAGGAGACCACCGCGCCGGAGGCGGCGGCGTCGGCGAACGACTGCCAGTTGCCGCCGTGCTCGGTGTCGAAGATCTTGCCGTCGAGCAGGTCCCCCCAGTAGTAGTACTGGAACGGGGCCATTGAGACGTAAACGCCCAGTTTGGCCGCCCGGTCGAAGTGCCGGCGGGTGCCCGCGCCGAGATGTTCGATGCGCCAGCGGTGGTCGGTGCCGAGCAGTTGATGGCGCGTCAGCGCCGCCTCGTAGGCGTCCAGTGCCAGGTCGATGGCGAGGTCGCCGTTGGAGTGGAACGCCATCTGCCAGCCCGCGGGTGCTGCCTTGTCCAGCACGGCGTCGAGCTGGCTGCGGGTGTAGTTCATCGAATGGGCGCCGCCGGCGGTCGCCGGGTCGATGCCGGCCATCCGGGTGGTTTCGGTGTCCAGGTAGGGAAAGGAGATTCCGATGTTGCCCACCCAGGGTGAGCCGTCGGTCCAGAGTTTGACGCCCTGTTTGACCAGCCAATGCCCATCGGCGTTGAAGGACACCGGCGCGGCGTAGGTGTCGCTGGTCGACACCTCGAACATCGAGACCCGCAGCGGACAGGACGGCGCCGCCGCGAGTGCCTCGTAGCCCGCCTTGAGGCTGAGGTCGAAGGTCATGTCCGAGGTCGAGGTGTAGCCGGCCCGGGACATCTCCGCGTAGTACTTGGCTCCAGCGACCAGGGGATTGCCGAGTTTGGCCATGATGTCGCCGATCACGGCGAACAGCACCCCGGTCTCGAATCCCTGGCCGTCCAGGCTGCCGTCGGGGTTGCGGCCGAAGTGCGCACCGGGCGGGTCGGTGGGCGGATTGACATCCCAGCCCTTGGATTTGATCAGCGCGGTGTTGAAGTACACGCCATGGCCGGAGTTGTCCACCACGACGGCAACCCGGTCACCGAAGATGCGGTCGAGTTCGTCGGCCTTCGGGGCGGGTCGCTGGTGCAACAGCGCGTCGAAGCCGGAGAACAGCAGCGGGGTCCCCGGGTCGGACTCGGCGATGGCCGCCGCGAAGACCTTCTCGACGTCGGACCATTCGGGATCCTTGAACGGGGTGATGTTGCGGGCGGGCGGTTCCAGGGCGATCCCGCTCATCAGCGGGTGGCTGTGGGGCTCGATCAAACCCGGCAGCAGTACGGCCGCTCCGGTGTCGACCACTTCGGCGTCCGGGGCGGCCGCCCGGCACTGGGCCTCGGTTCCCACCGCCGTGACCACGCCCCCGGAGACCGAGACCGCCTCGGCCCGCGGTACCGCGGGATCCATCGTTATCACGGTTCCCGCCTTGAGGATTCGATCAGCCATTTCACTCCCGGTGCCGGTTGGACGCTGGTTGGGTGATGCCGTCAAGCAGTACATCATGTGTGAGACGCTGCCGGGGTGACCGCCCTCGGAGAGGCCCGGCCCGTTGGGCTGATCGCGGGCTATCTGGCCGATCTGGTCTTCGCCGACCCCCGTCGTGGTCACCCGGTGGCCGCGTTCGGCGGTTGCGCGGCGGCGCTGGAATCAGTGTCCTACCGCGACAGCCGGGCCGCCGGCGCGGCGCATGTCGGCGTGCTGGTCGGCGGTCTGGCGGCGGCCGGCTGCATCGCGCAGCGCACTGTGCGGCCGGGCCCCGGCCGCTGGGCGCTCACCGCGGCCGCGACCTGGGTGGCCCTCGGCGGGACCTCGCTGGTTCGGACCGGCCGGCGGATGGCCGACCTGCTCTGTGCGCCCGACACCGACGCCGCCCGCGCGCTGTTACCGGCGCTGTGCGGACGGGATCCGGCCGCGTTGGATTCCGCGGGCCTGACGCGCGCGGCTCTGGAGTCGGTGGCCGAAAACACCTCCGATGCCCAGGTCGCGCCGCTGCTGTGGGCCGCGATCGGTGGTGTGCCCGCGGTACTGGCCTACCGGGGGATCAACACCCTGGACGCGATGATCGGTCACCGCTCGCCCCGCTATCTGCGGTTCGGTTGGGCGGCGGCTCGGCTCGACGATGCGGCCAACTTCATACCGGCCCGGGTGTCGGCCGCTCTGACCGTGCTGTGCGCCCCCCTGGTGGGTGGCTCGGCGGCCGGGGCGGTGCGGGTCTGGCGGCGCGACGCCGGGCGTCACCCCAGCCCGAACGCCGGGGTTGCTGAGGCGGCGTTCGCCGGGGCCCTGGGCGTGCGACTCGGCGGACCCACCCAGTACCGCCATGAGCTGGAGATCCGGCCGACCCTGGGCGACGGGGACCCGCCGGGAGTCGGCGACCTGCGCCGGGCGGTGGTGTTGTCACAACTGGTGGGGGCGGCCGCGGCGGCGCTGGCAGCGGGGCTGGCAGTGGGGCTCAGCGTCGCCGGCCGTACCGGTCGGCGAGTTTCTCCTCGACGCTGAGAGGTTCGGCGGGCGCCTGCCCAGCCGGCTCGGCGACCCCCCGTTTGGCGGCCGCCTCCCGGCGCCGGGTGCGGATCTCGGCGTAGGCGAAGTAGCCCAGGCCGATGGGGGCCAGGATGCCGAACGCGATCCACTGGATGCCGTAGGACAGGAACGGGCCGGCGTCGAGCCGGGGCAGTTCGAGCACGCCGAGTCCGGCCGGTTGGCCCCCCGGCTGCCCTTCGGTCAGCTGCAGGTAGGACCCGGTCAGCGGCGTCCCGGTCAGCGCGGCGATCTGAGCGGTGTCGATGGCGTACACCTGGGTGTGCCCGTCCGCGGTCAGCGGCTGCTTGTCGCCGCCGGGCGCGGTCTCCGAGTCGCGCAGCCGCGCGGTGATGCTCACCTCGCCGGTCGGCGGTGCCGGGATCTCCGGAACCGAGGTCCCCTCGACCGGGCGGATGTAGCCCCGGTTGACCAGCACCGTCGGACCTCCGCGCACCGCGAACGGGGTGAGCACCTCGTAGGCCGGAGCCCCTGCGATGACCCTCAACCGGGCCAGGACCTGCGCCTGCGGCAGATAGCGGCCGGTGGCGGTGACCCGCCGCCACTGCTCCTCCGGGGCCGATGAGTCCTGATCCGGCAGGAACCGCGACACCGGGACGGGGTCGGCGGACAGGGAGGCCTCGATCTGGTGGTTCTCCCGCGTCGTCGCGGTGTTCTTGCCCAGCTGCCAGGGTGCCAGCACGCTGAACGCGAGATAGGTGAACGCGACCACCACCAGGGCCAACGCGATCCAGCCCGGTCTCAGCAGAAAGGCCAGCCGCCGTATCACCGCGTCCCCCCGTCCAATCGCTCGTCGACCCAGAGGTGCAGTCCGGGCAGGGCGGCCTCGATGACGGTGCAGACCCCCTCGAAGTCGGCGACGTCGCCGTAGTAGGGATCCTCGACGTCCAGCGCAGCGCCGGCCGAGCGGGGGTCGAAGGAGCGCAGCATCCGCAGCCGGTCCGGCTCGACACCCATCGCGGCCAGTATCCGCAGATGATTGCGGCCCAGCGCCACCACCAGATCGGCGGACAGATGGTGGGGGTCGACCTGGGTGGCGCGATGCTCGGTGGGATAGCCCCGGTCGCGCAGCACCCGCACGGCCCGGCTGTCCGCGCCGGCCCCGGTGTGCCAGTCCCCGGTGCCCGCGCTGCTCACCCGGACCCGGTCGGCCAGCCCGCGGCCGCTGATCTGGTGGGCGAAGATCTTCTCGGCCATCGGTGAGCGGCAGATGTTGCCCGAGCACACGAACGTCACGTGCAGCGGCGGGGAGTCAGACACCGAGCACCCCCCGAAGCTGGCCTACGGTGCCCACACTGGGCGAATGCTTCGAGCCGGCTTCGAAATCATCAGCGCCGTAACCCCATTCGACCAGGACGGTGTCGATGTCGTGCGCCGCCGCGCCGTCGACGTCATGGCGGCGGTCTCCCACCATGAGCACCCGCTGCGGGAGCGGCCGCAGTTGCTCGAGCGCATGCGCGATCACCTCGGCCTTGGCGGACCGGCCGCCGTCGAGGCTGGCTCCGGCGATCACGTCGAAGTGGTGCGCGAGTCCGAAGTGCTCGAGGATGCGCCGGGCGGTCGGCTCGGCCTTGGACGTGGCCACCGCCAACCTGATCGCGGCGGCCCGCAGGTCGGCCAGCAACTCGGGGATCCCGTCGTAGACCCGGTTCATCGCCCACCCCCGGCTGGTGTAGTCGGCCCGGTAGGCGGCGATCGCCTCCTCGGCCCGGTCGTCGAGGCCCAGTGCGGACAGCGTGTGATGCATCGGCGGCCCGACCACCTGTGCGGCGAGGTCGCCGCCGGGAACCGCCGCGCCCACCGTGGCCAGCGCGTGGCGGAAGCTGGACACCACTCCGTCGGCGGAATCGGTCAGGGTGCCGTCCAGATCGAAGAGCACCAGCCCCGGGCGGTCATCGTCGGCCGTGCGCGTCACCCGTCCATTGTGGCGCACTACTGTGCTACTGGTGAGCGGGCAGGGCCACGTTGCGGGGGAGCGGACGGACGCCGGTGTGCCCCGCCCGGAGGCCCGCCACCACGGCGACCGGGAGGCGGCGCCAGGGATGCTCGACTTCGCCGTCAACGTCCGCCCCGGGGGCCCGCCGCCGTGGCTGGTCGAACGGCTCGCGGCCCGGCTCCCCGGCCTGGGCTGCTATCCGGGCGAGGCTGACCTGCGGGCCGCGACGGTGGCCGTCGCGCGGCGCCACCGAGTCCCCGAGGACCACGTGCTGTTGCTGGCCGGCGGCTCGGAGGGGTTCGCCCTGCTGCCGGCACTGCGTCCCCGGCGGGCTGTTCTGCTGGCCCCGTCCTTCACCGAACCGGAGGCCGTTTTGACCGCGGCCGGACTCGATGTGGCCCACGCGGTGCTCGCGCCGCCGTTCCGGCTGGCCGGCGCCCGCGTGCCCGAGGACGCCGACCTGGTGGTGGTGGGCAACCCCACCAACCCCACCGGTGTGCTCCACCCGCGGGAGCAGGTGCTGGCCCTGCGCCGGCCCGGCCGGCTGCTGGTGGTCGACGAGGCCTTCGCCGACGCGGTGCCCGGTGAGCCGGAGTCGCTGGCGGGCCTCGCGCTTCCCGATGTGCTGGTGCTGCGCAGCCTCACCAAGACCTGGGCGCTGCCCGGCCTGCGGGTCGGCTACGCCCTCGGCGACCCTGCCGTGCTGGGGCGGCTTTCGGCGGCCAGGGGGCACTGGCCGCTGGGCACCCTGCAGCTCGAGGCGATCGCCGCGTGCTGCGCGCCGGACGCCGTCGCCGAGGCCGGGGCCGCCGCGCACCGGGTCATGGCGCTGCGCGGTGAGATGGTGGCGGCGCTGTCCGGTCTGGGCCTGGACGTGATCGACGGGCGTGCGCCGTTCGTGTGCTTCGCGGTCCCGGACGCAACGCTGCTGCGGAAACGGCTGCGCGCCGCCGGGATCGCCGTCCGGCGATGCGACACCTTCGTCGGTCTCGGCGACGGCTACCTGCGGGCCGCGGTCCGGCCGGAGTGGCCGGCGCTGGCCGCCGCGATCGAGGAGGCCCTGCGATGAGCGTGCGACTGTCGGATGTGATCGCCGTCCTGGACGCCGCGTACCCGCCGGCGCTGGCCCGCGACTGGGACTCGGTCGGGCTGGTCTGCGGAGATCCCGACGAACCGGTCGACGCTGTCACCGTCGCGGTGGACGCCACCGCCGCGGTGGTCGACACCGTCGGGGAGCGGGAACTGCTGCTCGCCCACCACCCGCTGCTGCTGCGCGGGGTGGACACCGTCGCGGCGAGCACGCCCAAGGGCGCCCTGATCCACCGGCTGATCCGGCGGGGAGCGGCCCTGTTCACCGCGCACACCAACGCCGACGCCGCCCGACCCGGGGTGTCCGACGCGCTGGCTCAGACGCTCGACCTCGACGTCGATTCGGTACTGGACCCCGTCCACGCCGGCCCGGCGCTGGACAAGTGGGTGGTGTTCGTCCCCGCCGAGAACTCCGAAGCCCTGCGTGCGGCGCTGTTCGGGGCCGGAGCCGGGGAGATCGGCGAGTACTCGCACTGCAGCTGGAGCGTGGCCGGCACCGGCCGCTTCCTGCCCGGCGACGAAGCCCGTCCGGCGATCGGGGAGCCCGGCCGGGAGCAGCAGGTCAGCGAGGACCGGGTCGAGGTGATCGCGCCGGCGTCGGCCCGCACCCGGGTCATGGCGGCCATGCGGTCGGCCCACCCCTACGAGGAGCCCGCGTTCGACGTGTTCACCCTGGCACCGTTGCCGTCCGGAGTCGGTTTCGGCCGAGTCGGCGCACTGGCACGCCCGTGCAGCTTCGCCGAGTTCGTCGCACGCGTCGGCCTCGCCCTGCCGGCGACGGCCTGGGGAGTGCGGGCGGCGGGCGACCCCGGAGCCACGGTGTCCAGGGTCGCGGTCTGCGGGGGTGCGGGGGACTCGCTGCTCGCCGCCGCCGGCGCCGCGGGCGCGCAGGTCTACGTCACCGCGGATCTGCGCCACCACCCGGCCGACGAGCACCTGCGGGCCCGCGAGGTCGGGCTCGTCGACGTGGCGCACTGGGCCAGCGAGTACCCGTGGTGCGGGCAGGCCGCCGCACTGCTGGGGGCTCATTTCGGTCCCGCGCTCGCGGTGCGGGTCTCGCAGTTGCGGACCGATCCCTGGAACCTCGCGGCCACCGGTATCGTGCAGGACGCTGATGAAGGCTGATAGGGAGCAGCAGGATCTGCTCGTGCAACTGGCGGAGCTGGACGCCGAGCTCTCCCGGCTGACCTACCGCGGCGCGCACCTGCCCGAGCAGCAGCGCTACGACGAGGTCAGCGCCGCCCAACGCGAGGCGGCCGAACGGGTGAGCGTGCTGGGGCTGGCACTGGAGGATCTCGACGCCGAGGTGGCCCGGCTGGAGGCCGAGGTCGACGCGGTGCGCCGCAGGGAGGACCGCGACCGGGCGCTGCTGGATTCCGGCTCGGTCGCCGCCAAGCAGCTCGAGGAACTGCAGCACGAACTCGACACACTGAGCCGCCGCCAGGCCAGCCTGGAGGACTCGCTGCTGGAGGTCATGGAGCGTCGCGAGGAACTCGGCGCCGAGCACGCCGGCGTGCAGGCCGGCGCCGAGGCCCTGGAACGCGACGCCCACGACGCGGGCCACGCCCGCGACCTCGCACTGGCCGGAATCGAACAGGCCCGCACCGAGCAGACCGCGCGACGTGCCGAGCTGGCCGCCGGACTGGCGGCGGAGCTGGCCGAACTGTACGAACGGCAACGATCGGCGGGCGGCGCCGGCGCGGCACGGCTGCGCGGCGGGCGTTGCGAGGCCTGCCGGATCGAGCTGGACCGCGGCGAGCTGGCCAGGATCGCGGCGGCGCCGGAGGACGACGTGCTGCGCTGCCCGGAGTGCCGGGCGATCCTGGTGCGGTCCAAGGGCTGAGAGCCGCGGGTGAGAGTCATCGTCGAGGCCGACGGCGGGTCGCGGGGCAATCCCGGCCCGGCCGGTTTCGGCGTGGTGGTGTGGTCAGCAGACCACGTCAGCGTGTTGGCCGAACACAAGCAGTCGATCGGGATCGCCACCAACAATGTGGCCGAGTACCGCGGTCTGATCGCGGGTTTGGAGCTGGCGCGCCGCCTCGGTGCCGACGATGTCGCGGTGGCGATGGACTCCAAGCTGGTCGTGGAACAGATGAGCGGCCGCTGGAAGGTCAAGCACCCCGCGATGGCCGAACTCCAGCAGCAGGCGCGGGACCTGGCATCGACGTTCGGGTCGGTCAGCTACGCCTGGATTCCGCGGGATCGCAACTCCCACGCCGACCGGTTGGCCAATGAGGCGATGGACGATCCGGACACCCACTCCCAGCAGGTGGCCGACCCGCCGCCGGGCGCGGTCGCGGTACCCCCGGCGGTCTGGACCGGCAATCGTGGCGGGCCGACCCGCCTGCTGCTGCTGCGCCACGGCCAGACCGAGATGTCGCGGCAGCGTCGCTACTCCGGGCGCGGGGACCCCGAGTTGACCGAGGCCGGTCGCCGCCAGGCCGCCGACGCCGCGCGCTACCTGTCCGGTAGGGGCGGTATCGCCGCCGTGGTCAGCTCCCCGCTGCGCCGCGCCCACGACACGGCGACCGCCGCCGCTGACTTGCTCGGGCTGCCGGTCCGCGCCGACGACGACCTGATCGAGACCGATTTCGGCGAGTGGGAGGGCCTGACCTTCGGCGAGGCGGCGCAGCGCCATCCGGACCTGCACACCCGCTGGCTGCGCGACCCGGGTCTGCCCCCGCCCGGCGGGGAGAGCTTCGAGCAGGTCGCCGAACGGGTCGCGCGGGCGCGCGACCGCATCGTCGCCGACCACGGGGAGGGGACCGTCCTGGTCGTCTCGCACGTCACACCGATCAAGCTGATGCTGCAGTCGGCGCTGGCCGCCGGGACCTCGATCCTGCACCGGCTGCATCTGGATCTGGCCTCGCTGAGCATCGCCGAGTTCTACCCGGACGACGGCGCCTCCGTGCGGCTGGTCAACGACACGTCATACCTGCGCGGCTGATCCGCCGTGCAGTCTGAAATATCAAGCCCAACAGGAGAATTGGATGTCTGAGCATTCCGGGGATGCCCGCGCGGCCTGGGAGGAGCACTACGGTGCCAAGCCTCAGGTGTGGAGCGGGCGGGTCAACGCCCAGCTCGCCCGGATAGTGCCCGGGCTGGAGGCGGGCCGGGCGCTGGACCTGGGCTGCGGGGAGGGCGGAGACGTCGTCTGGCTGGCCGAACACGGTTGGGACGTGGTCGGCGTGGACATCTCGGCGACCGCTCTTGACCGGGCCCGGGCCGCGGCGGTGGACCGCGGCGTCTCCGACCGGGTCGAACTGCAGCAGCATGATCTGATGGCCGGCTTCCCGGGGGGCACGTTCGACCTGGTCTGCGCGCACTTCCTGCACTCGCCGGTGGAACTGGACCGCTCGGGGCTGCTGCGACGCGCGGCGGCGGCGGTCGCCCAGGGCGGCAGCCTGCTGATCGTCGACCACGCGGCCGCTCCGCCCTGGGCGTCGAAGCTGCACCACCACGATTTCCCCGCGGCCGAATCGGTGCTCGGGGACCTGCGGCTCGACGCCGCGGCGTGGGAGCGCGTGGAGGTCGGTCCGGTTCGGCGGGTCGCCGTCGGACCCGACGGCGAGCAGGCCGAGCTGACCGATAACGTGATCTGGGTCCGGCGGGTCGGCCCGCCGTCGAGCGGGTAGGGGAACACATCATGAATGCGCCGTCGTGAATGCGCCGTTGCGTCCGGCGATGGTCCGGCGTCTGCACCGCCGAGCGGTGGTCAGGGGTGAGATCACCCTGCCGGCGGTGCCGGGAATGCTCGAGGACTACGTCGCGATGTGCGACGAGACCTTCAGGGCCGTCGGGGTGCATTTCTCGGCGGCCGACCTCGACGGGCTTCGGACGGTGCTCAGCGGACAGCTGACGGCGGCGTTCACGGCATCCCCGCGCTCGGACATCGTCATCAGCTACGAATCCCCGGTCGGCCTGACCGCGTCCTACCGGGTAAACACCCGCTGGTACACCGTCGCCGCGGCCTACGACAACTGGGTCGCCACCCGCGAACCGCCGTTGTTCGGCACCGAACCCGATGCGCGGGTCAGCGACCTTGCCGGGCAGGCCCCGGATCCGGCGGCGTTCCGGGTGCTCGACATCGGCGCCGGCACCGGACGCAACAGCCTCGCGCTCGCGCGGCGCGGCCACCCCGTCGACGCGGTCGAGATGACCGCGGGATTCGCCGAGATCCTGCGGACCGAGGCGGCCAGGGACGCACTGGACGTCCGCGTTGTCCAGCGCGACGTGTTCGCCACGCTCGACGACCTGCGCCGGGACTACCAGCTCATCCTGCTCTCGGAGGTGGTCTCGGACTTCCGCGACACCGAACAGCTCAGGAAGCTGTTCGCTCTCGCCGCACACTGCCTGGCGCCCGGTGGGCGCCTGCTGTTCAACGCGTTCCTGGTTCGGGCGGGTCACACCGTCGACGACGCGGTGCGCCAGCTGGGCCAGCAGACCTACACCTCGATCTTCACCTACTCCGAGCTGGCGCAGGCGAGCTCGGGTCTCCCGCTGGAACTGGTCGCCGACGACTCGGTCCACGACTACGAGAAGAGCCGGCTTCCCGCCGAGAAGTGGCCGCCCACCAGCTGGTATCCCGACTGGACGCGGGGCCTGGACGTCTTCGACGTGCCGCCCGAGCAGTGCCCGATCGACATGCGCTGGCTGGAATATCGCAAGTCCGGGGGGTAGGCGCTCGCGGAAGCAGGCACCTGCGCAGTACGTTGTTAGCCGCGGACGAGTTGGCCGGGCGGCCGCGGCCAGCCGTGAGAACGGCCGGTCGAGGAAAGTCCGGACTTCACAGAGCAGGGTGATTGCTAACGGCAATCCGAGGTGACTCGCGGGACAGTGCCACAGAAAACAGACCGCCGCGCGCCCTCCGGGGCGGGCGGTAAGGGTGAAACGGTGCGGTAAGAGCGCACCAGCATCCCGGGTGACCGGGGTGGCTCGGTAAACCCCACCCGAAGCAAGGCCAAGAGGCCGCACCCCGCCTTCGGGCCGGGGTGCGGCTGCGCAGGCGCCCGAGGGCTGCTCGCCCGAGCCTGCGGGTAGGCCGCTCGAGGCACCCGGTGACGGTGTGCCCAGATGGATGGTCGCCGCCGCCCCGACGGGCATACCCGCCGGGACGGGACAGAATCCGGCTTACAGGCCAGCTCGTCCGCCCCTAACGCAGCGCCTTGCCGACACTGCGGCGCAGTGCGCGCAGCGCGTCCCCGAGCTGGTCGCGGCAGCGTTGTGCCAGCTGCGCTTCCCGCTCGTAGAGCACCCCGTAGGTGAAGGTGTCCTCCCCGGCCGCGTGCGCGGCGGCGGCCCGGCTCAGCAGGTGCTCGCGGCTGACCACGCTGTCCTGGTGCTCGCCGAGCAGCGTCTGGACCGTCTTGCACCGCTGGGCGACAGCGGCGTCCCCGGTGGCCGCCGCGACGTAGCGCAGCCGTTTGGCTGCCTTGCGGATCCGGTGCGCCGCCGCATCACGCTCCCCGGCGGGGGCGTCCCGGAAGGCCTTGGTCGTCTTGCGGACCCGGCGATAACCGGCTTCGAGGGCGGCCTTGCGCCCGCCGGTCCGGCGGCCGGCGGCCGGCTCCGCCCCGGCCGGCGCCGACAGCAGGCCGTCGAGTGCGTCGAGCAGCCGGAAGTAGCGCTCCGATCGCAGTGCGTTCAGCGATCTGCGCAACCCGGACTGATACCGGCGGTGCGCGCCCTCGACCAGCCGGTCGCGGACGGGACCGCGCACCAGGTCGTCGGGCAGGTCGTCCAGGGCGGCCCGGTAGCGCTCGGCGAGCACCTCGGCGTCCCGGGCGGTGCCGAGCACCGCGGCCAGTTCCCGCAACTCGGTCAGCACCCAGGCGTCGTCGGTGAGCCCGAAAGCCTCTTCGGAGGCCTGCAGCAGGCTGCGGATCTGGCGGATGGTCACCCGCATCTGGTGTACCGCGTCATCGGCGTCGGTGCGCACGGCGCGGTCCCACTCCAGCAGCCGTTCGATCTGCTCGCCGACCGCGCGGTGCACCGGGTCGTCCGGGATCGCCGTCCCGCCGGGGAACTTCGGCGCCACCGCGTCGCCGAGGATCTTCGCGAGTTTCGAGCCGTGGCCGGCCGGGGCCGCGCCGGCGTCGCGGAGTCGGTTGCCGAGCCGTTCGAGAAGCTCCGGACCGCCGGCGAGGCCCGCCTCCCCGAGTTCGAGTTCCCACTCCCGCCAGCGCTGCTCGGGCCCGGGCGTCCCGTCGATGGGGTCGATTGTGCTGGCGGTGACCCGGTCGTCGCAGAACTCGGCCAGCGGCGCGCCCTGGTTGTCGTAGATCATGGTGACGTCGCGGTCGGTCGCGATCCTGGCCACCGGCCCCAGCGGACGGTCCCGGACCACCGCGGCGACCAGGTCGCGCAGTTCGGCCGGCACTTCGGCCCCGTCGGTGAGGGCGGTGCGCATCTCGGTGCGCACCCCGGCCCCGGCCGGCAGTTTCAGGTGCCACCCGGCGTCCGGGCCGCCGGTGCGGCGGCGCAGCGTGATCCGGTGGACGGCCAGATCATGCCCGACGGTGTCGAAGTACACCGCCTCGAGGGACTGGGCGGGCATCCGGTCGGCTCGGCTGACCGCCGTCAGGCCGTCGAAGGACGGGGTTGGGTGCTGGTCGGCGCCCGGAACGTCGAACTTGCGCTCCAGTTCGACATGGCGCGAGACGCGCCGCTTAGCCATGCTCGATCGTCACAGGTGTTCCGCCTTCATTCGTGCCGGCACCCGGTGCCGGGCGGGGCACAGGGTGACACACAGAAGTGAACGGCCAGCTAGAAGCTGTGTTCAGGACCCGGGAAAACCCCGCCCGCCACCTCGTCGGCGTACTGGGTCGCGGCGCGGCGAAGCTCCTCGCCGACATCGGCGAATCGCTTGACGAAAGACGCGGTCCGGCCGCGGGTGAGCCCGGCCATGTCCTGCCAGACCAGCACCTGGGCGTCGCAGTTGGGACCGGCGCCGATGCCCACCGTCGGGATGGTCAGCTTGCCGGTGATCTGGGTCGCCAACTCGGCCGGCACCATCTCCATCACCACGGCGAATGCCCCGGCCTCCTGCACGGCGATCGCATCGGCGACGGTCTGCTCGGCGGCGTCCCCGCGGCCCTGAACGCGGAACCCGCCGAGGCTGTTCACGCTCTGCGGGGTGAAACCGATATGGGCCATCACCGGGATTCCGGCGGTGCTCAGCGCTGCGATCTGGTCGGCCACCCGCTCGCCGCCCTCGAGTTTGACCGCGTGGGCCCCGGTCTCCTTGAGGAAGCGGGTGGCGGTCACCAGCGCCTGCTCGGGGCCGCCTTCATAGCTGCCGAAGGGCAGGTCGGCGATCACCAGGGCGTGGGCGGCGCCCCGGACCACACCGCGCACCAGGGGGATCATCTCCTCGACGGTGACCGGCACCGTGGTGTCGTAGCCGTAGACGACGTTGGCCGCCGAGTCGCCGACCAGCAGCACCGGGATGCCGGCGTCGTCGAAGATCCGGGCGGTGGAGTAGTCGTAGGCGGTGAGCATGGCCCACTTGTGCCCCTCGGCTTTCATCCGCTGCAGGTGGTGGGTGCGAATCCTGGTGCGTGGCGGGTGTCCGGCGGGCGCGCTGGTCCCGCCGTAGGGCGTCGGCTCAGACATCGGAGTCCTCAGCTGTAGAGCGGTCGATCCTCGTGGCCGATGACGGTCCCCGGGTTCGCTTGTGTCCAAGTCTGCCACCGCCGGGCCGTCCTGCGGAATCGGCGCGCCAGTGCAGTTCCTCACAACCGCCATGGCCGGGCCCGCCGCGCCTACCATGCGGCTATGCAGCACCTCGCGCGGCTCAGCGGACTCGACGCCAGCTTTCTGTATCTGGAGACCTCCACCCAGCCCCTGCATGTGTGCTCGGTCCTGGTGCTCGACGCGACGACCATCCCGGGTGGCTACAGCTTCGCCCGGCTGCGCGAACGGCTGGCCGGCCGGATCGCCGCCATTCCGGCGTTCCGCGAGAAACTGGCCAACAGCTGGCTGAACCTCGACCACCCGGTGTGGGTCGAAGACGAGGAGTTCGACCTGGAACGCCACGTTCACCGCGTCGGCCTGCCGGCGCCGGGCGGGCGCGCGGAGCTGGCCGAGATCTGTGGGCACCTGGCCGGCCTGCCGCTGGACCGCCGCCACCCGCTGTGGGAGATGTGGGCCATCGAGGGGCTCGGCGGAGACACCTCGGCCGGCAAGCGTGGTCGCCTGGCGGTGCTCACCAAGGTCCACCACGCCGCCGTCGACGGTGTGACCGGTGCCAACCTGATGTCGCAGCTGTGCACCGTCGAACCCGACGCCGCGCCGCCGGAGCCGGTTCCCGCCAGCCGGGGCACCCATCCGCTGCGGATCGCCGCCGGCGGGCTGGGGCGCTTCGCCGCCCGCCCCGTGCAACTCGCCACCTCGGTGCTACCGGCCACGGTCAACACGGTGGTGGAGACCGTGCGCCGGGCGACCGGTGGCCAGGCCATGGCGGCGCCGTTCGCCGCGCCGCCGACCCCGTTCAACGCCAGCATCACCGCCCATCGCAATGTCGCGTTCGCCCAGCTCGACCTCGAGGATGTCAAGACCGTCAAGAACAGGTTCGGGGTCAAGGTCAACGACGTGGTGATGGCGCTGGTGTCCGAGGTGCTGCGGAACTACCTGATCGAGCACGCCGAACTGCCCGGCGCCAGCCTGGTGGCGATGGTTCCGGTCTCGGTGCACGGACGTTCTGACCGTCCCGGACGCAATCAGGTCTCCGGCATGTTCGCCAGCCTGCAGACCCAGATCGCCGACCCCGGGCAGCGATTGCGGGAGATCGCCCGGGCCAACAGCGTGGCCAAGGAGCACAGTTCGGCGATCGGGGCCACGCTGTTGCAGGACTGGAGCCAGTTCGCCGGTCCCGCGGTGTTCGG
>Ga0180434_10002791_pt1 | contig 22762 bp, 43 predicted proteins | sample SS_ome_7_FD_132453 | JGI IMG/M metagenome (GOLD analysis project Ga0180434, IMG submission 132453) | Hypersaline lake sediment archaeal communities from the Salton Sea, California, USA - SS_1_D_2 metaG | ecosystem: Environmental > Aquatic > Non-marine Saline and Alkaline > Hypersaline >...
AGAATAAGAAGCTTGCTGAAGGTTTTGTATCTCATTATAGTCGGCAATTTCAGCTTAATTGCAATATTGATCCATTAACTGCAAGAAGTGATCAAAAGGAGTATTTATTTTGGTTGGATAGACTTAAAGATATCAACAAGCATCTTGATCAGCTTCATTATCGTCTTAAGAAAGCGTCGTAGGGAGATTTGTATAAAATATGTGATTTCTGAGATTTATTTTAAGATAAGTCTTGCAAAATATTTATTTGTCGTTATACTAGAGATTGGAGGTAGCGTTGTTCATTTGAGTGATCACTATATGTCTAGGCTTTTAATTTTGAATCAGCAAAAAAGAAGTACTTAAAAGAAAGTAAAGAATGAAAAACTATAATACAACACACACAGAAAATTATGAAAAACCAGATCGTCGTGGATATTTGAATTTACCCGTTCTTGAATTTTTAAAAGGGCATAAATGGGATGATGTGTCTTTAGGGTATGTTCATTCTTTGCGTCCTAGTGCAATTAGAGTTGTTACAGATCTTATAACTTGCGATACGTTTCTGTGGCGAGTTACTGTGTATGTTAATTCTAAAGATGTAATTCAAAAAATAACACAAGAAGTCGAAGTTGGATTACCCGAAGGAGTAGCACACGGAGAAGCTTTATATGTTGCCTTAGATCATGGAATTGATTCAGAAGAGTGCAAAAAATACTTAGATTATGATTTCATCAACACCAATTACATAAATCCCAATGCGTACAGGGAGATGGCTGAGAAGCTCAAGAGAGCTGGGAAAGGACTATGCGATGAGTGATTATGCGAGTATATGTACTCAGTGTGGAGCGCCTTATACAGCTGGTGATGAGATAATAAAGCTCAATAAGGACATTGCGAATGCACTGGAGCAGGCAAAAGAAGCCTTGCCTGATTATCCTTGGGACACACAGGACGATAACAAGGCCAGTCAGGTTGCTTGGGCGCTTACAACTGCTTTAAGTGGTGTTGCTGCGGCTAATGATGACTTACATAAACAGCTAGAGCGCATTGAGGCAGTAAACCATAGTGTGTCTGTATGTGAAGACCACACAACTGAACTTGTAACGTTTGATGGATGCCTTGTATGTGAGAACAATAAGCTCAAAGCAGTTATCTGGGATCTCATTGCTGGAGCGCCAGCGTATGACATTCCCGTTGTAGCCGAGATGATTAAGGAGCTTGGCTGCGAGCAGAGTGCATACGGTAATCCAATGGACGGGTATGAGGTTGACTGTTGTCATGGATATGAGTGGGAGTGTGAGCAATGTCCGTGTTTTAGGAGAGATGATGATCCAAGATAGAGTATTGTTACACATTAACAATTATGTTAATGCTCACTATTGCTCTGAATGTAACAATAAGATATTCAATGGTGAGTGGTACGTGCAGCGCCGCGTTGTAGGCAGTCCAAACTGGAACTTATGTGTTAAGTGCGTTCGTGAGGGCAAGGCCAATGATCTTGTTGCTGCGTTCTGCGAAGTCACGCCCGAACGTGATAAAAACGGGTGGATCACTGTAGAGGGCCCCTATCCGTACGTAAACCTACCTAAAGTACGGTTTGACTGCATCCGACTGTATAGCGATCCACTACTGTTTACTGACGGTAAGTATATTTATCCCGGACAATTTGAGTTTGATCCGTGGAACGATTTTGAGCTGGGCCCTATTTGGATAGAGTCACATGATGACTGTACAGTAAGCAACGTTACACATTGGATGCCACTTCCTGAGCTACCAGAAAGGAGTTGTGTATGAGCAGCATGTGTAATCAGTGCGCTGCAGCTGGAGAAAGAAATATCAGTTGAGGATATGCAGAAGATTGTAGACGCAAACCAAAAATTAGTTAAGGAGCTGAAAAGATGCGGACAGTAGGATTTTTCGAGAATCATAAAGGGATGGCTGTTTTGTTACGTGGAGAGGGGGTATCACCTTTATGTATGGTTGAAGCGTCTAAATGTGCTGGATGCTGGAAGCCAGCTAAAGGTCGAAGTTTACGTGACGCCATGTGTTTCACAACCAAAAAAGATGCAACGGAAATGGTTAAAAATCTTCGTTTTCCTTTGGATAGCGTTGTTAGATACGAAGGAAAATTATCTGGTAGAGTATGGGCAATACGTTATGACATAAGATATAACTATTTGTTATCGCCTAATTGGGATGATGAGATGGTACGGAATGTAGTTTTGTCGTGTAATCGGGTAAGGCATAAATGGTCTGATGGCTGGATATGTGATTACTGTGGAAAAAGGAAAGCTGACCTTGAAGAGTTTAAGTACGAAAACCCTAAATGGAGGAAATAACATGCACGACGATAAATATAGCTTAATAGGTATGTCAGAAGAAGACATGTGGAAGCAGGACGAATCAAAAAATGGAGACGCTATTATCGCAATCGATGAGTCTGGCTATGGTCACATGATAGTTATGCTGACTACAGATGATAACAAAATTCGCTTGCAGTCTGAATATGATGTTCTGTCTGAATTAGACTATCCGAATACTTTACCGGGGCTTTATTATGCTAATATGAAGATAAGGAGAGTTTATGAAGATGTTGAGGTTGACTGGGACATCATAAAGCCTTTGTATCCTATTATCATGAGTGAATATATCAGCTTGATTGTTAACTCGTATAATTTCAACAGGAACGTATTTTCTGCTACCACTGACAAGTATGAAGTGGTGGAGTTTGATCCTTTCGTGGGGTGTGCAATCGAGCAGAGTGACGAAGAATACTACGCACAGGCCATCGCTCCAACGGTCATAGGACACAGGTTTGTTGTAAAAGTACTTAACCCATCACCAGATGATGTTGTTTTTACGACATGGAAAGAGGATAAAAGAAAATGAGCAATACTTTTCAATTTGGGCACTGCGAAGGATGTATTCAATACAAAACAGAAAAACGAATACTGCTAAAATCTATAGAAGGCTACAAACGAGTAATAGATAAGATTATAAATAGTGATTCTTATCCGTTATCAGACGACCTAACGGTTATAAACACTGCTGAAAGTGTTTTGCCTATGCACAGACACCTGTATAGGAAGAACCATGCTGTAAAGGAGGACAGGCGATGAGGAAACGTGTAAGACTTCATAACGACCTCACTGGCGTTACAGTAGCCTATGAGGAGTGTACTCCGGTTGAGTGGGACAGAGAGTCAGAGGTTACAAGGGAGTTTATCGACTTTGGGGGAGGTTACACGTGTGCCCGTCTTGTTAAGGAGGAGAATAGAGTTGAAAGAACATGAGCATACAGACCACCCGGTTAGCAATACGAGCAACCAAATACGCCTGAAAACGGGAAACGAGTCTTTTTGGGCGTATCAATACCCAGATCTACCGAAGAATCAAGCAGAAGTGAATAACCACCTTCTAACAGATAAATACGCTTACGGTGATCGCGTAGAATTTGATGAGGACAGGAACGTTGTAAGGCTGGTTAAGACGAGAGAAGAGATCAAAAAAGAGCTGGAGGCCAAAAATGATTAGGCTATGGAAATGGCTATACTCAATAGCTAAGAAAAAGGTGGATAACTACAACCATAGTAAGCGCGGTTGTTCCGTGAAATGTCCGTGGTGTAACACGTGGTCATGGGAGGTAGGCGGCGTCAAGCGTTGGGAGTACAACGATACTGGCGACTTGGTGATCATGACCTGCAAGTACTGTGGGCGTGACAGCAAATGGGATAATGCGAGCGCATTACCTTGTTGTATCACAGAGGTCAATTATACGTCGTTGAGCTGGAAGTCTGATATTCGCAAGATGCGTGATGCGCTGCAGACTATCTCCAAGTGGCGAGTTTCGGGTAAGCTGACTTTGGAGGATGAGATCGATGCTGTCCGTGGGCTTGCTGAGTATGGTTTGGAAGTGAGTGACTGAAGGAGACCGCAATGCTAGAGTGGATTGAGAACAAGCATTATCAATATTGGACAGAAAATAAACGCTTCTATCCAGATCACCACAACGGGACATACCTATGCTCGTATACTTTTAAGAACACGAAAACAGGAGAAAAAGTAGAGGTAGACGTTGAGGTTGTTGGTTCAAGTCTCTCTTGGCAATACGGTAAGAAGATACATGAATATGGGAGTTGTCCTTTAGGTCTACTTAGCGTAAATAACACTTCCCATTTTTATTCTTTCTTGTGGCAATGTGCCGCCAGACATATTGATTGGTCGAGCATCAAACTTCAGTGAGGAATGAAATGAGCGAAAGTATTTACGAGTTTACAAAGGAAGACGCGGAATTAGTAGAGCTGGCGGAAAAGTTTGGTCCCGCTTTTGACGACAAAACAATTAAGGCGCAACTGAGAAAGCGAATTGCCAAGCTTGCGGCAGAGAATAAAGAGTTACGGCAGGAATGTCAGTTATACGCAGCGAATGAACGCAGTGACAAGGAGCAGGTGGAACGGTTGCGCGAGGAAAACAGAGAACTTCGCAATCGTGCTGAAACTGCTGAGACAATCGTGTACAGGTGCGTGGATCCAGAGACAATAAGAGAGGTTTGTCAACACGACGGAGAGGACGTCTTGAAAGCTGCTGATGCCTTGGAAATCGTACTGTACGCAAATTATTAGGAGTGAGAGTGATGGGCGACGTACATATCAATAAGGCATGGATTGAAGGTTTTGGAACGCTTACTGGTTCTAGCTTGAATCCTCTGTGCCGACCAAAGGATAAAGATTACTTTGCGTCAAAGAAATGCGCTAAAGAGCTAGAGCGCTTATGTAGGTTTAGTAAGACTCGTATGGAATACAATAACGCCATAGACGATCCATCCGTAGAACACTGGACAGGCTCGGTATGTTTCAAGTTTGAGCTTGATGGAGAGTCGTACGACGTGTTCTTTGTTGGTGACGAGTACCATAAGGCGCTTACGGCTTACACCGACGTCATGAAGGAGTTGTGCAAGGATGAGCACTGGGCTGGTTTCTTGGCTGCAAAGAGTAATCGTGTTGCTCTTGCAGAGTCGTTTCGTAAGCTGTATAACCCGATCTAAGGAGAAGAGATGCTTTACATTGACTATGAGATGTATCCAAAGTGGGCAGACAAGTCTATCGTGTATCGCGGTAAGTTCCATGGAATGGATTACTTCAAGCGCTTTGCTGAAAATGAGTCCAGAAGGCGAAACTACAAAGAAGGCGCTGGCTTCCGCATACTGAAGTCAGTGTATGTTGAGGAAAGTTAGCGGATGATACCAGTCTATCAGACGGTATTCGACAAAGGGCGCGGGAACAGCTTTGCAGCGTTCATTGTTTTCTTATGCATAGCGGTGATAGACTTAAGAAGGAGGAAGAAATCAATGTATGATTTTTTCGATTATCATACAGATCTAGAGCCGTTTATTGAAGGTCGTAGATTTAGTAATTACAGAATCGGTGACTTGTTCATGTCTCCTTGAAGCAACTGAATATATAAAAAATAACACAAAAAAGAGATTTCCAACGTTACTGTTTGAAATGCGAATTGCAATAAATTTTAACAAAAAACTAAAGAGGAGAGGGAATCGAATGAGTGAATTTGTAAAGTCATCTAGAATTATATGGCATAAAGGAGTTCTCTTCTACATTTTCATCCTTTCTTTAGTTGCTATTGCAACTCATTATGCATATGGTTGTCCTGCTGATTATTGGTACGGCTTCTTCATAGGGACACTTGCTGAAAGATACATTAGAGTGAAAGAAGTAAACAAACTAATAGACACTATTGATGAAAAGAGAATCGAAGCAAACAAACTGATAAATATTATAGAGGAGATCGAAAAATGAATGACAAAGAAGTTTCTGCTAAAGATTTGTATGATTATTTAATGGATATGAGCTGAGGAGAATGACGATGAATAGAGGACGTGTTGTTATGATGGTGTCGGATATTATAGAAAGGTCTGCATACCTAACGATTGCTCAGTCAACTACCCAAAGCTAAAGGATTGGGCTTCCTTTTTCAAGAACTTCAGTAAACGAGTCAGTTTATTTTAAATTGTATAATTAAAAGGAGAGATAAAGTGGACGGAATTAGTAAAGCGATTAAAGAATTGGTTGATATGTATGATTTGGATATTATCTTTGATAGGCACATTCAGTCAAAATTTAGAAATATCATTCAGCAAGCTTGTGAAAAGCACCTTATAGAATGCAAGACAAGTGATTTAATAGCTGAAATTTCAAACCGACCCGATGCTACTATGTTTGGGATGGATTTAAATTCTGCTAGGAATTTAATATATGATGTTAAAAAAATAAAAGAAGAGAATAAACGTTTATGGGAAGTGTTAAAAGGTTTTTTATCAGTAAATAATTTTATGAAAGAAATCAATGTAAAATCTTTTGATAAATATAAAACGTTATTATCCGAACTTATGAAGGATATAGAAGTCATAATGAAGGAAAATAATTCTGAAATGAATATGAAAACTTCAAGTTTAGGGATAGAGAATAAATGAAAAATTGTAAATGGGGAGTTGATGTTTTTGTTCGCGGTTATTATTCTGGATGTTATAAATTTAATACCGAGGAAAAAGCAGTTGCAAATAGAGATGAAAGAAGAAGAGTGTAACGACATATCAACTATTTTATTATGAAATATAACATTGTTTCATTATTCCTTTATAACGTCTATAAGGAAAATAATTCATGACAGATAGGTTGACATCAAATAACATTGACATTAAAAAAACAATTTATTGGATTATTAAGTTTGAAGATGTTGATAAAGATGATATTCTTTTAATTGAACGAGATGGTGTTGTAACGAAAGAAGACATTTTATCTTTATATAATGATTTATTAATAGATTGGAATTGTCATTTATTTAAGCAAGTTATGAGTAACGGCAAGCCTATAGGAGAGAGTAAATAAAATGGAGAAAAGAATATTAAAATTAGCGTCAAAGTTGGCATCAAACAATAAGATTATTCTTTATCGTGGATTAGAAGATAGATTTAATTCTTCTTATGATCTGTCTTCCACCGATGCTCCAAATGGATATAGTACTTGGACGGACAATCCTAAGTTAGCAAGAGAGTATGCTGGCAAAAATGGATTTGTATATAAAATAGAATTACCTCAATCAGAATTAGGAGAGTCTATTATTGACGAGGATGGTGAAAGGCCTTTGTTTTTTGATAACAATAAAAAAGCAGGTCTTCATGGTGTATCTGGAAAGGAATATTTGGTTTATCATGATCACGAACTTTATTCTCCTGATTTAATTAAAATAACAGATTATTAACTTTCTTTTTTGTATAAAGGATCAAATAGTTAATATTTTTTAGAGAAAAGATTTTAAGAAAAAGGAGAAGAAATGAAGTTACAAGAATTTTTTGAAAAAGTGTTAGACCTCAAACTTAGTTCGGATGCTGAATTAAAAGTTATTGTCGATGATGTTCCGGAGGATGTATCTTTGTCCTGGTCGAGAGACGGTAAGGATAAAACGATTGTAACAAAGGTATATCTATCTGTTGACAGACTTTGTAGTGACAATGAGAGTGAAGAGTAGAGTTATATAAAATAATAAAGCCCTTCAATCTATCTAAGAAAGAGGGGCTTTATTTATTATGATTTATTATGATTCATTAATTTAGATAAAGTTTTCTTTTGCCTTTAGGTCTCCGTTGATCAATTTGTAAGCTTTTGCCATTGAAGTTTGAGCATCTACAATATGTTGAAGCGTTTCTTTTGTGGCTCCTTGCTCTCTGGCCCAAACAAAGAACGAGTTTGCGGCGTCGTCTGCCTTTGTCCATTCTTTAGCAAGCTCTTCTGTTTCTTTACTTCCCGTTCTGATAGATGCAAATTTATAAAGCTGTGATGTTTTGTCGTTAAAGATAACTTCATAGTCTGCTCCATCACGACCGCCAACCATGCTTATTGTTTTGATATTGGGTTGTTTTAATATTTTCTCCCATTCTCCGCCTTTAACTTCGATAACTTCAGATTCTGCAATTTTGATTTTCTTTCCTGTTACATTGGCTAAGTGTTGTACTGCTTCTTCTTCACTAGCAAAGATAAAGCTTTCTTTAGACATAGTTTTCTCCTTTAAATGAATATAATCTAACAATAATACTTAAAATATAAAAGAATATTGATAAAATGTACAAATTAACTAAAAAAGTCTTGACATGTAGTTGATCGATTGTTATACTAAGATTTGTAGAGAATCTTTTTTAGAAGGATAACAAAAGAATGAAAGAAACTGGATATGAATTTTTGGTTATGGCATACAAGCAGGTTATTGTACTTGGTGCTGAGAATGTCGATTTGGCAGCACAATCCGCAGTCAACGATAACTTAGGCATTGACGCTTTGGATTGGTCGGATCGCGTTGTGTCAGATATTTTGTGTAAATGGTTATAGCGGGTCTGTCCATTTACAGGTCGATTCGGTCGGAAAGCAAAGTTGGTATAATCGAGTATGGGACGATAAAGGAAAATAAAGATGAGTGAAGTAAATACAATCAAAGGAAAGTTACGAGAAGTATACAACAAAGAAAAAGTTTCTGTAATTGAGTTGATGAAAATGGTTCTTAATGAAAACAATATTGAATACAATGTAGGTGACGAAGACAATATTAAAGATTCGTTCTACGATAGATTTTATGACGACTATGTGATCGTCGGGGATAGGATGTTCCATGTAGAAAGCAGGAAAGATCTACGAGAAGAAGATATATTTGAAGCGTCGAGAAACTCAGATGGCACATACGATTTTCTCGTTCAGTTTTACAATGGTGGATGTAGTTTTGGAGAAGCTATCGAAGAGGCCATGAAAAAGATTAAGGATTAAATGTGTCCCTTAAAAAGCAATGTGACATTTCTGATTGTATTAATGATGATGTTGAAGATGTATATTATCAAGGACGTTATATAGGGACATATTGTTCCATTTGTCGAAAATCCATGTTGGTTCTTATGCAAGCAGAAGGGAACACAAAAGGGATTGATTTGTTTTGCAAAGAAAATAACTTTGTCCAAAGATAGAGAATTAATATGAGCAGCGAAGACATTTTTAGAGAAATAGAATACGATGATACAGATAAAAAGAGGTACGCTCTCGGTCATAAATGTTGTGGGAACTGTCGATTTAAGCGAGAAGGAATGACTGTTGATATATGCGATTATGCAGTAGAACAAATCGAAGGAAAGGACATAACTTGGAATATAGTTGTGGATGAATTTGGTATATGTAAATTTCATGATTGGATGGGAGCTAATAAATGAGATATCCAAAAACTATAACGCTAGAAGTGCCTGAACTGAATATGGCAATTAGAGATTATGTTGGACGATATTTGAGTACAGACGATGATCCAATTCCTCACATGGAAATGATGTCAAAACCGATATTTGAAGTTGAAACAAAAGCACCCAATCAAGGATGGACTAAATGTATTGTTACGTTTGGTTGTACTCCTCAAGATTATGATGATGATAAATAAGGGGAGAAGTAAATGAGTGATTATGCAGAGATGTGTTCTCAATGCGGTCAATATTATTCTGTAGGTCTTGATCAAGAAAAGGAGATTAATCGCCTTAAGAGTTGGATTAACGATCTTCAATCGGGGATGTATGTCAACTGTGTTTATTGTGGACACAGATATGGACCTAGAGATGAAGTTCCTGAAAGTATGGCGGACGTATTGAAAAATCATATCGAAGAATGTCCTCAACATCCTATGAGCAAATTAAAGGAAGAAAATGATAAGTTGCGTAAGTTAGTTCGAGCGTCTTATTCAGAAGGGTTTAATGACGGAATGGGGAACAAGCCAGAGATTGAAACATGGGAAGACAGTCAAACTCGTATGTGTTTAAAAAAACGGATTGGAGATAGAAAAATGTTTGAAAAATGATTGTTGAAATTGATGAAAAAGAAATTCGAGTTATGCAGAGATACGATTTGATTTTCAGGTCTATTAATTTAGCTTTGCTTGAGATGGGAATAAAAGATTTGAAGTTTAGTAGGTTGGAAGATAAAGAGAAGCTTGTGATAGATTTTTATGAATATTTGCAAAAAATGTAAACATAGTGTTAAAAATGGTTTTTGGGAATGTAAACGTGGTTGTTCTGAAGGGATAAATAGAGTTACTGGTGATCGGCAGTGGATTGGTTTACAGAATTGTATTACCGCAAGAAATGAAGATGGTGACTGTGGTCCAGAAGGAAAATATTTTGAGTCTATTCCTGAAATGACAGCTTGGGATTGGATTAAATGCGTATGGCGTTTTGTTTTTAGATCTGAGGAAAAATAAGATGGAAATTAACAGTTGGCTCTCCGAATATAAATAAGGATATAAAGTACAGTCCCTCGAATGGTGTCCTTTAGAGGAAGAAAATGAAAGATTGTAGAGTAAACTGCATAAGTTGAATGATCAATAATAACCTTTAGATGGAGAAATATTATGGAGAAAATTAAGATAATTCGTTCGGCTTTTGAAAAAATAGAAGAGGCTGTCGAGAAGGCTGAACCAACAAAGGTATTCGAGAGTGTTGCTAAATCTCAAGAAAAAGTTAAAAAGATAACAAGAAAGGCATATCAAACTAATCCTACCAACGAAGAGAAAAATCAATTAATATACAATTCATTTTCTCCGAGTTATTGGAATATGCCTTCTACAAGTGAGGATTGGCAGAGCAAGTATGCTGAATTTTTGTTGACAGACAGATGGATTGAATTACGATCTTCTTGTTTAGATCGATTTGGTGGTGAATGTGCGATATGTGATAATAAGGCGATAACTGCACACCACAGACATTATAACTTTGGTCGATTTGGGACTGAAGATATGGATGTATTGACGGCGGTTTGCAAGTCTTGTCATCATAGACTTCATAATCCATATGCTAGTTTGGATGAAGTCCGCAAAGAGGCAGATGAAGCCGCTAAGACAACGACAAAAGGAACTTCATGTCCTATATGTAGCAGACCTATAAGAAAATACAAAAGAAAGTTTTCTTCTGCGATTGCATCCTTTCTTATTGTTCTTGTTAATAATATTGGTTCCGATCCTTGGTTTGATGCGAACGAAGTAGACGCTAATCGGTATGGGGTTATGAAGGGTGGAGATTACGCTAAGGCTGAAAAATGGGGGTTAGCGGAACAAAGGCCTAAGATAAATGGTGTTTCTAAAAAGGGCGAAAGTATGTGGAGACCAACCGAATTAGGGGTGTCTTTCGTCAATGGCTTAGTTGTTATTCCAAAGCATGCCTATGTTTATAAGAATAAGGTTCTTAGTTTTACAGAAGAGATGATTGATATCAAGGAAGCTCTTGGAAATAAATTTGACTATGAAGAAATGATGAATTCGTAATTAAACAAAAATATACAGAGAGGAGATTAAAGTATGGGTGCTTGTAAGGCTAAGGAAATTGCAGACAGAATAAGAGGCAAGCTAGGAGAGAATGCAGAAGGAGAGTAGTTGACTAATCTATATTAGTATTAAAAGTGGTAAATACTAGATCAATAAAGGATTTAAAATGAGTATTCCTATGTGGCTCAATAAAGATTACACAGATGATGGATGTTCAATATATCAATGTTTAAATTGTTATAATTCATGGGAGTCTAGAACGAACCCAAAGTATGCCAAGTGGAAATATTGTCCTGTTTGCGGAATAGAATGGACACAAGAAAAGGAATCTGAACGTCCTGAATGGAAAAAGAAAAGATGGGTTAACGATGAAGAACCGTTAAATATTTGTGAGTTTATAATTGAAAAGAGACAAGTGTCAGATAACGGAGAAGCAACAGAATGGGGGCAAGATAGTGAATGTTGCTATTTGTATATTAGAAATAGATTAGATGCGTTAAATTATATTAAAGAATTAAGACGAAAAGAACAGGAGTTCAGAGAAGAATTTCCAGATTGGGAAGGAAGGTCTGAGTATAGGATTTCTAAAAAATAAATTAAAATAAAAGATAATTATATAAAAAAAGAAAGATTAAACCATGAAAGGTCTTGAAAGTTTCAGCGAAGAAGAAGCCGAGAACGCAAAAGCTCTTATGTGGTGTATTGGTACATTGAATCAATTTAAAGATATGAAAATAATCAAAGGTTTAGATACAGATATTACTCCAAGGGGAATATCTGAGTGGGATCAGTTAGATGCAGATTGGAAGCCAAAAGATGAACATGTGTTATTAATTTCTAATTTTTTAGGTTTGCCTAATGAAATTGTAGAATTATTATTTTCATATAGAGATGAGCGGGATGAGATGTTAAAAATGTTAGATTATGTTTAAAGAATTCAAATTTATAAACAAAACGAAAGACACGATAAACGACAACACCTTTGTTAATATTTAAAATTAAATCAAAATATAGACATTGTTTTCGACAGCTCATTAGACGTTTTTTATATTTCGAACTAAAATTGAAGACGTAAGTTCAGACAAATCTTAGATCCTAAAATAAGAATTATCAGTTTAAAAATACATTTAATCAATCGAATTTGACTTTGAAGATTATGTATCAATATTAGATAACATTTTAAGACGTTGTCTGGAATAAAAAGTTTCTTAAGATTTATCATATTTTTTTAGGAATAGAGAAGCATATGATTCATTCAGAGATCATATTTTAAATCTATAATATATTGAAATATTCAAATCAATTTAAAAATAAAGAGTTGTAAATTATAAAGCTAAGAAGATTAGGATATTCAAATCTGTATATTTGTTGCGAAAAGAAAGTTCTAAATATCAACAATCAAAATGAGTATATATTTTAAAGAATTATTAATGTTATGTTGTATTGACATTCTTAATTTTTAACTTAAGATAAATAAAACTAAAAGCTTTGATAAAATTTCCTACCAATCTTTTTAAAATGATGTTTTTTTGAAATGAATGATCCTTTTCGTTTAGTATAGCTATTTTTTGTATCTATATGGTGTGTAATAATTTATATAGATATTTTTCTTTAATTTTTTGAAATGAATGCTCATAACAAAAAAAATGAAAAACAAGCAAATCTGTATCAAGTTGTTGAGTTGATTTTAGGCTATATTTTTTATGAATTATTGATGGTATTTGAGGTTGCCTTATTGATTTTTTGGCCAATGAAGCGCGTCTGCTTTTCCAGTAAAAACACTCCAAGCATCACGAAATCTTTGACGCAGAGAGATGAGATTAATAGGTCTACAGGGAACCCAATTCCCATCAATTTCTGCAGAGACTTCGTTTGTGTGTTTGAGTAAATTTTTTAGATTCCATCTCATTACTCTTCTCCTTCTTGTGGTTCTTCTTCTGGTCGTGCTTCTACAAAATACATGTCTTCTCTTCGTTCACAGATTATAGTAGCTCCCCATATTTTTCCCATAATTCCCTTTTCCAAATCAGAAGCTTTCGTAGTTGTAATGAGAATATTTTTTAGACATTCTCTCATGCAACCAAAGAATTTAGGACCAACATACAGGTAAGCAGTCCGAAGATTTAGAGCCTCTACCTTTGCAAATTCATTGGAAATAAGATTTAAAATTCTATTTTTGCGAACTTCAGATGTTATGAATTTTTCCAAAATAGCTTGTCTTTCCTCTTCTGAAACGGGTGCTTCCATAATATCTTCGATTGATTTTTGCTCTTCCGTCATTTCTTTTTCTCCTTATTTTTTTAGATTTCTTTTGCTACACTATATTTATTATAAAGTGAACGGGAGGCTAAAAATATAGCCTCCCGTTTTTATTTCTCCCTTTTAAGCCTTATTTAAACCACCACCATTCGTTAAGTTTAAACCAATCGACTGTTTGCTTGAGTCCGGATTTAACTGAGTGCCGAGTATCCCATCCTAACATTCTTAATTTCTCAGAACTTACAGCATACCGTCTATCATGCCCAGGTCTTATCTCATTGTCGTTAATGAATTCAATTTTAGATTTAGAGTTTGTTAGTTTGATAATTTTATTTACGATCTCTATATTTTCATACTCTTCGTTTCCAGCAACGTGATATATTTCTCCGGGTGTTCCATTTTCGATAAGGTGGAAAATAGCGTGACAGTGATCTTGAACATGTAACCATTGTCTAATATGTTTTCCGTCGCCGTAGAGAGGAATAGCTTCGTTTGCTAGGGCTTTTCTCGTCCATACAGGAATTGCTTTCTGTGGATGCTGGAATGCTCCGTAATTGTTTTCAGTTCTTGTTATGATGAGTGGGATGTTGTATGTGTTTGCGTATGAGAGGCAGAGCATATCTCCAGCTGCCTTAGCGGCAGAATTATGTGTTATTATATCGTTAGCTAAAATAAAGTTATGTATATTTTCAATCTCCAAATCATATACAGGTTGATCTTTGCATTCGATTTTTTCAATAGAGCCTAAAGTTCTCCAAATGATGTTTTTCTGATATGTATTTTGTGATTTTCCCGAACGCTTAGGAATTTCCTTTAAACATACGATTTGCTCTCTGAAAGAGTTATATGAAGTTTTATCGGTGATACAAATCTTATGATTGAAAACATGAGAAACAATACCTAATCTGGCTAACATAAACTTAATTTGTTCGAGTAGTTTATTGGAATAACTACAGATGTCGATTGTATGACCAGAAATAGATCCGTCGGCATCAAAAAGTCCACCTACGAATTCTCTAATAAATCTCTTTGGTGCAGTTAAAAAAGATGCAGGTAATTTTTTATTTGTAGCCTTTTTATTTAGTTTAAGACTTTTAATGAGTCGAACTGTTTCTATATCTCCGGTTTGTGTATACCAACAGTTTTTTGTAGAGTGCTTATATATGCACCCTTTGTTGCTTAAAAAAGAATTGTAGTGTTGAACAAATTCTTTCTTCTCGTCCGCAAGAAGAATTGTTTGTTGGATTTTTCCTGATTTTTTTGCGTAAGATTTTTTAATATACCCATCGCCTACAAAATATCCTAGAAGTCGTGCAAGTCTAGATATTTCTTTAGAAAGAGGTCTAGATTTAATGTTTATTTTAACATTTGAAGAAATCCAGTCTCCAATTTTAATATCTTTAGCTTTAACCTCTTGAATATCTAATGAGCTAAAATCTTGTCTATCATCTAATTTGTTTTTATTTCCTCGCTTAGGTCTTTTTATGAAAAATCTATGTTGAGGAGTGCAAGTTACAACTTTTCCATCCATATTAAATCTAATAAGCGAATTTGTATTGTATTTAAATACTGTTTTGACTTTATTTGGTACAGATATTTTCTTTTTGAAATCAAAAGAAAGAACAGTATCTCCTACTTCAATATTTTTAATTTTCTTTATTGTTCCATCTGTCATGATAATTTCAGTATCTGGATGAAGACAATATGGATTTCCAGGATTCAAAGGAGAATCTTCGGTGTGAGCTCCCTCCATTATTGGCCCATACACTTCGTCGGTACTAACTTGAATATATAGACTTGGCTTATACCTTCTTGTGGATTCGAGAAGGTTGAAAGTTCCAACAATATTCGAGTCAACGAATGGCTTAGGATCTCGAATACTATGGTCGACAAATGTTTTTGCAGCGAAATTTACGACAACATCTACACCTTCGCAAAGTTCGGAGGTTTCATTTGAATTTGCCATATCTCCATTTATCATTGTAAAATTGGGATTATCGATTATGCTATTGATTCTTTGTTTATTTTTTGAGTTTGAGTTTCTTGAAAATCCAACTACTTGATGACCCAATTCAATAGCCATACGTGCAAAATTAGATCCGATAAATCCATAAGCACCAGTTACTAAAATTTTCATTTGTTTTCTCCTTAGTTTTCTTTTATTAACGTTACAATATTATAACTTGGTCAGATTCAAATGTAGGGTATCGTTATTTGTTTTCTTTGTCTTTTACGCGATACCTTACGGCTAGAGATCCTACGAGTCCTTGTGCTTCTTGAAATTCCTTATTAATATCAATAAAAAAATTAGCATCAACAATTTCAACAAACTCGGCTATTGCTTCCCATTCTTTTCCGTTAAGACTTCTTAGAACCTGATATCTCATTATTCTTTCTCCTTCTATCTTCTATAATAACGATAATTTTTGTATTTGCAAGCTTATTCTTTGAATTTTTTATATATTTATTGATTTTGTTAGAAATGTCTTGACATATTGATTTGAGTCGTTATAATAGATTAATTGAAGATTATATTTAGTCATTTTGATTACGTTTGATTTAGGAATAGTATAGAATGAAGATATTGGTAGCCTGTGAATATAGTGGAGCTGTAAGAGATGAGTTTATTGCCAAAGGCCATGACGCTATGAGTTGTGACATCTTGCCCACAGACGTACCTGGACCTCATTATCAAGGCGATGTCAAAGACATCCTTTCCGACAATTGGGATATGATTGTAGCTCATCCTCCTTGTACATATTTGACCGTTACGGGTAATAGATGGTTCAATATTGAAAAGTATGGAGACAAGGCGAGACAAAGACACCTTGATAGAGAAGAGGCTATTGAGTTTTTCATGCTGTTTGCGAATGCCAACTGTGATAAAATAGCAATCGAAAACCCGGTAGGCATAATTAGCACAAGATGGAGAAAGCCAGATCAAATAATCAACCCGTATCAGTTTGGCGATCCATTTGAAAAGAAAACTTGCCTTTGGTTAAAGGTTTACCTAAACTTGAACCAACAAATATTGTAAAACCACCTCCTAGGACAAAATATAAGAGTGGCAAAACAATGCCGTCTTGGTATGCTGATGCCGTTAGCTTACCAAAAGCTGAGAGATCCAAACTTCGAAGTAAAACTTTTCCAGGCATTGCGAAAGCAATAGCGGATCAGTGGGGATAATATAAAATAAGTTAACTAGATTTTTAAATAATATAATTTTAGATTTTTAATTCAAAATCCGATAGATGAGTTAATTGATAACATATATAATAACGATTTTAACAATATTATTAAGAGAAAAGGTATAATTAAAATGTGTGATATAATTAAATTAGACATTTCAAATAATATTCTCTTAAAATTATCACTTCAGGCTCACGAACTTGATATTACTTTAAATCAACACATATTAAATCTTTTAAATATGGCAATGGATCGTATAGAAAAAGAAGATCCTATATATCAAGCTATAGAAGAAATAGGAAAAAAACAATGACTCCAAAAAAAGATCAAATAAAGGCTTTAAGTAAAATAAAAGAATGGTTTAAGAGAAAAAGTGTAAGATCTAATTATATGGTCTTAAGTGGATATGCGGGTACAGGTAAGAGTACTTTATTAGGATGGTTACAAAGTGAATTAGGATTACAAAATAATAAAATAATTTTTTCGTCTTTTACGGGTAAAGCAACAAATGTTTTAGTGCAAAATGGGTTGCATGCCGTAACATTGCATCGTTTATTATACAAAGCACGATTTAATAAAAATACTGGAAAATTCTATTCAACACTTAAACCAGATGGATTAGAAGAATCTCTTGTAGTTGTGGACGAGGCGAGCATGTTGTCTCGTAAATTATTTAATGATTTAATGAGGATAAATGGAGATTTTAAAATTTTATTTGTTGGAGATGATGCGCAACTTCCTCCTATTGATTCTAGCTTCAATATTATGGATAAACCGGATTTTAGGTTGACAAGGGTTTTGAGGCAAGCTGCGCTTAATCCAATCGTTCGTTTAGCAACAAAAATACGAAATAATGATCCTTGGGAGATTAAAAAAGTAATAAACGATGGTCTTGGTTATATGCCAGCAACAGAAGAAGCATTAAAAAAATCTGCGGATCGTTTATTTGAGAATGATGTGTTTTTGTGTTCTACTAATCGAGATAGAGTTGCAATTAATAAAAGTATCAGAGAAGAAATGAAGTCTAAAAGAAAAAATATTTTACGTAAAAATGATCGATTAATTATATTGGATAATTGTAAAGATCAAGATTTATTTAATGGGCAATTATTTAAGGTATTAAAATTCAAGAAAGCAAGTGACCACAAAATAGTTGTATATGGTGAAGAGGTTGGAGTAAGCGATGGCGGTCGAAGTTTTATGATTCACCCTTATGGTTTTTTGAGTGAAAAGCCTGTTGATCGTTTTGAGTTAAGTAAAAAATATAAACTAGATTTTAAAAAAATGGGCGTATCTTGCGATTATGCGTATTGTTTGACAGTACATAAAAGTCAGGGTTCTGAATTCGAATGCGTTTATCTACAATTAACTGATTATGATAAAGTAATTTGGAAAGATTTATATAATCGCTGGCTATATACGGCAGTGACAAGAGCGTCTAAGAATCTTTATTTTGTTTAAGGAAAACTGATTATGGGAACAAGAAATCTAACATGTGTAGTTTTGAATGATGAGTACAGAGTCGCCCAATATGGTCAATGGGATGGATATCCTAGTGGTCAGGGAGTTAACATTTTGGAGTTTCTGAAGACGGATTTTAATAAGGATGAATTCATAAAGAACCTTGAGGAATGGGAGGTTTTGACGGAAGAAGAAATAAAAGAGAAATATGAAGGTGAGTCAATAGCTAGCCTGAGTCGAGATGCGGGTTCTAACATTTTATATGCCATTCAAAACGATACGCTAAAAGATAAAGTCTTATTTCTCAGTACTGAGTTTGCACAAGATTCGTTATTTTGCGAATGGGCATATGTATTAAATCTTGACACTGATGAATTAGAGGTGTTTCAAGGATTCAATACAACTCCTCTTTCGAAGTCTGATCGTTTTTATAATAGCGATTTTAAGGCGCAAGAGACTAGTGATGGCAGTGAGTACCATCCAGTTAAACTTCTTCACGTTTTTGATATCCAAAATCTTCCATTCTCAAAGGATTTTGTTGAAATATTAGAACCTAGAGAAGCAGAAGAGGAAGAGGATGATTCCGGACTTGATGTGGTATTAGAAGAAGAAAGTTTAGAACCTAAAAAGCCTATAAAGTCAATAGACGAAGCGAGTAAAGCACTTATTAACCTTTCAGAGCTTGCCGAAAAAGATTACGAGACCGTCCGAGATCTTTTAGCAAACAAAAAGATACCAGCATCTCCAGAACTCTCTCAGTTACAGGATGTTGTTAAAAAGATGCACAAGCAAAGCCAAAAGTATCTAAAAACAATTAAAGCATTAGGGTTTCGTTCTCATATGCTTGACGATGAAGATGGATTCAATATAGCAATGAGTGCAATAGAGACGGGGTGATGATAGCGTTCCGATTTCTAAGTTGGATGTTTTATTGAAGAGCGGCGAATGGAAAGATATGGATCAAGCGTTTAAAGATCACGATTTGATAACTAACAATCTTAATACGTGTTTTTTTTGAGCCAACTAATGAAGAAGATAAAGTTCGCGGATTTTCCATGTAGATTAGGAGAAATAGAATGGAAATTAAATGTGCTTTTTGTGGAAGTATAGGGACAGTATATCAATAGGCAAATATTATTCCATGTTTTGGAGTTTATTTTAAACAAGGACACCAACAAAAATGTCCAATGTACGAAGCAATAACGAATACCCGATATAGGTCAGTCAAAGAAGCTGTTAAAAGATGCAGTACAGAAGGAGTAGACAATGGGATTATATTGTTCTCACGGAGCATTTCACGGAGCCTACAGTGCTTTTAACCGTTTTAGGCAAGTAATTTGTGCTTCCATTTATGGCTCTTATCCTCCACATATGAGAGACTTAATGAATAAACCTAGCCTTTGGGGAACCGAGGTTGTTGACGATGAAAATTGGTACGTTCCCGACAACTTTGACAGTCAACCTTTTGCCGAAGGATTGAGACTATTTTTTTGTCATTCGGACTGTGACGGAAATTTTAACACCGAAGAATGCATAAAAGTTGCTGACGCTTTAGAAATGATACTGCCAAGAATCGCAGAAATGTCAGTTCCTAGCTATGGACACATTGAGAGTGCTGGCGGATTTGAAGAGGTAACTAAGAAGTTTATTAAAGGATGTCGTCTTGCTGCCGAAGAAGGCGAGCCACTAACATTTGGATAAAAGAGGAAAGTATGAGCGAGAAAAAAGAAGGATTTTGGTATAGCGAATACGAGAAGCATTTTCCCATGCCTGAAGAATTTAAAGGCGAATGGGACAGGGATTCGTTTTTATGTAATCTGATTGAATTAGAAGATTTATTGATGTCTACCTATCAAGCCGTAGTGGATATGTATAATGATGGTGATTGTAGACCTTATGATAGGTATCAAAAAAGCGGAGTTAATGTGACTGAAAGTAGAGGCTTTTCTGTATGTAGAGTTTGTGGACGTGCGAATGGAAGTAGAACATTTGTGCATGGTGGATTTATGTGGCCTGATGGTTTTCGTCATTATATTGAAGAACACAATGTCAAGCCAAGCGATGAATTTATAGAGATGGTTGGCAAGAAGAATACGAACGATCTTTGGGAGATTCTTGCTTAGAACTCAGCGAAGCATAAAGAAAAGCGAGTTGTAAAGTATTTCTTTATAACTTGATTCGCGTGAGAACCGTTTGCTTCCCGTACCCTCGATCCTGATGGTCTTTAATTGTGGCAGAAATCGTAACCTCACCCTTGATTCTGTCATCATCTTCAAACAACCAATCTGTTTTCCCACTCAAAAAAGCGGTAAATTGGTTGTCTGTACCTTTGAAGAAGCCGCAAATCATTAAGGAATCGCCCCAAGATGTTTTGCACCAACGATGTTTAGCAATTTCAACTTCTACATCTTTGATTTTATCTCCGATACTTCCGTAATACTCTGAATTTTCGGGATTATGCTTTTTAACCTTCTTTGCTTCCATGCGCTTCCCTATGCGATAGCCTAGCATACCTATAAAGTACTTCTCCTGTTTCGTATGTCCGAGATTAATCATTACAGCAAGATCGTACTCAAAAGAGTTATCTAAGCGATCTATAAACTCTTCTGGATACTCGGTCCTCAGCTCTTCTAACACTTCTTTTGTTATCTTTTCGGAGTTTTCGGTTACAAAGTCGTCAATATGAAACCTAATTTTGCTACCACTTTCGTAGCTATATCCATTCTTGTGTTCTTGGATTATGTGTTGAACCGCATCAGGAGTAGACCAATCTGAATATTTGCAGGAACGATATGCCCATTTGTCTTTTTCCATAACCGCAACGGTAGCACGGGCAAGTAGTTCAATCTCTGTGAATTTTTTAAGAGTAAAGCAATTTTCAAAGTCTTCTTCGTCATCAGATTCTGGAATACTGAGAGGCGAAAATAGACCTGAGATGTAATTGCTAAAGTCGGCTGCGAAAATAGCGTGTTGAATTGAGATGCCGAGATAGTCTTTGACGCACTGACGACCAACGATTTTTCTATTTCCATCAGCGTCTTCCAAAACGAGAACCTTCTTCCGATTACGTTTTTTATTACAATGATCACACCAGGCTAGGTCATATTGTTTTAAATCTCCGATGTTTTCAATTTTGCCGTTGATGATATTCCACTTGCTATCTGTTTTTTCTACAGACCCTAGAATTTTCCAACCGCCTTTGATTTTAATAATTTCGTAGTTAATGACAACATCACGAACTATATGCTTTACTTTTCCCATATCTCCATTTGTAGTAGCCTTGATATCGTGAGTTGCATATGCTGAAGGAACTGTGAATTCTTTTATATATGGTTTGCTAATATTCATTGTGATAGGTTCAGCGCCATATTTTTGGGCTTTCTTATTGATTTTATTAACCAATTTCTGCAAAGAAGCTGTTGAATTTTGGTCGTTTAGGATAATAATTTTATGTTCTTCCATCGTTTCCTCCTTTCTCTCTATAGTAACACGGAATTTCATTTTTGCAAGTTTTTTATGTTTTTTTAAATAATCCTTGTAATTTTCTTTTTTCACCATATGATATAGTTATTGAAGTTTGAGAGTAGACGAAGGAGGATTCTATGAAAACTGAAGAGAATACTGATTCCGTAGGAGAAAAGAAATGCACATAAAAAAGATTCTATCACAACACCGCCGAGACTTCACTGCGATCTTTCAGTGTGAGCATTGCGATTACGAATTTGAGCAGGACGGATATGACGATGCCAACTATCACAAGAATGTAATTCCGTTAATTAAATGTCCTGAATGCAAAAGGACGGCCGACGAATCATATAGACCGCTCACTACTAAATATCCCGAAGAATTTGCTATTTAAAGAAGAAGCAAAAGCTGCCGTACTTCTTTTGTTAGATATACATAATGAGCGCGTGTGCTTTTTAGGCGAATTTTTTAAGATCGATAGGAGACGAAAACATGCTAGAGGTAAGTGAGAAATATAAAAATTTATTAAATGAAGATTTTATAGATCTAATGAATCGACACACTTCAGAGGTTATGAGAAAAGCAATGAAAGATGTAGAAGAACAACTAAAAAGATTTGGACTTTGTGCTGAAAGTGATGAAGTGCAGGTTGTTCAAGGAAATGGATCTTGGCTTTATTATTACAAAAAATTGTTGATTTGTACATTAAGATTCATGACAGAGGGATATGAGTTGAAAGTACTTCCGGAAGGTATAGAAAAAAATTTAAATATAGGAGAGGAGAAAATTGAATGGATAAATTAGACGAAAAGTTACTTGAGGCTGCTGGTTGGGAGGTCGAATGCGAGAGTCCTTTTGAAATTCGAACAGAGGATGGATCGTTCGCTACCAATGAAGCCGCTCAGATTGTTCTTTGGAGTCTACGGGATGAATACAATAAAGAAGATATACGAAATATCATAATGGATGAAGATGATGATGATATTATCGTATCTTTGAGTGATTATGAAGAATTTAGTCCTACAAAAGTTTATGCAAAGATTACTCCTATCATGTCTACA
>Ga0180434_10002794_pt1 | contig 22757 bp, 27 predicted proteins | sample SS_ome_7_FD_132453 | JGI IMG/M metagenome (GOLD analysis project Ga0180434, IMG submission 132453) | Hypersaline lake sediment archaeal communities from the Salton Sea, California, USA - SS_1_D_2 metaG | ecosystem: Environmental > Aquatic > Non-marine Saline and Alkaline > Hypersaline >...
GCAAGCCCTTATGGATGCGGACAAACAGACCCTTGAGGCAATAGATCAAATCGGGCCGAGAATGGCAGAGAGCGTCCACGGCTACTTTCGCAATCCCATGAACCGCGCGGTTGTCGAGGAACTGTTAGCGGCAGGCGTAAGAGCGGAGCGGCCTGAAAAAGTGCAGCCCGCCGGTGAACTGACGGGAAAGACCATTGTCGTTACCGGCTCTCTGGAGAATTTCACCCGCCAGCAAGTCGAACAGGTCCTCAGGCAGGCAGGGGCAAAGCCTTCCTCCAGCGTCAGCAAAAAGACCGACTTCGTGCTGGCCGGCAAAGACCCCGGCAGCAAGCTCGACAAAGCACGACAATTGGGGGTCAAAATAATAGACGAAAAGCAGTTTCTTGAAATGTTGGACTAAGACGATGGCGGTACCAGGCCAAGATGAGAAGTTCATGCGGGAGGCACTCAAGCTGGCCCGTCGGGGCATCGGCTTGGTCGAGCCGAACCCGGCGGTCGGCGCCGTTATCGTCAAGGCAGGGAGAATTATCGGCAAAGGCCGGCACAAAAAATTCGGTGGTCCCCACGCCGAGATACATGCCCTGCAGGATTGCGCAGCACACGGCGTGGCTCCGCGAGGCGCTGTGATGTATGTCACGCTGGAGCCGTGCTGTCACTATGCAAAGACGCCTCCTTGCACGGACGCGATCATTGCCGCCGGAATTGCTACGGTTGTGGTCGCTACGGTCGACCCTTCTCAGCACGCAAACGGCGCCGGGCTGCGACAACTGCAGGATGCGGGAATCCAGGTGCGGACCGGCGTTTGTGAAAACGAAGCGAAGCTCATCAATGCGCCCTTTATCAAATACGCCACCACCGGCAAATGCTGGGTCATCTTGAAGTGGGCGCAGAGTGTTGACGGCAAACTTGCTTACGCAGAGGAAGCAGATAAACGGCGGTGGATTTCGAATGAGCTTAGCAGAAAAAATGCGCACAAATTGCGCCGGCGTTGCCAGGGCATACTGGTGGGTGTCAATACCGTGATCGCGGATAATCCGTTACTGACGGCCCGGCCGAGCAGAGGCAAAAAGCCCACCAGAATCGTGCTGGATACGCATCTGCGGATTCCTATGGACTGCGAGCTGCTGCATACCGCAAAAAAGGTACCCGTGCTTGTTGTGACCACTGAGGGAGCCGTGCAGGCAAACCTCGAAAAGGCAGATCTTATCACCACCCAGGGCGCAGAAATCGTGACTGTCACGGACCGGCAAGGCAGGTGTGACATAAGTGCGCTGTGCAATGAGTTGAGCCGGCGAGGAATAGCGCAACTTCTTGTCGAAGGCGGGCCGACCACTATCGCATCATTTTTGAAAGAGCAGCTTGTTGATGAAGTCTGCATCTATATCGCGCCGAGGATATTGGGCTCAAGAGCAAGCCCCGGCATATCCGAGGCAATCGCGGAACTTGCCAAAGCTATCGATTTGCATCACGTTGACATCAAGCGCTTCGGCACCGACGTTCGCATCAGTGGCCCGACACGCGCGCCCGGTTGACGGAGCATCAATACCGTATCAGCACAGAACGTGCCTAAAGCACCATCAAAGCGGATAGACGCCCGTCTACCTGACTTCGGGGGATGCGTTAGGGTCGAACGGATTGGTGCGCACAGCGAGTGAAAACAGATACGGGTAAGCGCCCTTTAGGTGCTCCATATAACCGAGCCATTCCCGCACCAACAGCCGGTACACCCTTTTTATGTCGCCGCTTAAGTGCTCATAATCGGTGTCGGGCAAATCCTTCACTGTCTTTCTGTGCGATAGTTCCTCCGCCAGGTGAAAGACCGCCCAGAGAACCTCAGTGAAGTACTCGTGCTCCAGCAAGCTCGGATTCTCCAGCAGCCGGACAAGAAAGGCGCGCCTGCCCATAAGAAACTCCTGCAGGCCTGTTAGGTCGCCCACCCGGCTGTCAATGCGATAATCGTGATGCTGAAGCACATCCTGCATCTTGGCGAAATCCTGCGGCGACCAATCCTGGTCTACGACCAGATGTCTGGAAATCTGCTCGGCGTTGGTGTCGAAGCCGCTGAAATAGTGCAGCAGCGGCGTTCCCGCCTCGCTGAAGAAGGCCCCTATGACCATGTTCAGCTTCTTGAGCATCGCCCGCTTTTCTCTTTCACTTAGAACATGGTGGATGACCAGCGTGACCAGCAGCACTTCAATGAAAACAAAAGCGATGTCGCCTATCAGGTAAATGAAGATGTGGTGAATATCTCGGAAAATCACGTAATGTACTGCATAGACGAAGGCCGACAGCAGTATCAGCAGCAGGCCGAGAATGACCTTCTGGACCAGGTTACTTTCTAACTTCATCTTCGCATACGTCCAATCAATGAATGTTGCGCCTGGGCTGGCAAAAAGCGCGACGCTGCACCCAAGCAAATGTGCCACACCTGTAACGTCCAGTCCTCGTGCCGGAGTCTACTATGTTTTGATAGTAAATCAAGAATCTTGCCCCAGGATTATTAGCTCCATCCGATGTGAAAAGACAGATTATTATCGAAACCGCCTTGCTTGATCTGTGGTTTCCTGATAGATTTGTTTGAGGCGATTTTTTGTGTTTCAATTTGGGAAGCGTTTTCTTCGTTGGAGTTCTGCCTTTTCCGTAAGACGTCCTTGTACAAATGACGAGAAAAATAAAGTACGGTAAAATAGCGGTTGTGATCTTTCTGACTGTGTTGATTTGGGTCTGGGCCGACCTGGCGCAGGAGAGGGACACTACCATCCCCAGTGTCACGGTGGAGGTATCAAAGTCGACCCGGCCCGACCGACTGGCAAGTTTCAAGCAGGATGACACCCTGGTCTCTTCCGTTACCGTTCAGGACGTCAAGGTCAGAGGATCAGCGTCCAAAATTACGCAATTACAGACCAGGCTGAACCAGGGCTTGCTGGAGCTCGAATTCTTCCTGGTGCCGGAGGATGAGGGAATGACTGAGCCCGGCGAGCATTCTCTGGCTCTGGTGGACTTCCTCAAACAAAGCAAGTCGTTGCGAGAGCTCGGGCTTACCGTCGAATCGTGTGAACCCGAGAAGCTCACGGTGCATGTAATGAAGCTGGTGCAGAGAGACGTGGCAGTGGAGTGTATCGATGAAAATGGGATTACTCGTGAAGCCGAGAGTATTGAGCCGGCAACAGTGAATACATACGTTCCGGCGGATATGACGGTTACCGCCAAGGTCCAACTGACATCGAGTGAGATGGGAAAGGCTAGGGCTGCGGTTGTTGAAAAGACGCCGTTCATCGAGCTGCCCGGGGGCCGCAGACGCCCGCTAAACACAAAGGTGAAGCTGACGATGCCGCCTGCCGACGTGCTCAAGGAATGTCAGGTATCCGCTACGCTGGGGTTTTGCTTCAGCCAGAATTTGCAGGGCAACTATACGGTCCAAGTGGAGAATCCAAGCGACCTGGCAACCGTGTTGATCAGGGCAACACCCGCTGCCGAGCAGGCTTATAAGGACTTGCCGTATCAGATCACCCTGAATATCCTTGACGATGACCCAAAGACTGCAGACGGGCTGAAAAGGGCGGTCCAGTATAATTTCCCCGAAGAATACGTCCGCAGAAATGAGATAGAACTAAGCCAGGCTGCTCCTTCAGTCCAGGCTCGCTTCAAGCTTATACCTGTCTCTGCGGGGCCTGAATAGTGCGGCGGCTTGATCCAAGAAAAGCTACGAGTGCTTCGAACGTCATCCACAGGGCCAGCACAAATATGCCTGCACCGATTGAAGCGAGCAGCCAGTTTTCCTTTGCCAGGAAGTTCATTTCGTTCTTAACCATCGCCCAATTCGTAATCACCAGCATGATCACGCAGGGAATCGCGGTGACCAGAAACTTCAAGCCGCCTTTGCTTTTCAGATAGATCGTCACGACCAACAGAGCCAGTGCCGCCAAGAGCTGATTGGCCGTCCCGAACAAAGGCCACAGTATCATCGCTCCTTTGCCATCGGCGCCTGTCGCAAACGCTAAGCCCGCCGCAGTAAGCACGGCAAAGGTAGTGGCCGCCCATCTGTTGCTAAGGTATGGGATGCGCAGGTCACCGGCCAGCTCGCTGACCACATAGCGCTGGATTCTGACCGATGTATCGAGAGTGGTTCCGGCAAACGAGGCGATAAACACGCCCATAAGGGCGATGCCCACCGATTCAGGCACACCAAGTGTGCCCATCATGTTGGCTGCGCCCCTGACTACAGGCGCTATCTTGTTGGACAATCCCTTGGCGCCTATCCACGAGCCATAATAATGCTGCCAGGCGTCCTGTCCGCGCAGGATTGTGCCGCCACCCAGATCCAATGCCATTGCGATGCCTGCGGTGACGCATATAATGACCAGCACTGCCAACAGGCTCTCCAGCAGCATGGAGCCGTAGCCGACAAATAGACAATCCGGCTCTCTCGCAACTTGTTTGGGGCTGGTGCCCGAGGCTACCAAAGAATGAAAGCCGCTGATAGCGCCACATGCGACAATAACGAACATAAAGGGCCATATCGACGGAGTGTTTTCCGGAAGTGCCGTGTTAATACGCGGCGCTACCAGCGGCAGGCCGTCTCCGAACGATGCGGCGGCCGTGCCCGCTACCAGAAGACCCATGGCAACAAAAAGCTGCCAGGCGTTTATGTAGTCTCTGGGTTGCAGCAAGGTTGTCACCGGCAGCGTCGAGGCCACCCATGCGTATATCAGTAAAATGATCACCCATAGTCCCGTGGCCGGAATTCCGAAGGCTGTGCCCAGTCGAAGGGGAAGGTAACTGCCCAGCGCTATGCACAAGTATAAGCCCACAACGGCTACTGCCGTAGCTGGCACAACGCCGGCGCCCTTTTTATAGACGGCAAAGCCCAGTCCCACCGCTATCGGAATCTGCAGCCAGACCGGAACAACGGAGCTGGGAAAGGCGGTGAAAACCGCCGCAATCACCACGCCGAACACCGCGATGACCAGTAGCAGGCTCAAGAATACAATGGCAAAGAAAATGAAACGCACACGAACGTTGATATACTTGGCGGCCGCCTCTGAAATACTCTTGCCCTGATTCCGCATGGAAACGACTAACGCCCCGAAGTCGTGCACCGCCCCCATCAAGATAGAGCCCAGAAGCACCCACAATACCGCCGGCAGCCAGCCCCAGATCACGCCGATAGCAGGTCCTACGATGGGTCCCGTCCCGGCAATAGAGGTATAGTGATGCCCAAAGATTATCCCCTTGCGGGTGGGCACGTAATCTATGCCGTCCTCAAGCTCCGCACTGGGCACGCGGGCGCTGTTGTCCAGCTTGAATATGCGCTTGGCCAGAAATCTTCCGTATGTGTTGTAGGCTATCAAATAGCCGCCGCCGCAAACGAGCAACAATATGAGTGCATCCATTTTCTTTCCTTTTTGCCGAACGGCCGATGTTTATGGCAAGCCTGTCAAGAGCAACTTCATGGCTTTTGCCATCGCGGATGGATAGTGATCCACGTTGCGCACACGGAAAATATAACGGTCTTTGACGGTTTCATCAATCGTCCATTCCGCGTGGCCGTTCTCGGAGCAGGAGATTCTTGCCGGTTCAAAGCCAAATACGCCGGCGTCACCCACCTGATTGACAGGACCTATCCGGCCGTCAGCGGTGACGGATTTTCCGGCTGCATGGAAAAAGCCGGCCGTACACCACATATTTCGATACCTTGCTCCGTGCTCGGCCAAGAGCTTCTCGTCGTTTGGTCCGGTCAAGTACTGCAGCCAGCGGGATGTCTCGACCTTGCCAAGCACGAATGCAAAGTAGTTCTGCATCTTTCTGGATAAATGTGGAAGAATTTTCTGTTGCCGGAATCTGTAGCGCGTCGCAAACTCCGAACCTACACTTCCGGGCTGCACTTGGCCAAAACAGGGCATCCAAAACACGGGGCACGGCAAATCAAACATCGCGGCGTACGCAGCCGGGTCCAGACTCACGTTGTATTCCTGCTTGCCGCGGCGCTGACTGTTCCCGGCATTTACGTAGACAGCGGCACACTTCTCGGCGAAAAGCTCCGGCTCAATTTTGCCTGCGATGGCCACATCTCGGCACGAACCGGTCACATTGATGACCACCGGTGAGGGTGACTGCCGCAATACGGTGAGCAATGTGCGAACGGCGTTGCCGTCCGTGGAGTCCAGCGTGAATCCGGACTTGCCGGATGCTTGCATAGGTACGGAGGAGCCGGTGACGACCGGTACGGCCAAACCCGTGATGAAATTCATTTGCGCAACGGCCAGAACATCCGGATCGCACTTCCTTGGCGGATAATCAATCAAAACTGCCTTCAGGTCGATGTCTCCAAGATGGGCCAGAGCGTACACGCAGGCCAAGTCCCAGTGGTCATCCGGGTCGATGTGAGGACGGAAAAGATCCGTGACGTGTACAACGGGGATTTTCAGATGCGGGTGTTTCCGTCTGTCGCCAAATGATGAGCAAATACATACACCGCTGCCGGCCGCACCCGCGGCAACCAGGGACAAAAAGTGTCTTCGATCCATGTCGGCTCCCATTAAAGATTTTCGCTTTACATCATTCTATGAAGCCACTCAGATTCTCTGTTTGGTCTTCGGACGGGCCAGAAGGCGTATAGGGACTTCCTGCATGGGCAGTAGCTCACGCAATCGGTTGACAATGAAGCGGCGGTAACTCTCGTCGAAAAGTCGCGGATTGTTCACAAACATAACGATCGTGACCGGGTTGGTCGTGATTTGCGTGGCGTAGTAAATCTTCGGCCGGCCTGCTTTCGTTTTGCCGACATGCTCGCTCCTTATCGCTTCGAAAGTCTTGTTCAGTCTGCCGGTGGACACTCTGGTCGTTGCCTGTTTGAAGATCTCGCCGGCGAGGTCCAGGACAGCCTGCACGTTCTTTCCCTTGGTCGCGGTGGTAAAGGCGATGGGGGCATACCGCAAGCCGGGCAAGACTTCCGTCAGATATCGCTCGTAGTCATCGGTGACCGCCTGTCCCTTTGCCAGGTCCCATTTGTTGACGACGAGAATGCAGCTTTTGTACTCCTCGGCGATAAGGCCGGCCAGCTTCTTGTCCACCTGTGACACCGGCTCAGTAGCATCTATTATAAAGAGCACCACATCGGCCCGGCTGATGGAATGTGTCGCCCGAACGTAGCCATAGAACTCGATGCTGTCCGACATTTTGCGCTTTTTGCGGATTCCGGCGGTGTCGATAACGACCATGGTTTGACCGTCCTTTTCGAATCGCACGTCCACCGCATCTCTGGTGGTGCCGGGAGTTTCGCTGACGATGACCCTTTCCGCACCTACAATAGCGTTGAGCAATGTGCTTTTGCCGACGTTTCGCTTTCCGACGATGGCGATCTTCATCACCGGCTCAGAAGGGGTAGGGCCGCCGGTCTGCGATACCGCCAGCCGCTCAAAGATTCTGTCAATCAGCACATTTTTGTTCAGATTATTTTTTGCCGAGATACAGAGAAACTCTCCGAAGCCAAGCTCAGCGAATTCCGCCGCGGCAGGGAACATCTTGGCATGGTCGGCTTTATTAGCCACGCCGATGATCCCCGCTTTCGCGGGGACAGGCGTGCCCCCGCGCAGGCGGGGGCCGTGCTTGTGCAAAAGCTGCGCTATCGTTTTATCCAACGGCACCAGACCCTCGCGGATATCGACCATGAATACCACCAGATGCGCCGATTCGATGGCCTGCAGGATTTGTCGCTCAATATGCTTATCCAGGCGGTCGCTGTCCGCCACGCCATAGCCGCCGGTATCGACCAGCTCGAAATACCGGTCGTCTCTGGCAATCAGCGTAGTGACGCGGTCTCTGGTCACGCCGGCTGTCGGCTCGACAATACTGATCATCTCGCCCGCCAGCGCGTTTAGGAGGCTGCTCTTGCCCACATTGGGCCGACCAATAATCGCAACTACCGGCAATCCCATAGATTATGTCCCATGCAAGTTAGATTCGTAAGCACAAAGGCAAAACGCGATTATACCACAATATTTGACGGGTGCAGGGGGCAAGTTGCCGGGGCCGGATGACCTTCTTGTCAGCGCGCTACTTCATTCAGTGATAATGGGCTGTGAATCACAGCGCTTCGCCAAAGTGTCAAAGGGTTAGCTTCTCACACAACGACCGAATGTCTCACGCCTTGCTTGCAGGAATATCGGCGGAGTTGAGCGTCCGTGGTGTTGAAGTTCAGCGACGTATTGTGTTATCATACAGGCCGTAGCGTGCAGGAACTCCGTTCATTAACAAGTAATCTCGGACCAACAGTTGCTGACGACCATGTTGAACAATCACCCCCATGATTTCGAAAGGACGAAACGATGCAGAAAAAGAACCTGTTTGTTGTCATTGCCATCATCCTCACCGTCACATTGCCCTGCGCATCCGTACGCTCCTCGCGGATGAGCCAAGTGAAGAAAGCTGCGGTTGCAGAGATCCGGCCCACCGGAAGCGGCGTCTCCGTCGCGCCGGAACAACTCGGTCCGCATAGCGCAGCCGCAGCCCAAACGCATCGGCCGACCGCCGGCCGGCTGGGTCCTGTCTCTTTTGTCTTGGGCAGACGCTGTGCGTTCCTGGTTCCTGTGACCGGCCCGGGGAAAATCACAATCACCGCTTCGTGGAAGCCGACAAACTGCAGGGTTGAGGCCTGCGTCTTTTGTCCCGGCATTAAGGATCCGGTGGCTCGCACGACCGGCACGGGAAGGTTAACGCTCACGGTGCCCTGGGTACATACAGCCACCGGGCCCCGTCCCCGAACGGGCGATTGGATGGTGGAGCTGGGCCCGGCAAGCGACCTGACCGCCGGGGCAGGCCAGAGCACAGGCCCGAGCATCGGACCCGACGCCGCAGGCCAGCCAGTCCACCAGGTGGCAGGGCGCCCTTCATCCAAGTCGACCCCAGTTACCCGCAAGAAGAGCGAACCCAGACAGGTATTTCGTCCCCGGAAGCGCGACGGGTCTCCGGCGCAGATGAAGCCGGTACAGGGGCAACTGCGTGACAGGCCCAGCGCATCGGTGGCCCTAATCAGCGGCACGCTGACCGTCAGGGGACCCGGACTCGGCTCAAAGGCGCTAACAAATGTCACCGCTCGTCAGGCCGAACTCAGCAGAGCTTTGTCCGCTGCCCGCTCTGAGCTTGACGCGATCCGCACCTGGCAGCTTCAGTGGGAAGAAGCTGATGTCAAACAGATCTTCGGCGAATGGGCGGTTCTGAACGTCGATGATCTGGCCGGCAGCATTGAGTCCACAGAGAATTGGATTGACAAACTGGAAAGCCAGATGGAAAGAGAACGAGCCCTCCGGGAAGAATTCAATGCCGCATTTCAGAACTTCGACCAGAAGACCAAGCAACTTTTCAATATCCTCAGCCAGGTTTTGAAGGACATGAAGGAAATACAAACCGCGATAATGAGGAACCTGCTATAGGCAATGACGACACATATCCAACAGAAGGTTGTTCCGTAAATCCAGGGAGGAATACAGAGATGCACAGTGATCGGCGGAAGTTTTTGAAGATGGTAGCGGCTGGGGCTGCCGGAGCGGCGGCGGGTGCGCTGCCCGGTTATGCACAGGACCCGAAGCAGAAAAAAGAGGCGGGGAAAACGCCGGCGCAGACCGTGCTGCCGCGCTGGCGCGGCTTCAATCTGCAGGAAATGTTTACCATGCACAGCAAGGGCGACTGGCGCGAAGATGATTTCCGCTGGATTCGCGATTACGGCTTCGATTTCGTCCGGTTGCCAACCTGCTATCGCCTGTGGATAGAAGACGGTGACGATTATAAGATCCACGAGCCGATGCTGGAGAGGCTCGACCGCGCGGTAGAGCTCGGCAACAAATATGGCCTCCACGTGAGCATCAATTTCCACCGCGGGCCGGGCTACTCGGTCAATAGAGAATTCACCGAGCCGCACAATCTTTGGAAGGACGCCGAGCCGCTCAGGGCCTTCTGCTTTCACTGGCAGATGCTGGCGAAGCGCTACAAAGGCATTTCAAAGGACAAGCTCAGCTTCGACCTGATCAACGAGCCGCCCGCGCCGGATGGCCGCATGAGCCGGGCCGACCATGAACGAATCGTCCGCGCAGCCGTTGCGGCTATTCGGCAGATTAGCCCGGAGCGGCTTGTTGTTGCAGACGGCATGCGCTGGGGCAACGACCCCGCGCCGGAGCTGGCGGATCTCGGCATCGCGCAAAGCACGCGGGCGTATCAGCCGATGTTTATCAGTCACTACAAGGCCTCGTGGGTCAACAGCAGGGATTATCCCGAGCCCGCCTGGCCCGGCCACGGCTGGGACCGTAAACGCCTCGAACAGCGTTATCAACAGTGGGCCGACCTTGCCAAAATGGGCGTGGGCGTGCACTGCGGCGAAGGCGGGGCGTACAACAGAACGCCCCACAAGGTGGTGCTGGCATGGCTGCGAGATGTTCTTGAGATTCTCACCGGCCACGGCATCGGTCTGGCGCTGTGGAATTTCCGCGGCTCATTTGGAATTCTGGATTCCGGTCGCAACGACGTGAAATACGAGGACTTCCACGGCCACAAACTGGACCGAAAGTTGCTAAACTTGCTGCGGGAATTTGCATAATCGGCTTGCGATAGAACCGGCTTAGCGTCCGGTCGCCAACGGCAGTGTGATAGTGAGCTCGCCTTGTTCTTTTCGCGAGATTGCTATCTCTGCCGTTTCATGCTCCAGAAGCTCAAAAAGGGCAAGCTCGTAATCCAGATTATTGCCGACGGCGCTGTCGTTCACTCTGAGGACAACATCGCCTTTTTGGAACCCGGCGGCGTCGCCAACGCTATTAGGCTCGACCTCGCTGACGAAAAGTCCCTCATCTACGTCAAGTCCTTCGTTGACGACGAGAGCACGCGATAACACCTTTAATTCCAGACCCGTTTCCGGGAAACAGAAGTCCTCCGCTAACTGCACGATATCGACGCCCAGCACCTGGTTTACTATTTTAACCAGCTCGGAACCGTTTAGATAATTCCGCTTGTTGACTTGAAGCATGATTTCCGGTACGGATTCTTGTCCGAACCGGTGCTCTATTAACAGAAACAGACCCAACGCCGCATTATAATAGTCGATGCTCTGTTCACGGTCATAGTGTTGGTGCCATCCGAACAGTTTCTTGCCGAGCCGGCTAAGAGACGAAAAGGGCTGGCTGTGCAAGCGCCTCTTTGTGAGCTGGGAGATGTCATCTGTGGCAAATTCTTCGTCGCGGCGCACGTTCTCGTAAGCAATGTATCCACCGTAGTTTGCCAGGCCGTCGCGGAACCATCGAGTGTAATTGTTGACTTGGCCCTTCACAAGAAACCATTGCCAACTGAGGTCCGGCAAGACGCAGGCGCCGCTACCCGGGCACACAAGTGACGTTTCCACCAGCTCGTGCACCAGGGCATAAGGATAGCTCCAATTTTCTGCGATAATGGACCGGCAGGACTCACTGCCCGCTTTGACAAATAGCGGCAGATGAAACGCATTGGGTTCGGTCTTCAGCTTGATGTCAAACCTGCTCGGAATGTCATCCACGCGAAGCAGATAGATGCTCGTGCGGTGAGCTACGTTCACTCCCGTTCTCTCCTCCACGGCGCAGAGCAATTCGCTTGTCTTGTCCGCTATGCGGGCGGCCTGTGCCTCGAGACCGTTCTGGTAGTGAACATTGACATCTTCAACCTTGACTGAACCGGCGAAATCGACTTCCTTGAGGCGCTCATCCGTCAGGACGTATTTGCTCTCGCCGGCGTAACGGATCTCCCATTTTCTGCTTTCGGCCCGTTGAATAGTTGCTTTCGTCAGGCCTTTGTTGAAGCTTGAACATCCTGCAACTGCACCCAGAACCAGTGCTGCTGCGATAGCCAGCGCTACTCTCCACATGCTCAGATCCTCACAATCACCCTCATGACCGTCGCCGTGCCGGCAACGGCTAAATGTGTTAATCATACAGCTTCGGATTCCTCGTTCTGATATTGAAATACGGCTTCTATCGGCACGCCGAACGTCTTTGCTATTCTAAACGCAAGAGGCAGCGAAGGCGCGTATTTTCCGGCTTCGATGGCGATTATTGTCTGGCGGGTTACGCCCACCCGGTCGGCCAACTGTTGTTGGGTCATTTCACCATTCTCAAACCGCAGCCGGCGTATGTTGTTACTAAGCGGATTCTCACTCATTGGGCGATTCCATCTTGAGCTGAATCAGGATGATGATCGGTTTCACGATCTCCGCCAGCAAAGCAAATCCAAAAAACATCAAAACCGGCACAAAAATCGGGATGGATGTTTTAGGGCCAAACCATCCAAAAAGCCCTAAGAAACCTGCCAGACAAAGACCACTAAAAATTGAATCAGATATGCTTCTGGCGTTTTCATAAATGAGACACTCGCGTTCATCAAGACCTTTCAATATCCGCTTTTTCATAACAAATTGACCAACCGCTACCCAGACACCTACAACTATCACAGCAGATAGAATTATAAGCCGTGCGGAATAGACCCTTGATATGCTTGTTTCATCGAAATGATGAATAAGATAGAAAAATGCAATGCCTCCAACAATTGAGCAGTATGAATACAATATCAAGTCTTTCCATGCTTTTTTCTTTAGCCGAGTCATACAGTACCTCCATCGATATTCGCATCATATTCTTCGCCATCTTTTACCCCCCAGCCGTACTGAATCAGGGACGCCAAACCCTGCGCAAGCGTAAAAATGACAAGCCCCCCCAGAAGTGTCAAAGGCATTACGTTGACGGATACAGAGCCGTGCGGGCCAACGATGCACCAGGCAATCACGCACGCCGTAAGGAAATATAACCAAAGCACAACATACGCGGCCATAACCGCCTTCTTATGGATTAATTGGTCCCGCTCGTCGAAACTAACCTCCTTTTTTGCTCTACGGATTTTTTTCTCGATGAAGGGAAACAACCAGAACAGACCGCCCCAGATCACAATACCTGTGAACATCAATACCGGCGCGAAGGATATTCCTCTGTCATAAGCAATAAAGACGGCTACACCGCCCGGGATTAGAAAACAAGCTAATCCCAAAAAGAAATAGATCCATGATTCCACCTTTGTTTGATTCATGATTTTTCTCCTTTGCCCGCCTTGCTGTACTGAACCGGAGCAGCCATGGCTTCGTCAAATCTGAGTGCGACCAATAGCGTCGCCAGACATACTGCGAATTGAAACCGTGTCCTTTTCTGCCCCTCGTGCATCGCACTTTTTCCTCTTTCAACTACCACTTGCCTTCGTATATGTAATAGCAGTTAGACTCTATGTAATGTAAACTTGACTATATGTCAAGTATATTTTACATATTTATGAAGTTTTTTTTCACCGGGTCAAGATTGAGGGCGTTCGAGCATGGGTGGATTTTGCCATATTGATTGTGCGCGGCTGTGGCCTTGCGCAGCAACGAGATGCGCTTGGGCAGTGGAAATTCCTATTGAAAGGCTTGTTTTTCGTGCATTAGCAGCCTTTTTTTCAGCTTCCTTCCACCGGGGGCGGATCGTCGGACCGGTATCGTGCATCTGGAATAGAATTACGAACCCTCACCGTGTCATCCGGGACATACTCAATCAGGTCGCCGGGCGTGCAATCCAACGCTTTGCACAAGCTATTGAGCGTGGAAAAACGAATTGCCCGGGCTTTATTGGTTTTGAGAATAGACAGGTTGTTCACCGCCAAGCCGGTTGCCTCGGCTAATTCCTTGAGCTTCATCCGCTTGTCCAAGAGTACGTAATCCAGCCGAATGTTAATCATCTGCAGACCTCCTTTAGACCAGCGTTTTTGATTCTTCGATAACGGGAATAATACGCCGAAGTATCTGGCCCAGCCCTACCAGGATCAGAATTTTTACCACCAATGGCACCACCAAAGGTTGAGCAAGCAGCAAATGCCCGGGCCCCTGCTCGCCCAACAGGTCACCTTGCAAGGCATAATAAATCAAAGCGTTTTGTCCTATCAGAAGTGTTGCGTACACATACAGAATCTTGTCGCCAGATCGAAGAATCCAGGCTGGCGTATAGTGACTGTCAAGCATGTACCTGACAAGCTGCGCCAGCAGCAGCGCAATCAGCCCTGGCAGAACAAACTCGAAGGTAAACGATACGGATGCGTATATAAAATTCTCTGAAGTGTACGGCCAACCGATTGTACCGGCCGCATCAGTGACTGCGAGCGTCACGATCACAAACAACAAAAACCAAACAGTGCCTCCACATAGGAGCACCCATCCACAAATCCGTGCCGCTACACGATAAAATTTCAATAGCCGCCTGTTCCGTTCAATGAATTCGTTCATAATACTGCCGCTCCTTTCTCGAATTGTAATTGCTAATTTGCGTGTAATTATAAACGACTATCATGTATATTTAAACGAAATTGCTTATGCTTCTTGAAAAAATATCTCGAATTGGTACGTATTGTGGAACGCTGTCTTGCAGGCGGGATTCGTTTTCCCGCCGTGCCAGAACTCAGAATGAAAGGTCAAGAACACTGAATTCAGGCACTAAGGGCCTGACGTTCGAGTTCGAGCATCTTTTTCTTGAGGGAAACGCCGCCGAGGGCGGAGAAGCCGCCCATTGTGCCGTCGCCGCGAACAACGCGATGGCAAGGGACAATCAGGGGCACGGGATTTTTTGCCAGCGCGCTGCCTACGGCCCTTGCAGCAGTGGGTCGGCCTATGTTCTTGGCTAATTGCCCGTAGGTTACTGTCTTTGCGAACCTTACAGCTCTGCACGCAGACAGCACGCGGATTCCGAACGGGCTGGAATCCTGCCAAGCGATGGACATGTCGCGGTCAAATTCCACGGCGGAGCCTTTGAAGTAGGCAATAATCTGTTGTTGGAGCGGCCTGAGCAGGCCGCTATCCTCTCGCGCCGAAGGCAGCGCACGAAGTAACTGAGCCTTTGCTCGTTGGGGATTCCGTTGCGGCAGACACGTTCGGTAGATGGCCAAGTCTGTGCCAGCCAAGCCAAAATGGCCCCACCTGGTTTCGAAAATCGCGTATCTTAGTAACTGGCGCACGTGCAGCTCACTTTGTGCCCAAATACCCAAATATTTTATAAATAGGCCAAATTTGTTGACGTAGTAGCAGAGTCCTGTTAATAATAATAGATTTCCTATAAATTGGCCAATAATTCCGGCTCGCTGAGATTCGCGTAGACAGCAGGTCCGTGTTGCCTTGCGCCTATTGTGCTATGTCCCTTGAAGATTTGAGAAAGCGGATAGACGAAGTCGATCATCAACTGGTGCAGTTGCTCAATGAGCGTGCGCGGGTAGTGCTGGAAATAGGCAAGCTAAAGAATAGGACCGACATGCCGATCTACGCTCCTGATCGCGAGAAGCAGGTCTTTGCCAAGATCGCTGAAGCGAACAAGGGTCCGCTGCCCGACCGCTGTCTTGTAGCCATTTGGCGCGAGTTGATGAGCGGGTCATTTGTTCTGGAGAAGCCGTTGCGGATCGGTTATCTTGGTCCCGGCGGCAGTTTCAGTCATACCGCCGCGATGCTCAAATTCGGCCAGAGCGTGGAGTACGAGCCGTTAGCCGATATACGCAGCATCTTCACTGAGATTAGCAAGGGCCATTGTGATTTAGGCATAGTGCCAATCGAGAATTCGACCGGCGGTGGCGTCATAGAGACACTCGATGCTCTGATCGATTCCGACGTCAAGGTTTGCGCTGAGGTACTCATGGCGATTCACCACAATCTGTTGGCGAATTGTTCACTCTCAGCGGTGCAGAAGATCTATTCAAAACCCGAGGTATTCGCCCAGTGCCGCAACTGGTTAAGCGTAACGTTCAAAGAAGCACAGACTGTTGCTGTAGCCTCTACGGCCAAGGCTGCACAAATGGCTGCGCGAGAAAAGAGCGCGGCGGCAATCGGCTCCAGGGTCGCTGCGGAGCTCTATGGATTGCAGATTATCTGCGAAAATATCGAAGACGTTGCGAACAATGTTACCCGATTCCTGGTGGTTGGCCGTGACGACGCCAAGCCCAGCGGTGAGGATAAGACCGCGATAGTCTTCAGCACCGCCCATAAGGCCGGTGCCTTGGCTGACGTGCTGGATGTGTTCAAGCAGTACGATGTGAATTTGACCAATATAGAGTCCAGACCCAGCAAAAAGCGGCAGTGGGAATACTATTTTTTCGTGGATTTCATCGGACACAGGGCTGAACAGCGAATTCAAGATGCCCTGGATGAGGCTCGTAAGCACTGTCTGCAGCTTTCCATCTTGGGCAGTTTCCCCCGAGCGACGGAGCTGCTTTAGGTCGCTTTTACTCGATACGCCTCGAGATGGGCTAAAGCGCTCAGGATAGATTGTAGATTCGTAGTTGCGCTCAGGAGATGATCATGAGAAGACCTTTTGTGGCTGGTAATTGGAAGATGAATACGGATAGTGACACCGGCGTAGGTCTGGCAAAGAGCGTCGCTTCCGGTTGTTCGGACATAGCGGGGCACCGTGTTTCTGTCGCGGTCTGCCCACCTTTTGTCTATTTGCAGTCTGTGGCAAAGGCACTTAGCTCATCAAGCGTTGCCGTCGGCGCCCAGGACGTTTACATCGAGGATAAGGGTGCATTTACCGGGGAGATCAGCCCCATGATGCTTAAGGATGTCGGCTGCACGTACGTGTTATGCGGACATTCGGAGCGGCGACACGTTATAGGGGAGAAAGATGAGTTGATCAATAAGAAAGTGATGGCCACCATAGGAGGAGGTCTCTTGCCGATACTCTGCGTAGGTGAGCTGTTGTCCGAGCGAGACGCGGAAAGGACGGAAGAAGTGGTCACGGGCCAGCTTGAGAAGGGCCTGGCCGGCCTGAGCGAGGAAAAGGTTGCGGCGGTGACGATAGCTTACGAGCCGGTCTGGGCCATAGGAACCGGTAGAACCGCCACGCCGCAGCAAGCACAGCAAGTGCATCAACTGGTACGCAAACTGCTCAGCCGGATGTACAGTGCCCAATTGGCTGATGAAATTCGAATCCTTTACGGCGGTTCCGTTAAGCCCGACAATGCAGCGGAGCTGATGAGTGAAAAGGATATCGATGGGCTTTTGGTTGGTGGGGCAAGCCTGAAAGCGGATGATTTCCTGGCGATCATCGAATCGGCAGTATGAAACAGGTTTTGGCTTTTTTGGAGAAACAAGATGATTGTGACGCCGGTACTGGCAGTTGGCTTTATCTTGAAGATACTGGCCGCTCTTTTTGTTTTCTGCTCGATTGTGCTTGTTCTTGTGATTCTGATTCAGAAAGGTAAGGGCGGAGGACTAACCGCGGCGCTGGGCGGCGGCATGGCCAGCGGTATTCTCGGTTCGAAAACCGGGGACTTCCTTACGTGGGTAACCATCGTGCTGGTTGGGGTCTTTCTGTCTCTGGCGGTGGTGCTGGCCAAGTTCTACAAGCCCACGGTGAGTGATTACGGTACGGGCCAAACGGCTCCGCAGACACAGCCCGCGCAGACACCACCATCGGAGGGTACAGGACAACCGATCCCTTCCGAGCCGGGCAGCGTCCCGACCAGCGACGTCAATGAGGGCCTTGATGTGAACTCGGTAGAGCAGTAAGGAGCGCTTCGCTCGAAGACGTGCTCACGCGGAGAGCACGCCCGATTACCTAACCTTAAGGCGAGAGTAGCTCTATGTTATACAGCATGACGGGATTCGGCGCAGCAGAGGGAGACATCAAAGGCTTAAGCTGTGCCGTGGAAATCAAAACAGTCAATAACCGTTACCTAAAAACGAACTTGAAGATTCCGGAGCCGGTAGCATTTCTGGAGGAAGATATTGAGAAACTCCTGCGCAGTAACCTTTCTCGTGGAACGATAAACTTCGTGCTGCGGCTAAAAGAGGCCCCAACAAATGCGTTGTTTGACATAGATGAGCCGGCCCTGCAAGCTCTCATGGAGAGATTGAGCCGCTTGAAGTTCTCGGCTGGTATCAATGGGACCATCGATATCGCCAGTCTGTTGACTCTGCCCGGTATTATGCGGCCAACCACGCCGGACAAACAGATGAGCGAACAACTCCGGGCAATGGTCTTGAGAATCTCGCAGGAGGCCATAGAAAAGCTTAAACAGATGCGTGCGGCCGAGGGAAGCTCCTTGAAATCCGACTTGAGTAACCACTGTGACGCCATACACGAAGACCTTGCCCGTATCCGTTCGCGGAGCGGCATCGTTATGAAGGAATATGCCGACAGGCTCAAACAGAGGGTGGATGAGCTGTTGGCAGAGGCAAAGCTCAAGCTGGATGAGCAGACGCTGGCTCGCGAAGTAGCGGTCTTGGCTGAGAGATCGGACATATCCGAAGAGACCGCCAGGTTGGATTCGCATCTGCAGCAGTTCTCTCAGAGCTTGAAGGCGGATGATCAGGCGGGGCGAAGACTGGAATTTATCAGCCAAGAAATGCTCCGAGAGGCAAATACAATCGCCAGCAAGGCTTCCGATGCTGAGATTATCCGCAGTGTCGTGGACATGAAGTGTCGGATAGATCGCATCAAAGAGCAGATTCAGAACGTAGAATGAGCGACGGGCTATTGGCTCTTGATCGTGCAGCCCCTGGAGCAAAGATGTATGACTACCGAGAGGCCAGGCAGCAAAAAAGGCGGGATTGTGATAGTGAGTGGGCCGTCCGGCGTGGGCAAGACCACCGTTTGCAGGCAAGTAATCCGCCGACTGGACAATGTGTGCCTTAGCGTCTCGCTCACGACGCGTCCCAGAGGACCGGGCGAGACGCATGGAAAGGATTATTGGTTCGTCTCGAAAGAAGAATTTCAGCAGCGGATCGAGGCGGGACAAATGCTTGAATACGCCGAAGTCTTCGGCCATCTGTACGGTACGCCCAAGGACAACGTCGAGAACGCTCTGCAGCGGGGCCAAGTTGTCATTTTGGAGATCGACGTCCAGGGCGCCAAACAGGTAAAGGTGGTTTACCCCGATGCAACGATGGTTTTCATTCTGCCGCCCAGTGCAAGAACCTTGGCGCAACGCATGAGCCGCAGGGGCAGAGAGGATTCCGGAGCCGCTGAAATAAGGCTCGATGGAGCCGGCACTGAAATCGCTGCGGCCTGGCAGTACTACGAGCACATGGTTATCAATGAGGATTTGGAACAAGCGGTGAGAGAGGTCGTAAACATTATTCGAGGTCAACAGCTTATTCACTGAGGGAAAGCAGATGTTGGACGACTTAAAGAGTGAGAAAATAATCAATAAAGTGGGTGGAAGATTCAAGTTGGCGGCCTTGATCCAGAAACGAATGGGCGAGCTGCTGCAAGGCTCCCGGCCCTTGATCGAGGACACCGAGGGCAAAACCATGATGGAGATCGTGGTCCAGGAGATTCTGCAGGACAAGATCACGATTGAGGGCTCGCCCCTTGCCCAGAAAAAGGCCGGCGCTGATGCCGATGAGAAAGGCACCCAGTAAGAAAGGCGGCGCCGGTGACACGTGAAATGCTCAATAACTCCCACATTCTGCTCGGTGTCAGCGGAGGAATCGCCGCCTACAAGGCGGTCGATCTGGCCAGCAAACTGACGGCGGCGGGTGCGAAGGTCCATACCGTAATGACACAAAATGCCTGTCGGCTTGTCGGGCCGAAGAGCTTCGAAGCGGTCACGTGCTCGACCGTCCTGACAACTCTGTGGCAAACGCAGCCCAGCCGAACGGACCCGGCCGATGCTGCCAACCACGTTGCGTTGGCGGACTGGGCCGAGATTGTGGTGGTAGCTCCAGCCACCGCCAATATCATTGCCAAAATCGCCAACGGCATCTGCGATGACGTGCTCAGCACCACTGTCTGTGCGTGCTGGTCCAAACCGGTGCTTTTGGCTCCGGCCATGAATAACAACATGTGGGACAATCCGGCTGTCCAGCAAAATGTGCAAAAACTCAAACAAATGTGCTTTCAAATAATCGGTCCGGTCGAGGGCCGACTGGCCTGCGGCATCGAAGCCATCGGCAGAATGGCAGAACCACAGGATATTCTTGAAGCCGTTGGGAAAATCGCCTCGAAAACAAAAGGCGGCACGCAATAAGCGTGAAGCGAAATTCGAACGACGCTTCACGAGATACGACATGCGAATCCTAATCACAGCAGGCGGCACACGCGAATACATTGACCCGGTCCGTTTCATTTCCAACGCAAGCAGCGGCAAAATGGGCTATGCCCTGGCTGACGCAGCGCATCAAGCCGGCCATAACGTAATGCTTATCAGTGCTTCTGATCTGCAGCCGCCGGTGGGAATAGATTTTGTCGGCGTTGACAGTGCCGCCGAGATGTTTGAGGCTGTTCAGCAACATTTCGACAAATGTGATTGTCTGATCATGGCCGCAGCCGTGGCTGATTACACCCCCACCCGGCCATGCAAGACTAAGATCAAAAGAGGCACTAAACACGTGACCATCCGATTAAAGCCGACAAAAGATATTCTAAAATGGGCACGCCAAAATCGTCGCCCGGGACACGGGCCACGGGGCACGGGACAATTCATCGTCGGGTTCGCCCTGGAAGAGAAGGATCTACGAGGACGGGCCGAGAAGAAACTGAAAGAAAAGAACCTTGATATGATAATCGCCAACACCCCCGCTGCAATCGGAGCCGACAAATCAACTGTTCAGATAAAAACATCAGGTTCGTCCTGGATAAGAATCGAACACGCCACAAAAGCCGCTTCAGCCAAAAGTATAATCCGTCTGGTGGGGAAGCTCGTAGGGTAACATCGACATTGTTTACAGCACGGTTATCTGTCCATATATTCCGTAACATATTCCCAGTCCCAACGACGGTATCATAATTCCGAGTCCTATTAGGAGTAAAATCAATGCCCATTTTCGGCTGAACCAGGCGGCAAAAGGTTTGAACAGCACCTGCAGGAAACTTCGCCACCTCAAAAGCAGGCCACCCAAAATCATCCACCAAAAACCCAATCCAGCAATGATGAATGATGTTGCCACGGTCCAGTAGCACAGGTCATCGGCGAACTGAAGATACGTGCTGCTGCGGAAATTGTGTTCCCACTCGTAGGCCGCAGCGGTAAATACGAACGCCGGCCATGCGAGCAGCCAAAACAGTACGAATGAGTAGACAATAATCAAAGACGGATAAATCAGCCATTTTTGTGCTTTCAGCTCGCTTGGATCTCCTGCTTCTGATAATGCAGCCCGTGCAACAATAAAACTGGCAGCTATCAGGACAATAAAGGACGGTAGGATTACAAATCCTGCTATCAGTAAGCCAAAGGATATGTATGCTAATCGCCAATCTTCCGGGCCGGTTCGTAGCCTGAAGATCATCTTGCGCCACCAGGGAAGTTCTTCCTCAGGGATCCATTGCCGTGGGCTGCCCAGTCTCTTGAGCACGGCGTCAAGCTGTTCAAGAGAGACCGCTGCGGTTGCGCCCTCAAGCTCGCTGTCGATATGCTCTATGATGTTGCGTTCTACTTCATCCGCATCGACGGTCTTGCATCCTCGCAGATAGGTTCTGATCTGCTGCAGATATCTGTCCAAATATTCTCTCGCACTATCACTTAGCTTAATCATGACGTTTGCTCTCCTTTCAGGACATCGGTTCCGGTCTTGATAGCCTGCCAATAGTCGTTCATTTTGCTCAAGGTTGCTTGGCCCTTAGCAGTCAATTCGTAGTATTTTCGCGGCGGGCCTTCTTTCGACTCGGCTATGGAAGTCTGAACAAAGCCCTCTCGTTTGAGACGGCTGAGAATCGGATAGATCGTACCCTCGCCGATCACCAATCCGTCGATACTGCGCAGCTTGCGGACTATATCATAGCCGTACAGACTTGTCCCTCTGATAGCGTTCAGTATGCACAACTCCAGCATACCTTTGCGAAGCTGTGTTGCCCAATTGTCCAAGAATGAGTTATTCATGTCGGCCAGTATATAGCGTTGCAAGGTACATGTCAATACCACATAGCAATTTTTTTAAAAAATTTCACGGCTGCTTAGCAGCCTGTCTGCTGACCCTTGAAATCGCCCTTGTTTTGCATAATCGTGCTGGCGAGCGCTTGAGCACTGTCGTTCCGCACCGATTCGGCCTGTTTCGCATTTCGTGTTTGGTGTTTTGAGCTTCCAGCTGGAGGCTGGCAATTGCCTTTTTTCTCCGGAAGTCTCCGCAGGGCTGATTTGTGTAAGGCTTTGTTGCTATTAATTTCACGCCCGTTTTGCCTATTTTCCCCATTGTGATATTGGCTTTGCTTTTTCAAATAGGGCGATTTTGTAGAGTTTTCTCTACAGTAGTAGAGCACACCTGCTTGCCCAGACTTCCTGCTTTGCCTATATTCACTCGTATCTCGCATGTGGCGCTTGTTTGGCATAATCGTCGTGGGCATCAGGTCATCCGGTGACCAGCAAGTGGTTATCAGGGCATCGGGTTGTCGGGCCGATACTCCCTGATTCCCTGTTCTCCGGATTTCCTGCACGCTGCTGCCCTGATCTCCTGATTTGCCTATTTTCTCGTCTGTGGTCTCTCGTCTCTCACGTCGTTGATGCGTACATGCGTGGATGTGTCTATGCGTTTTCTCATTTGCTCATCTACTCATTTACTGATCTGCTCATAAGCCCCTGGCTTGTGTGTTAACTATATATTATACTCGAAAATCGCTTGGTTGTAAAGGAAAATCTCGTGTTAACAGCCGGTTTCGCGCATTAAAGCAGATTTCGCCGATGAGGGCTTGGCCTATCCCACGGGGCGGATGTTGGCCTGGCGTGCATCAGACCCTATCAGAAGAACACAGGTGGCCCCA